>ERZ779866.1627-NODE-1627-length-22194-cov-3.979674_pt1 | contig 22194 bp, 23 predicted proteins | sample MGYA00511248_ERZ779866 | MGnify/ENA primary metagenome ERZ779866 (study PRJEB29588, sample SAMEA2155758) | human gut metagenome | biome: human gut; feature: human-associated habitat; material: faeces | place: Denmark | collected 2008/2010 ... | reverse complement strand
GACCGAAGCGAAGTTGTTGAGCTTGTATATTAAGCGAAACTTACGAAGCAAGACCCACAAAAAAGCTCCTGATGGAGCTTTTTTTGTTATGGTGAATAGTCCTTGTTGCGAGCAAGGGAAGCGACAGCAACCGCAGCAAGCTTACAAGGATTTTGACCGAAGCGAAGTTGTTGAGCTTGTATATTAAGCGAAACTTACGAAGCAAGACCTACCAAAAAAAGCTCCCGATGGAGCTTTTTTTGTTATGGTGAATAGTCGTTGTTGCGAGCAAGGGAAGCGACATTTTTTATCGGCCGGTTCTGGCAGCTCGCCAGCAGGCCTGAGCAATAAAAAAGATTTCGGTTGCAATTTGCAGATTATTGCTTAATATAATCCGAACGTAACCAATTATTTTTACTATCATGAAGTTAAAATTAAAAAAAATTATCAAGAGCTGGCTGGTCTTTGCATGTATTTGCGTCTTTGTCGTGTTGCTCAAAGGACTGCATCCGACGTTTGTTTATTTTGCCTTGGGTGTTTTTGTTTTGATTGCGGTTTTTATCCTTTTGGGATGGGATCGGCATATCACCTACGGAGACAGCGAACCGCCCTATAAGAGCCAGAGAGACAACCAGTATTACGAAGATGCCGACGACTATCTGTATTGACCGGTTCGGCATAAGTTTTTATCCCGCTGTTTTGCAGCGGGTTTTTTTATGCTCTTTTAGTTAAGAACGGAATGCCGAAGATTTTTAACACCTTTCGGTTGCCGCTCTTTTCTTTGGAATAGGGACGGAGATAGAGGCTGATTTTCTGCCACCGTTTCAAATGTCGAAGCCGTCTTTGAAATTCGGGGCTGTTTTGATAAATTTCTTCATAAACCCGTTCAACGTCTTTAATATAATCATGGTCGATGAAGCGTTTTTTGGCGGAGCAGAATGCTTTCTCCGCCAATATTTTACGCAGGTCTTCATCCTCAAACAGCAATTTAAGTTTTTCTGTATATTCGCCTTGTGATTTTGCAAAAAATCCGCCGTCGGCAATGGTTTCCTTATGCGCGTTCTGCTTGCGCGCTCTGTGCCCGAGGCAGGGTAAACGGTGAATCATGGCTTCGGCAAAAACATAGCCGAATGTTTCTCCGTCCCGTCTTCCGTGAGCAAATATGTCCAGTGTGTTCAAAAATTTAGATATCATGACGCGGTCGCTGCTGTGCGGCAGCTGAATGAAGTTTTTAATGCTAAGTTTGCGAGCCTGTTCGCCGTATTTTGAACCGCCGCCAAGAATAATAAAATAGCGGTCTTTCTGTTGCAGTTTGGCAAAACTGTTCAATGGCACCGGCGAAAAAATATCATCGGCATTACGTTGATGAAAACCGGCAATGACGGCATTATGCGGAATTCCCAATTCACTTCGGAGATCGTCGCTGCAGAGTGGCATGGAAACACCGGCCGGAACCACCGAACCGAGCCGATAAACGCCGCCGAGCCGGGCATTGCGTCTGTGCATCCATTCCGACAGAAAAAAACTATGGCAGACGTTGGACGAGGTATCGGCATAATGCCCCAAATGCACACTGTGTACCACCGGTTTTTTCATCAGATAAAATGGCCATTGTTTGGGACCGGCAATGGCGCTCTGGATGATATCGTAATTTTCTTCGTTGAACAATTGGTCGAAGTCGCTGTCCAGCCATTTTCCGTTTTCTTTTTCATCGATTCTGCCGCATTGAACCTTAATCAGGCGCACGCCGTGGCTGGTCAGAAAAGCGGCGCGGCCGGCATCTGTCTCTCCGGTATAGAAGTAGTCGGCCTCAAATTTTTGCTTATCGATTCCTGCGGCAATGTTTTGCAGCCAAAGTTCTGTGCCGCCGCATGACAGTCCGTCTTGTTTAATGAATGCGATTTTGATTTTAGCCATGGTTGAAGTCTCCGAACATTTTCATTGCTTGGGCAAATTTGTCGTGCTTGCCGCCCCACTGCGCGCCGCCGATAATGTGAAGCCATTTTTCGTCAATCAGTTCAACGGCGTTTTCGTATACGGCGTCGTCCCAGTTTTTGTAGACGTCTTTGTCCCACACGAAGTTTTCGCCGCTGCGGACATCGATGTAATGTTCGCAGCTCTCGCGCCACAGTCCGGCCGCAAGATTTTTATAAACTGATTTGTAATTTCCGCCGCCGGTATCCAGATGTTTGCGTTTGTAGCGGCAGGGCATGAAATTTATGTCTTTGTTTCTTAAAAATTCGTAGTCATAAAAGCTGAAAGCCGCCCACGGATACCAGCAGCCGTGCCGTTCCCTTTTCACGCCGCGGAGCGGCCGGTCCGTATATTCGGACAATTGCAGCGGCCTAATCGGAAAAATATCATGGTCAATAAAGGCAAAGCGGTTTTTGCGCTGCCGGATGACGTAGCGGTAAATCCAATTCAAGGCATAACCGTGACTGCGGCTAGGGTCGACATACAAAAAACGGGGCAGACGATAGTAGGTAATGTTATGCTTGCGGCAGAATTCGAAAATCTGCCGGGCAGCATCTGTTTTATTTGAGTTGTCACAGATAATATAGTGATATTCGCTGCTGCGGAGATTTTTTTGCATGAAATGATATTGACATTCTATCAGCTTGGCGTCGTTAAAGGCAACGACAAAAATGTCCAGTGCTTTGGGCTGCATAAAGTCGCTGGCTTCAAAACTTTGTCTGGATTTAGTCTTAACCGTCATATAAATGCGGTTAAGCGCCCGTTTCAGATACTTCAATATTTTGTTCAGATGTTTGCACAACATTTTTTTACCTATATCTTAGCCAATATAAGCGCCGGCAGATAATAACCGTTGCTTAGGAGTTTCCATATTGCCCGCAGCCGCGGATTCATCAATTCGGGATTGAAAATGCCGTCGTTTTGCATTTGTTGCAGAAGTCTGGTTTCAAATTTGATTTTGTCTTTGCACTGATTTTGCCGCAATGGATTCAAAATATGTTCCCGGAAGACGATTCTTTCGCTGAGATATTTTCGGCATGCGCGTTTTTTCAAATCATCGGAACTCTGCCGGCAGAATTCTTTAACGATTCTGATTAGTTGTTTTTCGATTTCCAGACGATTTTTTCTCATCTTCGCGGCATCGGTTTTATGCATAATGGAATCAGGGTTTTGCATATAATAGCTGAATATGTCGTTTAATAGAATGACTTTGCCGGCGCGAAGCATAATTTCAAAAGTGTAAATGTCGTCTTCTCCCGGGTGTATAGGCAGAAAAGCAATGCTTTGCGCCAGTTCAGTCCTGTATATTTTGTTCCAGACCAGAACCCCGGTTTTTATTTTGCGGCGCAGAAAACTGACGAGAGGCGCCGTGCAGGATCGGAATGCCGGTGCGGAAGCATATGGCGGAAAAACGATTTGCTCGTCAGGATAAACTTTCCGGTAGTTAAAACATCCGAGGTCAGCGTCGGATTCTTCCATGGCATTAACTAAGAGCTCCAACGTCTGCGGATGCCAAAAGTCGTCGCTGTCCAAAAACATCAGATATTTTCCGCGGGCACGCGGCAGTCCCGAATTTCTGGCACCGGCCAATCCTTGGTTTTTCTGGTCGATAATCTGAAAACGCGGATCTTTTTCCGCGTATTTCTTCAAAATTTCCAACGAGTTGTCCGTACTTCCGTCATTAATGCAGATAGCCTCCCAATGCGGATATGTCTGTGCCGAAACGCTGTTCAGACAGTTGCCCAGAAATTTATCAACGTTATAAACGGGAATAATGATGCTGATTAAAGGTGTTAGGTCCATTTTCTGCCTGCTTACGAATAGATAATGCTGCAAGCGGCATTTTATGAAATTTATATATTGATTGCAATAATTTGTGTTGCCTTGAAAAAAATTTTTTTCTAATTTGTTTCGAACATAACATTATATACACCGAATTGTCAGAAGAAAACTCGGAATTAGGCAATGTCAGACAGCTTGTGCCGGTCAGATTTTTTTTCTCAAAATTTTTTCCAGAAAAGTTCCCGAAATTTTTCTGGCGGGATCATATTTATAGGACAGTTTGTGAATATGCGTATTGTCCGTTATCTTTTGCCACAGGCTTTCGTCAAATTTGGTGAAATAGTTTTTTTCAAGCAGATAACAGTTGTCCTCGTGTTTGACCGGCATCAGAGACCACAGGTTTTTCAGATCAGGGTCGTTATCAACCAAAAAATCAAAGGCCAGCGGATATAAAAAATAGTCAATCAGACGGTTTTCTTTTTTCCAGTATTCAAACAAAAACGCCTTCTCCGCCGCCATCAGAGGATTTTGGGCTCTGGCGCCGATCATCCAGTTGACGTTTCTGTAAATGCCTTTGCTGCTGAGGCAGAAAAAGTCCTGTTGCGTGAAAAGAGGGCTGAGCGGGGCCGTGAGCAGCACTGTGGCATCAATCCAGACGCCGCCGCGGTCGGCGAGCAGTGTCGCTCGCAAAATGTCGGAAAACTGCATCGGCGTAATCAGTTTTTTCCGGCGTTTTTCAAAAATATAATCGGGAATGTCGGCATATTTTTTTATGTTTTCATTGTCAACCAGTACGACTTTGCGGCCGTTTGCGTTTTGGCGGATGCTTTCCAGACAGCGCTTGACAATTTCCGGTGCCTGCGCTTCGCCCTGAAACCAGCATACCCAGATGTTTCTTTCTTCCTCGGAATATGCCGGATTTTTGTCAATGCCGTTCAGAATATGCAGATATCTTTTCAGATATTTTCGCTCGGCTTTCAAAATCTGTTCTTTTCTGAACTTTTTCCTTTCGTTTTTGGATGAAATGAACAGGCCGGCATAAATTCTGTACCACAGTTTTTTTACAAATACCCAAAACATATTCCGTTCTCCTTATTTTAGGTCGTCCGCCAAATATTGCTCCCAGAGCAGGTCGTAGGCATTTTTGTATTTCTGCGCTCTCTGAAAGTTGTCGAGTATCGCCGGCATCCGGCTTTCGTAATCCTGCGGCGAGCATTGCTTAATGACTTCGTCGATGTGTTCAAAGTCCTTTTCCCGAACCAAAATGATGCCGTCGGGGTTAAACTTGGTCAGAATGTTCGGATGTCCGACATAAATCGGAACCGTATAGGTGGCAAAGCAGTTTAAGATTTTTTCTGTAAACCAGAACGGCAAAATGGCGTTTTCGACAACAACGGAGTAGCGATAGTCGCGGAGCGTGTCTATGGCGCGGACAAATTTTCCGCCGTCGAAAGTGCCGAAAGTGTCGGCGCTGCCGCTGTTCTTGAAACTGACGGCCCAGTCATATCTGAGTCTGTGCAGGGCGCATGACTTTTTGTCGGAAGACAAGATGGAAATGTTTTTGCTTTTGAAGCGGCAGGCCTCAAGTTCTCGGGGCGAAACGCCGTCTCCCAGCGATATGTTGGCGCATTGGCAGAATTCGCGGGCATTTTCATATTTGTTCAAAATGTCTTCGTCATAGGTAAAGATCAGGTCAAAATCCCGGTTTAATCCCGGATGGCGGTCAAATATCAAATAGTCGTTGGGCACAATTTCCTTGGATTCGCACAACAGTCCGTATCTCTTGTCTGGTGTGCCCATGGTTTGCCGCATGCAGTTGTGCGTATAAAAGTGCACCGGCAGTTCAAAATTATATCTGTCAAAAAGAAAATGCTTGGAAACTTGCGCAAAAGAAGCGCTGAAACATTTGTCCCGCAAAAAGAAAGTCCGTATCGGGGTTCCGTCGCGGTTGTAAATGTCAAATTCTCTGGCGTCAATATGATGAAAACGGCTATATACGGGAACATATATTTTTCCGTAAAGCCTGTTGTTGATCGTTTGGGTGTCCAAGTCAAAAAAATCAAAATTGGATTGCAGATATTGCCGCCATTTTCTTTTGGGAACAAGCGCCAAAATCAGTTTTACGATAAATTTTCTCATTTTGCATACTTTCTGCAGATAAGCCAAAGTTCAAGCTTCATTTTCAGCGGCAGCCGGTGTCCGCTGACGGCGCCCAGTTTTTTCAGCCGGCAGATTTCGCGGCAAATGCGTTCGCTGCGGATATTGTTTTGTTGAGTTTTTTTCATTACAAACTTCAAATTCAGGTTTGAAATATTTTGCCGCAGTCGGGCAAAAAACGGCTCTCTGCCGAATTGTTCATAAAGTTTCCGGCAGATAAGCAAAAATCCCCAGGCTTTTTGCTCCGAGAAGGCTGAAGTCGTGATGGAGCCCTCGTGTTTAACGTTGCAATAAAGTTTTTCATCAATGCAAACGGCCGTCTTAAGGTTGTGAAAGGCCAGAATATTGAAATATAAATCCTCTCCGTATATAATTTCGGGAACAAAACGAAGCGCGCCGATGCATTTTCTGCGAAACATCTTGGTCCACAAGTTGTGACTGAACGGCCCTCTGTATGTCAGAAAACTGTCAAACGGACAGTCAATGCGTGTCAATGTCGGATGCTGCGGCCGGGAAAAGGCAAAGCCGTAATCCCTGGTTTCGGCATAGTCGCAACAGATGCAGTCAGGTTCTTCCCGGACAATCAATTGCTTTGCCAGTTCAAAAAAATAAGGGGAAACATAGTCGTCCGCATCCATAAAATACACATAGTCTCCTTGGGCGGCATCAAGTCCGGCATTGCGTGCCGCGCTTACCCCCCCCTAGCTTTCTGCGGGATTGCGAGGATTCGCAAATCTTTTTTTGCATATTCTTTTAAGATTTCCGACGAATTGTCCGAGCTTCCGTCGTCAATGCAGATGGCTTCCCAGTTCGGATAGGTCTGAGCCAAAATGCTGTCCAGACATTTTCTTAAATATTTTTCGGCATTATAAATCGGAACAATGATACTGATGAGCGGTTCTTTCATGCTTTCTCGCCTCCCGAAACAATGCTGAGAACGGCATTTCTGAGTTTTGCGCCGGCCTGGCTTGCAATGTATCTGGCATTAACCAGTTGGTATCCGTTCCGTGCCATATCTTCGGCCAGGGAGGTATCTGCCAGCACCATCTTTAATTGTTCCGCCAGCCGTGCGGGACTTTCTCGGGGGTAAAGCAGAGCTGCCTTGGTGCCGGAAAAAATCTCGGCGGGGCCTTCCGCGTCGGAGCTGACAATCGGCTTGGAGTGCATCATGGCTTCCAAAAGGACAATGCCGAACGGTTCCGATACCGACGGCAGCACAAAAATGTCGATCATCTCGAAAAACTTGTTTTTGTCTTTAATCCATCCCGGAAAAAAGATGTCGTCTTCCAGAGCAAAGCTTTTTGTTTTCTGCATTATTCGCGCTTTCTCCCCGGCATAAGAACCGTCGTCGTCACCGCCGATAACCGCTCGAAAAGCGATTCCCTCTTTTTTCAAAATGCTCAGCGCTTCAATCAGGTGCGGAAAACCTTTCATCGGATCAAAACGCCCCATCGTGCCGATAACCGGCGGTTTTTTGTAAGGAAGGGGCGGCCGGTAGGGAAGACGTTCCTCAATCATGTTCGGAACGACAAAAATTTTTTCTTCGGCAATGCCTTGAGCGGCAAAAAGCCGTTTCTGGCATTCGGTGATTGAAATGATTGCATCGCACTGGTCCAGACGTTTGGGTTTGGGGTTGTGGGCAACGCCTGCAACTTTTATGTTCAGCCGTCGGGCGGCTTTCCGTACCAGCGGGATAGCTTTTTTGTTGTGGACGATAATCAGATCCGGTCGGTAAGACTTAAACTTGCGATACAACAGATACGCCAGAAAATAATTAATCTGATTGAAGCGGATTTTATATTGTTCAAGGTTTTTATGGCAGCTGAGCTTTTCTCCCGCCTGTCCCCGGATGTCCGTAACGGCCAGAACTTCAAAACCGTTTTCCAGCAGCGCGTTGTTATAATCCAGAAACGCCTGTTCGATTCCTCCCCAGGTTTTGCTGATCATCAAATTAACTATTTTCATATTTCTTCAAACGCCTTTCGGTGCCGGTTTTGTCATATTCTGTAAAACAACCGTCAATAGTATATTATAATTTTTGATAAGTTAAACAACTAAATTGCGTTTGCTGAATTAAAAATTTTCCGAATGATATTTTTAATTTCAATATCCCCGTAAATTTCACTTGCTAATTGATTTTATTTATCATAGGCTGGAACCAGTCAGAAAGCATATTTCTGATCAGTGCCTGGAAAGGTGCGGAGCCGTCGAAAGCTCTCTTATATCGTGCGGTGCAGATATGCATCGTCAGTCAGACGTAACATATACACAATATGTTATGATTGACAAAATATCCCCGACTGCAGGCCGGGGAGCTGTCAGTATATGTTCAGAGCGGTGTTTATTGTCCTTGAAAAAAACACGGCTTAAAAACTGCAGGATCATTTCACGATATATGATTTTCGAACTCTCCGACCACCTTAAACAGGTGGTTTTTGTTTAGATCTGTACCGGAGAGTTTATGAGAAACGTCCAAAACGTCAAAAAGACAATCGCCGAGATGGTTCGCCACATGAGCCGTCGGGACGCGCATGAACTTCTGGATTCTCTTGATAAAGATTTGTTTCGGCAGGTTTTGAAAGAAATGCTGGAATATGTCTGTGGTTTGAAAAAGGTAAAGTGACGGTCATGGCGGCAGTTCCTCGCAGAGTTTTTTATATGTGGTGCGGCGCTGAAAAGCCGCTTGACGTCAGGTTGTGCATTTTCGGGTGGCGGCAGCGGCTGCCGGATTTTGAGCTGATTGAGCTCAGCGAACGGGATTCCGAATGGTTTGATTTTAAAGCCGAGCTGCGCCGGAACGACTGGTTTCGGGCTGTTTATGAACGCAAAATGTGGGGCTTTGTCGCCGATTATGTCCGCTTTAAGGTTTTGTATGAACACGGCGGCGTCTGGCTGGATACGGATGTTTCCGTAATTAAGGATTTTTCGCCTCTGACCGGTAACAGCGTGTTTCTCGGCCGCGAAAATCCCCGTCACGTAGAAACGGCCGTTATCGGTGCCGTCAAAGGACATCCTCTTTTGAAAAATATTCTTGATTTTTATGATAATGAAATATGGCATGCGGAAATTTATACTTCGCCGATGCTGCTGACCGAGGCGCTGAAGCGCGGCTGGGGTTTGTCCGGAGATATGCGGGGCGTCGTTTCCCTTGAAGACGGCATTCGCATCTATCCGCCGGAATATTTCTATCCGCTGGCTCTGAAAGGAAACGAGCCGGAGCTTGCGCCGGATTCTTATGCAATTCACTGGTGGAAGGCGTCCTGGAACCGGGCCGAAATCAAATACTGGCTGAATCATAAGCATATATGGGGACGCGCCAAAGCGCTGAAAATTAATCCGGCGGCTTATAAAAAAGTATATCTGTTCGGGTTTATTCCCTGCGGCCGATACGAATATGAAGAACGGCGCTTCTCGGTCTGCGGCATTCCGCTGCTGCGTCTGAAAAAAACGCCGCGCAAAGAGCTGCTTATGCTGTTTGGCTGTATCCCCTTGCTGAAACTGAAGTAGGAGAGGTTATGTCCGAGACTTTGATTTCAGTAATAATTCCCGTTTACAATGCAGCGCCCTATCTGGAGCGTTGTCTTGCCAGCATATGCGCTCAGAGTTTTGAGTGTTTGGAAATAATCTGTGTTAATGACGGTTCAACAGACGATTCTGCACAGATTCTGGAATGTTTAGCCGCCAAGGATGCCCGTATCAGAATTATAAGTCAGGCCAATGCCGGTCAGAGCGTTGCGCGCAATGCAGGGCTAAGTGCCGCTTGCGGAAAATATGTCGGTTTTGTGGATGCCGATGACTGGCTTGACCGGGATTTTTATCAGAAGCTGTATCAGGCGGCGGTTGACTCTTCGGCCGAAATTGTGCAATGCGGATTTAAGGCTGTCTCTGCGGACAAAAGCAAATGCCGTGAATTTGTTCCCGGAAAATATGAGGGGTTTGTTTCTTGTATCAGGGCTTTGGGAGGCGGTTTTGTCTGGAACAAGCTTTATAAACGGGATTTTTTGTCGGCCTGCGGTCTGAGTTTCACCGAGGGACTGATTTTTGAAGACGTTTTGTTTGCTGTCGAGGCCATATACCGTGCCGGCCGGATAATTATAATCGGCGGCAGCGGCTATAACTATTTCTCTAATCCGGAATCTACGGTAAACAACGGCGCTTTGGCTGTACGGCGCCAAACCGACAGTTTGAAGGTCGTCAGAAGGTTGTTGGACTTTGCAGTTCGGGAAAACCTTTCCGCGGAAGAAGAACTGGCGCTGAAAGGTTTTATTTGCGCGCAGATGGTGCAGCCGGAGAACCTGTCTTCAAAATCGGAATATGAAACATATTTGCGCCTTTTGGGGGCTCATCCTCTTCTGAAACGAAAATATCGCCGTGCCCTTCGCCGTAAAATATTTAATTTCTTTACAATTTTCGGGAGGAAAAATGGCTGTTTATGTTTTTGATATGGACGGGACGTTGACTCCGGCAAGATTGCCTATGACGGCAGAATTCGCCGCTGACTTTTATGAATGGCAGAAAAATCATAAATGTTTTATTGCGACCGGATCTGATTTGAAAAAGGTTAAAGAGCAGCTTCCTCAAAATGTTGTAGATTCTTTTAGCGGTATTTACAGTTCAATGGGCAATGTTCTGACGGTGCAAGGAGAGGTCGTGTATGAAAGAAACTTCAAGCCCGAACCGGAATTGTTGAACAGATTGGAACAATACCGTCAGGAAACGGCTTATCCGGGAACGCTTTATTCCAATTATATCGAAGAAAGGGTAGGCATGATAAATTTTTCGATATTGGGACGGAACTGCCCGTTTGAAGAGCGAAATAAATACGGCATATGGGACAAAGAAAATTGTGAAAGGCTGAAAATTGCCGGAGAACTGGGAGCGTCGTTTCCTCAATATGATGTCAGCATCGGCGGAACCATTTCAATTGACATCACCCCAAAAGGTTTTGGAAAGGGACAGATTGCAAGGCATTTAAGAGAGAGCTGTCCAAATGAAAAATTAGTTTTCTTTGGAGACAGAACTTTCAAGGGCGGAAACGACTACGAATTGGCACAGGCATTACTCCGTCTGAGTAACACTCAGGTAGTTCAGGTCGCATCGCCGGAAGAGGTGTTGATGCACTTGAAGAACAACAGGTTTGAGCCAAAGAGTTGAAGACCATAAATTTATGCAGGAGAAAGAAATGAATACATATTATATCGTCAGCGGAGGGTTCGACCCCATTCATGAAGGCCACATTGCAATGATTAAAGCAAGTGCGGAGGAGAGTGACGGCGTTATTTTGCTGTTAAATTCTGATGCTTGGCTTTGCCGGAAAAAAGGCACAAATTTTATGAATTTCAACACGCGCCGAATTATTTGCGAAAATCTCAAAGGTGTTATGGACGTGATAGCTTTTAATGACGATGATAACTCCGCTTCTGATGGGATAGCAAAGGCCAGAAGCAAATATCCCAATGCCCGTCTTGTTTTTGCCAATGGCGGAGACCGCACCAAAGATAACATCCCTGAAAGCGCAACGTGCGCCGCGTATAATGTCGAACTGAAATTTGGCGTTGGCGGCGAAAACAAAGCCAATGCATCCTCAAAAATATTAAATGATTATGTAAAAAAGGTAATCTGAATGAAAAATTTTAAAACGCCGATAGTAAAATCTGTTTGCTTTTTTATCCCGTACAAACCGTTGCGAAAAAAACTGCGGAAGTTTTTGCTGGAATGGAGCTTGCCGGGAGCTTTGAACTTTCGGCAGTTGAAAAAACACAAAATTAGCCCCGAGACAGTCCTCGTAATTGAGCCTAACGACTGCCACGGAGAAGTTGTGCCGGGTTATGTAAAATACTTTTTGGATATGGGATTTAATGTTGACGTTATTTTGCATTCCTCCGTGTCTAAAGATCGTCCGCTTTGCCGGATGGATTCGCCAAGGCTGCGAGTGTTCGCGCTGGATTACTATTATTTGCGAAAAATATCTGAAGCCGGGAGACTGGGAGAATATGCTCATGTCCTTCTGACTTCCGGAGCCTATTATCATTACAGCCAGTTTGAAGATTTTTCGGCCGTAAAAATCTTAGGGCTGGAACAGATGAAAAATCTGCTTATCGTTGAGCATGATCTGAATGATATTAAAAATTTCAATGAAACGCATTTTTTGAAAAACAATCAGGTCATCGTTCTGGGAAATTTGCCGGAAGGGATAATGGTTAATCCGCATTGTTTTGGCAATGTTAAAATCACGCCGAAAAATAAAATAACCAATTTTGTTGTCGTCGGCGGCATCAATCCCAAAAGAAAGAACCATCATTTAATTGAAAACGCTGTTCAGACTTTAGTGAGAAAAGGATATAAAAACTTCAAAATAAAAGTTATCGGCGGAAAAGTATCGGATATATCCAAAGATTTAGAAAGATATATTGAATGTTCTAAAGGTTATGTTTCTTTTCCTGAAATGTATAAGGAAATGGAAAATGCCGATTTCTTTTTAACGCTTTTAGATGAAAACAATCCGGCTCATGAACGCTATATAACGACCGGGGTGACCGGTTCGGCGCAGCTTGTTTACGGCTTTTGCAAACCGGCGGTTATTCCTGCCAAATTTGCAGATTTTTATGGGTTTGACGAAACGAATGCCATGATCGTAAATAACGGGGATTTAGCTGCGGCAATGCAGGATGCAATTGATATGAGTGAAGATGAATATAACCGCATTCAGGGCAACCTCAGCACCTTGGCGACAGATATTGCCGAGCAGTCGCGTAAAAACCTGAAAGGAATGCTGTAATGCCTAAGCTTCCGATTGTTTTTGCATTTGATGACAATTATCGGCTGCCGGCATGGATTGCCATAAAATCTTTGTTGGATACTGCTGAAGATGTCGAATATGATATTTTTGTTCTGTATGAAGCGCTGTCCCTGAAAACAAGAGCCGAATTTGACAAACTTGCGCCGATTAACTGGATCAGAGTTGACATATCTCTGTTTAATGGTGTCCCGACCGGATGGAGCGGATTATCAACATATTTTCGTCTGCTCGTGCATGAACTGATACCGCAGTATGACAAAATAATTTGGTCTGATGTCGATGTCATTTTCAGAAAAAATTTGCGCAAAGTTTATGAAACCGATATTTCGAAATATTATTGGGGAGGAATTAAAGCCGAGAAAAATAATCCGGAAACAGTTGTTCATACCTATTTCCCTGAAAATAAAAATGAATTTATCTATATGCCGGGTTTTATGCTAATTAATGCAGCCAAGATGCGCGCGGAAAAGATGACTGCAAAATTTTTCGAAATTATTCGGACATTTAACGACAGATTAAAAATGTTTGATTTGGACGTTCTTAATCTGGCCTGTGATAAAATTGCTTCAATCCCTTTTGAATATTGTGTCTTAGAAAATATTTACGATGCGGACGATATTTCTGCTGCGTCTGAATATTCATGGCTCGAATCTGTTTATGGTCATAAGGCTTTGGAAACGGCAAAGGCCGATCCGGCGATTATTCACTATGCCGGAAAATGGCCTAAAATTTGGCGTCGTCAATATTCTGAAATGCCTGAATATTATAAAAAACAGGTTTTAATCAGTCCATATCGTGTGAAATGCCGAAACTTAAAAAAACTAGGGCTGTATTTGCTTTCAAAATTACCGTTCAAGAAAAAAATACGGCGTTATTTTCGCCAATTGGGAGAGGAGATGTAAATATGAAGAAAGTTTCGGTTTTGATGCCCGTGTATAATACGAAAGAAGTTTTTTTAAGAAAATCTATAGAAAGCATTTTAACACAAACGTATGAAAATTTTGAGTTTATTATACTGAATGACGGTTCAGAAACAAATGTGGAAGAAGTCATCCTTTCATATCCTGATAACAGAATAAGATACTATAAAAATAATGAAAATAAAGGATTGGCTTATTCTAGAAATCGTCTGTTATCACTAGCTTCAGGGGAATATATCAATATTTTTGATAGTGATGATATAGCTCTTTCGGAGACAATAAAAAAGCAAGTGACGTTTATGGAGAAAAATCTTGATGTTGGAATACTCGGGGGGGGTATATTGTGATTGATGAAAATGATCGGCATATTAAAGAAGTGCTTTGCCCGGAGAATCATAAAGAAATAGAACGAGAATTGCTGTTCCATTCAAATCCAATAAGCAACCAATGTGCAATGATTAGAAAATCAGTAATTGATCAATATAAAATAAGTTATCCTGAAGAATTTTCATTTTCGGAAGATTTTGCTTTATGGTGTGAATGTGTAGGATACACAAAATTTCATAATTTAAATGAACCTGTTGCTAAATACAGAGTCGTAAAAAACAGCACATCGCGCGTGGCCTCTAAAGAAATGGGAGATTGCTATACCAGAATACGGAAAAAATTACAGCAAAGGGTATTAAAATTAAGATACTTTTTTCAAATTAAAGAAGCTATAGATGCGCATAATGAAGTATGTATTACAGATATAAAAAATGCAGAAAAAGAACTCCTTGTGCTGTTAAAGCAATATCCTTCGGAAGATATTATAGGCATGGCAAAATCTGTTATGAAAAAGGCACTGAGAAAATGTCGCTTTTCTAAAGAATACTGCCATTTTTTGTGGAGTTCACATTTATTGAAAAAGATGAATATAGGGATGGGTTTTAAAATATCTCAAATTATAAAGTTTAATCATACGGCGGAGGAATATCTATGATAAATATTATTATTGCTCATAAGGGAAATCCTTTTTACCTTAAATATGTCTTGGATCAATGCAAATCTAGTAATCCGAATGCCAATGTGATTTTATTGGGAGATAAAAGTAATAACAAATATCCTTTTATAAAACATGCAATGCTGAGTGATTATTTTCAAGGCGCTTCTGAGTTTGCTGAAAAATATAGGCATATGAACACAACGCCGTTCGAATTTGAACTTTTTTGTTATCAACGCTGGTTTGCAATTTATGAATATATGTTGGAACAAAATTTGAAAGACGTCTGGTGTATGGATTCTGATGTATTATTGTATTGTAATATCGAAGAGATTATGCAAAAGTATATTTCTTATGATTTTACTACGTGTAATAAACAGGGACCTGGTTCTGCTTTATTTAATATATATTCCGGAATACCGATTTTACCTACATCATGCAAGAGTGCTGCCTGACGGATGATCTCAACCATCCTTTTGCGCTGGCGGATGGCATCGCCGGCGATGGAATACGGCTCCGGCGTCCCGATGTCATAGAACTCCATGGCCGCGGTGGACTGGGGGAGAGCTGCTTTGATCCCCTCCGCCGTGATGCCCATGAGCCCCGCGCGGTACTGGATGTCTGCGATCAGTTTGTTCCGTGCCCAGATCGCAAAATTTTTAATGGCAGTTTTGTTCATAGGCCTTTACCCCTGACATATCATAGCTTCGAAGCAAGATAGTAATAGTACATTACATTTTTCTTTGCATCATCTTTTTCTTCTGTCGTCTCTGTCCGCGCTTTATTATAAAGATCGGTAATTTTCAGGAATCCTGTTGCAGCCTCCTTCGATACTGCGGCTACCCCAGCTAAGAAGATAAAATTTTTTATTAAATCAAATACTCCAAATAGGTCTGTTGATGTTGTGATTGCTGTTGTTAACCCTGCAACTGTGTATCCGGCCTTTTTTCTTATTTCTTCATCTGCCAAGACTCGACTACCTAAATTCTTTAATACGCTCGTTTGAGTCAACACTTCATTGATTTCCTGTACTCGCGGTATAACCTGAGTATTGTAGAGTTGTAAACAATCGTATTGAAAATTGGTGTCCCAAGGAAGAGATTGTATCTCGCCTGAAAAGGCATATATCGCTTTACGAAAATTTGTAAGAGGGACTTGATTCTCTTGTTTTAGTGATAACAATTCGTCTACTGACGCAGCTTCCAATGTAGGTAATGTCATAAGAATTTCTGACGCAATGCCTGCATGACGCAGTACTTTTTCATCTAATCTGCCGATATCAAGTAATCTTGTTTTGATTACAGAGTCTATCAAGTCGCTGCTCACCTTGTCAAAAAGAGGATACGCTACGCCATTATACATGGCATTCATCAGGTTGGCAAAATATCCTCCACATAGTTCATTAACATTACAGCTATTAAATCCATAGTCATAGACGGTTATGATGTTCTGCTCTAAGAGGTTTTTGATTTCTTGCGTCCCGGGCTGAATTAGAAGCTGCTGCATACCACTCTCTAATTGCTCACGGCACTGCTTTTCAACCCTCTTTATATCCCTTTGAGCAAATATTTCTTGCTTCGAACGATGCTTCTTCTTTTTTAGAAGTGGTGCGCAGACTTTAAGCTGGGCATCAATATAATTTAGTTGTTGAAGTAATTCCTCGTTTCCATCTGGCTCCAGTGACTGCAAGAAAGTTCTCAAGGCTGGGATCATTGCATCCAAGTCTTGTGCACTGAAAACATGATTTGGAAGGTATTTGTACAGGGCATATTCTGCCATCCCGATCAATTCGATCTCATCAGCATAAAGAATAGAACTCTTAATCAGTTTTAAATCTTCAGCCAAGTCAAGCGAGTTGGATACGGTTCCTATTGTAAATTTCATATTAGTAGTCAGTCTTGGCACCTTCTTCTTTAGAACTCCACATTCACAATCGTGTCCCCGTCCAGCTGCGCCTCCAGCGTCCTCCGCAGGCCGGTGATGTACTTGTCGATATCCTCTTTACTCTCCAAACACCAGGATGCTGTGCCGGTTATCATCTTGATGGAGACATTCTTCATCTTGCGGATCTTCACCGGCGCAGGGGTGACCTCAACCTCAGAGGCAGGCGTCCCGATCTTTTTAGCATCTTCTGCCTTGCGATGGGCCTCTTCTACAGCTCTTTGTTCCGCCAGCTTATTATCCAGGTCAACCATCTCATTGAGCAGCCGGAGCTTGAGAGCATCTGCCTTGTCCGCATAGCTCCGGAGGGAGGAGACATTGTTGCATCGCTCCGCCCCGTCCTTGAGCTCCTGGAACTGGGCGAAGTATTGGTTGCGCATTTGCTCCTTGTACACCTTGGTGTCTAAAACCTCCAGCACGCGCTGCTGCGCTTGGTCAATGGAATCCAGCACCGGGGCAGACTCCTGCTGCAAAATCTTATCATAGCAGGACAAGAATTTCTCTCGCAATTCGGGGAGTTTGGGAATACTCGGATAGGGCTTTTCCTGCCGGACGATCGCGCGCATCTGCGCTACGATATCCTCCAGCTCCGGATTTACGATATAGGTTTTGCTGTCATCATAAATTGCCAGCATATCCAGAGCGCGGCCAAAAATGGTTACTTGCTCACCGTTGAAGAACGCCTTGACCGGCTCATAGTCCTCCGCGAAGTCGTAGAAGTCATCCCGTTTCTTGGACACGGTCGCAAAGAAGTCCATGGCAGACTGGATCTGTATGACGGACTGCATCAGGCTTTTCCCGTCTCTAATGACCTGCTTCCCAGGATAGCGGTGCTTCTTATCATAGACTTCCAGCCGTTCCAGATCATTGATGGTGTTCTGTGCATACCGCTGGAAATTCTTCATGATGATATCTTCGTCATCCGCTGAAGCGGTAGCACCAAATACTTCCTTTATCACATCACGGACGGCTTTCTTGTCCTTGTCACTGACCCGGACGCGCTCCTCCATCAGCAGTTTCTCTACAAACGCCTTCTTGGTGATGAAGCTGATGATCTCTTCTTCGCTCTTGTTGTTCAGGCTGACGGCCGCCCCGTTGACGGTAAAGGTCAAATCACCGCGCTTGAACAGGCGGGCTACCAGCCAATGCACATCATCCTCCACGAACCCATAGGGTGCCTTCATGAAGCGGTCTTTCACTGTCTTCATAGAAGTCTTCATGTGGTTGCGGGTATTCATGGAAATGAAGCCTTGCACATCGTCCAATGCGTGAGCGTTTGGCTCCGCACCACTCTCCAGTCCCAGGGAAAGTTGATTGCTGGTATGAAGCATCTTGCGGATCTCCGCCTCGCCCATGGGCGTGTCGATGTAGGGCAGTTTGTGGTAAACTGTTTGCACCAGCCGGCTGATGGCCTCGTTGATTCGGCTACTTACTTCCTTACCATTGACGCGTGCAACATCGCCGTTCACATAGATGGTCGCTTCCTTCAGCGCTTCGGTCAGGTAAAGTTTGGCATTAGCGTTGCGCTCCCGCATCTCAATGCGCTTGTTCTCTTTGATCGTCTCATACTTGACCAGCTGGGCTGAGGTGTTTTTCCGCAGGAAGCCCTCAATTTTCAAATAGGCTTGGATCTCTGTCAGGAACTCTGCGTCGTTGGGTAGTACGACTAGGACTTCCTTGCCTTGCCCGGACATCATGCGGATAGTAGCATCATCAGTACTGCCCTCGTACCAGGGGGTCAGGATACGGACACCGATATCATAACTCTGGTTCGCCTTGTAGGGGCGGTCATCCACGGATTGATTGAAGGGGAAGCTATAGCGCCCATTGAAGGCCGAATATGTATATTTTTTCCCGGGGAATATGTCTTCAAAGATCATCTCAGAAACTTTAGTGATGATCTCCGGGGTTTCCACATTTTCTTTTTCAATCTCATGATTAACTTCCTGCTCTTCGTCGGTCAGGAAGACATAGACGCTACCATTTTTCTGAATCAGCATTTGCCGCATCAGGACTTTCAGTGCGTCCTCCACGCGACTTTTCAGCGCAAGCCGGTCATCGTCGATGCTCTCGACCATCAGGCTGGTGATGTTGTCAATATTTGCCTCAATCTCCAGTACATACTTGATCATGAAAAGGGTTTTGAGGACATTGATGGCAAAGACATCCTCATCTTTTTTTTCTGGGTTGATGAAGCTGTTGTCATAAGCTCGGATAATGACTCCGCTGTGGCTGTGATCCAGAAAGTTTTCCAGCGCGTCGTAAAAGAGATGGAAAGGTACGATCATGCCCATGTCTTCGTTCATGATCCTGACAGCGGACTCTTTAAAGAGGGCCAGCATGGAGCGCTCGCCGCCAGACAGGTGCTTTCCGGAGGCCCCGTAGGTACGGATAGCGGTCAACACGCTGGACAGCAAGTTGAACTGATAGGGCACGAAGGGGTAGACTTCAGCGAAATCCTTCTCACTGGCGTACAATTTCTTCTCCGCAGTGTCGTTGAATACAATGAGGTTCTTGATGATCGTGGACTTCTGCTCATAGAGAAGGCGTAGCGATTGCGCGGCAGTCTCCGTTTTTTCGAGGATTCTCTTCTTGATGACTGCGTCCACATTGGCAGAAGAGAGGGAGAGACGGGTATCAAACCGGCCTTGGATTTTAGAGAAGTCGTTGCCCTTGACCTTGGTAATGGAGTCGATGTCCTGCTGACTGGTCACGATGACCCACGCCTTGCCCATACACTCCTTGCCCAGTTCCTCTGTCACCGTTTGGAGATTGAGCATTAGCTTGGAATCATCGCCGATGTACTGGCCGATCTCGTCCACCAGAAAGACGACATGGTGGTTGTTCCCTTTGCGGTCGATGTAGGCCTTGACCCGCTTGGCGAAATCCTCAATGCTGATGGTGTAGGGTTCAACGGCCTTTTCACACCAGTTTCTCGCTGCCGCCTCGCTCATGAAGTCCATGGAGACGAGCGCGTCCACTACGCTGTCCTGGATAAAGTCGAAATCCTGCCGGGATTCTTCCCATGGCTCCCCGTATTCCTCCTCAAAGGCAGCCTTGAACTCGTCATAGCGGCCATCCTCAGACAGCCTGCGCTCTAAATCGGCCACATGTGGAATGGAGCCGCAGAAACCCTGCATCTCATTGAAGACCTTGAGAAACACATTGACGATGGCGTCTTTGTTCTGTTTGCCGGTGGATTCACTTTTGGAATCTATGTTAAAGAGGATAACATCTGCGGGAGTTTCCGCAGCCAGTTTCATATCCGCCAGCACCACGGAGTCAACGATTTTTTTATCCTCAATAAAGTAGTCCAGAGCTTTTCGGCTGCCCACTTGGCGGTTCTCAAGAAGGTAAGAAAGGATTTTTAGGAAATGAGATTTACCACTTCCAAAAAAGCCGGAGATCCAAACGCCCATCTTCGGCGTTGTACCTACAATACCCTTTTTATAAGCAGAGTAGAAATCCGCAAAGTGTTTCTGCAATTCCCGTGTGACAACATATTCCTCTAATTCCTGAGAAACATTGGAATCTTCGCCCTGGCCGACAATGATAACGCCCTGAATTTCGCGATCAATTTTCTTTGCGAACATTTCTTTGATCTGCATTGCGATACCCCCATCACTTCACAAGCCGAAAGGCTCGATAATAGTTGTCGTCCTTGATTTCATTAAAAAGGATTAGCTCTTGCTCGTTGTAGGTGCCGGGGAAAAACATCACCACCGGGGCGCGGAGATATGACTGGTGGAGATTGTTGAGTACATTATGGGACCGAAGGAGAGGATAGCTCTTGCCGACGCCGGTCAGGAAGACGATTGCATTCTCTAAAGTGTGCTCCTGGATGTACCGGACGATAAAGCTGTCATCCTCGCTTAACTTCATGGAGTTACTAACCGCCTTCACGATCCTCTGAATGCCGCGCTTCTTCTCGAACTCAAAGCACTTCTCAAGGAAATTTTTCCGCTCCAGAAAGTCAATAATAATGTCATAGAGGTCGAATACGACCAACTCATATCCGTCTGTCCCTTTCTGGTTCTTATGCTTCATATATGCGATGCGCTCCCGAACCTCCAGCTCTTTCTCGGGAGGATAATCGAAAATCCAATAGTTGACTTCATTGGCTTTTCCGCCGCTCTGCCGGAAGGAGGGCTTCTTAATCGCAGCCTCCATCGCATCCAGTCTTTCTGTTAGATCCATTACTGCACCCCCGTCAAGGCCTTGATATAAACAGCCATGTCGTTCTTCTCCAGCCAGCGTGTCAACGCCGGGTCTAAGATGGGCCGAAAGATCTTTCGGGCGGGTTTGCCTTTGTCGATCACTCCAGCCTCGTATAACATGGTTTTGTAGCACCTTCCGAGTCGCACCAAGGTAGCATCCGTCCAGTGTGCTACCTTCTCGCTCTGTTGCTGCTTGTCCTTAAAAAAGACCCGTACATCACTGTCCATCAACTCATTGCTGCCAAGCATCAGTTTTTCGCGGATCACCTCATAGACGAAATCGAAGAAGAGGGTATCATAGGCCATAGCGGCAATTAGTGCGATCAACTTTTGAGTAGCAAGATCGCCGGCCATAAAGACAGGAAGAAAGTTCCTGTCCAGTGCCTTGATTCTTCCTGAGACTGTGCTGAAGATCTGCTTGGCGCGTAGGGGAGTGGGGGCGGCAAATAAGTTCTCGTTTAGAGCAAGATGCCTAATCTCATCCATTTTTTTCCCTTCGTCCAGTAGATAAACGCCCTTGCGGAACTCAACAAACCAGAAGGACATTTTCACCGCACCTGCGCTATATTCCTTTCTAACCATCCGGAGATTAGACCTCCCCACTATCAGGATACCTTATTTTCAGTCCTATTTTTTGGACTAGCGGGCTAAATTTCAACGGCATTTCCAATTTTGCAGCCGAGTTTGAGACAAATTTACAGCATTGCTTTTTCCGTTGTATTTTCGCCCTTTTTCAGCTTGTCCATCCGGAAAGCTAAGTACTAGTATATCGCAACTATGCGCGAAAAGCGAGAATTATCGTGTGGCAGCATGATTTTTTCTGATAAAAGAACAATCATCGACTGTGCTTTTTGGTATGCATCTTTTGAAATGATGTTTTTTGGTACAAATTATTGTTGATTTGCAGCAGTATTTCGTGCTTAAAGATAATAATAGTTTTCTCATCCGGCATTATTTGAACCTCCTATGTTGCAACACTTGCCAATTTAATACTGCGACACAGTGTCGCAGAAGACAACTGTATTATTCATTGTAAAATAATGAGGGGGAGAAACAACTGCAGTCGGCCATATCTATAGCCGACTGCAGTAAAGGTCGCTATCCGATCTGGATGGGCAGTTGCCCCGCCGGCCGGCTCTCCGATGTAGAGCATCTGGGCGACCGGGATGGCTCTACGCATCTCCAGCAGCGCCTGATAACAGGTGTCATCCATGTAGGGCCATGAACAAATCACCAGGTCTGTCCGAGAACCATATTCCCGGATAGCTTCCAGACAGTCCATCAGCTGAATGTCTGTCCATGGATGTTCATACCAGCAGCTGGCGTTTTCTTGCCAACTGAAGTTGTCGGTAGCGATCAGTTGGACCCCGCAGGCCTGGAGAGCGTAGGATAGAGCGCCAGAACCGCACATGATTTCGAGACACCGGCGGGGGCCGATCCTTT
>ERZ779866.1622-NODE-1622-length-22248-cov-2.557969_pt1 | contig 22248 bp, 27 predicted proteins | sample MGYA00511248_ERZ779866 | MGnify/ENA primary metagenome ERZ779866 (study PRJEB29588, sample SAMEA2155758) | human gut metagenome | biome: human gut; feature: human-associated habitat; material: faeces | place: Denmark | collected 2008/2010 ... | reverse complement strand
ACGGAGGATTCCGCGCTTAAGCCGCTCGGACTCGGGCGTACGCTCAAAGCGCTGGGGGCGGCATACTTCCTTTATACCGACGTTTCCCGCGACGGAATGCTGACGGGCGTGAACGTGGACGCCACGGCGAAACTGACCGAGGAGCTGGGCGCCGACGTCATAGCGAGCGGCGGCGTAAAAGATCTGTCGGATATAGAGAAACTTGCCGGGCGCGGCATATACGGCGTCATTCTCGGCAAGGCGTATTACGAAAACAAAATAGACATAAGAGAGGCTTTGAAAATATGTGCGAACTGAAATACAACGCTGACGGACTTATACCCGTAGTGACCGTGGACGCAGTCACCGACGAAGTGCTTATGCAGGCGTATATGAACAAAGAGGCGTTCGATATGACGATGGAAACGGGCGACGCCTGGTACTGGTCGCGCAGCCGCGGCAAACTGTGGCACAAAGGCGAGGAGAGCGGCCATTTTCAACGCGTGGTATCCGTCTGCGCCGACTGCGATTTCGACTGTCTGCTGCTTCGCGTGCGCCAGGTCGGCGGCATCGCCTGCCATACAGGCAATCGCTCCTGCTTTTTCAACGAACTGAAAACGTTCGGAGAAAAACCGGGCGAAACGGCGGTGCTCCGCGTGCTGGACGAAACGATAAAGGACCGCGCCGCGCATCCGCGCGAGGGATCTTACACCAACTATCTGCTGGACAAGGGCGTGGAAAAGATATGCAAGAAGGTGGGCGAAGAATCAACCGAAGCGGTGATCGCCGCGATGAAAGGCGACAATACCGAACTGTCGGGAGAGATCGCCGATTTGCTGTATCATCTGTTCGTCCTCATGCAGGCGCGCGGTCTGGAATACTCGGACGTGCTCAAAGTGCTCGGAAACCGTCACGCATGCGGTGCCGATACCCCTGCGAGAGAGGCAAAACCCAAAAAAAACCCGAAATAACTCAAATAGAACGGAAAATCGTTTGACAAGCGGGCAAAGTTTTAATATAATATATCGGCAACATAATCCAAGGAGGTGCGAGAAGTATGGCAGTACCCAAGAGAAAGCAGTCTAAACAGAGAAGCAGCACCAGATATGCTCAGTGGAAAGTACAGCCTGTGGCTCTCGTAGAGTGCCCGCAGTGCCACGAACTGAAGAAGTCTCATAATATTTGTCCCAAGTGCGGATATTACGACGGAGTTCAGGTAGTAGAGCAGAAAGAAGAAAAGAAATAAAAAACCACTGTGACCCTTTCCATAAGTAAAGGGTCATTTGTTTAAGGCGGGATTTATGCGAGTCATCATCGATGTAATGGGCGGCGACAGACCGGAAGAATCGGTCAGAGGCGCGCTCAGGGCAGCAAAAGAATTCGGCGAAGTCAAAGTGACCGCCGTCGGCGACAAGAAGCTGATAGAAAGGATAGTCGCAGAAGAGAACGCGTCCGCGCTGGGCATGGACGCGGTTTTTACGACCGAGGTCATAAGCAACGACGAGTCGCCCACAATGGCGATAAAACAGAAAAAAGATTCGTCCATGGTCCGCGCTTTGACGATGCTCAAAGAAGACGCAGACAGCATAGGCATGATTTCGACGGGCAGTACGGGCGCCGTGCTTACCGGGGCGACGCTGCATATAGGCAGGCTGCTCGGTATATACAGACCCACGCTGCTCACTCAGGCACCGGCGATGAACGGTCAGCCGGTGTGTATAGCCGACGGCGGCGCTAACGTGGATTCGAGGCCGGAATGGCTTTATCAGTTCGCGGTTATAGGCAGCGCGTACATGAAAGTCGTGACGGGCAGAGAAAATCCGTCCGTAGCGCTTCTCAGCGTCGGGACCGAAGAACATAAAGGCAACGAGCTTACGCGCGCGGCATACGCGCTTCTGCGCGAAAGCAATCTCAATTTCGTGGGTAATATCGAGGCGCGCGACGCGCTTTCGGGAAAGTACGACGTAATCGTGTGCGACGGCTACGACGGCAACATACTGATCAAGAGCACCGAGGGCGCGGCCAAAATGATAATGTCGCTGCTGAAAGGATTCGTTATGGAATCGACCAAGGCCAAGATCGGTTATCTGTTCATGAAAAAAGCTCTCATGAAACTGAAGAACCGCATGGATTTCAACAACTACGGCGGCGCGCCCTTCCTCGGCATAAAGAAGTGCGTAATAAAGGCGCACGGAGCGTCCAAAGCCGGCGCCGTGTATAATGCGGTAGGCCAGGTTCTCAAAATAAAGAAGGGCAATGTCATAGAGTCCATCGGCAGGGCATTTGCCGGCGGAGCGGAATGAAAGCTGACGAATACAAAAAAATCGAAGAGATTATAGGATACGCGTTCGGGAACGTAGAGCTTCTCGGACGCGCATTTGTTCATTCGTCCTATGCGCACGAACACGGCACGGAATCGTACGATCGTCTGGAATTCCTCGGCGACGGCGTGCTCGGACTGGTAGTCGCGGAAAAACTGTATGATGAAGGCAGGGACGAAGGAGTGATGACCCAGCAGCGTGCTCGGATCGTCGGTACTCGTCCGCTCGAAGCGGCGGCGGAAGAACTCGGACTTGAGCAATATATCAGGTTCGGCGAAGGCGAAAAAAAACAGCCGCACAAACACCGCAAAGTGCTTGCCGACGTATTCGAAGCAGTCATCGGCGCGATTTATCTCGACGGCGGATATACCGCCGCCGCGGCGTTCGTGATGGACAAGCTGGGCGACCGTATCGGCGATATTATCGGCAGCGCCGAAAGCGGCAATGCAAAGGGGGATCTGCAGGGATACTGTCTGGGAACAGCCGAATACAGGCTGACCGCACGCAGCGGCGCCGATCATGCGCCGTTGTTCACCGTATGCGTATATGTGAGCGGGAAGATGATTGCGGAAGGCCGAGGGGGCAAAAAAAAGGACGCGGAACGCGATGCGGCAAAATCCGCGCTTAAAATCCTGACCGCAAAGCATAAATAATTGATTTTCACGTGCGTATGTGCTATAATTTCAGACGAGGATTTTTGCTGTGAAATTCAAAAAAATGGAAATCAACGGTTTCAAGTCGTTTGCCGATAAGATAGAAATCAAATTCGGAAACGGCGTGACCGGTATCGTCGGTCCCAACGGATGCGGCAAGAGCAACGTTGCGGACTCAATACGTTTCGCGCTCGGCGAGCAGTCTTCCAAGACGCTGCGCGGCGGAAACATGCAAGACGTCATATTCAACGGCACCGAGAAGAGAAAGTCGCAGTCTTTCTGCGAAGTCTCCATGTATTTCGACAACTCGGAACGTATTTTCCGCGATCTCAATTACGATGAGGTCGTTTTTACGCGCAAACTTTTCCGCAGCAACGAAAGCGAGTATATGATAAACAAGACGCCCTGCCGCCGCGCCGATATTATCGACGCGCTGCGCGACAGCGGCGTAGGCAAGGAAGGCTATTCCATCATAGGTCAGGGCAAGATCGACGAACTCATTTCCTCCAAGCCCGAAGACCGCCGCAACATATTCGACGAGGCCGCGGGTATATCCAAATTCAAAGCCAAAAAGACGGAGGCGGAGCGCCGACTCGTGCGCACGCGCGACAGTCTTGCGCGCATAGGCGACATACTCGAGGAAAAGAGCAAGCAGCTCGCGCCGCTAACCCGTCAGGCGCAGACGGCGAGAAAATATCTCGAGCTTGCCGAACAGCTCAAACATTACGAGATCAATATCTATCTTCACCAATACGAAACCACCACCGATACCAAAAAAACGATCACCGACCGCCGCAACGCCATAGCCGACGAAATGGAACGCTGCCGCCGCGACCGCGACGCAGCCAGCGACAATTACAACAAGGCGATGACGGAGTTCGGCAATATAGACAAGACGATAGAAGCGCATCACGACGAACTCGTCAATCTGACCAGCGAAGTGGAGCGCAATAACAGCGAAGTTTCGCTGCGCAACAACGATATACGTCATATAATGGAGCGCAACGAGGAGCTGCTGTCCGAAATCGCAAAATACGAATCGGATATACGGGCAGCCGAAGCGCTCATAAACGCGGGACTCGCCGGGCGGGACGAAAAAACCGCCGATCTCGCGCGCATGAAAACCGAGTGCGACGGTATGTCGGCACAGACGGACGAGCTGGAAAACAAGCTGTCCGCAATGGAAGGCGAGGAAAAAGAGGGTCAGCGCGCGCTCGTCGCCGCCATAGAAAAATTGACGGACATAAAAGCCAATATGTCCAAGCTGCTTGCCGAACGCGACGGTCTCGAAAAACAGATTGCCGCGCTTAAAACCAGACTTTCGCAGTCCGCGAGCGCCAATGCGGCGAGGAAAAACACCGCCGACGCTGTGCGCCGGGAGCTGGAAACGGCCAAGGCCAGCCGCGAAGAGCAGGATAAAATACTGTCAGCCGATACCGCAAAGAGCAACGAGAATCTTGCCAGACTGACGCTTAACAATAACCGGCTCAAAGATATAAACGCCAAATATTATTCGCTTGCCGAGCGCAAGGATGTGTTTACGAAATTCAGCAAGGAAAACGCCGGTTTCGAACGCAGCGTTTCCCGTCTGCTCGAAGCCGCCAAGACGGATACCGAACTGTCCTCGCGCATAGAAGGCGTCATCGCGAAGATTATAAAGGTGCCGAAGAATTACGAAACCGCCGTCGAAATGGCGCTGGGCGGCGCGGTGCAGAATATCGTTACGAAGACGGAAGACGAAGCGCGTTACATAATCGAATACCTCAAATCCAAAAATTTCGGCCGCGTGACGTTTCTGCCCATGAACGTAATCCGGCCCCGGTATATTCACGACGACCTTAAACGGCATCTCGACGTCAAAGGCTGTCACGGCGCGGCGTCGTCGCTGGTCAGCTATGACCCGAAGTTCGACGGCATAGTCAAATATCTGCTCGGCACCACGGTAATCGTGGACGACCTCAACACGGGAATATCCATCGCGCGCGCCTCGCGTTACGCGTTCAGGATAGTCACCCTGGACGGCGACGTGATTAACCCGCACGGCGCGATTACGGGCGGCAGCAAAAAGGCGGATGTGGCGAACGTATTCGCATACGACCGCGAACTGCGCGAGATAGAAGAACAGCTTGCCGGCGTGCGCGACAAAGTCAAGGCGCTCGAAGACGAGCATAACAAAATCACGCGCGAACAGGAAGCGCTTTCGCTGTCGATAAAGTCACGCTCTTCCGCAATACATGCGCTGGACGTAAAAATCGCGGCGCAGGAACAGCAATACAATAAATATCTGGGTGAGATAGAGGATATCGACCGCGAGAACGGAGAGTCCGAGGCGCAGCTGCTCGCGTGGCAGGTGCGCGCGGACGAGATATCCAACGACCTCAACTCGGTCGGTGCGCTCGAAGAACTCATACAGAGCCAGAAAACGGATGCGGCTACGTCCAATCTGCAAAGCGAGAACGAAATTGTCGAGCTGAAAAAACAGCGCGACGCGTTGCGCGAAAAGCTGACCGCGCTCAAAATCGACTGCGCAAATCTCGAAAACGAGATTTCCAATATGGACAGGGACGTCGCGCACCTGAAAGACAATATCGACAGGTATAACGCACAGATCGGCATGGCGCGCATGCAGATAGAGAGCAACGAAAAGGACATCGCGCAGAAGAAGGCCGACCTTGAAAAACTCATGCTGACCGTCGGGGAAAACGACAGCCAGAGAGTGGCCGCGCTGAAGAAAAAGATTGCAGATTTCGGAGAGTACAAGCAGCGCATACAGAGTGATATGAACGCTTACGAGGCCGAGCGCGACAGACTTGTTCAGCTGTATACCGAGCTTTCCGAAAAGAAAAATGAGGAAGAACTGAAATTACAGAAAGTCGATATCGACCTCGAGCAGATGCAGCAGCGTATCGCCGAAGTCTATAAGCTCGAATATGCCGACTGTCTGCCGTTGCGCGACCCGGAGTTCGAGATCGAGCCTGGTATTGAAGAAGCGGCGCGGCTCAAAAGACGCATTGACAATCTCGGACATATCAACCTCGAAGCCATAGAGCAATGCGAAACCGTATATGCTGAGTACAGCGAACTGGAAAAACAGCGCGACGATCTTACCGCCGCGGAGCGCGATCTCGTCAAGGTTATCACCGATCTGTCCAAGGAAATGAAAACCACCTTTAACGAGAAGTTCGCGCAGATCAACGAGAATTTCAAGGTCATTTTCCGCGAACTTTTTAACGGCGGCACTGCGGAGCTGATACTGCTCGAACCCGAAGAGGGCAAGGACGAGCTGTCTGCCGGCGTTGAAATTAAGGCGCAGCCGCCGCAGAAAAAGCTGCAGCTGCTTTCGCTGCTGTCCGGCGGCGAAAAGGCGATGACGGCGATCGCTATACTGTTCGCCATCCTCAAACTGCGTCCCATGCCGTTCTGCGTGCTCGACGAGATCGAGGCGGCGCTAGACGACGCCAACGTGCTGCGTTTCGCCAAATACCTCAAGCGTTACAGTCAGGACACGCAGTTCATAGTCATTACTCACCGTAAGCCGACCATGGAACTTGCCGACGCGCTTTACGGCGTGACGATGGAAGAAAAGGGCGTATCCAAGATCGTGTCGGTCAAACTGTCCGACGCAGTCAAACTTGCCATGTGATAAGGAGCAGATATGGGATTTTTCGCAAAAATCAAAGAAGCGCTCAAAAAAACCAAGGACGCGATTTCTTATAAATTCAATAAACTGTTTACCGGCGGCGTGCTGAACGGCGAATTTTACGACGAGCGGGAAGCCATACTGCTGTCGGCGGATATAGGCAGCGAAACGACGGAGTCCATTCTCGACGAACTGAAAACCGTCGTGGACAAGAAACACATCACGCGCACCGAAGACGTAAGGGGCGAGCTGAAAACCATTATGCACGACTTGCTGGATTTCGAGATTCCCGAAGAGGAGTATCCGCTTGTCATCCTTATGGCCGTGAACGGAGTGGGCAAAACCACTACGGTAGGCAAACTCGCGCAGCTGTTCCGTAAGAAAGGCAAGAGCGTGACCATCGTCGCCGGCGACACGTTCAGGGCCGCCGCCGCCGATCAGCTCACCGTATGGGCGGAGCGCGCCGGCGTGCGCATCGTTAAGCAGGGCGAAGGCGCCGACGCCGCGGCAGTGGTATATGACGCGCTGCAAAGCGCCAAGAGCAAAGGCACGGACGTTACCATCGTGGATACCGCAGGCAGACTGCACAATAAAGTCAATCTCATGGAAGAGCTGAAAAAGATCGACCGCGTGATCGACCGCGAGTTTCCGGCAGCCATGCGCCTGAACTACATAGTCCTCGACGCTACGACGGGACAGAACGCGCTGTCGCAGGTTGACCTTTTCAACGAGGCTATAGACATAGACGGTATCGTGCTTACCAAACTCGACGGTACCGCGAAGGGCGGCGTTGTGCTCGCAATCGCCGGAGAGGAAGAGGTTCCCGTCGTATATGTCGGCGTGGGCGAGGGCATAGACGACCTCGAACGGTTCGATATAGACGATTTTGTGAGCGCTATCGTCGACGGAGAATAAATAATGCCGGCATGTAAAGTAAAAATACTTGACATGCCTTTTTTCTTTGTGGTAAAATAATACCTGTAAAGCCGATATGCTTTACAGAGGTGCACGGTGAAGGATCTGACCGTTGGAATACTGAACGAACTGTACGGCGGCTGTCTGACCGAAAAGCAGCGGGATATGATACGCAGTTATTATGACTATGATCTTTCGCTTGCGGAGATAGCCGGACAGTACGGTATTTCCCGCCAGGCCGCGCACGACGCAATCAGGAAAGGCGAAAAGGCGCTTTACGAGTGCGAGGAAAAGATGGGATTTATGGCCAAACTGGCCGGGATCAGGCGCGGACTCGAGCGTCTGACCGAGGCGCTCAAAGGCGGCGATGCCGAGGGCGCGGAATCGATAGCCGCGGACATTCTCGCGGGTATATAGACGGAGCTTGCATATGGGAGTATTTTCCGGATTAGGAGACAAACTCAAACACGTATTTACCAAGCTGACAAGCAGGGGAAAACTCGACGAGTACGAAATCAAGCAGGCGATGCGCGAAATACGAATCGCGCTGCTCGAAGCCGACGTCAATTTCAATGTGGTCAAGGACTTTGTCGCCAGGATAAGCGAACGGGCAAAGGGCGAGGAAATAACCAAAAGCGTCACGCCAGGCCAGCAGGTGGTAAAGATCGTCCACGACGAACTTGTCGAACTTATGGGCGCGAAGAACGCCAAGCTCGACGTGTCGCCCAAGCCGCCCACGGTAGTCATGATGTGCGGTTTGCAGGGCGCGGGCAAGACCACGATGTGCGGCAAGCTCGGCGCACTGCTTAAAAAACAGGGCAAAAAGCCGCTGCTCGTCGCATGCGATATTTACCGTCCCGCAGCCATAAATCAGCTGCAGGTGGTCGGGAAAAACGCCGGACTCGAAGTGTTCGAAAAGGGTACGCAGAAGCCGGTCAAAACCGCGGAACAGGCAGTCAGGTACGCAGAGGCCAACGGTTTCGATACTGTCATAATCGATACGGCCGGCCGTCTGCACATAAACGACGAGCTCATGCGCGAGCTGGAAGACGTCAGGAAGGCAGTTTCTCCCACCGAGATACTTCTGACAGTCGACGCCATGACCGGTCAGGACGCCGTTACCGTGGCGACGACGTTCAACGACAGACTGGACATAACGGGCGTAATCCTCACCAAGCTGGACGGCGATACGAGAGGCGGCGCCGCGCTGTCGATAAAGGCCGTTACCGGCAAACCCATAAAATTCTGCGGTACGGGCGAGAAACTCGGCGATATCGAGCCGTTCCATCCCGATCGTATGGCGAGCCGCATCCTCGGTATGGGCGATATAGTTTCCCTCGTCGAGAAGGCGCAGGAAGCCATGGACGAGGAGGAGATGAAGAAGATGGAAAAGCGCGTCAAAGACGCGACTTTCACTCTCGACGACTATCTCGTTCAGTTCGAATCGCTGAAAAAAATGGGCGGTATATCCGAGATAATGCAGATGCTGCCGGGCATGAGCCGGTTCAATATCAGCGACAAAGATATTGACGAAAAGCGTATCGAACGGTTCAAGGCCATAATCCGTTCCATGACGAAAAAGGAGCGCGAGCATCCCGAAATCGTCAAGTCCTCCCGCCGCAGACGCATAAGCGCGGGCAGCGGTACGAGCATACAGGATGTCAATCAGCTGCTCAAACAGTTCGAACAGACCAAAGACATGATGAGAAAAATGAAAAACAGCAAGGGCAGAATGCCTTTCTGACAATAAAAACAATCAGGTAACAAGGAGATAAACTAAAATGGTAAAAATCAGACTGACCAGAATGGGAGACAAAAAGTCGCCTTTCTATCGTATCGTCGTCGCAGACGAGCGCGCACCCAGAGACGGCCGTTTCATCGATCTGCTCGGAACGTACAATCCGCTCACCGATCCCGCAGAAGTGAAGATCGACGCGGACAAGACCAAGCAGTGGCTTAAAAACGGCGCTCAGCCGACCGACACGGTGAAGTCCATACTCGTGCAGCAGGGCGTAATACCCGCAGGCAAGCGTCCTCCCGCAAAGACCGGCGGCAAGAAGGCCGTTAAAGAAGAAGGCTGAGAATGGGAGAGCTCGTACGGTATATAATCTCCGAGCTTGTCGACAATAAAGACGTCGTAAAGGTCGAGGTGGACGGCGATACCGTCAGGGTATCCGTGGCCAAGGACGATATGGGCAAAATTATCGGCAAGCAGGGCAGAACGGCAAAAGCCATCCGCACCGTGGTCAAGGCCGCGGGCGCGAAAGAAGGCAAAAAGTATTCCGTCGATATTATCGAAGTCTGACAGTGAGTTTCATTATCGGAGAAATAGTAAAAGCGCAGGGCGTCCGCGGCGAGGTAAAAATCAGACCTTATACGGACGACCCGGCGCGCTACGGGCAGCTTCGCACCGTTTCCGTGGGCGGCTGTCCGATGAAAATCCGCGGCGTAAACGTACGCGGCGGTTTTGTCTATATAGCGTTCGAGGGCGTGAATACGAGAAACGACGCCGAAGTGCTCGTCGGGCGGACGGTGGAAATCGACCGTTCGCAGGCAAAAAGGCCGGAGCCTGGCGAGTTTTTCGTTGCCGATCTTCTCGGATGTGGGGTATATCTGTCTGACGGCAGCTATATCGGCGTGCTGAGCGACATAGAGAACTACGGCAGCGCCGATATTTTTACGGTGAAAGGAGGCCGTACCGTTCGCTTTCCTCATCTCGCCCGTCTCGGATTATCGTACGACGAAAAGGCGCGTTCGGTAACGCTTGACGCAGCGGCTTTCGCGGAGGTGTGCTGCTATGAAGATTAGCGTGCTGACTCTCTTTCCGGATATGTTCGGCGCGCTTTCGTACAGCATGATCGGCCGCGCGCAGGCCTCGGGCATAGTTGCCATCGATGCCGTAGATATACGGGCGTACACCGCTGACAAACACGGCAAGTGCGACGATATTCCGTACGGCGGCGGCGCCGGTATGGTAATGACTCCGCAGCCCATAGTCGACTGTGTGCGTGCCGTGGATCCGGATAAGCGCGCAAGACGAATTTTCATGTCGCCGCGCGGCCGCAGGCTGACCACCGGAGTGGCTCAGGAACTTGCGCGGGAAAAAGAACTGCTTTTTCTGTGCGGCCATTACGAGGGTGTGGACGAGCGCGCACTGGAAATCTGCGGCTTCGAGGAACTGTCGGTGGGCGATTATGTGCTTACCGGCGGCGAGCTTGCTGCCATGGTGACGATAGACGCGCTGCTGCGTTTCGTGCCGGGAGTGCTCGGCTGCGGCGAGTCTGCCATGACCGAGAGTTTTTCCGACGGCATGCTGGAATACCCTCAGTATACGCGCCCGGCAATTTTCGAAGGGCTGGCGGTACCCGAAGTGCTGCTGTCCGGTCATCATGCCAACATAGAAAAGTGGCGCAGGGCGAAGAGCGAAGAAATTACGCGCGCCGCGCGTCCCGATTTACTTAAAGATGATAATTAACTGGTTTCCCGGTCATATGACCAAATCGCTGCGCGAGATAGGCGAGAGCGTAAAATCGGTGGACGCGGTCGTGTACGTGCTTGACAGCCGCGCGCCTTTTTCGTGCATAAATCCCGCGTTTGCTCCGGTCATTGCCGGAAAACCGGTAGTATATGCTTTGAACAAAGCCGATCTCGTCCCCGAAAAGGAGCTCGCGGCATGGATCGCCAGACTGAGTACGGACGGCACGGCTGCCGTTACGCTGAACTCTACCGCTTCCAATGCCGCAAACGTCGTATCCGGCAAACTGCGCGTACTCTGCGCCTCAAAGATCGAACGTCAGAAAAGCCGCGGCATAAATGCGATTATCCGCGCCATGGTTATAGGCGTGCCGAATTCCGGCAAATCGACGCTGATAAACAATCTGTGCGGAAAGGCCAAGACTGTTACCGGGAACAAAGCGGGCGTAACGCGCGGCATGCAGTGGGTGAGGGTGAGTCCGTATCTCGAAGTTATGGACACGCCTGGCACTCTCTATCCGAAGCTGGACAATTACGAGGTTGCGCTCAATCTCGCGTTTATAGGCAGTATACGCGACGAGGTGCTCGATACGTACGAACTTTCGCTTGAGCTCATAAAAAAACTGTCGTCCATGGGCGATGCTTTGGAAAAGCGGTACGGCTTCGCTCCGAGCGGGGACGCGCTTGCCGATCTGAAATCGGTTGCATCGCGCCGCGGCTTTATTCTGAAAGGCGGCGAACCCGATCTCGAAAGGGCGTCCGCAGCGGTAATCGACGATTTCCGGAAGGGACGCATGGGCAGGATTATATTGGAGAAGGCGGTATGACTACTGCGGAACTGTTTGCATACGATAAGGGCTTTGCCGGTTTGGTCGCAGGAGTGGACGAAGCGGGCAGAGGACCGCTTGCCGGCCCCGTGGTGTGCGCCTGCTGCGTCATGGGCGATACGTATATCGAGGGCATAAACGACAGCAAGAAGCTGAGCGAGAAAAAACGCGAGGCTCTGTATGAAAAAATCATCGCGTCCGCGCTCGCTTACGGTGTCGGTATCGTGGACGAAAAGACGATAGATGAGATCAATATTCTGAACGCCACTAAAAAAGGCATGCAAATAGCCGCAAATTCTTTGAAAGTTACGCCTGACATAGTATTGATCGACGCCGTAAAAGGGCTGGAATTACCGTACAAGCAGCAGGCTATCATCAAAGGCGACGCGACGAGCTATGCGATTGCCGCGGCATCAATCATTGCAAAAGTCACGCGTGACAGACTTATGCGCGCCGCAGGCGAAAATTTTCCCGAATACGGTTTTGCCAAAAACAAGGGATACGGCACCGCCGAACATATAGCGGCGCTTAAAAAGTTCGGTCCCTGCGAGTTGCACAGAAGAACTTTTATAGGAAATTTTACAGATGTCCGATCTTAATAAATTCAAAGGCTCGTCCGGGGAACGGATTGCGGAAGAGTATCTGAAAAAAGAAGGATACGACATTCTTGCCAGGAATTTCCGTACTCGGCTGGGTGAGATAGATATAGTGGCGTCCAAGGGCGAATATCTGGTGTTCGTCGAAGTGAAAGCCAGGAAGAGCGAGGCTTACGGCTTTCCTTCGGAATCGGTCACCTATGCCAAACAGCGTAAAATTTCCATGGTTGCAAGCCAGTACATAAAACTGAATATGTATTTCGGCGCAGCCGTCAGATTCGACGTCATCGAAGTGTATCTGACAGAGGGTCGTATAAACCATATAGAAAACGCATTCGACAGTTATCTGAAATATTGATATGTCGCGCCGCGCTTCCGTCGCATATACAGATAATATGTCCGAAGCGCACATAAATCTTGCCGCCGTGCGGCGCAATGCGAAAAAAATCACGAAAACGGCTCCGCTGATTGCCGTGGTCAAAGCCGACGCATACGGTCACGGCGCCGTTGCCGTGTGCGGTGCGCTATCCGATACGGCTTCGGCATTCGCCGTCGCTACGGTTGCGGAAGCTGCGGAACTGATTGCCGCGGGAATAAAGCTCCCTGTGCTCGTGCTCGGAAAATCGCACTGCGTGCTGCCGGCGCCCAACGTCGTTTATTCGGTGTCGTCTTTTGCCGAAATCGACAGACTGTGCCGACTGTCCGCGCCCGGGCTTGCAGTGAAAGTGAATACCGGCATGAACCGGTACGGCTGCGTGCCGTCCGATGCCGCAAAGCTTGCCGCTTATGCGCGGGAACGCGGCGTGCTGCATTCGGTATACTCCCATCTGCGCGCGCCGGAGGACAGAACGCTGTCCGAAAAGCAGCTGGCAGTATTCTCGGCCGCTACTAAGGGTATCCGCGCGCCGCGGCATCTGATCGCGAGCGGCGGAATCACTCTCGGCAGGGATTACTTATTCGATTATGCCCGCTGCGGAATAGCGCTTTACGGCGGAATCGAGGGATTCGAGCAGGCAATGACGGTTACCGCTCCCATTGCGGAACTGCGCGATGTTCCGCCGGGCGAAGGCTGCGGCTACGGCAGCGCCGTGTTCGGAGACGGCGCCCGCGTGGCGGTGATCGAGATCGGCTATGCGGACGGGTTCAGACGGCTGACCGGTCCCAGGTTCGTGGCCATAGGCGGTATCGAATGTCCCGTCGTCGCGGTGTGCATGGATGTATCTTTTGCCGTCGTTCCGCCCTGCGTGACCGCGGACGATACCGTTGAAATCACCGGCCGGAATATGCCGATAGGCAGACTTGCGCGCTCGTACGGCACAATTCCGTACGAAGTAATGACTTCGTTCGGCGCGCGCGTAACGAGGAAATATGGATAAAAACGAAATCCGGACAATGTACAAGCGCGCCCGCCGCGAGGTGACGGAACGCGAGGAAAAGGAAAAACTGATCGCGGACAAGCTGATCGCAAAACTCGGCAGCGCAAAAACGGTATTCTGCTACGAGTCTATAGGCGGCGAGGTCTCGACAAAGGAGATCATTGCCCGGATCTCCGGGTTCGCGCGGGTTTACGTGCCCGAGGTGTGCGGCAAAGAGATGTTTGCTGTCGCGGAAGGAAGCGGCGGCAAGGAGTATGCCGACGGGCCGTGCGACGTCACCGTCGTTCCGCTTATCGCGTTCGATAAGACACTGAACCGGATCGGGTTCGGCGGAGGCTACTACGACAGATATCTCGGGGCAAACGATACGATTGCTATCGGTATTGCGTTCGACGAGCAGGAGTGCGTAGTCTTCGAAAAAGAGGATACCGATATTCCTCTCGACATGATCGTTACTCCGACGAGGATACTTGAAAAGTGAGAATAATTGCAGGAAAATTCAGAGGCAAGCGGCTGTTTTCCCCCGAAGGAGAAGGCACAAGGCCGACGTCGGACAAGGTTAGAGAGAGCGTGTTCGGCATTCTCGCCTCGCGCGGAGAAATCGGCGGGCGGGTGCTGGATCTGTTCGCCGGTACCGGCGCGCTGGGACTGGAAGCGCTCAGCCGCGGCGCCGATACCGCCGTTTTCGTGGACAAGAGTCCGGCAGCGGCAAAGATAATTAGAAAGAATATCGCGCTTACCGGTGCGGACGCGGAAGTTTACAACACCGACTGGAAAGTGGCGGTGCGTAAGCTGACGGGTCGTTTCGATCTGATCTTTCTCGATCCGCCTTATGCGCTGGGCGCGGAGACGGACGTTGTGGCGGCTATAGACGAAAGGGATCTGCTTGCGGAAGGCGGCGTTATAGTCGTGGAGCACGACGCGCGAAACGATTTTACTGCCGCTGAAAGTTTTACCGCCGACAGGCGGACGTATCGCGGCACTTCCGTGACGTTTCTGCGGCGCAGGGAGGAGATATGAACGAAAACGTATGTGTTTTTCCCGGTTCGTTCAATCCGTTCACCCTGGGACATCGGCACCTCGCCGAACTCGCGCTGGAAAAGTACGACAAAGTAATAATAGCCGTTGCGGGCGAAACGTATAAGGGCGATATGCTCGGCGCCGACAAACGCGTGAAAATCGCGCGCGAATCGCTTGCCAACGACGCGCGCTTTGATGTAAAATATTTCAGCGGTATGCTGACCGATTTTCTTGCCGAGACGGGTTGTTTCAATGTGGTAAGAGGCTACCGCGACGAAAAAGACTACGAATACGAAAAAGAGCTGGAACGGATATACGTGTCGATGGACAGACGCGTAAACTTCGTATTGCTGAGGTCTGCCATGGCCGATATTTCTTCGGAAAAGGTGCGGCGGGCGGCCGCGGCGGGCGGATCTCTGGACGGACTCGTGGCGCCGGGAGCGACGGACGATATACGGAAATACTACGGAAAATAATTTTTTTAAGAGAGATATACTGCGATGTTTGAAAAAATCAAGAAGGTAATGAGCGCCGAAGAGGCCGCAGCCGCTATTCCCATGACCGAAGATCTGATAAAGATCAAGGCGGCGCGCGATGCGGAACTCAAAGCGATTATCGACGGCACTGACAGCAGAAAGGTCATAATAATCGGCCCGTGCAGCGCTGACAACGAGGACGCGGTCATCGACTACGTCACGCGTCTCGCAAAACTTGCGGAAGAAGTCAAAGACAAATTCATGCTTATGCCGCGCATTTATACGGGAAAGCCGCGCACCAAGGGCGAGGGGTACAAGGGAATGATGCATTCGCCCGATCCGCACTCCAAAAGCACCGACATTGAGAGCGGTATACTTCATCTCCGTCATATGCACATCAGGGCCATACGCGAGAGCGGACTTACCGCGGCCGACGAAATGCTGTATCCCGACAATCTCGATTATGTGCTCGATATTCTGTCGTATATAGCCGTCGGCGCGCGTTCGTGCGAGAACCAGCAGCACAGACTAGTTGCCAGCGGAATAGACGTGCCCGTAGGCATAAAAAATCCCATGAACGGCAGCTTCGGAGTGACTCTCAACTCCATATATGCCGCGCAGATTTCCAACGAATTCAAGTACGGCGGATATCAGGTCAAGACTTCGGGCAATAAGTACGCGCATGCGGTGCTCCGCGGCAGTGTGAACGTTCACGGCAACAATATGCCCAACTATCATTACGAGGACGTTATCAGATTCCGCGAAATGTATATTCAGCAGCGGCTTGCCAATCCCGCGATTATCATCGATACCAACCACTCGAACAGCGGAAAAAATCCGTTCGAGCAGATACGGATCGCCAAAGAAATATTCGGAAATATGCGTTACGGCGATTTCAGAAGCATCGTCAAAGGTCTGCTTATAGAGAGTTACATCAAGGACGGCAATCAGGGCGTCGACGGCTGCGAATACGGCAAATCTGTTACCGACGCCTGCCTCGGATGGGAAAAGTCGGAAGCGCTTATAAAAGATCTCGCGGCGATGATTTAATCTGCGGTTATGAGCCGACGGCGGAACTTTGCCGGCCGATGGGTGATCAGCGAATATATATCGGAAGCGCGCTTTTCCGCTTCGTAGCAGGGAAGCCAATGTGCCGGGATTGCCGACTCCGAACGAACATCGGTAATGATATTCTGAGGCAGCAGTCCGAGAATATCTCTCGCTCCGCGGCGCACTCCTATCAGGCGCGCGCAGTTATAGCCGGACGCCTGCATCTCTTTCGTGATGCGGAGCAGATTTTGCAGGCATATTCTCATTATTCTGCCGCGCGTAAAACGCGACGTGGGAACGGAAAACATAAAATCGTCGAAGCTTGCGGAAGAATCCGCAAGCTTTTTGATTTTTACCGAAAATCCTTCCGCGCAGTCGGGCGTATCCTCTATACGCTCCGCTGCGGAATCCCTGAGCGCAGCAAGCATAAGCGCGCCGAACTCATCGCTTCGCACGAAATGTTCTTTGCGCTCGCGCCTGAGTACTTCGAACGACTTTGCTGGCATGGCAGCGCTTACGGTATCGTCGTCCAAAATTTTTCTTATGGCGCTGGCCGACGAAAACGTTCCCGAAAACGATTCGGAAATGTCGCCGCCGGCGCGTTTTATGGTTACGAAATCCATGTCGGATTGCGTTTCGACGATCGCTTTGCGGTAGGATACGGCAAGAATATTGTTCGGTTTCGAGAGCATTGCACGTACCGATTCTCCGTCCGCACCTTGCCCGGCGGCAGCCGCGGCAGTCGCCTCGGTTACGGCGCGTCCGTACGACAGTCCGCCGTCCAGGCAGGCGCGCAGCGCGCTTTTATATGTTTCCGGCTCTTCTGCTCTGATATGCGCCGCGATATCGATAAGTTCGCCGTTATCCGATTCGGCGCCGCATACAAGCGTATCGACGGGCAGCGTACGGAGTATATTTACGGCCCCCGAAGCAAACTTATCGGCCGCCGCCACCGCGTATACCACGGGCAGCTCGATAACGGCGTCGGCGCCGCAGGCGAGTGCGCATTCGGCGCGCGAGTACGCGTCGGTCACTGCCGGCGTGCCGCGCTGAACAAAATGTCCGCTCATGAGCGCGATGAGTCTGTCCGCGCCCGTTGCTTCGCGCGCCTTTTCGAAGATATACCGATGTCCGTTGTGCAGCGGATTCAGTTCGCATATTACCGCACAGATTTTCATTATTTTCTCCGGGATATTGCAAAATCAATTTACTTTTAAGATATTTTGTTTTATAATTACTATATCATAAAATCCCATGAAATTCAAGGAGATTTAATTAAAATGGCAAGTATGCTCGAACGCATCAAGAAAAACGCCGCCGCCGTCGGAAAGAAGATAGTGCTTTGTGAGGGCGAGGACAGGCGCGTTATCGAAGCTGCGGCGCAGATCACCAGGGAAGGCATTGCCGAGATAGTTCTGGTGGGGAATGCTGATGAGTGCGCGAAAGTCGCGCCCGACGTGGATCTTACCGGCGTTACGCTGATAGATCCTCTTACAAGCGATAAGACGGAATATTATGCGAATATTCTTTACGAGGCACGTAAAAACAAGGGTATGACGCCCGAGCTGGCACGTGAAGCGGCAAAAGATCGCACGATGTTCGGCGCGCTTATGCTCAAGGCCGGGGACGTGGACGGCTATGTGTCGGGGGCCTGCCACTCGACGGCCAATACGCTTCGCCCCGGATTGCAGGTAATAAAGACAGCGCCGGATACCAACATAGTGTCCAGCTGTTTCATCATGATAGCGCCCGAGGGCGGTAATCAGTATTGCAAGGACGGCGTATTCGTATTTGCCGACTGCGCTCTCAATATCTGCCCGACGGCCGAACAGCTTGCCGAAATCGCGGTGACTTCCGCAAATACGGCTAAAACGATCGCCGGCATAGAACCCAGGGTGGCGATGCTTTCGTTCTCGACGAAGGGATCGGGCAACGACGCCAAGTTCACGAATACCGTTGCAAAAATGCAGAAGGCCACGGAGCTTGCCAAGGAAATGGCCCCCGATCTTAAACTGGACGGCGAATTCCAGTTCGACGCGGCGCTCGTGCCGAAGGTTGCGGCCATAAAGGCTCCTGGCAGCGATATAGCCGGAAGCGCAAACGTGTTTATTTTCCCGGATATCAACGCCGGAAACATAGGATACAAGATCGCGGAAAGACTGGGCGGATTTATTGCAGTAGGACCTATATGCCAGGGATTTGCCAAGCCGCTGAACGATCTGTCGCGCGGCTGCTGCACGGAGGATATCGTGCTTGCCGTCGCGGTTACCGCGCTGCAGGCCGGATCGTCGAAATAAATACAAGGGGGATACGCAATGAAAGTTCTTGTCATCAATTCGGGCAGTTCGTCGCTCAAATACCGCCTTATCGAAATGGAGAACGAAGAGGTTCTCGCAAAGGGCGTCGCCGATCGTATCGGCGTGGGAAATTCGTTTCTCAAGCATACGGGGAAAAAGAGCGTCGTAATCGATCAGGATATGCCCAATCACGAAGTCGCGGTGAAGGCGGTGCTTGCAGCGCTGACCAATCCGGAATACGGCGTCATAAAGGACGCGTCGGAAATCTCCGCAGTCGGACATCGCGCCGTCGCCGGCGGCGAGTACTTTACTCACAGCACGCTCGTTACCGATAAGGTGCGCGAGCAGATACGGGATATAATCGAGCTCGCTCCGCTGCACATGCCGGCCTGCTTAATGGGTATAGACGCATGCCGCGAGGTTATGCCTTCGGTGCCTCACGTCGTAGTGTTCGATACGTCCTTCCATAGCACGATGCCGGACGTCGCCAAGCTGTACGGCATAGATTATACCGATTATCAGACGCTGAAAATCAGGCGGTACGGCGCGCACGGTACCAGTCACAAATACATATCCGAAGTTGCCGCAAAAATAATGGGCACGAAGAATTTCAAACTTATCGTGTGCCATCTCGGAAACGGCGCCAGCCTCTCCGCGGTCAAGGACGGCAAGTGCATGGATACTTCTATGGGCTTCACTCCGCTCGAGGGCTTGATAATGGGAACGCGCAGCGGCGATATAGACCCGTCCGTAGTGCAGTATCTTTGCAACAAAAAAGGCTGGGATATCAGCCAGGCCATAAACTACCTTAACAAAAATTGTGGCGTCAAGGGCATAAGCGGCGTAAGCAGCGATTTCCGTGACCTGACCGCTGCTGCGGAACAGGGCAACGCGCGCGCCCAGCTTGCGATCGATATGTTTGCGTATCGCGTCAAGAAATACATAGGTGCGTACGCCGCCGTAATGGACGGCGTGGATATGATTGTTTTTACGGCCGGCATAGGAGAACATACGCCCGAAGTGCGGGAACGCGTTCTGACCGGGCTGACTTACCTCGGAGTCGATTTCGATAATGAACTCAATTATAACTGCGAGGTGGGCGACGGAATCGAGCTGTCGACGAAAAAGTCCAAAGTCAAGGTATATATCATACCGACGGACGAAGAAGTCGTCATTGCCCGCGAAACGCTCGCCGTCGCAAATTACTCCGCGAAATAATGAACATAGTAAGAAGAACAATAGCGAAGCTCGTCTATCCCGACGGGCTTCGCTGCATATTGTGCGGCGGTGAGCTGGACGGCGAATATCCGGACGGATATTGCCGCGCATGTTCTCCGAAGCGTGTTGCGCATTGCTGCGAAATCTGCGGCACGACGCTGTCCGATCCGTACCGCAATTACTGCGACAGATGCCTGTACGGATACGATAAGCTGTATTTCGACGGCGCACGCGCGCCGTTTCCGTACGCCGATGAACACGTCAAAAACATAGTATGGCAGATAAAATACGGCGGGAAAAATTACCTTGCCGGCTATATGGCGGTTCCGATGGCGGAAGCGGTGAGAGCCGCCGGATGGCAGCCGGATATAATCACGTACGTACCGCTGCACAAGAAACGGTTTAAGGAGCGCGGATATAATCAGGCGGAATTGCTGGCCCGCAGCCTGGGAGAAATAATCGATGTACCTGTGATCGGAACCCTGGAGAAACTGACATATTCCAGAACCACAGCGACGGGGATGGGCAAGCAGGACAGGGAAGAAATGCTCCGCGGTTCTTTTGCGCTTACCGGAGCGGATATAAAAAACAAGACGGTATTGCTGACAGACGATGTGCTTACTTCGCGGGCTACGGCAAACGAATGCGCGAAAATGCTGCGGCTCGGAAAAGCGAAACGAGGGTATGTAATCACTTATGCGACCAGTCGCGGAGACAAGGTATTATAATAAAAAATGCTGAAAATTCATATAAAATAACATATATTATGTTTAACATAGTATGAAAATTCAAATAAAGGCGAGCATTACGATATCTGCTCGCCTTTTGAAAACTCGTTTTTCATCATAGACAGTATCTTGTTTTCCAGCCTTGATACCTGTACCTGCGATACGCCCATGACTCTGGCGACTTCGCATTGCGTCGAGCCGCGGAAGTATCTGAGTATGATTATTTTTTTATCGCGTTCGGGTAGACCGTTTATCAGATCCCGGAGCAGTATTTTGTCGATATTGTCGTTTTCGTTATCGCCGGAAGATATGCGGTCAATAATCTGCTGGCTTTTTTCGTCGTCGCTGTTTTCGTAAATGGAAACGGGCATTTTCGCACTGTCGAGAATGAATACGACATCGTGTTCGTCTATGCCGAAACGCTCGGCAATTTCCGCCACAGACGGCGCCTCCGCGTGCTCCTGTTTGTATTGCTCTATATAATTGTTGATTTTTGCGGCGTCGCTTTTGACCGAGCGCGAAACCTTGATGTATCCGTCGTCGCGCAGATATCGTTTGACTTCGCCCATTATCATAGGAACCGCGTATGTGGAAAATTTTACCTCGAAGTCGAAGGAAAAATTTTTGATGGCTTTCAGAAAGCCTATGCACCCGAGCTGATACAGATCGTCGTATTCGATGCCTCTGCCTTTGAATCGTCTGATTATGCTTTTTATAAGGGGCGAGTTTTCCGTGAGCAAGGTGGTTTTGGCTTCCTCGTCGCCGAGCTGTGCGCGTTTGATCAGTTTTGCAACTTCTTCCTGCTGAAGCATCGATTCTCCTATATTTTCCCGCGGAGAGATTTTTCCATAGTTACTTTCAGACCGCCGCCTTCGCGGTTTTCGACTTTAAGGCTGTCCATGAACGATTCCATTACGGTGAATCCCATGCCGGAACGTTCTTCGTCCGCTTTTGTCGTATAGAAAGGCTGGAGAGCCGCGGGAATGTCGGGGATGCCGACGCCTCGGTCGAGCACCTCGATATGTAATATCCGGTCTTTGATCTCGGCGCGTATTTCCACTTCGCCGCCTCCGTCGGGGTATCCGTGCACGATGCTGTTTGTGACCGCTTCGCTGACTGCGGTTTTGATGTCTCCCAGCTCGTCCGTATCCGGATCCAGTTCCACGGCGAATGCCGCCACGATGCTGCGCGCAAGCGCTTCGTTTTTTCCCACAGCGGGTAATTTCAGTGTCATGCTGTTTTCCATGCTCTCTCCTAAGCGGTTTCTATTCTGGGCATAATCGTATATATGCCGGATAATCTGAGTATTTTGTCTACCGTCGCGTTCGGCTCCGTTATGAAAAAGGCCACCGATTTCGGTCTGAATTTTTTATATCTGCCCACCAGTACGCCTATGCCGGTCGAGTCCATGAACGACAGCCGCGACAGGTCGAGTATGACTCTTTTCGTATTCTGCGGCACAATGTTCGCGTCCAGCGACGCCCGCAATCCGCCTGCATTGCTTTCGTCCAGTTCGCCCGACAGCGATACTTTGAGCGTGCCTCCCGAATAGTCGTAATGTGCTTCCATTATGATCGATTCTCCTTGCGGTGTTTGCTGATATTTTAACTTACGGCGAAAGTAGAATAACGCGAAATGTTGACGACGGCGGGAAAGTCTTGTCGAAACCTCTTTGCGG
>ERZ779866.1619-NODE-1619-length-22289-cov-3.326257_pt1 | contig 22289 bp, 16 predicted proteins | sample MGYA00511248_ERZ779866 | MGnify/ENA primary metagenome ERZ779866 (study PRJEB29588, sample SAMEA2155758) | human gut metagenome | biome: human gut; feature: human-associated habitat; material: faeces | place: Denmark | collected 2008/2010 ... | reverse complement strand
AAAAACCCAGCCACAATGTCGGCCCCTGCTACCGCTGCCATACAACCGTTGAGCCCATAACTTCTGCTCAGTGGTTTGTCAAGATGGACGCTCTCGCAGGTCCCGCCATCGACTGCGTAAAGAACCATGACACAGAGTTCGTACCCGACAGATTCTCCAAGACATACATGAACTGGATGGAGAATGTCCACGACTGGTGTATTTCGAGACAGCTGTGGTGGGGACACAGAATCCCCGCATACTACTGCGACGACTGCGGTCATATGGAGGTTTCCAAGACAGATGTCCATGTATGTCCCAAGTGCGGCAGCAAAAATGTGAGACAGGACGAAGATGTTCTCGACACATGGTTCAGCTCGGCTCTGTGGCCTTTCTCCACATTGGGATGGCCCAAAAAGACAGAGGAACTCGACTATTTCTATCCCACAAGCGTTCTTGTCACAGGTTACGATATAATTTTCTTCTGGGTTGCCAGAATGATATTCAGCGCATTGGAGCACACAGGCAAAAAGCCCTTTGACAAAGTATTTATCCACGGTCTCGTCCGCGATTCCCAGGGCAGAAAGATGTCAAAATCCCTGGGCAACGGCATAGACCCTCTGGAGATCATTGACAAATACGGCGCAGACGCACTGAGATTTACTCTGCTCACAGGCATAAGCCCCGGAAACGACAGCCGCTTCTATATGGAGAAGGCCGAGGCCAACAGAAACTTCGCAAATAAGATATGGAACGCCTCGAGATTCGTTCAGATGAACCTCACAACAGACAAGACCACTCTACCCGAAAAACTCACTGTGGCCGACAAGTGGATACTCTCCAAGCTCAATGACCTCGCAAAAGAGATAAATGAAAACGGCGACAGATACGAGCTGGGAATCGCCGCAGAAAAGCTCTATTCCTTCATTTGGGACAATTTCTGCGACTGGTACATCGAGCTGTCCAAGACAAGACTTGCCGACAAGGACAACAAAGAGGACAACGAGAACGCACAGCGCGTCATTGCCTATGTTCTTGCCAGAACAATGGAGCTTCTCCATCCCTTTATGCCCTTTATCACAGAGAGCATATGGCAGGTTCTTCCTCACGAGGGCGACAGCATAATGAAGGCCGAATATCCCAGATATAAAGAGGAGCTCTCCTTTAAGGATGAGGCAAACGAGATGGAAAAGGTCATGGAGGCCATCAGAAGCATCAGAAACAGAAGAGCCGAGATGAATGTTCCTCCGTCCAAAAAAGCAAAAGTTATTATTGTCACCGACGATAAAAAGGTATATAATGAAGGCGTACAGTACTTTATAAAGCTGGCTTCGGCTTCCGAGGTGGAGATTACCGACAAGATGCCCGAGGATACCGCCAAGATGGCCATGGCCGCCACAGGCAACGCCCAGATATTCATGCCCATGAACGAGCTGGTCGACAGGGATAAGGAGCTTGCCCGTCTCACAAAGGAGAAGAAGAACGCCGAGGACAACATCAAGCGTATCGAAGGCAAGCTGTCCAACGAGGGCTTTTTGGCAAAGGCTCCCGAAAACATTGTAAACGCCGAGAGAGAGAAGCTGGCTTCTTATAAGGAAACCCTTAAAAATATCGAAAAGAGTCTGGAAAGTCTTGCATAAAACAAATGGGAGGCAGATATGACATACGAAGAAACCTTAAACTACATTCATTCGAGGGCTAAATACGGCTCGAGGCTCGGCCTTTTCAGAATGGAAAGAGCGCTGGAGCTCATGGGAAATCCCCAGAAAACACTCAAGTTTATCCATGTGGCTGGTACCAACGGAAAGGGCAGCACCACTGCCATGACGGCGGAAATACTCAAAACCGAAGGGTATAAGGTGGGAATGTATGTCTCCCCCTATGTGGTGGACTTCCGAGAGAGAATGCAGATAAACGGCGAGATGATTCCTAAAGAGGCCCTCGCCGCAAACCTCGAAAAGATAATGCCCCATCTTTTGCAGATGGAGGAAGAGGAGACCCCTATAACCGAATTTGAGCTGGATACCCTGCTGGCTATTCAGTGGTTTGCCGACGAAAAGTGTGATTTCGTGGTGTTTGAAGTCGGTCTCGGCGGCAGATTTGACGCTACAAATATCATAGACGCTCCCGTAGTTGCATCTATCGGAAAGATAGCCTTTGACCATGTGGCGATTTTGGGTGATACTCTCAAGAAGATAGCCTTTGAAAAGTGCGGCATTATAAAGAAAGGCTGCCGTGTTGTGTCCTATCCTCTTCAGGACCCCGAGGCAAAGGGAATTATAGAGGACAGCTGTAAAATGCTCCACATAGACGGCAACTTCGGAGACCTCTCCAAGCTGGAAAACGCCAAGTGGGGTGAAAACGGCGCCTCCTATACCTATAAGGGCGAGGATTATGAGATTTCTCTCGTGGGAGAGCATCAGATTTACAACTCGATAACCGTTCTTTCCATCATCGAGGAGATGAGAAAGTCGGGCATTAAAATATCCGAGGAAAGCGTCAAAAAAGGTCTTAAAAATACGAGATTCGGCGGCAGACTGGAAGAAGTCTGCAAAAAGCCAACCTGTATCATCGACGGCGCTCACAACCCCGACGGCGTAGAAGTCCTCTGCAAGGCGATAGATGTCATATATAAGCCGAGAAGGATAATAACCGTAATGGGAATGCTGGGCGACAAGGACTATAAGAACTGCATCAAAGAGGTTGCAGGCAGAAGTGATGTGTTTATTGCCACTGTGCCCGATTCCCCCAGAGCTGCGTCGGGAGAAGATGTGGCCGCCCTCGCCAAAGAGGTGTGCGGCGATGTCTCGGTGGAAAAAGACCCCTATACAGCCGCAAAAAAGGCAAAGAGCCTGGCAAATGAGAACGATGTCGTCATAGCCTGCGGATCTCTCTACATGATAGGAGAGGCCAAAAGAGCGTTTGAGGAATAAAAACGACAAATCTCTTGCGAAAAATATTGTAAAATATCCCTATACCGAAAAGGTATAGGGATATTTTTATTTTGAGGTGAAAAATGAAAATAAAAATCGAAAAACGCCCGGGCGTCACCGAAATATGCCTGTTCGGAGAGCTGGGGCATCATGAGGCGATAGACGGTATGGCTGAAATACGAGACGAAATCGAGAGGGAATTTCAAAAGGAGATTGTCCTCGACATGAAAGGACTGACCTTTATGGATTCTTCAGGCATAGCGGTGGTCATGAAGGCCTATAAATGTGTTCAGCAGCTGGGCGGCAAAATGTCGGTCAGAGTTGAGCAGGGCCACAAGAGAAGAATCCTGTCGGCGGCAGGTCTTGAAAAAATAATGGAGTTTATATGAGGTAGAACAATGAAAAATATCGTAAACGAAACGACAATAAAGCTGCTGTCCAGGTCTTTCAACGAGAGCTTTGCCCGAAGCGCAGCGGCTTCCTTTGTAATGCAGCTCGACCCCACTTTAGACGAACTGGCCGATATAAAGACGGCGGTGTCCGAAGCGGTCACCAATTCTATAGTCCACGGCTACAAGGAGAAAGAGGGCTACATAACGATAAACATAAAGATAACAGACGACAGGACTGTTATCATCACCGTCAAGGACAAGGGCTGCGGCATAGAAAATATCGAGCAGGCTCTGACACCGCTTTTCACGACGGGTGACAGCGACAGAAGCGGCATGGGTTTTACCATTATGGAGAGTTTTACGGACAGGCTGTCGGTCACATCTAAAAAAGGGCAGGGCACAACGGTAAAAATGGAGAAAAAGCTAAAGGCGAGATATGGAAAATAAGGAGCTGGTGGCGCTGGCCAAAAAAGGCGACCGTGAAGCCATGGAAATGCTGATAAAGGGCAATGAAAAGCTGATATGGAGCATTGTCCACAGATTTACCGGCAGAGGCGCCGATCTTCAGGATCTTTTCCAGATAGGCAGCATCGGCTTTTTAAAGGCAGTGGAGGGCTATGAGGAGGGCTACGGAACGGAATTTTCCACATATGCCGTCCCCAAAATCATGGGTGAAATACGCCGTCATTTCAGAGACGACGGCCTTATAAAGGTCAGCAGGGATATAAAGTCCAAGGCCGCCGCCGTGAGAGCCGCCGCCGAAAAGCTGGAAAAGACTTTGGACAGGGCGGTCAGAGTGTCCGACATCGCCGCAGAAACGGGAATGAACGAGGAGGAAATAGCCTATGTTCAGGCCGCCGCCGATTACGCATATTCCATCGACGCCTCGGCAAACGAGGACGGACTTGCCCTCAAGGACACGCTGGGAGTTGACAGGGAGGACGAGATAATAGACAAGCTGTCTGTCAAAAACGCCATAGAACAGCTGCCCGACAAGGAAAAACAGGTAATTCTACTGAGATTTTTCAAAGACTTGACCCAACAGAAAACCGCCGACATACTTGGTATTACTCAGGTGCAGGTTTCAAGAACAGAAAAAAAGGCGATAACCCTCATGAGAAAAGCACTATTGTGAATATATATCTCTCGAAATAGCTAAAAAAATCGCAGCATTTTTTATATTCATTTTTAGATGTACCTATGGTATAATATCATATATAGAATGTATAAATTGGCACAGACCAAAATAATATGGAGGCAGAAAATGGATGTAAAAAAGATCATAAGCGATTATATCGAAGAAAACGGCGATAGACTCGCCCGCGTTTCCGATGAGATCTGGGGCTATGCCGAAGTGGGCATGAGAGAGTTCAAATCCTCCAAGGCTCTCATTGATGAGCTCAAAAAGGAGGGCTTCGAGGTAGAAGAGGGCGTTGCCGACATGCCGACAGCCTTTATCGGCACATACGGCTCGGGACATCCTGTCATCAGCTTTTTGGGTGAGTTCGACGCTCTTCCCGGCGTCAGCCAGAAGGCAGGCTGCAATGTAAAGACTCAGGAGAACCCCGAAAGCTACGGCCACGGCTGCGGACATCACCTTTTGGGTGTCGGCGCTCTGGGTGCGGCCTTTGCCCTTAAAAATTACTTTGAGAAGAACAATATTCCCGGTACAGTAAAATATTTCGGCTGCCCCGGTGAGGAAAACGGCTCCGGCAAGGTCTTTTTGGCCCGTACAGGCAGATTTGACGACACAGACGCCTGCTTTACATGGCATCCCGGCACATTCAACGCCGTATGGACAAACGGAAGCCTCGCCAATTACAGCATATACTTCAACTTCCACGGCAAGACGGCTCACGCCGCAGGCGCACCTCATCTCGGCCGTTCGGCTCTCGACGCCGTAGAGCTTATGAGCGTCGGCGTAAACTATCTGAGAGAGCACATAATACCCGAGGCAAGAATTCACTATGCCTACCGCGACGCAGGCGGAATCGCCCCCAATGTCGTCCAGGACAGGGCTACGGTGCACTACTATGTAAGAGCTCCCAAGGTATCTCTCCTTATGCCGATAGTTGAAAGGGTAAAGGATATAGCCAAGGGTGCCGCTCTCATGACAGGTACTACATTTGACACACAGGTAATCAAAGCTGTATCTGATTTTGTCCCCAACATTGAGCTCTCCAAAGTTTTGCAGAGAGCCATGGAGGACATAGGCGCTCCCAACTACGACGAAAAGGATATGGAGACGGCAAAATATTTTGACGAAGTTCTTTCCGATGAGGACAGAGAGAACGCCATCCGCAATTATAAGCGTTCACATCCCCAGTCCGAAGTTCCGGTAGGACCTCTTCACAACTTTATCACTCCCTTTAACATCAATCCCATGCCCGGCTCGGGTACAACCGATGTGGGCGACGCCAGCCAGACAACTCCCACCGCTCAGTGCAACATGGCTACACAGATCATAGGCACACCCGGTCACCACTGGCACATCACAGGACAGGGCAAGACAACTTATGCCCACAAGGCTATGCTCACCGTGGCAAAGGCCATGGCATTGGCAGGTGCATATGCTGCCGCTGATGAGGATCTGCTCAAGAGAGCGAGAGCAGAGTTTGTCGAAACTACGGGCGGAAAGTATAACTGCCCGTTGCCCATGGATGTACCGCCGCTCAAGTAGGAGGATAAGATGGATAAAAAACAGTTTGTATGTGACTACATAGAAAATAACAGAGATATCTTCATAAAGGCCGCCGACGAGGTCTGGGGCTATGCCGAGCCCGGAATGAAAGAGTATAAATCGGCAGCATGCCTTGCGAAGGCATGCAGAGACGGCGGCTTTAAAGTGACAGAGGGGGTAGCGGGAATACCCACCGCCTTCGTGGCAGAATATGGCTCAGGCAAGCCGATAGTCGGTTTCCTGGGCGAGTTTGACGCTCTTCCCGGCCTTTCTCAGAAGGGCTGCTGCAATGTACATGACCCTCTCACAGAGGAAAACGGAAGCTACGGTCACGGCTGCGGCCATCACCTTTTGGGCGCAGGAGCCATGGCGTCTGCCTTTGCCCTCAAGGAATACCTCGAGAAGAACAATCTTCCCGGTACAGTCCGCTATTACGGCTGCCCCGGTGAGGAATACGGCTCGGGCAAGACATTTATGGCAAGAGACGGATATTTTGACGACCTTGATGTCTGCTTCACATGGCATCCGGGCGACAAGAACACCGTGGTAGCCTACGGAAGCCTGGCGTGTTACAGCGTGTTCTTCAAGTTCCACGGCAAGACGGCTCACGCCGCAGGTGCGCCCCATCTCGGACGCTCTGCCCTCGACGCCTGTGAACTCATGAATGTCGGCGTAAACTATCTGAGAGAGCATGTGCCCACAGATGTCCGTATGCACTATGCCTATGTTGACGCCGGCGGAATCGCCCCCAATGTAGTTCAGGACAGAACATGCCTGCACTATTTTGTAAGAGCACCGAGAGTAAACGACATGATGGCTGTGGTCGAAAGGGTAAAGGACATAGCAAAGGGCGCTGCCCTCATGACGGGAACGACGGTGGAAACTGTAATTCACGAGGCTCTTTCCGACTTCCTGCCCAACAATACATTAAATGTCGTCACTCAGAAGGCCCTCGAAGAGGTGGGACTTTACGACCTCGACGAAAAGGATATGGAAATGGCTCAGTCTTTCATGAAGACGGTCAGCGACGAAGAGCGCAAAAATTCGATAAACAACTATGCCAAGACATCGGGTCACCGCATAGAGATGGGTGTCTTTAACAGGGACATATCGCCCCTCGTTCCCCTTGAGGGCGCCATGGGCGGCTCCACCGATGTGGGAGACACCAGCTACTGTACACCGACAGCCCAAATAAATATTGCCACACAGATACTGGGTACACCCGGTCATACATGGCAGGTGACAGCTCAGGGAATTACAAGCTACGCCCACAAGGGTATGCTTCAGGCGGGTAAAATAATGGCTCTTGCCGCCATATACGCCATGGAAGATCCCGAAATGATGGCGAAAGCCAAAGCTGAACTGGAGGAGAAGAGAGGCGGCAAATACATCTGTCCCATCCCCAAGGATGTAAAACCGACAATCTGATAAAACAGCCTCATAAAATTTAAAAAACGGCGTGGACTCAAATAAAATCCACGCCGTCTTTGTGTCAATTTATGGAAGATGAGAACAATTTACTGTGCGCTTGTGTTTTCCATCAATGTGAGATCGAGGGTAATTTCCTGATTCTCACGCAGTACTGTTATCTTAACAGTGTCTCCGATATTGTATTTATCCTTTTCGTAGTCAAGCTCTGCCGAAGTGGAGATCTCCGTGCCGTTAAAGGAAATGATTCTGTCGCCGGGCATGATGCCTGCAAGGTCGGCAGCCGAGCCATCCTGAACAGATACAACCTTGAGACCGGGCTGAGAACCGTAGAACTGAGCATACAGTTCGGGAACTACTTCTACCGATATGCCGAGCATCGGACGGTTCTTGACATAACCGTATTCGATAAAGTCGTTAGCTACATTGAGAGCCGTGTTAATCGGAATTGCAAAGCCTATGCCTTCGACATCATCTACCGAAATTTTGGCCGATACAACACCTACTATTTCGCCGCGGCAGTTGATAAGGGGGCCGCCCGAATTACCGGGGTTTACAGCAGCGTTTGTCTGGAGAAGGTTCATAATGTAGTTATCTATTTTGACCTCACGGCTTGTGGAGGAAATGATACCGTCGGTGATTGTGCCGGCAAAATCCATACCGAGGGGGTTGCCGATAACTATTGCGGGCTCACCGTGAACAAGGGAATCGGAATCGCCGAAGTTGCCTGCTGTAAGACCTGTGGCCTCGACTTTGATTACCGCTATATCGACCTTGCTGTCGCTGCCGACTACCTGAGCCTGATATTCCGTGCCGTCATTGAGTGTAACCGTAATCTGGTTGCCGTCTTCAATTACATGGGCGTTGGTTATAATGTAGCCGTCCTCACTCATAATAATGCCGGTACCTGTTCCTATGGCCTGCTGATATCCGCCCTGGTTGAGGTATGTGGAAATAGCTACCACGGAATTGATAGTTTTTTCATATATCTGAGGAGTTGTCAGTGAATCGCTTGTCGATGTGGGAAGATATGTGACTGTATTTTGCGATGTATTCTGAGTTGTCGAGTTGTTTGACTGGGAAGCGGGGGCAAAATGCTCTGTGTAAATGTATACCGAGCCGAATGAAACCGTTACGGTAAAGGCTACAAACAGAGCAAATACGGCGAGAGATTTTAAAAACTTGCCTGTTGAGTTTTTTCTCTGCTTTTTAAGAGCCTCTTCGTAAAATGGATCAAGATCGTCAAAGGTGAACTGATACTCATTGTTGTTTTCGTTGTTTTTGTTGTCGTTGAACATATATAAGCCTCCTTCGTAATTTCTGCCTTTATTATCGTCGAGATTTATGGAAGTCGAGTGGCACACATGTGAACAAATTATGAATGAAAAAGAGAGATAAAGTCGATAATATTATATGTATATCGAGAAAAAATATATCTGCGAAAGACTTGACTTTTGCTTCCTTTGTTGATATAATAAATGCAACAAAAGGGAGTAGTTGTAAAGCGTAGTTCAACATCCGGCTTTGCCTGGACTATGCTACCTTATGTAAGGTTGACAAGACTTTTAGCATTCGCTGCTGAAAGTCTTTTTTTGTACCAAAAAATATTTATAATAAAAGGAGAAAACTATGTTCTATCAAAAAAGCGGCGAAGAGACCGCACGGGAACTGACGGTCGAGCCCCAAAGCGGCTTGAGTTCTCAGGAAGCAAAGAAACGATTGGAGCAAAACGGCCCCAACGCCCTTGTTGAGAAGGCTAAAAAGACCAAGCTTCAGATGTTTCTGAGTCAGCTCAACGAGCCTATGATGTATATCCTCATGGTGGCTGCCGTCATATCGGTGCTGCTCAAAGAGGTCAGCGATGCAATCATAGTAATGGCCGTTGTCATTCTCAACTGTGTCATAGGTATGGTGCAGGAGGGAAAGGCCCAGGACGCTCTGGAAACACTCAAAAAGCTTTCAAGCCCCAAGACAATAGTTAAACGAGACGGAAAACAGATAGAAATTGACGCAAAAGATGTTGTTGTGGGCGATGTAGTGGTGCTTGAGGCGGGAAGACAGATACCTGCCGACCTGCGTCTTACATTTTCAAGCAACCTTAAAATAGAGGAATCGGCTCTTACGGGTGAATCGGTGCCTGCAGAAAAGGACGCGGGATTTATTGCCGATAAAGAGGTTCCTTTGGGCGACAGAATAAACATGGCGTATATGTCCACCAATGTCTCTTACGGCAGAGGCGAGGGCATAGTCGTCGCCACAGGTATGGATACCGAGATAGGTAAGATAGCCGACATGATAAACGAGAGCGGAGATGAGCTTACTCCTTTGCAGAAAAGACTTGCAGATCTGGGTAAGCTGCTGGGCGTCATAGCCATCATTCTTTGCGTAGCTCTTTTCGGCATAGCCGTTCTTCAGGATAGAAATATAGCCGAAATGCTTATAACGGCCATATCTCTGGCGGTTGCTGCCGTGCCTGAGGGTCTGCCCGCCGTCGTAACGATAGTTCTCGCCATCGGTGTTCAGCGACTTGTCAAGGTCAATACCATAGTCAGAAGGCTGCCCTCTGTTGAGACTCTCGGCTCTGTCAGCGTCGTCTGTTCCGATAAGACAGGTACTCTTACGCAGAATAAGATGACCGTCGTAAAGGGATATGTCGACGGCAAGGTCGTTTCCATGGATGAGCTCAACTACGATCAACACAAGATGTTTATCGACGGATTTGTACTGTGCAACGACGCCGCCGTAAATGAAGGTGAAAGGGTGGGAGACCCCACAGAGCTGGCTCTTGTAGATATGGGCATAAATCTCGGCGTTTCCAAAAAGAGAACCGAAGAGCTTCAGCCCAGGGTAGATGAACTGCCTTTTGACTCCGACAGAAAGATGATGACCACAGTTCATTCTCTCGGAAAGAATAAGATTTCCTATACAAAGGGTGCTTTTGAAAGCATAATAGGCAGATGTGAAACCGTTCTTGAAAACGGTAAAATCAGACCGATAAATGTCGATGATCTGAGAAATATCGAAAAAGTAATAGCCGATATGTCGGCCGACGCCCTCCGCGTTCTCGTGCTTGCCATAAAGTATGAGGAACACGAGAAATTTGAGGAGAATCTTACATTTGTAGGTCTTGTGGGTATGATAGATCCGCCGAGAGCCGAGGTAGCTCCCGCTGTTCAGGTGTTCAAGGAAGCGGGCGTAAAAACCGTAATGATCACAGGCGACCACAAGGATACGGCCTTTGCAATAGCTAAAGAGCTGGGCATTGCCGAAAGAATTGATCAGTGCATGACGGGAATGGAGCTCGATCAGCTCACTCCCGAGGAGCTTGCAAAGAAGGCCGACGATCTGTGCGTATTCGCACGAGTTTCACCTCAGCATAAGGTTATGATAGTGGATGCTTTCCGTTCAAAGGGATATATAGTATCCATGACGGGTGACGGCGTCAACGACGCTCCTTCTCTCAAGGCTGCCGATATAGGCATAGCAATGGGTATTACGGGAACAGATGTGGCCAAGGCAGCCGCTGATATGGTTCTGACCGATGACAACTTCGCCACCATTGAAAAGGCGATAGAAGAGGGCAGAGGCATATATGCAAACATAAAGAAAACAGTCCTTTTCCTGCTCTCGTCCAATTTCGGTGAGATCATAACGATGTTCCTCTCCATTCTCTGCGGTCTTGCAGCTCCTCTTAAGGCTATCCATATACTGTGGGTAAACCTCATCACAGACTCGCTGCCCGGTCTTGCCCTCGGTGTCGACGAGAACGACACCAAGCGCATAATGAAGCAGAAGCCGAGAGATCCCAAGGAGAGCATTTTTGCCGGAGGCGGCCTTGCGATTACAGTGGGCTACGGCGTCGTAGTTGCAGCCATAACTTTGGCATCTTTCCTCTTTGTCCCCATATCGGCCCTTAATACAGCAGGTGAAGCTGTAAATTTGGCAAACATTTCCGCAAAGCTTGCAAACGCCGAGATTCTCGTCTATGCACAGACATATGCCTTTACAATTTTGGGCTTGTCACAGCTCTTCCACGCTGTCGGCATGAGAGATATCAACAAGTCTGTATTCAAGATGAACCACAGAGCTAACAAGATGATGCTGCTGGCCTTCGTGATAGGTTTTGTGCTCCAGATAGCTGTCACGGAGATACCCTTCCTGGTAAACGCTTTCGGAACGGCTCAGCTCAGCCTTAAGGAATGGCTTTGTCTGACACTTGTGGCGATGGTTCCGCTTGTTGTCCACGAAATAATCGTATTTTTTAAAAATGTTTCATTTAAACAGTAAATAGCTATTGACAAAACGGGGAAATGCCTTTATAATCATATCATACTGAAACCGCAGAATTGGCTGAAACGGTTTTTACCGTGATTTTGCGGAAATAAATGAAAGGCGGAAAAAAGAATGAAACGCAGCAGACTCCTCGCTTTAATCCTCGTGGCGTCCATGATGTTCGCCATATTCTCGGGCTGTACAAAGACCGAGACCGAGACTACCGCAGGTTCTTCGGGTGATTCCCAGGGAACACAGAGCACAGAAGGCAAGAATATCCGCACAGATATCGTTTCGGCAGAGCCGGCTGATATCGTAACTCTCGACCCGGCCGAATCGACAGATACATACTCCAACAAGGCCATCAACCTTATTTTTGACACCCTTATTGATATGGACGCCGAGTCCAACTTTATCCCCGGCCTCGCAGAAAGCTGGGATCAGGTTGACGACACGACCATCGTTTTCCACATCCGTGAAGGCGTCAAGTTCCACAACGGCGAGACTCTCACACCCTCCGATGTCAAGTTCACTCTCGACAGAGTTGCAAATACAGCTCAGTCCAAGACCATGATGGTCGATGTAGCCGAAGTTCTGGCAGACGACGAAGAGATGACCGTCACACTCAAGATGAAAGCCCCCTCGGCCTCCATCTTTGTAAACCTGACAGAGGGCGCATGCCATATCCTCAACCAGAAGGCTGTTGAAGAGGCGGGCGACAAGGTAGCTCAGACTCCCGTCGGCACAGGCCCCATGAAGCTCCAGGAATGGAAGGTAAACAACGAGTGTATCCTTGTCCGCTTTGACGAGCACTGGGCAGGCACACCAAAGACAACATCCATAACACTCCGCGTTATCCCCGAGTCCAACAGCCGTACAATCGCTTTGGAAACAGGCGATGTCGACATGGTTCTCCCCATTTCTGCCGTTGATATAGCAAGAGTTGAGGAAAATCCCAAGCTCAAGACTATGGAAGTTCCCAGCTCGACGGTCGTTTATGTCTCTCCCAACCAGAACAAGGAGCCTTTTGACAACAAACTTGTCCGTCAGGCTATGCACTATGCCACAAATAAACAGTCGATGATAGATGTCATATACGAAGGTTATGCTCTCCCCGGCGTATCTCCCTTCCCGACAATCATGCCTTTCTTCAACGACGAGATGGAAGACATGTACACATATGACATAGAGAAGGCTAAGGCTCTCATGACAGAGGCAGGCTATCCCGACGGTTTGGGCAGACCTATTGAGATCTGCGTATCCTCCGATGAGAGAAACCGCGCAGCTCAGATTCTCCAGTCCGACTACGCTCAGATAGGCATCGAGCTCGACATCGCGGTCATGGAGTTCGGTACCCTTATGGAGCACTGTAATGTAGGCACTCACGACCTCTTCATCCTCGGCTGGGGCCACGCCACCAACCAGGACAGAACGATGAGAAACAACTTCCACTCTGACTCCATAGGCCCGACAGGTAACCGTTCGTGGTGCAACAATCCCGAAATCGATGAGCTCATCGACGCAGGCGCACGCGAAATGGATACAGAAAAGCGCGAGGAGATCTACAAAGAGCTTCAGTACATCATTATGGATGAATGCGTATGGATTCCCCTCTGGCAGCAGATCAATGTCTACGGCCTTGCCGCAGGTCTCGAAGGTGTTGAGTGGTACAACCGCGGCGGCGGATACTATGCAAACGCCTATGTCGTAGAGGACTAATATATTTTAACAAAGAAGAGAACGGACAAAATGTCCGTTCTTTTTCAATGTAAAAACTATAAATAAAAAGACACAGCGGTTATTTTAATATAATGAGACAATTAAATATAATTAACACATATTGGAAGATATTCGTGAAATATTACATATTATAAGCGGATATACAGTGTATATTTTGCATAAAAACAAAATAATATCGAATAAATAAATAAAATTATTTGAATAAAATGTAAAAAAATACTTGACAAATGCAAGTCCGTAATATATAATAATATCCATAATATCGGAACTGAAATTAAGAGAATTTATTTAATATTTACACATATTTTTTAAAATTTAGTGATTGAGGTTTCGAAATTAAAAAAAGAAAGGCGGACTGAAAATGAAAATGAGAAAACTCATAGCTTTGGCACTTGTAACCGTTATGGTGTTTGCCCTGTTTGCAGGCTGCACGAAGACCGAGACCGATACGACGACAACGGCGACAGGCTCGGGTACAGATACGACTTCGGGCGGCACAGGCAATCGCCGCACAGACATCGTCATAGCTAAGGCTTCCGATGTCGTAAACCCCGATCCCCACGAGCAGAACGACACCTCCTCCAATGCAGTTATCCGTATGATGTATAACTCCCTTCTCGTCAGAGATGTTTACACAGGTGAGATAGGACCTGCTCTCGCCGAGTCATGGGAGGTTTTGGACGACACAACATATAAGTTTAAGATTCGCGAAGGCGTCAAGTTCCATGACGGCAGCGAGCTCACTCTCGAAGATGTAAAGTGGTCTTTGGACCGCGCAAGAAACTCCGCGAAGGTCAAACAGTTCGTCGAGGCCATAAGCGATGTTCAGATCTCAGAGGAAGACCATTCGGTTATAGTCACGACTCACAATCCTTACGCTCCTATGCTGGGCAACCTTGCAGGCACACAGATCTCCATTCTCTCCAAGGCGCATTGCGAGAAGCTCGAAGCCGAAGGCAAGAAGTATCAGGATGCTCCTCTCGGCACAGGCCCCATGAAGTATAAATCCTGGGTTCCCAACAACGAGTTTATAGTCGAAAGATTTGACGATTACTGGGGAGAGAAAGCCGTCGCAACGACAGTTACATTCAAGGTAATCCTTGAGGAAGCCTCCAGAACAATAGCTCTTCAGGCGGGCGATGTCGACATGATCGACGCTGTTCCCGCAGTTGATATAGACCGTGTTCTCGAAGATGAGAACTTCACAACGGTAGTTCAGCCCTCCCCCTCAATTACATATGTATCATGGAACATGACAAAGGCTCCCTATGACAATGTCAAGGTCCGTCAGGCTCTGTCCTATGCCACAAACAAGCAGGATATCATCGATATAGTATGTGAAGGAAAAGCTATACCGATCAACACCCTTTATTCTCCTCTTGTCAACGCATATGACGAGACTCTCGACCTCTATCCCTATGACCTTGAGAAGGCAAAGCAGATGCTGATAGAGGCAGGCTATCCCGACGGATTTACGGCAAGAGTATCCCTCAACTCCGATGAGAGAAGCCGTATCGCCCAGACTCTCCAGTCCCAGTGGGCAGACCTCGGCGTAACTCTTGAGATCGACCTCATGGAGTGGGGCGCATATCTCGACCACATCTCCGCAAAAGAACACGAGATGTTCATACTCGGCTGGTCGGCATCCTATGACCCCGAAGTCACATGCCGCTCGCTGTTCCACACAGATTCCGGCGGACCGACAGGTAACCGCGCATGGTACTCCAACCCCGAGCTTGATGCTCTCATAGATGAAGCGGCTTCGATTCTTGATTGGGAAGAGCGTGAGCCGATGTACAAGGAGATTCAGAGAATGGGTATGGAAGATGCCGTATTTATCCCAATCTTCGCAAAGGATACGGTAGTTGCCATGAACAAGAACCTCAAGGGTATTAAGGTATCTCCCACAGACAGCCACATCTATGTCTACGGTTATGTAGAAGAGTAATTCGGATATTGAATAAAAAACGGAGCTTCGGCTCCGTTTTTGTTTATATAATAAAAAGTATTGACAATAAAATACAAAATAATCTGTTGACATACATAAAATCTTAATATATAATGTGGATAACGCAAGACGATTTTAATAAATTTTGAACATATGATGAAAAATGAATTATTCTTGCGTAAAATATCAGAGAGAGGTATGGAAAATGAAAATCAAGAAGATTTTGGCTCTTGTTCTGACGGCTGCCATGATGTTTGCTTTGCTTTCGGGCTGCGCCAAAACCGAGACGGAAAAAGAAGGGAACAGCTCAGGGTCAAACGAGACCGAGCAGAGCACGGGCAACCGCCGCACCGACATTGTGATAGCAAAGGTGGCCGATGTGGTAAGCCCGGACCCACACAATCAGAATGATACACTGTCGGCGGCAGTCATCAGAATGATGTACGATACGCTGGTGGTCAGAGATGTAGAGACAGGCGAGATCAAGCCGTCGCTGGCCGAGTCGTGGGAAATTTTGGACGATACTACATATAAATTCAAGATACGCGAAGGCGTAAAATTCCATGACGGCAGCGAGCTGACTCTCGAAGATGTAAAGTGGTCATTAGACCGCGCCAGAAACTCCGCAAAGGTCAAGCAGTTTGTCGAGGCCATAAGCGAAGTGGAAATCTCGGAAGAAGATCACTCGGTCATAGTTAAGACTGCATACCCATACGCCCCCATGCTGGGTAATCTGTCGGGTGTTCAGCCCTCGATACTTTCCAAAGCCCACTGTGAAAAGCTGGAGGCCGAGGGAAAGGAGTATCAGGACGCGCCTATGGGCACAGGTCCCATGAAGTATAAATCATGGACTCCCAATAACGATTTTGTAGTCGAGAGATTTGACGATTACTGGGGAGAGAAAGCCGTGGCGACTACCGTCACCTTTAAGGTAATTCTTGAGGAGGCCGCCAGAACGATAGCCCTTCAGGCAGGCGATGTGGACATGCTCGACCTTGTCCCATCCATCGATGTGGACAGAATACTTGAGGACGATAAGTTCACGACGATAGTTCAGCCTTCTCCTTCCATCACCTATGTGTCGTGGAATATGACAAAAGAACCCTATAATAATGTAAAGATACGCCAGGCTTTGTCCTATGCCACCAACAAGCAGGACATTATAGATGTAGTGGCGGAAGGCAAGGGAGTTGCCATAAACACCATCTATTCACCTCTTGTTGACGGATATGATGCCGATCTCAATCTCTATCCCTATGATGTGGAAAAGGCAAAGCAGCTTATGACGGAAGCGGGATATCCCGACGGTTTTGAGGGAATACTCGATATAAGCTCGGACGCCAGCAGCCGTATCGCCCAGTCTCTCCAGGCTCAGTGGGGCGAGATAGGAGTGACATTGGACATCAATCTCATGGAATGGGGCGCTTACCTTGACCATATAGCCAGAAAAGACCATGACATGTTCATGCTGGGCTGGTCCTCGTCCTATGACCCTGAGGTGACGAGCCGTTCACTGTTCCACACTGATTCGGGAGGTCCCACAGGCAACCGCGCCTGGTACTCCAACCCCGAGCTGGACGATCTCATCGACGAGGCTTCACAGCTTCTTGACTGGGAGGACCGTGAACCCCTTTATAAAGAGATACAGAGAATCGCAATGGAGGACGCCGTCATAATCCCCCTCTATGTAAAGGAGACGGTGGTGGCCATGAATAAAAATCTCAAGGGCATAAGGGTTTCTCCGGTGGAAAATCATATCTATGTCTACGGATATGTAGAAGAGTAATTTAGAAAAAATGAAAGCCGGGCTTCGGCCCGGTTTTTTATCAAAAAAGCTTGACAAAAGAGAAAACCCCGTGTATAATGTTTTTGTTATGGGCGAAAAGCGCCCAAATCCTTTCCTGCCCGGGTGGGGCAGGGCAAAAGTCCACAAGGAGGTAAAAGAAATGCCAAAACTCACAAGCAAATACGAGACAATTTTCGTTGTCGATGTTACACTCGGTGAGGAGAAGATCGCCGCTGTCGTTGAGAAGTTCAAGGCTCTCATCGCTCAGCACGGCACAGTCGAGAATGTTGCTGACTGGGGCAAGCGCCGTCTTGCATACGCCATCAACGACATGACAGAAGGCTACTACACTCTCATTGAGTTCGAGTGCGCTCCCGATTTCATCAAAGAGCTCACCCGTGTTTACAACATCACAGAAGGCGTAATGCGTTCCATCGTGATCGCAAAATAAGGTGTGTCTATGCTCAACAAAGTGATTCTTATGGGCAGGCTTACAGCCGACCCCGAGCTCAAACATACCCCTTCAAATGTCGCGGTATGTTCCTTTTCCCTGGCGGTAAACCGTTCCTTTAATAAGGACGAGACAGATTTCTTCGACATAGTCGCATGGAGAAACACCGCCGAGTTTGTTTCGAAATACTTTACAAAAGGCCAGCAGATGGCTCTTTCGGGCAGACTTCAGACGAGAACATGGGAGGACAGAAACGGCAGCAAGAGAAAGACCGTTGAGGTCGTGGCAGACGAAGTCTTTTTTGCAGACAGCAAGAGAGAAAGAGGCCAGGCGGCTCCCGCCCGTGAAGAGGCCCTGCCCTTTGATTTCGGTGACGCAGGCGCGTTCAGCGAAATTGACGACGAAGACAGCGGAAATCTCCCCTTTTAAAAAAACTGATCAAGGAGGACAACGAAAATGGAAAAAGAGACAAGAACAGAGCGCGTAGAGCGCACAGAGCGTCCCGAGCGTCCCGAGCGCCAGGGCAATATGCGTGACAGACGCCGCCGCAAGGTTTGCCAGTTCTGCGTCGACAAGGTCGAGCAGATCGACTATAAAGATGTTGCAAAGCTCCGCAAGTATATGTCCGAGCGTGCAAAGATTCTTCCCCGTCGTATGACAGGCACATGCGCAATGCATCAGCGTCAGCTGACAGAGGCCATTAAGAGAGCTCGTCACATAGCTCTTCTGCCTTACACAGTAGAATAATTTTTAAAACAGCGCGGTTTTCCGCGCTGTTTTTTTATGCCATAAGTCTGCGCAGAGCCCGAAAGTTCAGAGTTTTTGTCGGGCTTTGGGCGGCTTTTTTAATGATTTGAAAAACTTCAAAATTCCTATTGACATTAAAAAGTTTGTATGGTAAACTATTAACCACATTAACGATTGTGAGAAAGGACTGATCGCTTTGAAAGAAAATATTCTTGCGGTAGAGCTTTTGGGCTCTATGCGCGATCTTCACAGGACATGGATGGATTTAGCTCCTAAAAACATCATAAACAAGTCCTGTTTTTTTGCTTTGAAAAAGATAGTGGAATTTAAGGAAGACAACCCCGATAAAATAGGGGCCACCGTAAAAGACCTCGCAAAGCAGAGCGAGAGGACGCCCGCCAGCATAAGTCAGAGAGTGACGGCTTTGGAGGATATGGGTCTTGTTGAAAGAATATCCGACAAAAACGACAGGAGGGTGGTCTATTTCGTGGTGACAGGGCGGGGGCTCGAAATCTACGAAAAGATAACACGAGAGTTTGAGAATTTTGTGGATACTCTCATTGAAAGGCTCGGCGAAGAGGAAATTAAAAAAACCACCGAGCATATAAAAAATCTGTGCAGAACAGTTAAAGATATAAAAAACGAAAAGGGGAGATAAAAGGTGCTCAAACTCAAAAGATACATGAAGCCACATGCGCTGCTTGCGCTTCTGTGTATAATTTTCCTTTTTGGCGAAGCCATGGTAGAGCTGGCGCTGCCCAACTATATGAGCGATATAGTAAATACCGGACTTCAGAAGGGCGGTATAAAGGACAGCGTACCCGAGGTTATAGACAGCCATATGGCTTCTCTTCTGGAGATATTTATGACAGAAGAGCAAAAGGCTCTTTTTGAAAACAGCTATGTCAGATATTCCGATCTGGACTATGCCGACCAGCAGAGAATTTCCGATAAATATCCCAATGTGGACAGAGAAAACACATGGATTTTGGGCGATATAAGCCATTCCGACAGGGAAAAGCTCGATGAGTTTCTTTGTAAGGATTTTTACGGCATATATTATATAGTCACCAAGGATATGGCCCTTGAAAACGCGGCCCGGGGCAGCAACCAGTTTGACATGACCCTCATAGGTCAGAAACTTGCGGGAATCACCGAATCCGACATATCAGAGGCTGTGCAGGAAGCAGAGATAGCAGAGAGCACAACCAAGGAGAGCGTCGCCTCCCTGTTTATAAAGAGCGGTTACGCCGCTTTGGGAGCCGATACCGACAGTATACAGAATCTGTATATACTTAAAGTAGGCGGACAGATGGTGCTGCTCACCATCGTAAGCGTAGCTCTCGCCATAAGCGTGGGCTTTATGGCAGGACGCGTCGGCGCGGGCGTGGCGAGAGATTTGAGAAAGGACATCTTCGCAAAGGTCATAGACTTCTCTCCGGCCGACATCAACAAGTTTTCGGTGGCCTCGCTCATCACCCGTTCGACAAACGATATAAGCCAGATTCAGATGATGGTCACAATGGGTCTGAGAATGCTGTGTTTCGCGCCCGTCATGGGCATAGGCGGTATAATAATGGCCCTTCAGAAATCGGTGTCGCTGAGTTGGATAGTGGCCCTTTCGGTCATAGTGCTTTTGGGCCTTGTATTCGTGGTCTTCGGCCTGGCAATACCGAAATTTAAAAGAATGCAGTCCTTAGTTGACAGGCTCAACCTCGTCATGCGCGAGAATCTCAGCGGTATGCTGGTAATAAGAGCCTTCGGCACTCAGAAATTTGAGGAGAAGCGCTTTGACAGAGCCAACAGGGATCACACCGACAACAACCTCTTTGTCAACCGTCTTATCAGCGTCATGATGCCGGCAATGCAGCTCATCATGCAGCTTTCGATGATAATGATAATCTGGTTCGGAGCAAAAGAGATCTCCCGGAGCACAATGCAGGTGGGCGACATGATGGCCTTTATGCAGTACTCCATGGAGATAATCATGAGCTTCCTGTTTGTCAGCATGATATTTATGAACATACCGAGAGCTTCGGTGTCGGCCGTCCGTATAAACGATGTCCTGACGACGGAAAACTCGATAACAGATATTGAAAACCCCAAAAAGCTCCCTGAAAAACCCAAGGGCGAGATTGAGTTCAGAAATGTCTCCTTCAAATATCCGGGAGCCGAGACAGAGACGCTGGAAAACATCAGCTTTACTGCCGAAAGCGGAAAGACAACGGCTTTTATCGGCTCGACAGGCTCGGGCAAGACCAGCCTTGTAAGTCTTGTGCCGAGATTCTTCGATGTCACAAGCGGCGAAATACTCTTTGACGGAATAAATATAAAGGAGCTTTCGAGAAAACAGCTCAGGGACAACATAGGCTTTGTGCCCCAGAAGAGCATGCTGTTCTCGGGCGACATAATGTCCAACATGACCTTCGGCAAGGAAGACGCCACAGAGGAAGATGTCATGGCAGCCATTGATACCGCCCAGGGCAGAGGAATAATAGAGGAAAAAGACGGCGGAATCCACGCCGCAATAAGTCAGGGCGGCACCAATGTGTCGGGTGGACAGCGTCAGAGACTGTCAATCGCCAGAGCTTTGGTCAAAAAGCCTCCGGTATACATCTTTGACGACACCTTCTCGGCCCTCGATTTCAAGACCGACGCGGCCTTGAGAAAAGCACTTGCGGGCTATACGGGCGGAGCTACCGTGCTGCTGGTTGCCCAGAGAATAAGCACGATAATGAACGCCGATAAAATAATAGTGCTCAACGACGGACAAATAGTGGGCGAGGGCAGCCATAAGGATCTGCTCAGAACCTGCCCCACATACCTTGAAATAGCCCAGTCGCAGCTCAGTAAGGAGGAACTTGAAGCATGAGTGAAAACAGAAGAAATAATCCTCCCCAGCGCGGCCCCATGGGCCCTATGAGACCGGGAGGCGGCAGACCGGGCGGCCCTGTTGCGGGCATGATGCCGGGTGAAAAGGCAAAAGATCTCAAGGGCTCTTTGAAAAAGCTCATGAATCTCATATCCAAACAAAAGCTGGCCATCGTTTTGGTGGTGCTTTTCGCGGTGGGAAGCACAATATTCAGCACCGTGGGCCCAAAAATACAGGGCCAGGCCACCACAGAGATATTCAACGGCTTTATAGCCTCGGTGAGAGGCACGGGCAGCATTGACTTCGGCAAGGTGGCCCGGATACTTCTCTGGCTGTTGTTCCTCTATGTCCTGTCCTTTGTCATGCGCTATCTTCAGAGCTTTATCATGACGGGTGTGGCCAACAGGGTGACATATACCCTGAGAAAGGACATATCGGAAAAGATAAACCGTATGCCGCTGAAATACTTTGACAAGGTGCAGAGCGGTGAGGTGCTTAGCCGCGTCACCAATGATGTCGATACCGTCAGCGCAAACCTCAGCCAGAGCATAATTCAGATAATCACCAGCGTTACAACCCTTATAGGCGTCATAGTCATGATGCTTTCCATAAGCCCCCTCATGACTTTGATGGCCCTTCTGACCCTCCCCATATCTCTCTTTATAATGAGAAAGGTGGTCAGCAAGAGCCAGCCATTCTTTGTGGCAAGACAGGAATATCTGGGCGACGCCAACGGACATGTAGAGGAGATGTTCAGCGGACATCTCATAGTCCAGGCCTTTAACAGAGAGGCAGACAGCAAGAAACAGTTTGAGGAGATAAACGACAAGCTCTATGAGGCCAACTGGAAGAGCCAGTTCATAAGCGGTATAATGATGCCAATGATGAAACTTTTGGGCAACCTCAGCTATGTGGCCATATGTATCGTCGGCAGCGTGCTGACCATGAAGGGCAGAATCGGCCTCGGCGACATTCAGGCATTTACACAGTATGTCAGAAACTTTACACAGCCTGTGCAGCAGATAGCCAACATCTCCAATATACTCCAGAGTACGGCTGGC
>ERZ779866.1617-NODE-1617-length-22295-cov-3.218165_pt1 | contig 22295 bp, 24 predicted proteins | sample MGYA00511248_ERZ779866 | MGnify/ENA primary metagenome ERZ779866 (study PRJEB29588, sample SAMEA2155758) | human gut metagenome | biome: human gut; feature: human-associated habitat; material: faeces | place: Denmark | collected 2008/2010 ... | reverse complement strand
CACAACCGGCTGCCGATGGAATAGCGATGGCGACGCAGGACGCAATCAACATACAAAACGGCAAAAGGAAAAAGCCCAGGCGTCTTAGTGGTTTAACCAACAGGGCCACAAAGTGGACGTCACATCGCGTCATGGAAACAACCGCCGCAAAGCCGAGCGAAGAGCAAATGGCCAGAATCATGGATGCATTGGTCATGTTTTTCATCATGTTGGCCAACGCGATGTGAGGTGCTAGGCTCATCACGCCCATGGCTAAACCGGCTGTGATGAGTACTAGACGTGTTTCGTAGCGCTTAAGCAAAGCGACAATCGTCAAAATGACAACGACGGTCGCGCCGATCATTGAAAATGTCATGCGATTTCTCCAAATGTTTGGAAATGCTTCAGACTGCCGTAGGCTTTCAACAAACGTTCATATTCCTCGGCGTCGTAGAACAGGCTTTGGTCCGGTCCGTAAACTTTCGCCGCTTCAATCATGAAACGAACCGCATCGTCCACATCGCTTAAATGTGTGGCGCCGGTCGCGCAACCGGGCACTTGTGTTTGCGTTGTGATGGCTACGCCTACACACGGAGCGGCTGTGTCAACACTTGGCTGCAAAATGGAATTGATGTGATAGATTCCGTTGCCGTACGGCGTAATGTCCTGTTGTGTGATCGGTAAAACAACGGGTAAACGGCCGGTTGCTATCTCCATGAGAGAAAGCAGTTTTTCGCTTGTTCTGAGAATGTAGCCTTCTTTGATGGTCGGTGTCAGTGCGAAGCCGTTCACATTGACGATACGGTTACCCTTCGTGGTGTCAACGCAGAGGATGGCATCCATCGCCGGATCCACTTCTTGCGAGTTGCACTCTTGGCTCGTCACAGGCGAATCCATAAACGGCACCGGTTCATGAGGACGGGTTGGCGCATGAGGGCAAATATGCGTGGTAATGATTACGTCACCGTTGAGGATATCGCCGCGTTTGTGCATTTGAGCGAGTTTAGCGGCCGTGGCCATTGCGCAAAGGGCCCCGTCACCGTCGCTGGTGAACCCGATGCGTTCTGGTCTTGCGCCCAAGCCACCCAAACGGCCGACAATGCCTAAGGTCGGATGATTGCCACCAGTGGTTTTTCCCTTTTTACCGGCAATTTTCACTTTGACGAAATCTGTCGAACCCTTCTCACCGGTTAATGTGGTGATCTGAACTTGTTCGGCGCCGTAAGAACGCAAATAGTCGGCGACCGTTTGGCCGTTAACTGCCGGATCGTCCAAAAGATCCAATAGTTCCACAATGTGTTTAACACTCATCGGTTTCTCCTCAAGAAAGATTTTTATTCATTGTCATCGTTAATCATCTTACCTGCCATATTAATTCTTATGTGTCGTATCATATATTCCATAATAGAATAGTTAAATGGATTCAGCATGTCCTTACTTCATACTGATGTGGAAGTCTTTCTTTGTGTTTCAGAGACTCAAAGTTTCTCCATCGCGGCTCGTCGCCTGTCTCTGACTCAATCGGCTGTGACGAAAAAAATTCAGCGTTTGGAAAACTTCCTGGGAGTTGATCTCTTTGATCGGACAAAACGTCCTATTGAGTTGACGAAAGAAGGGATGGTTTTAGCGCAACAAGCCCGACTTGCTCGTGAAGCGTTGCAAAGAACTGTCGGAGAGATTCGTGAAGGGGCGTTTTTAAGACCGGAATTTCGGGTGGGAACCATCGAGAGTTTATCAAAATGCTTTTTACCGTCCTTTATTGCTCAAGTCAGACAGGAGGCCTCGCATGTTTTCGGGGTAACCGGCACTTCTCAGATGCTTATCAGGGCACTTCAACGTCGTGACATCGATTTCGCTTTTGTAAGTCACACATTTTCTGAAATGTCGGGGTTGTCTCGCCGAATGGTATTTAAGGAGCGCTCGGTGCTTTTAATGCCAAGAGATTTTGCCCAAAGGCACACCGGCTCTTGGACTTGGGATGAAATTCAGTTCTGCGGATTGCCTTATTTGCAGTTTTACCGAGATGGCGGTGCCGGACGTTTAAACGATACGTATATTAGTTTGCTTCACTTGGATATTCCATCCCGCATAGAGGTGGATTCAAGCAGTACCATGTTGGGGCTGGTTTCTCGCGGAATCGGATGGACGATCACCAGGGCGTTGGCAGTATTGCAAAATCCGGAAAAAGCTAAAGAAGTCGCAGTGTTGCCCCTGCCCGCCCCGGAGTTGGCTCGACCAATTTATTTAGTCACCCGAAATGATGAATCGCCTCACTTTGTCACTCAGGTGGTTTCAGTTGCCGAAGCAATTTTTAAAACAGAGATTTCACCGCAATTGGAAAGCATTGCCCCATGGTTGGTGACGCCGGTGGATTAATAGGAAATTCTCCACGCGTTGTCCTCAAGTTATCCACAATAATATTCACGGATTTTGGGGATATTCACAAGCAAGAGCGAAACAAAATAGGCAGTCAATGGTGACTGCCTATTCTGAAGTGCTCAGCTACTAGCAATTAGCATTCTTTGCCGCCCGTCACCTTGAGGTCAACGAGGTTGTTCTTGATGGCGCGAACGGAGGCTTCCAAACCTTTGGTGGCCGTCGTCAATTCCATGTAGGGCGTATTTTTCTTGCCGATGACTTGTTGTGAAATATACGGCACGTGGATAAAGCCACCGCGGATATTCAACTTGTTCTTGTTGATGTAATAAAGCAGCGAATACATGATGTGGTTGCACACAAAGGTGCCGGCCGTGTTGGAAACAGAAGCCGGGACGCCCGCTTTTTTGGCTTCTTCAACCATTGCTTTAATCGGCAAAGTGGCAAAGTAGGCGTTTTCGCCGTCTTCAAAAATCTTCACATCGATCGGCTGTTTGCCTTCGTTGTCAGGAATGCGGGCGTCATCGACATTGATGGCAATGCGTTCGACATTGAAGTCAAAGCGTCCGCCGGCTTGACCCACGCAAATCACGGCATCGGGTTTGACGCTCTCAATGGCTTCAAAAAGTTTTTGAGCAGACTTCTTAAAAACGGTTGGAATTTGCACTTTAATGACTTCCACGCCGTCGACTTCATTGGGAAGAGCGTTAACTGCTTCCCAAGCTGGGTTGATTTTTTCGCCACCGAACGGATCAAAACCGGTAATCAAAACTTTCATCGCTATGCTCCTAGAGAAGGAAAACCTAATGGGTGAAAATGACGATCAGGCAATGGAACTTTCATCCAAAGGTTTTAAACCGTGGAGATTCTATCAAAGCTGTCATATTTGATACGGAAATTTACCTAGCGGATACTGTTTTGATCAATGTCAACTAACTCTTTCTTGTAAGCCGAAGGATTCGCATCGTGGCTGGTTTGGGCGGAGTAACTGATTTCGATCATTCCCCTATTGCATTTCGTTTTGTTTCTGTTACTCTCTAAGACAGTCTAAGTATGGTTCAGTCCTTTTTAGGGAAAGGCGTTGAGCGTTTCAACGGGTTTTTCGATGCACAAATTTTTTGTCTATTTGGTTTCCTTGGGGCACTTTTGCGTAGATTTGGCTCCTGGGGCGTTGCCGGCTATTTTGCCGTTTTTTGTTTTGCATAACGGGTTAAGTTACACGGAAGTCGCCGGCTTGATGTTTGCCTCATCGTTCCTGTCGTCACTGGTTCAGCCTCTATTCGGGTACTGGGCTGATAAAAGTTCGCGCCATTGGTTCATGGCGTTCGGCATCGCTTTAAGTGGGATTGGTTTGGGGATTTCCGGTTTGGCGGGCAATTACTGGTTTATTTTCTTAGCCATTACTTTGATGGGGTTAGGCAGCGCCCTTTTCCATCCGGAAGCCGCTCGGGTGGTGAATCAAACCTCTGGCAATCATCGCGCGACAGGCATGGGGATCTTCTCTGTGGGCGGCAACGCCGGTTTTGGCGTTGGTCCTTTGATCGCCGCTGCGGCCCTGACGGCCTGGGGCAATCCGGGAACCGCGGTGTTCGCTGTTTTCGGCGTGTTGATGGCTGCCGTCATGCTTTGGATTGTGCCAAAAATGTTTGCGGGCATTGAATCCAGAAAGGCCTCGGCAACTCCAACTGAGGGCAAGAAAGAAACAGAAGGGAAAAATGACTGGGGCGCGTTTGGTCGTTTATCCATTGTGATTTTGTGTCGCAGTGTGGCGTCCACGAGTATTTTGGCCTTCCTTCCCCTTTATTGCATTCATCGCTTCGGCGTTTCAGAAGCGGTTACCAGCACACTGTTGGCGTTTCTCTCCATTGTTGGAATTTTCATGACCCTTGCCGGCGGGTGGCTCACTGACCGCGTCGGTCTGATCAGAGCCTGTCGCTGGGGGTATGTTTTCATGGCGCCGGCTTTTGCCCTGCTGATTTTCGCTCCGTCGCTTTGGTGGTTCTACCCGATTGTGGCCGTCATCAGCTTTACCTTAAACGGCACCTATGCGGCTTACGTGGTTTTAGGCCAATCGTATTTATCTAAAAACATTGGTTTCGCTTCGGGCGTGACGCTGGGGCTCTCGTCCAGTTTGGGCGGCATCTTCACACCGCTACTCGGCATGTTGGGCGATGCTTACGGCTTGGATCTCGTGATGTGGGTTCTTGTTGGAATCGGCGCCCTTTGCGCGTTGGGTTCCTTCATCCTGCCGGAACCGGCAAGACAACTCGATGTGGCCAATTGAACCAGTCCTTTAACTTTCAATCGGGAGCGGCAACATTTTATTTGAGGTCGCTCCCCGGTTGGAGTTCGGTTTTAATTCAGTGGCGATTGCCAAACGCTTCCCCTTTTTAGCACGGGCAGTTGCAATGAGGCTTGACTGCCTAAGGTAAAATAGCGCGAACTGTTTATCCGGATGCCATCATGAAAAAAAAGAATTGCTGTCGGCTTTTAAGTCAATCCAAATTGTCCCTGGCTTGTCTATCTGCCTTAATCTCGCTGAGTTCAATTGAGTCGGCTGCTGCTTCGGAAACTATTGTTATTGACACTCCGAACGGAAAACCTTTCATCGCTTTGGACATCAATGGGGATCCATTGAGCGAACTTCAGACTGAACAAATCAAAATGGGTCTTTCGTATTGGGCATCATTGTTGGAAAGCGGTCTGCAAAATTCAAAGCCCAAAGAAATTTATTTGACCAATTATCATACCGAAGACTTTCAGGCAGAGGGAGTGAGTAATCCTTTGCCTTCAGATGACCCCTATGCCAGCATGACTGAGCTGGCTGCGTTTTTGCAGTTTGATCACGAGTATGACGGACTATATCCGGACACTGCGATCAGTCTGTATGGAACCTCCGACGTGTGGTCCAAATCCACCGTATTTTCTCCGTTGACTCAAGGTGGAGGCAAACCCGAGCTGGCAGCTGTTTTGCTTCATGAGTTTGCTCATGCCTTGGGAATGGCTTTTCCTATAGAGGATGAAATTGATCATACAACAGAATTCTTCTTTATGGATGTCTTGGGACCTTGGGAAAGTGGACTTCGGGATGCGCAGGGTGAGGCGCCTCAAGCCGGGATGCCCGTGCAACTTATTTCTTCGGGTGACACACCGACCGAGGGGATATTTGATGTCGTCGACAGCTATTATGCAAGTGGCGTCTACTTTACCGGAGAACATGTGCAAGAAGTGCTTGATGGCGCATTGATCAGTTGTTACGACTTAACTGGGGAGCCTGTCCCCGGTTTGCCGGTAAATGGTTATGAGTATGCTGGGGAATATGAAGGGCAAAACTATTATTACCCGGAGTTATCCCATATTGAATTGCAAAACAGCTTGTTAAGCCACCAAAATTTTAGAAATTGGTCAACGATGATGGAAGCGGAAATCGCTCTCTTTCAAGATCTTGGCTATAAAATCGATCGGAAAAACTGGTTCGGTTATTCTGTCTATGGAAGTGGATCCAGTCTGCAAAATCCCAACGTCATTGTGAACAGCACACCGTTTTACGCTAGAAATGCAGAGGGCACCGATTGGCTCGAAGGGGTTGCCAACGCCAATCCGTGGGGAATAGGGCTTCATATTTACGGCAGTTTTAACGATGTGACGCAAGCGGCCGACATTTTGAGTGTCGGCTCCACCGCCATCGGCATTCGTCTCGAAGGTTACGGCAACATGCTTCGGATCCCAGAAAGTACGCTCGTCCGTTCAGATGGTGATCATGGTTATGGCTTCGCGGTCACGTATGGGAGCGGTCACACGATTATTCAAGAAGGTGTTGTCACCGCGATGGGACAAAACGGCGTCGCCGCATTGTTCTCTTTCGGTGATAACTTGATAGGCAATAACATTGAAATACGCGGCTCATACATTTACGATAGCTTTGGGGAATCTTATGACCCAAGTCTGTTGGGTCTGGCTGACGCATTGGTTGATCGTTACGACCTTTCCGGAACGCTTGTTGGCAAAAGCGCGGCGATTTTTATCGACGACAACGCCTTGGTGAGAAATATCAATGTGCTAAAAGGCGCGCAAATTGCCGGAGACATCATTTCCCTATGGGATCCAACCGCTGAACCAGTTCAAGCCGATCAAGTTGAATTGTCGGAGCTTGTGACGAACCTGCGTTTCGGTTTGGCGGCTGACGATCGCGGAGCGGCCCTCGCTGCTCCGGATCCGACTTTCTCCCTTTACTACGATGGATCAATTTCGGCAGGCACTGATGAGAGCGGTCAGCTTTTGCCCGCGATGATTGCCCTGTCGATCGAAGGCGGGACCTTGATCTACGACGGTTCAGCCAGCGTTTTGTCTGTCACCGTCCAAAATGGAGCCACGCTTGCCGGTAATGGAAATTATGCTGTCTCGGGCATTGAGCGCGAGCTTGAGCAACGTGCCGAGGATCGTTTGGAAGGCCTTTTTTTGAATAAGGGGACGATCTCTCCCGGAGGCAACCGTTTGGGATCAATAACGATAAACGGGGCATTTGAGCAGTCTAAAGATGGTGCGCTTTTGTTGGAATTTGATTCCCAAAGCAAGACTGACAGCTTGGTGTTTATAAGCGCTGACTCTGAAATCCAGATTGGCGGTTCGGTTGAAATCGCGCCCACGAAAGACTATTACCCGGGTGGAACCCTCTCTTTTTCTTTAAAAGACATGATCCAGTCTGAAAAAGAGCTTTCTTTGGACAAAGCGCTTATTTCATTTGTGGACATTTCAGAACGATCGCCCATTTTTTTCGCAACGGCCAATGTTGATGGTGATCTCGTCAAATACACGCTTGAGCGCAGACCGGGTGCTTACACCAATCATGCGCAGTCTGCTCAAGGCGCCGAAGTCGCCGCAGTTTTTGACAAGCATGCGGGTCACATAAGCGCGGACATGCGCGAGCTTGTGGCGGCACTCGACTTCTCAAATCCGGACGGCAGCGTCCTGCCAGGCGCTTTCGAGCAGCTTTCCCCTGAGCTCTATGAGCCGGCAGCGCTGCTATATCGGCGCAACGCATTGTTTCCAATGCGCTTATTTCCAGTTGGCTGGATCTGCAGGGATCCAATGGACAGTTTTCAAATGCAAATGGCAATGACCGTGCGTTTATGATTCCGCTTGGCGGTTATTCGAGTCAGCAACGAAACGGTTTTCGATCCCGTTACGCGGGCTTGATCGGCGGCGTTGAAAAAGGCGTCGACCTGGATTCCGGTCATTTGAGTGTGGGTGTGCATGCCGCTGCGCTTACCCGAAAGGATAAATTCATCGGTGCCGAAGTCGGACAAAATGAATCGGAAAGCTTGACGTTGGGCCTGCACGGTCGCTATGACTTCGCCGATGTCCAAGGGCTTTATACCTTTGGCTATTGGCAAGCAAGTGTTGACAACGCTGACCTTTCCCGTCAAGTTTCTTTTGAGGGTTACTTCGACAATCTCAAATCCGATTGGACCGGATGGGCGACCAGTTTGGGCTTGGGGTTAGGGCGCACATTTGAGTTGTCCGACACGGTGTCTTTCAGTCCGGTCTGGTACTTTGACTATACGTTAGCTTATCGTCCCGATGTTGACGAGCATTCCGTTCATGGCGCGGCGCTTAAAGTCAATGACCAGACGTATGATTCTTTGCGGTCTTCTTTGGGTGTCAAGCTTGAAGCGGCTCTGCCGTTTGAGGGCATTGAAAGTCGCGTCGCGGCTTCGCTATGGTGGAATCACGAATTTTTCGATGATTATGGCCGCACGGAGGCTGCCTTTAAAGCCTGTGGCGACACGAAGTTTGGAGCGGTTGAGAGTGTTCAAGCTCGAGACACCGCGACAGCGGCTATTTCAGTGAAAAGTCGACTTGGCGACGATTGGGTCGCCAGCATTGGAGCGGGAGCCGATTTTGGCGACGGCACGCACGGCGCCTGGGGAAATGTCAGATTGGATTGGCGTTTTTAATCTTTTCGGTTAAGACGATCGCGAACGCCGCCTTTGAGCAACCTTGCGCTTGGCCAAGGTTGTTCAAACGGGTGGCGTCGAGGGTAATTCAGCGTGAACTCATTGAGTCTTCGAGCGAGAGATTTCCTTTTGTTACTCATGCCTTAAAGGCATATGCAATAATAAAAATAAAATATTAGCTATTCTGTAAGACAGAATTTATACTCCGATTGACACTTTTAAAGTTTAAGAAGTGCTTTAAAAAGGAGAGCTCAACCATGCGTTTTACTCGTAAAACGTTATGTTCATTACTTGCCGCGACGAGTCTGGTGGCGACAACGGCTTTGGCGGCTGACGAAGGAAAGATCATGAATCACAATCCGATTGTGAAACAAGAGTTGGTTTTAAGCCAAGATTGGGATAAGGTTTTTGCTCAAAGCGACAAAGTCACACATAGCAAAGTGACCTTTGTTAACCGCTATGGCATCACGTTGGCTGCTGATTTGTACATTCCGAAAAATGCCAAAGGCAAATTGCCGGCGATCGCCGTGAGCGGTCCGTTCGGCGCTGTTAAGGAACAATCATCAGGGCTTTATGCGCAGACGCTGGCCGAGCGCGGTTTTCTAACCATCGCCTTTGACCCGTCCTTTACCGGTGAAAGCAGCGGCAGCCCCCGGTATGTGGCGTCACCGGACATCAACACGGAGGATTTCTGTGCAGCGGTGGATTATTTAAGCACTCGAGACGATGTTGATTCTGAGCGGATCGGGATTTTGGGCATTTGCGGTTGGGGTGGCATGGCGATCAACGCCGCTTCCATGGACACTCGTGTCAAAGCGACGGTCGCTTCGACAATGTATGACATGACTCGCGTCAACGCCAAGGGTTATTTTGATGCGATGAATGAAAATGATCGGTACCAATTGCGCGAAAAGCTCAATGAGCAACGAACGACAGATTACAAAAACGGTTATTATGCTTTAGCCGGCGGCGTGGTGGATCCGCTTCCCGCGGGCGCCCCCCAATTTGTCAAAGACTACTACGCTTACTACAAGACCGAGCGTGGCTACCACCCCCGCTCTTTGAATTCCAATAGCGGTTGGAACGTGACCTCCTCATTGTCTTTCATGACGATGCCGATTTTAAGTTATGCCGGTGAAATTCGTAGCGCCGTGATGATTGTTCATGGTGAAAAGGCTCACTCTCGCTATTTTGGCGAAGATGCCTTTAAGCTTTTGAAAGGTGACAATAAAGAACTCGTCATTGTGCCGGGTGCCAATCACACCGAGCTATACGACCAAATGGATAAAATCCCGTTTGATCGGATTGAAGCCTTTTACAAAAAGAACTTAAAGTAAAACTTTAACAAGTTAAAACGGGCGCTTTACTTGATGTAAGGCGCCTGTTTTCTTGAATGAATTTTTTATTTGTGCCAAAATCACGGACCAAGTGGACGACCACTTCTTTGCGCCATCGGGGACGGCCCCATCATTTGATTCGGAGTCTCCCATATGGCATGGATCACTCTTTTTATTGCCGGCTTATTTGAAGTAGCCTGGGCTATCTCTTTAAAACACTCCCACGGATTCACGCAGTTTATCCCCTCTGTCATCACCTTGGCATTGATGATGGTGAGCTTCTTTTTATTGGCTCAGTCTTTAAAGACATTGCCGGGTGGCACGGCTTATGCCGTTTGGACCGGAATCGGCATTATCGGAACGACGATTTTGGGAATTGTATTGTTCGGCGAACCGGCGAGCGCTTTGCGAATTCTTTTTATTTGCCTGATTCTGGTTGGGATCGTTGGACTTAAAGTGATTGGTTAACTTAGGAGAACACCATGTTTGCACCGATGAGACGTCGACTTCAACAATTACCTGAAGATCGCGCTTTAAAGATTTTTTCTGAAGCTTCCGCGGCGGTATTGGCTTTATCGAGTGACGATTACCCCTACGCTGTTCCCGTGAGCTTTGTTGTGTTCAATGGCAACATTTTCATTCACGGCGCACCGATGGGGCTACGAGAGACATTGATGAAAAAGCATCCGAAAGTGTCTCTTTGCGTGATTGAAAAGGATGAAATCATTCCAGAAAAACTCACGACACATTTTCGTAGCGTGATTGTTTTCGGAACGGCTTCATTCGTGACTGAACCTCAAGCAAAGCGTGAGGCGTTGACGGCATTGGCTCAAAAATACTCAAGTGGGTTTGAAAAAGAGGCCCAAGAGGAAGTGAACCGGACATTGTCTTATGTGTCGGTGGTGCAAATTAAAATCGAGCACATCACCGGCAAAGAAGCGATTGAACTGGTCAATGCCAAATGATATGGGCTTGCCGGCCCCCCCTCGTGCTTGGGTGGCCGGCAAGCTCACGAACATGAAGTTAGTTTTTTGCTTTAAAAGTGACCGGTTGCTCCCCGCTCGCTTTTAAGGCGGCGATCGCCTCCTTGCCCATTTTGCCGAGAGGGACCAATTCGTCCGAAGGGCGGAAATCGGCGACAAAGGCGGCAAGATTACCCCATGGGATGTAATAGGTGAAGTCGCCTGTTTTCGGATCGGTTGAACGCGGCGCGTTGCCGATAGTCAATGCCGGTTTTAGATAGGCGATACGCTCGTACCGTCCGAAGTTTTCAAATGTCAACGTCATCGGCAAACGCGAAACCAAACTCTTGGCGGCGTCGTTGTCATTTAAAGTGATGGTGTAAGTGTGCTCACCGATAACCATCTCAATATCCTGAGCCATGGCAATTTCTCCAAGTAATGCGAAACACAAGCTGAAGGTCATCGTTTTAATCATTGCTGCCTCCAATTCAGTTGATGAACTCATCTTATGTCAATTCATCACTCATGTCTAATGAAAAATAATTATTCCTATTTATAATTAAAAAGCATAAATAAACGATTCTCGATCATTGACGAGGGTGACTTATGGATTTGAAAACATTGCGCTACTTTGTGGAGGTCGCTCGGCAGAAAAGTTTTACCTTGGCTGCGGAGAAGCTTTTTGTCACCCAGCCGACCATTTCCAGGCAGATTGCGGAGCTGGAGGAAGAATTGGGCCAGGTTCTTTTTGATCGCTCAACCCGGCATACCAAATTGACCGAAAAAGGCTTGTACTTTTACCGACAGGCGCAAAGCATTTTGGATTTGGTTGAAAAGACGAAGCTGCAGACGATGTCAACAGACGATTTGCAGGGAGAATTGACCATTGCCGCAGGAGAAACCCGTGCGATGACTTTGGTCGCGTCAGTTTTAGAGCGCTTTCAGAGCATGCACCCTCAAGTTCGCGTGAATCTGATAAGCGTGAACGGTGCGGACGCGGCGGCGAATTTACGGGTTGGGATCTGTGATTTTGCCGTGATCATCCGACCGGCGGACTTGGACGACTTGGATTATCTGGTGTTGCCGAGAAAAAACACCTGGGGCGTTTTAACGCGGCGAGATTCAAGCATCGGCAATAAAACAGGCATTTCGCCGCAGGAATTGAAAACCATACCGCTGTATGTGCCCCAACAGCACTTGTTGACATCAACGATGAAGGACTGGTTAGGCAGCTCGTTTGAATCTTTGAACATTGTTGGCTCTTACAACCTTTTATACAACACGTCGCTAATGGTCAGAGCCGGCGCCCATGCCCTTTGCTTGGATGGGATCATTTCCGTCGATGAGGATATCTGCTTTGTGCCGCTCGCTCCCCGATACACCAACGATGTGGTTTTCGCCTGGGCAATGAATCGACCCAGGCGCGCGCTGACAGAAGCTTTTTTACAAACGCTACAGCTTGCGATCAGCTCGCCTATCAAAGAGCAGAGTTAGGCTTATTTTGAGTATTTTTAGCCAATCGCTCTGACGTAGAATACAAAGCATGGTTTGGAGGAAGCGAAATGAAGATTACGTTATTAATGGGAAGCCCGTACGTGGACGGCAATAACAACCGCTTGGTTGAGGCGTTTACCAAAGGAGCCATTGAGGCCGGCCATGAGGTTGTGCGCTTCAATGTGGCGCAAATGGCGATTTCACCCTGTTCAAAGGCATATTTTGATCGCATCGCGGCCGGCGAAGATCCAGACACGGACGACATGAAACTCATTTTGCAGAGCATTCTTGAATCACCGATCGTGGTTTTTTCCACGCCGCTTTATTACTTCGGCATGAGCGCGCAATTAAAAACGGTGGTCGATCGTTTCAACTCCAAGTTGTCGGTTTTAATGAAAAAGCCGACCGCCGCGATCCTGTTGGCCAATTGTGGCGGCAGCGCTCCCTGGAGCATGAACGGCTTGATCATCCATTTCGACTGCATTTGCCGCTTTTTGCATTGGCGCGATGGCGGTCACGCATTGGCTTACGGACTGTCGGAACGTTCAATTGAATCGACCGGCGCACTCGAAGAAGCGTATCGATTGGGATTGAACGCTGCCGCTCAGGTCAGACAATGACAAAAACGGGAGCCGACGGCTCCCTATTTGTTTTAATGAACAATCACCGTGCCCTTTTTTAGTTGACCGATCGGGTGCCAGTCCTGCTTGGCTTTGCGAAGTCCCGCAATGCCAAGGTCCTCCTCGCGATTGAGGTATTGAATGCAAGTCGGCAGGGTATGGGCAAAAGCCTGTGCCAGCGCGGGATACGCGCCGGGAACGTCGCGAGTCGCTTTTTCAATGTGCACGGCAAGCATGTTAGGAGCGCAGCGAGCGCCGTACGTGAGCCCTAGGATTCGTCCGTGTTCGATCAGCAGCCCGCCGTAAACAGCGAGCTTTTCCCAGTGAGTGAGAACTTTTTCAATCGCTTTGAATTCATGTTGGAGATCCTCGTCGGCGGCGCGTCCGGCATACCACTGATGAAGAAAGTCCATGCAGTCTTGGAAGTAGTCCAGTGTGTAAACCACAAATTGCGCATTCGGACAGGCTTTATAAAAGCGTTTGACAAAATTTCGTTTGCTGTGAAAGTGAGAACCGGCGAGCTCGACGAAATCCTGACAAGAATAAATATAGTCCCAGCGATCGGGGTTGTCCTCAACGGTGAGCTTTCGATCGGGATAGGCTTTCTCCAAAATCGGTCGCATGTGTTCAACAAGGCCGTAAAAAATCAGCGGGCGATTTTTGGCGACCGCGTCGTCAGCCAGTTGATCAAAAATCGCCTGCGGCGCCTCCCCGCTTCCCATTGGCATCACAATGACTGGGCTTTTAACACCCACCAACGCGCGCTCCAGAATCAAAAATCCGTCTCGTTCGGCGAAACGAAGCTGACGTTTATCATTGCGGCTCCAAAGAGACGGAACCGTTAAATCGCAATCGCCGCTGCCGGCGCAGGGAAGGTATTTACCTAAAATCGTTAGATCGTCATCCGTGAAAGTCTTAAAAAAATCCATTGCACCCGTCCTTTCAAACATTGTGTCATGTTAAGACAAAGAAGGCGTTTGTGCATGCCTGAAGGGGCAAATTCTATGGAGACGATAAAAAACGTTGGTGAAAATGTCGTCGCTATTGTGAAAACACCCCCGATAGCCCACTTGCGCTACAAGCGGACTTCGAGGGGATTTGCGACAAAACAATTATTGACTACGCTTTGGCAGGAGCGGCTTCGTTGATCATGGCCAACGCGTTTAGCGTTCTCGGGAAACCGATATACGGTACCATGATGACAAGGCAGTCAATCAACATCTTGCGGGTGTTGCCAACGGAGATATTTCCGCCGGCGTGCGCTTTGACCTGCGGTTCGCAACCGCCCATGGCCGCGATGACCACAAAAGTGAGCAATTCGCGCTCTTTTAACGACAAACCGGTTCGTGTGTAAGTGTCTCCGAAGCAAAAGCCACTTAAAAGGTCGACGTTGAGATAGCGTTCATCCGCTCGGGCGTTTTTATGCATTTGATCGATCGCCGGACCGAAAATTCCCTTTTGAACGGCTAACCCCTTTTCAAAGCGGTCGGCGTCGTTAACTGTCGTGCAATCGGTTAGCTCAGGGTTGATCCCCGCGTCTTTCAGAACTTGGGCAAACACTTTTTCCGCGCGAGAAACTTGAGCGATGCCGACATAAGCGAAACCTTGATAGATCGCCTCACGGATCTCAACCGGTTTGACGCCTGCGGCAAGGGATTCGCGGATATGTCGCGCCAACAGATCGTCAGCGCCCAGCGTGGTCAGAGTCGCTGTCGTGATCAATGCGATCATGCGCGAGTCAAAACCCACGTGTTGAGGGATGTCGCGCTTAGTTAGTCTCTCAAGAATTTGATCCAAGGCCGTATTGTTTTGAGCAGAAATGGTTTGCGCTTGAACGTTGGGCATCATCGTACCTCCAAAAGCCATCGTGGACACCGCCAAACTGAATTTTCCGAAGTCTCGCCGATTCATAAAAACGCCCCGTTTGTCGGGAAAAAGAAATCATTGGGACAGGTTGTCCCCAATTTTTTTTAAGTTTATGGCGCCGCTTTTGGGGTGTCCAATGCTCAATTTGATGATTAATTTATAAAATTTTTTTATAGATATGATTAACCTGTTGAAATATAAATGTTATTTTTTGGCGCAAAAAGAAAAAGCCCATTGCCGGTTGCGACAAATGGGCAAGAATTAGAGAATTTGGGGAGAATGCGTTAAAGCGATTTCAGCCAGCTGTGAAATTGATTCAGGCGCAGTTGCGTCTCAAGTTTGCCCTGGTTGTATGCCATTTGGATTTTTTCCGGACTGTGTGAGAGCCTGCCGACAGCAATGGGTTCAACGGGGCGGAAAATAAAAAGGTTGCCGGCCCTCTCCTCTTCATCAATGTAGCGCAAGGTTTCTTCGTATCGGCTAGGGCTATCTTCAAAAGCCTGACAAAAATTGGGGTAGCGGCGATAAAAAAATCGAGCCAAGGCGGCGTCACGGTCTTTGATTTTATGCTCGCGCGTGTGTGTGAGCACCAGAATGCATTTTTTAAATCCAAAAGATTGAAGGGCCTTCACCGGAATGCGGTCCGAGCACCCGCCGTCTAAAAGTTTCATTCCCTGATAGTCGACCACTTCGGACACATAAGGTAGCGAGGCCGATGCCCTGAGCGCGTCTATCTGCTCAAATAAATTGGTGAGGCGCAGGTATTCGGGCTTGCCGGTTTCCACATTGGTGCAAGTCGCGTAAAACTGAATGCCAGAGCGCTCGAAAGCTTCTTCATCGTATGGGTCCAGACGCTCCGGGATATCGTGATAGCAAAACTGGGTGTCCACAAGATTGCCGGTCTTTAGAAAGTTTTTAAAACTGAAGAACCGGTCGTCACGGCAGAATTTTTTATAAAAACGAAGACTTCGCCCTCGTTGACCGGACGCGAAAGAGGCTCCGTGAATGGCGCCGGCAGACACGCCGATCAGGCCGCCGATCGGAAGATGCAATTCGTGAAGCACATCAAGAACGCCGGCGGCGTACATGGCACGCACGCCACCGCCTTCCACAACGAGTCCCAAATTTTTAGTCATAGCGCGAGGAACCTGTCTGAACACTGTGTGAGAAGCGCAGTTTAAGCGTTTTATCCCTAAAAAGGCGAAGATTTTGCTGAAGTGTTTCGGTCAAGCAACAGTTTGCGCTCCGATTGAATGAGTAACTTGTGAGTGACGGCCTTTTGCCGTATAGTTCGCAACTCTTTTTGAAAGGATTGATATGAATAAATCAGACCTCATTGAGGTGGTTGCCCGAAATAATGGTCTCGACAAGACCGAAGCGGCATTGGTCGTGGATACGATTTTTGATGCGATCCAAAAGGCCGTGGCTCAAGAAGGCGTGGCTTCCTTTGTCGGTTTCGGTTCGTTTAAAGCCGTTGAACGCGCTGAGCGCATCGGTCGAAATCCGGCAACTGGCGAAGAAATGCTTATTGAAGCGAGCGTTGTGCCGAAATTTACGCCGGGCGCTTCCTTTAAAAAGGCCGTGGCTGAAAAGTAAACCCCACTCGCCGATCCCCGCCTCGCCATGAGCGGGGATTTCCATATATGGACACGAACTTTTGTCTTCGTTTGTACAATTAGCAACCAAAGTCAATCGATTTCAAAACAAAGGTTCTCACATGGATATCCGGGTTCTTCGTTATTTCATCGCCGCCGTGGAGGCTGAAAGCATCACCAGAGCGGCAGAGCGCTTGTATTTGACTCAACCGACGCTTTCGCGTCAATTCATGGAACTGGAAGAAGAACTCGGACACAAGCTTTTTGTCCGGTCCAATAAAAAATTGCGACTCACAGCCAAGGGGGAACTGTTTTACGAGCGAGCCCGTTCAATTGTTGAACTTTGCGAGCGAACCAAAAGGGAGATGCTCGAAGAAGATGATTTGGAGGGCGAAATTCGAATCGCGGCGGCTGAGACGGCCGCTTTAAGAAGTTTGGCTCGCGCCATAAAGCGGTTGCAAAGCGTCGCGCCGAAAGTGCGTTGCCACATTGTGAGTGGCGCGGAGGTGACCGTCAAGGCGGAGCTGCATTCAGGACTGACAGATATTGGAATCTTTGTTGGCTCGGCGGATGTCACGGCTTACTCAACGCTTCGATTGCGCTCCAAAGATCAGTGGGGCGTGTTGACTCGCGCCGACGGCCCCTTTGGCGGGAAAAATTGCGTTGAGCCCGGGGATCTCGTCGGCGAGCCGATCCTCTGCTCCAGCCAGGCCTTTGACCGCAATGAATTCGCCGGTTGGTTTGGTGCCGCGTTGCCGAAATTGCGCATCGTCGGGACTTTCAATTTGCTCTACAACGCCTATCTTTTGGCCGAGTCCGGCGTTGGCCATGTGTTGGCGCTTAAAGGCATCATCAATCCTGAGGCCGATAGCGGCGTGGTTTGGTTGCCGCTTTCTCCGAGCCTCGAGGCGGAAGTGACCGTGGCGTGGGAGAAAAATCGCCGTCTTTCCAAACCGGTCGAGTTGTTGTTGAATTTTTTGCGTGAAGAAGAATCCGGCCAATGATCAATGCCAGGTTTCTAAAAGCGTATAGTTATTGCCATGACTGATAAAACATCCCACACGGTTTCTGTTGGCGTGATTCTCGCGCTATTTCTCACTGTTTTGGTCATGCGTGGCCCGATTACCGGCATCGGCGCTGTCGCGGACGAATTGATGACGGCGCTCGAGATTCGTTACGCGTCCTACGGCTTTTTGTCCGCCCTGCCGATTGTTTGTTTCGGCTTGTTTTGCGCGGCAGCACCGCTGTTGACTGCTCGGTTTGGCGTCAATGGGGTGGTGATCGGCTCTTTGGGGATGATTCTGATTGGAGCGGCGGCCAGGCTTTATCTTTACTATCCGACCATGCTCGTTGCCACAGCCTTCATCGGAATCGGCATCGCGCTTTTGAATGTTGTCATGCCGGTGGTGCTCAGGAAATATTTCCCGAATAACATTGCGCTGACGATGGGTGTTTTCACCGGCTTAATCGGTTTTTCCGGTTCCATTGGCGCCTATTTTTCCGTTCCACTGCTTGAAAAATTCGAAACGCTTCTTGCCCCGCTCGGCCTTTGGGTGATCATGGCCGCGTTGCCGCTTTTGCTTTGGCTTTTTGAAAAGCGTTCCTCCGATCGGATGGTGACCGTTGGAAAGATCAACGCCTCAGTGCTCAAAAAACCGCTGACATGGGCTGTCATTTTTGTCATGGGGATGCAATCGCTCACCATTTACACAACCGTGGCGTGGCTTCCGAGCATTTTAGCCACGCTTGATTTTGACGCGTCAACCGCAGGCCTCGGTTCGGCTATCTTTCTTTTGGTGAGCGCTCCGGCGAGCATTCTGACATCTCGCTTCATTTCGTTGGTCGGCGGTGAGCGAAACGCCTCTATTTGGATGACGGTCAGTTTTCTTGTGGGCATCGTTTTGTGGCTGCAAGGTGGCGCGTTTTCTTATCTCGGGTGTGTTTTAGCCGGCATCCCTCAAGGGATCACATTTAGTTTGGCGATGATTCTGATGGCCCAAAAAACGAACGATTTGAGTGAGTTGCTGATTATTTCAACATTGGCTCAAGGGATTGGTTATGTGCTGGCCGCCGTTGGCCCCTTTGTTTGCGGCCTTTTGTATCATGGTGACGGTAATTGGATCGGCGTGGCCGGTTTCATGATGTCTGCGGTATTGCTCTGGGGCGTTTCCGCGTTTTACGCTTTTGGCACTACAAAGAAACTTTTTACGACAGGTATTAAATAAAAATATAGTCCTTTGCATTTTCTGAATTGGTTTCTCACAGTGTAACGATTAATCTGCAAAGCCGAATGGTGTTTGCTCATGAACAATCTAATTTGACTTGGAAAAAGCTTTCATAAACAATGCTAAAAAAGCATTTCAGTTTAAGGAGATTTTATATGTGGTTTCGAACTGGGCTCTTGCTGTCGGCAGCTATTGCCGCTGTCACATTAACCGGGTGCGCCAATGTCACTACAGGAAAGGCCTTAGCGTCATTTGATACAAAACCCACAGAGGTGTGCATTGTTCGTAATCCGAAAGTAAGAATTAATGCGGCGATTCCGTCGTTGCAAAGCGCGTTTCGAAAAAGAGGCATCGCGACGACTGTTGTTGAAGCTCCTTCTGATTGCAAGAGTGAGTATCGTTTGAATTACGTCATGCGTCGATCCTGGGATTTCACAACGTACTTGGGGGCTGGTGAATTGACGCTATTGAGAAATGACGCCATTGTTTCCACATCAAGCTACAAAGCCGGAAGCCTAACATTGACCAAATGGGGAAAAACGGAAGAACGCATAGATGAAATGGTTGGAAAACTTCTAGGAGAACCCTAGTCGATATCGAGTCCGTTTTCTCACCAATCGCTGACTCGTTGAACCGATGGGATGAACGATTGCGCTAATTCAAAATGCAAATCGACTCGACGGTAAAGTAAGCGATTTTGGAAGTGATACTTTATGCTTATTCTTTTAAGCAACTTTAAACTCTGTGAATATCCGAGCGCTTCATTGAATTAAGACTTATCGCTACAATTGTCGTATCGTACCCAGGGAGATGATCATGCGATCTTTCGTTATTTTGTGCTCAGCGGCAATCGCCGCATCGGTTTTACTGTCTGGTTGCGCCGTTCCGACCCCGGTCGTCAATCCCCGCCCTCAGGAGGTGACGGCCCAAATTTCGGCTCAAACCATGCATGACGCGATTGTCAAAGCCGCTCAACAACGTAAATGGCGCATCGTCAGTGACGAACCGTCGCGAATGACGCTGGCTTATCCCGGAACGGCCAAAGCGGTCCATTTTGAAGCGATTGTTAGGGTGGATTACACCGCCAAGGACTATCGGATCAGCTATGTTTCCAGCCGTGGGCTTGATGAGCGCATGGGATGCGTCAATCCGAAAATTCAAGGTGGTAACAGCTACGACGAAAACGCGTTGTGCGCCCATCGCAACGTGAATCGCTGGATGAATAATCTGAGCGCGGACATCTTGAAAAATCTGTATCAATACAAGGCGCCGGCAGCTTAGCTTTTTGTTATGAGTCAGTCTGTGATGGCTGCGGATTTGCATTTGGTTGATTATGGCTTTTGGGTCAATGGGGTGACGCGTGAAAGCGGGTTACCCCTGTCTTCAGTCGCTTTGGATCAAACGGCGCCTGAAATTCCTAAATTGAGCTTTTTGCCTTTGATGCAAAGAAGGCGGCTGAGTTCGTTAGGCAAGATCGCGCTGTCAACGCTTTATCCCCTTTTTAAACAATATGCGCCGGCTGGTGATCTGGACGTCGCCGTTGTCTTCGCATCCCGTTGGGGTGATATCGCGCTGACGGTTCGATCGTTAGAGGAGCTCTCGACGGAAAAATCCCTCTCGCCCACGGCGTTTTCCACCTCGGTGCATAACGGGATCGGCGGTCTGTTTTCCCTTTTTACCGGTTTTCAGGGGCATGTGACATCGCTTGCCGCGGCTGAAAACACAATTTCTGCCGCGTTAACTGAAGCTCAAGCTCTCTTAAGTGAATTTTCCCTAGTTTTTGTCTGCCTTTATGATGATCGAACTCCGGAAGTGTTCAAACCCTATCATGAAAAAGCTCAACCACCATTTGCCGTGAGTTTGGTCTTGACAAGCGACTCGTCTGTGACCGGCGCAAAAGGCGCTTGGGTGAGGCTTGCCCCGGGGTGTGCGGTTGATCATTCCGAAACGTTGACTGACTTTTTGCCATTCGTTGCCGGCAAGGCGCCGGCTTTTGCAACGTGCCAAGCGACTTGGCGTTGGCGGCCCACTCATTGAGGCTCCCGATGCGTGTGTTTGAACGATTTTCTCGTCAAGTGGCCACTGGATTGGCTTTTAGCGTTTTCGGCGGATTGGGCATTTTCTTCCAATTTCTCATTTTCCCGGGAATTGTTCTTATCGTTCGGGATCGAGCCAAACGCAAAATCGTCGCCCGCCGTGTCATCCATGTGATTTTCCGCTACTTTGTCCGATTTATGCGCTCAGTCGGCATTTTGACTTGGGAAGAGAAGAACCTTCAGCAATTGAATCAACCGGGTCAGTTGATTTTAGCTAACCACCTGACATTGATCGATGTCGTGTTCCTCTTTTCTTTTGTTCCCAACGCTTGCGCCATTGTGAAATCCAGCCTTGCGAAAAATCCCTTCACATGGGGAGCCATTTACGCGGCGGGCTACATCACCAATGATGGCGGACCGAAGTTGATCGAGGATTGCGTCGCGGAACTAAAGACCGGGTCGAGCCTCATTATTTTCCCAGAAGGAACGCGAACCGCGCCCGGCGTTAAACCCAAATTCAAGCATGGCGCGATGTTAATCGCCTTGGAAAGCGGAATTGACCCGACGGTTGTAAAAATCACCTGCGAACCATTAGGCTTGATCAAGGGGGCGCATTGGTGGGACGTGCCTGAAAAAGCGATGCATTTCACTTTTGATGTTCTCGGGCGACTGTCGATTGAACCTTTTATGCCGTTATACCGGGAAACGCCACCTAAAGGGGTTAGGGCGCTAAGTCGCAAGCTATTTAGTGTATTATTCCCGGATCGAAGTCAAGATTGACGGCTCATAGTGAGACAACCATGTCCGAAGCATTGAAGCAAGAATTAAAAGAATTGATTATTCAATCACTTAACTTAGAAGATTTGACTGTGGACGATATCGGCGACGATATGCCGCTCTTTTCCGAAGAAGGATTGGGGTTAGATAGCGTGGACGGTTTGGAGCTTGGTTTGGCTTTAAAGAAAAAGTACAACATCAGCTTAAGTTCCGAGGCGGCGGAAACGCAACGGTATTTCCGCACAATTAACTCGTTGGCTGAGTGTGTTGAAACGTTCCGGGGGCAATAGCAATGACAATAACCAAAGCCGAAATTTTCAGCCAATTGCAAATGACTTTGCACGATACGTTCGAGATTGAACCCGAGAAAATCACACTTGAGGCTCGTTTGCTCGACGATTTGGAAATTGACAGCATTGACGCGATTGATTTGTTGGTCCAATTAAAGCCGATGTTGGGCAAGCGAAAGATTGATCCGTCTTACTTTTACAAAATGCGGACCGTTGGCGATGTGGTCAACGGGCTGTACGATCTTTTGAGTCAACCCGAATAGGTTTTCTCATGTTTAGGCGGGTCTTATCGGCCTTGGTCGCGCTCGCCTATCCCTTCGTCGTTTTGTGGGGGCTGAAAACTTGCGGGCTCACTGCCGTCATCGTTGCTGTTTTGGCGGTTTGTGTTTTCAATTGCCTGCTTCGCCCCGGCAAAGTGAGCGCGGTGTTGCTAATTTGCGCGATGGAGCTTTGCGCGCTCAGTTTTGTCTATCGCATCCCCCTGCCCCTCAAGTTTTACCCTGTCGTGGTCAACGCGCTGATGTTTGGCTTTTTGTGGCCAGTTTGTTTCGTGGGCAAAGCGCGATTGAGCGCCTGGCCCGACTAAGGCAGCCGAATCTCCCGCCTGAGGCGGTTCGCTATACCCGCCGACTCACGATCGTTTGGTGCGTGTTTTTCGTTTTCAACGGTCTCGTGGCCTTTTGGACGGCAGTGGCTCAACCCGACGAAATTTGGGCGCTTTATAACGGATTTATCGCCTATCTTCTGATCGGCTCGCTGATTGTGGGTGAAATGATCTTTC
>ERZ779866.1616-NODE-1616-length-22299-cov-2.727028_pt1 | contig 22299 bp, 20 predicted proteins | sample MGYA00511248_ERZ779866 | MGnify/ENA primary metagenome ERZ779866 (study PRJEB29588, sample SAMEA2155758) | human gut metagenome | biome: human gut; feature: human-associated habitat; material: faeces | place: Denmark | collected 2008/2010 ... | reverse complement strand
ACTTTCTGCCCAACCGCCAGCCCCAGATTTTCAAGGTGCCTCTTCACCTTCTCGTCCGCAGCCAGTCTCCTGATCTCCACTTCTTCGCCCAAAGGCGCCATTTTCAAAGGCATATCTGCACTCCTCCGTTTTTAACCAAGGTTAATTATTTTTTCTGAAAGAAAACGGCATTGCGCCGTTTTTCAAAAAATTCAACCCCGGCTGATTTTATTTACAGTCACATTATATCATTATTGTATGCGCTTGTCAAGAGAATTTTAACCTGAGTTAAGAATTTTTCTTAAAATTTTTCTGATTTTCGTCCACGTATTTTTTCATCATATTCAAGGTTTCGGAGCCGAGAAGGTGTTCCATTTTGCAGGCGTCCTCTTCCGCGGAAGCGGGAGAGACTCCGTGAGCGATGAGGAAACCGCGGATCACGCAGTGTTTCTGATAGACGGAGGAAGCGTAATCCCTGCCTTCTTCGGTGAGATAGAGATGTTTGCCGTCCTCGTAGACGTAACCCCTTTCGCAGAGCAGTTTCACGGCCTTATTGACGGCGGCCTGCGACACGCCTATTTTTTTCGCGACTTCTATTCGGTGTACGTAAGGGAGTTTTTCGCTCAAAAGCAAAATGCTTTCGAGGTAATCCTCCTCCGATTCGTTACTTTTCACGGGGCCTCTGTTGATCATTTTTCTTTCCTCCTTATTTTGGATTTATCGTATATAAAAATTTCGAATGTCTTCGCCAAAGTTTACGGGAAACATAATGAGGATTGGAGCAACAAGCAAGACAAGGGGAACGCGGCTTTGACCGCAGGGAGTGCACAAAGACGTACACGACCGAGGCAAAACGCAAGTCCGACACCGTATTGCGCCGCTTATACAATCATCATCGCGTTCCCGATGTTTACGGGAAACAGGATAGTTCTTCGTAGAGGCAAGCAGGTCGCGAAGCGCGCGGCTTTTCCGACGGGAGTTTACAAGTAGTAAATGAGCAAGGAAAAACGCAAGCGCGACAAAGAGATGCGCCGCCTATACGATGAACATGGCGTCGCCGAAGCTGAAAAACCGATATTTTTTCTCCACCGCATATTTATATAAGTCGAGAATTTCCTGTCGGCCGGTCATGCAGGCGACCAGCATAATCAGCGTACTTTCGGGGAGATGAAAATTGGTAATCAAGGCGTCGACGCATTTCATTTTATAGGGCGGATAGAGAAAAATTTCCGTATTTCCGCTGCAAGCGCGGACAAAGCCGCGTTCGTCCGCGACGCTTTCCAACGTGCGGACGGAGGTAGTGCCGACGGCGATCACCCGCCGCCCTTCCGCCTTTGCGCGGTTGATGATTTCCGCCGCGCGCTCGTCGACGCGATAATATTCCGAATGCATTTTGTGGTCGGTGATAATCTCCTCGTTGACAGGGCGGAAGGTCCCCAACCCGACGTGCAGAAGCACCTCCGCGATTTCCGCGCCCTTATCCCGAATTTTCCGAAGGAGCTCTTCGGTGAAATGCAGTCCCGCCGTCGGAGCGGCCGCCGAACCGTCCACTTTGCTGTATACCGTATTGTATCGGCTTTGATCTTCGAGCTTCTCCTTGATATACGGAGGAAGGGGCATCGTACCGACGCGGGAGAGAATATCCTCAAATACGCCGTCGAACGAAAAATTCACAATGCGTTCTCCCGTTTCGGTGATCCCCTCGACGGTCAGGGAAAGCTCGTCATTTACTTTCATTTTCGCGCCGATTTTTCCCTTTTTCCCGGGCCGCATCAATACTTCCCATTTTGCCAAATCGTATCTTTTGAGAAGCAGCACCTCCACAACTCCCCCATGCTCGGTCAGTGCATACAATCTGGCGGGAATGACCTTGGTATTATTTACCACGAGAACGTCCCCGGGGCGGATATAATCGACAATATCCCGAAAAATTTTGTCCTCCGCCTTTTTCGTCTTAGTATCATAGATTAAAAGCCTCGATGAATCCCGCGGCTCCGCCGGCGTCTGCGCAATCAGCTCTTCCGGCAGCTCGTAATAAAAATCGCTCTTTTTGTACTGCATTTTTTCTTCCATGGTTTCCAATGTCTTTATATTCCTCGATTCGTTTCTTCATTTCTCGCGCGCCCTTTTCGTTTACAATACCGTTGCGCCGTCCCCGTTCCCCGTCACTCGTCCATATCGAATAAGGAGATCTGGGCCTTCGCTTTTTCCCCCATTTTCAGCCCCATGTGCTCGTATCCGCCTTTCAGGCAGATGCGGCCGCGCGGAGTGCGCGCGATAAACCCGAGCTGCAAAAGATACGGTTCGTACACGTCCTCTATGGTATTTACGTCCTCGTTTATGGTCGCCGCCAGAGTTTCCAGCCCCGTAGGTCCGCCGCCGAATTTTTCTATCAGGGCACGGAGCAGATTTCTGTCCGTCTCGTCCAGTCCGAGGGAGTCGATTTCCAGCCTTTCGAGCGCGAACTTCGCGTCCGCGAGCGTAACGGCGCTGTTTCCCTTTACGGCGGAGAAATCTCTCACCCGTTTCAAAAGCCTGTTTGCGATACGCGGAGTTCCGCGGCTTCTCTTGGCGATTTCGGCCGCCGCTTCCCGCTCGATGGAAATGCCGAGAGCGGAAGCGGAACGGGTGACGATCCTTTCGAGTTCCGCGGGCGTATACATTTCGAGGCGGTTGATGATACCGAACCGATCGCGGAGGGGCGAAGCGAGCAATCCCGCCCGCGTCGTCGCGCCGATGAGGGTGAATTGTTTCAAAGAGAAGCGGATATTGCGGGCGTTTGGTCCCTTTCCGACGATAATATCCAAGGCGTAGTCCTCCATGGCGGAATAAAGAATTTCCTCCACGGAGTGATTGAGCCGATGAATTTCGTCGATAAAGAGTACATCGCCTTCGTTTAAGTTGGTGAGAATGGCGGCGAGGTCGCCCGAACGTTCTATGGCGGGGCCGCTCGTCAGTTTAATCTGAACGCCCATTTCCGCGGCGATGATGTGCGCCAAAGTGGTCTTTCCCAAGCCGGGAGGACCGTATAAAAGGACGTGGTCCAACGCCTCTCCCCGCTGTTTCGCCGCGGCGATATAGACGCTCAGATTTTCCTTTACCTTTTCCTGTCCGATATAGTCCGCCATGACCTTGGGACGGAGAGCGTTTTCCTCCGCGTCGTATTCGGTTTTTGTGCTGACAATTAAATTATCGCCCTCGTATTCGTCCTCAAACATGTCTTTCTCCGATTTGTTTTTTCGTTGTGCCTTTTCGTTATTTTTTGTGCGGCTTTATTTTCACACGTTTTTTTTCGCCTATTTTCCGCATGCCTCTTTCTACCCTGCGCTTTCTCTACGCCCGCACGCCCCTATTCTTTTCCGAACCTTTTCGTGTCCGCATGTTTTTTCTTCCCCTCGCCTTTTCCAAGTCTGCACGACTCTTTCTTTTCCGAGCCTCTTCGCACCCGCACGGTTCTTTCTTCCCTGCACCTTTGCACCTTTGCGCCTTCTCCGTGATAAGTCTCCGCGTGCCCGCAAGGAGGGTCACACGCCCGATTGCAGGGCTTTCATGATGACTTCTTCGGTCGTCCTTGCGCCCGCGTCGTGCGCGCGTTTGACCGCGCGCACGCTCTCGGAACGGGTAAAGCCCAATCCCATCAGAGCGGATACCGCGTCCTCGTCCGCAGCCGACAGCCTGCTTTCGGCGACCTCCGCGCCCCCTACGGGGGAGTCGCCGCCCGCGCTCATGACTTCCGCCGCGGAAATCTTTCCGTGCAGTTCGAGAATGATTTTTTCGGCCGTCTTTTTTCCCAGCCCCTTTACGGCGCTCAGACGTTTGACGTCGGCCGTCGCGACGGCGGACACGACCTCTTCTCCGCTGAGTACGGACAAAATGGCGATTCCCATTTTCGGGCCGACGCCCGACACGGAAATGAGCTTCAAAAACAATTCTTTTTCTTTGAGCGAAGAAAATCCGAAAAGCATCATGCCGTCTTCTCTTACCTGTAAATAGGTATATAATTCGGCGGTATCGCCGTTTCCGATTTTGGCGAAAGCGCTGCCGGAACAATAGGCCTCATACCCCACCCCGTTGACGTCTATAATCACGGTTTCGGCGGTCGTAGCCGCACCCCTGCCTCTCAAATATGCGATCATAACCGAATCTCCTTAATTGAAATGCGCGCCTTAAAAAAGCACCTATTTATTCTTCCCGACGGCTCCGGATCTTTTCGAGATCCATGGCCGACTTGAAATAACTTCCCGTCACGGCGTTTTTTCCTTTCGTCCGCGTGCTGTTCTCCACCGAGAACAGAGCGCCGAACCGACTGGTGAACGCGTGGCAGAGCGCGATTGCCAGAGCATCGGCGGCGTCGTCCGGACGCGGGATACTTTTCAAGCGGAGGAGGGAAGTGACCACCTGCTGAATTTGTTTTTTATCGGCGCGGCCGTACCCCGTCAAGGCCTGCTTGATCTGCATGGGGGTATATTCGTACAATCTGCCGCATTTTTTGACGCAGGCGAGCATGGTAACGCCTCTCGCGTGCGCCACAGCGATGCCCGTGGTGATGTTTTTGGAAAAGAACAATTCTTCCATGGCGATTTCTTCGGGAGAGAACCGATCGATGACGCGGTTGACGCCCTCTTCCAGAATTGCGAGCCGAACGGGCAGCGTTTCCTCTTTCGGGGTCAGCACGACTCCGTAATCGATCGCGCGGCAGTTGCCGCTCCTGTCCTTGTCCACCACTCCGTAGCCGAGCGTAGCAATTCCGGGGTCTATACCGAGTATAATCATATTTCCTCACTTTATGCCTTAAAAAGACTTGCCAATTTTCCGAAAAAATAGTAGAATGGTTATATTCTATTGTAGCGCAACGGCCGAAAAAAGTCAAGTCAAACAAACGTGCGGAAAAAGAAGTTTGGAAAACATTTGTCGCACGTTTTCGGAAAATTTTTTCGGTTTGTCAAAAAAAATACTTCGGGAGGACCTCGGCACGTGAAATTATGGGAAGGAAGGTTTGCGGCGCCCACGGCGGCGGACGCGGACAAGTTTAACGAATCTCTCTCTTTCGACAAAAAACTGTATAAGGCGGACATCACCGCATCTCTCGCGCATTCGGAAATGCTGGGTCGCTGCAACATTATCTCCGAAGAGGATAAAACGGCCATACAGGAGGGATTGAAGTCCGTCCTTTCCGATATAGAATCGGGAAAGCTGGAAATCGCGGGGCAGGAGGATATCCACTCGTTCGTGGAAAACGAATTGGTCTCCCGCATCGGCGAAAAAAGCTTCATACGGCGCGCAGCCGCAACGATCAGGTCGCCACCGATTTCCGTCTCTACGCGCGCGCTTCCGCGGCCGAAATCCTCCGCCTGCTTAAAGAACTAATCTCTACCCTGGTGGGGTTATCCGAAAAAAATGTACGCCATATCATGCCCGGATATACGCATCTGAGAAAAGCGCAGCCCATCAACTGCGCGCAATATTTCAATGCCTACGGGGAAATGTTCCTTCGGGACGCGCAGCGCTTTTCGGACACCTATAAACGGATCGACGTCATGCCGCTCGGCAGCGGCGCTCTCGCGGGGACGAGCTATCCTATCGACAGGGAAATCACAAGAACTCTGCTCGGATTTTCGGCGATGTCGCAAAATTCTCTCGACGCCGTTTCCGACAGGGATTTTGCCGCGGAATATCTCTTCGACTGCTCCCTCGTCATGGCGCATCTTTCGAGACTTTGCGAAGACACGATTTTATATACCTCGACGGAATTCGGATTCTGGGAAATGCCCGACGCCTATTCCACGGGCTCCTCTATCATGCCGCAAAAGAAAAATCCCGATATCTGCGAATTGGTTCGCGGCAAGACGGGCAGAGTCTACGGCCATCTCACGGCCCTGCTCACGACAATCAAGGGCGTTCCTCTGGCCTATAACAAGGATTTGCAGGAGGACAAGGAGGGCTTCTTCGACGCGGAAAAGACGGTAAAAGACTGCCTGTCCATCTATTCGGAAATGCTCAAAGCGATTACCTTGAACGTAAAGCGCATGGAGGAAGCCGCCGCGGAGGATTTCACCTGCGCGACGGACGTGGCGGACTATCTCGCAAAACGCGGAGTTCCTTTCCGCACCGCGCACGGAGTCGTCGGAAAAATCGTGCGGTACTGCCTCGAAAAGGACAAGACGTTAAACACTCTCACCTTGGAAGAATATAAGGCGCACAGCGAAGTGTTCACGGAAGATATTCTTTCCGTCGTTTCCGTACGGGCTTCGGCGGACGCGAGAAACAGCGTCGGCGGCAGCAGCACCGCCGCCGCAAAAGCGGGAATCAAAAGCCTCAAAGCGCGGTTGAGAAAGCTCCCCTCCTACGAACTTTGAAAAGGCTTTCGCCTCCGTTTTTCTTAGGCCGCACGACAACCCGCCATTCGTCTGTTCAGGTAAGGGCTCTTTAATGTTCATGGATCGACATTAATCGGACAACCGCGGCGCACGGAAAATCCATACGCGGGTTTGTTCCTTTACGTTTATGTACCGATATTAGTCGGATGGCCGCAGGTTACAGGGGATTCATATATGTATTTATGCCCCGCCGCCAGTCGGATAGCCATAGGTTGCAGGCAATCCATATACGGATTTGTTTCCTTTACGTTCATGCGGATTTCCATTTATTCATTCGTCCGTATATTCCGAATATTTCTTAACCAATTTTTTTCCCGAACGAAATCGTTCGGGACTTTTTTTTATTTTTGAAAAAAAGCCGGCAGTACCCTCTTGACTTAAAAAAATTCTGTGGTATAATCCCCTTGCGACGGGCAAGCAACGGGCACAAAAAGGCGACGGTTTTTGTACCTTTTTTGAAATCGATTCGAAAAAGGAGGCATTTATGACGATTGCTCAGCTCATCGACCTTTTACGCTCCTACGGCGTCGATATTCTCATACTCGGAGCGGCGGACGCTCTGCTCACCGCTCTCATCGGAAAAATTCCGGAAAAAATTTTACCGAAAAAGTACTTGACGTTCATTCCCTTCCTGTTGGGATTTCTGCTTTACGCCCTTTTCTTTCCGCTCATCAAAAATCTATCCGCCGAAGATTTTTCCGTCGTTTTGGAACGCGGCTTCGGCGTCGGTCTGACGGCGATTCTCTGCAATTTGCTGTTCGCGCGGCTCACGGGGAAAAAAGACGGAACGAGCGGAGCCGCCTCGCTCGTAAAACAGCTCCTCAAAGACTGCATAAAGGAGCCTGCCCTTACGGAAGCGGCCGAAAAAATCTCGGAGGCGTTTTTCGGGGAAACAGAAGGGATAGACGGAGACGAAAACCAAGCGGACGGCACCTCTGAAACAGAGGATAAATCCAAAACGAACGGCACCTCCGAAACGGACGAAACGTCTGAAAACGGCGATAAATCCGAAACGGAAAACAATGAGATCGATAAGATAAGCGAACTTCTCAAAACCTACGCTCCGCAATTGACGGACGGGGAGAGAAAAGCCCTGACGGCCCTCATTGTCGCGGCGCTGAAAGAATGGAAAGCCGCAGAAAACGACGACGCCGAAAAAAACGCTTGAATCCTCGAAAAACAAAGGCGATAAACGCTCCGAAAAAGAAATCGCTCTACGCTCGAAGGACAAAAGCGGCCGACAAACGGCGGACGAGGCGCAAACGAACGCAAGGGGACGGCGGAGAATCTTTCTCCGCCGCTTCTCTGAAAAGTGCCCGAAAAAAACGATGAACGCCTCAAAAAAATACATACTTCCCCAAAAAAGAAACATACTCGGTATGTGGAAAAATTGACGAAAAAACTCAAAGAAAATATTCAAGGCATCAAGTCGGTTTTAAGCGCCCAGGATATTCTCGTCTATGAATTTCAGGCGGGAGACGGAACGGATTGCGCAATTGTCTATACCGACGGCATGACCAATAAACAACTGCTCGGCGATCTCGCCGCGCGTCCGCTCGCCTCGCTCGTTCCGAGCGACGAAAAAACGGGCTTTACGCTGGACGAAATCAAGGGAGCGCTACTCTTTCCCGAGCTCAAAGAAGAGACGCAGCCCGAAAAATTTTTCGCGGAGGTGCTCGACGGAAACAGCCTCCTCCTCGTGGACGGAATCGATACGGGACTGATCGTCGGCGCAAAAATGCTGCCCGTGCGCGCCGTGGCCGAACCGCCCACCGATATTGCGATAAAGGGACCGCGCGAGGGCTTTATCGAGGACATCAAAACGAATATGGTCCTTCTCAGAAAGCGTCTGAAAACCTCCGAACTGAAATTTGAATTGCAAAAGGCGGGAAGGCGCTCTCAGACGAATATCGCCGTCTGCTATCTCGACGGAATCGTCGACAAAAAGGTAGCGGAAGAGGTCATCGACCGCATCAAGGAAATCGATATTGACTGTATTCCCGACTCCTCCTACGTCGCGGCGTTTATCGCCCCGCGCAAGCATTCTATTTTCCGCGAAATCGGAACGACGGAAAAGCCGGATATTCTGGCGGCAAAACTCGCGGAAGGAAGGGTGGGTATTCTGGTGGACGGTTCCCCCATCGCCCTCACCGCTCCCTTTATCCTCACGGAGGATTTCCAAAGCAGCGAAGACTACTTCGTTTCTCCGTTTATGGCCACAATCTTCCGCGCCATACGCTTTGTCGCGGTGATTATCGCGCTCCTGCTTCCCGCTTTTTACGTGACGGCGCAATTATTCAAAATGCAGCTCATTCCGCTCGGCCTCATGCTGAACATCGCCAGCAGCGTGCAGGGATTGCCCCTTTCGCCCAGTCTCGAAATGTTCCTCGTGCTTCTCGTTCTGGAAGTGTTGAAGGAAGCCAGCGTGCGCATGCCCAAATACGTCGGCATGGCGCTGTCGATCGTCGGAGCGCTCGTGCTCGGAGAAGCCGCCGTGTCGGCGGGATTTCTGTCCACTCCCGCGATCATCATCGTCGCCTTTTCGGGTATCTGCCTCTATACCGTCCCCAATTTTACGGAGACGGGCAGCATTCTGAGATGGCTGTTTCTCATCGTCGCGGGCAGTCTGGGACCGTTCGGAATCGTGCTGCTGATCGCGTTCCTCCTCTACTATATCATCAGCGCGGACGCCTTCGGAATGCCGCTTCTGGCGCCGTTCTCGCCCTTAGTGCCTCAGGATCTCCGCGATTCTTTAATCAAATATAACATGCAGAGCCTCAGAAGAAGGCCGAAGCTGTTCCGTTCGCCCAATAAGACAAGGTTAAAACCCTCGGGCGACAAAGGAGAAGAATAATATGCCCGCAATACACGCCATTCAACAGGACAGACCCGCCATCAACGGACGGCAGCTCTGTTTCTTTGCGGCCTTTCTCATCCCCGTATCGAAATTCCTGTCCGCTCCCGCGGCCCTTGCGTTTTTCGCAAAAGGGGATTTACTCATTCCCGCTTTGACGCATTACCTCTTACAAGCCGCGATTCTCGCCGTTATCCTCTTTCTCGCGTCCCGCACAGACAAGAGCTTTTTCGACCTGCTCTCCGATACCTTCGGAGTCCTGACGGCGCGCATCGTCTATATCCTCTATTCGCTGTATTTTATCTTTTTCATGCTTCTGCCGATTCTCAACGTCGAAAGGTTCGTATATTCGGCCTTTTTCGATACGGCGCCCTACCTCTTCGCCTTTACTCCCTTTTTCTTCCTCAGCGGATTCATCTGCACGAAAAATCTGAAATCCTTCGGGAGATGCGCGGATATTGCCTTTCCGCTCTTTATCGTCTCCTTTGTCGGGCTCATGGTTCTGTCGGTCGGAGAAGCGGATTTCACCAATATCCTGCCTATGTTCGGCACCCCTTTCAAATCGACGGGAAACGCAATCGTGCGCACCTTCGGACAGTTCTCCGATACCGCTCTCTTTCTTCCCTTACTCGGCACCTATCGCTACAAAAAGGGCGACGGTAAAAAAATCATGCTCTCCTACGGACTGGGCGCCGTATTCGTTTTATTTTTTCTCGCGGTATTCTATGGCATATTCGCTTCCCTCGCCCCTAAGCAGCCCTACGCTTTCGCCAAAATCGGTCAGTATTTCGGGGCCCTTTCCGTCGTCGGAAGATTCGATTTGCTGCTTACCTATCTCATGACCGTCGTGCTCCTCTTCTATTGCTGTTTTCCTTTACAGCTTTCCGTGCACTGCTTCTGCAAGGCCGTGAACACCGAAAGAAAAGTATGGGTCTCCGCCGCTCTGAACATCGGCCTGCTCGCCTTTTCCATTTTAAGCACAAAATATTACAATGTGCTCTACGAAACCATTATGGGAAAACTATTCTGGATCTTTATCCTCTTCGCCGATCTCGTGCCCCTTCTCGCCCTCTGTCTCCGTCGCAGGGACAGCGGAAAGGAAGCTCCGAAAAAGAAAAAAACGAAAAAGGAGGCAACTTATGCATAGCAGAAATTCCGTAAGATACTATCTGATCGTTGCGGCCGTCCTCATTTTCCTTTTCTTCTCCAATGACTTCGGTCTCACCGACGTGCAAAAGACCGCCATCGTCATGGCCGCCGGAATCGACCGAGAAGGACCTACCTTTATCCTGACCGCTCAAATCGCCGTGCCTCAGTCCTCCGACCAAGGGGAACAGGCTCAGGCCGTACAGATAGAGAGCCGCGGCGAAACCGTGGCCGAGGCCTTTAACCAAATCAACGCCAAGACGGGCTGGTATCCCAAGCTCGTGTTCTGCAACCTGCTCGTGCTCGGCGAGGACACGATAAAGAGCAACGTATTCGACGCGCTCGACTTCTTCATACGCGACGAATACATGTCCGACAACTGTTTCGTCGCCGCTTGCGAGGGAACGGCCAAGGAGATCCTCAACACCCAAACGCCCATCGATCCGATGTCCGGCGTGGCCGCGCAAAAAGTGCTCTCTGCGCACGCCGCGCGCGTCGGCACCGTAGCTCCCATGACGCTGAGAGAATTTTCCATCGGATATTTCAACGACAACAAGAGCGGATATATGCCTATCCTCAAACCGGAAAGCGAACAGGAGTCTTCGGGGGCAAAAGGCGGAGAGGGACAAAAACAGGGGGAAAGCGGACAGGAAGAACAAAAATCGGAGGAAGGACAGAACGCCGGTGCCTTTTTACCGTATATTCCCGCTGCGGCGGGCAGCTCGACACAGAGCGCCGGCGGGCAAAAAGCACAAGGAGAGGAAGAAAAAAAAGTTTTCAGCGCCGCGGAAACCGCCCTCTTTTACGACGGAATTTATGCGGATAAGCTCGATCCCGATGAGACCTTCGCGTTCAGCATGGTCATGGATAAGCTGCGGCTCGCCTCTTATACGCCCGTGAGCGACGGCGTACCCTATACGCTCATCGTCAAACACAATCAGCCTTCCGTCAAGTTTTCCGTGGATAAAAACGCTACGGCAAAGCTGAACATCAAGCTCAAAGTGACAGCCGGTTTACAGGGAACCGCCTTTTCTCAATCCGTTCACGAAATGGCCAATTCGGGAAACGTGCCCGAAAAGGTATTCGAGGACGCTTCCAAGGACTTGACGGAAAAAATTACCCGCGTCTTTGAAAAGAGCAAAAAGACCAAGTGCGATATTTTTAACGTCGTAGGTCGGCTGAAAAAATTTGAGAACAAATATTTCTCCGCCTTTCACGAGAACCTGCTCGACCGACTCGTTTTCAGCGTCGACGTCCGCTTCGACAGCCTGCGATAAAAATGTGACGGAGTTTTACCAAAATTTCACAAAAAAAATTTCCAAAAACCCCTTGACAAATTCAAAATCTGTGCTATAATATAGGTACAAAAGATAAGAACGACCAAAAGTTGTGACTATCTTTCAGTAACAAGGAGCACAGACCAATGAACAACTAACTCTCAGCGCCAAAAGTCGATTGGCACGAGCCGCGGGGACGCGGCACAGTTACAACCGAACCGAAAGGTTACGTGAAGAAAGGAGGTTTCAAAAAACGAGATGAAATTGTTTCTGAGATTCCGGACCCTTTACGCAGAATTGAAAGTGAGGTGCTACTCCAATGTACAGTGAAATCGAGGAGTCTATAAAGAGTTAAATCCCGTGGGCAACGGCAATCAGCGCGGAAAACAACAGGACACCGCAGCCCGGAGATAGTTCCGGAAAGGTACGGGTAAGACGAGAAAAGGACTCCGTACAATTAAATATCTTCTGAACAAAAATTTCCCCCGCAAGCGCGCTTGCGGGGGTTAACTTTTTGAACGGGCAACGAATTTTAAGCCAAGGGATTTTCGCTCGACAACAGTTGGAGCAGCTTTCCGTCGCGCGCGACGACTCCGCCGCCCGTAACGGCGGCGAACTGCGGCTCGTCGCAGACATGGACGCGCATATCGAGATTTTTTGCGATATATTCCGGCACAAAGGAAATCTTGGCCACGCCGCCCGAAAGATAGACTCCGTTCTGATTGACCGCAGCCGCCACTTCCGCGGGCAGCTTCTGCAATACCAAAGAAGCATATTCCAAAATTTTATCGATGTATACCCGAATACACCCTTCTATCTCCGAAGCCTGCACCGAAGCCGATCCGGGGCGCTGCGTGGAGACGAGGCTCCCTTCCACCACCGTCGTGCCGCGCGCTCCGAGCGCCAGAGAACCGATTTCATTCTTGACGCGCTCCGCGCTCAACGCGCCGATTCTCAGCCCCTTGCACGCTTCTATCCGCTCGATGATATTCGCGTCCATGTTATTCCCGCCGATATTCATGGACAACCCCGCTATAATTCCGTCCAGAGACACCACCGCCGCGTTCGTGACGCCGCCGCCGATGTCCAGACAAAATACGGGATTCGCTTCTCCTAAAACCGCATCCTCGCCGAGCGCCGCCAAAAACGGCGCCTCTACGAATCGGATTCTTTTCAGCCCACATTCTTCCCCGAGCGCCGCATAGTCCGCTTTCAGACGCTCCGAAGCGCCGCAGGGAACGGAAAACAGCGTTTCGGAGCGTTTCAGGCGCGCGGATTTTATCCCGATGCGGGAGAGAAATTCTTTCAGCATGACGACCGCCAAACGGGCGTCTACAATCTCCCCTTCGTATACGGGAAATACGATTTCCGTGAACTCCGCCGTCTTGCCGACCAGCTTTTTCGCGTCCTTGCCGATGGCTTTGATTTCCCGTTCCGCGCCGCTCACCGCCACGCACGAGGGCTCCGCGAGAACGATTCCGTTGCTCGCGTCCGCACGGTATATCTTCGTCACGGACGAACCCAAATCTATCGCAAGTTTTATCATATCCGAACTCCTTGAAAAAATTATCTTCCGCCGAAAAGCAGCGGTGTCAACAGCTCGCGGCAAAGCTCTAGCGGAAGCCCTACGACGTTGCTGTAACTGCCCGTTATTCGCCTCGCAAGCCCCCCGTCCTGTATCCCGTATGCGCCCGCTTTATCCATCGGCGATCCGCCCGCGATGTATTCCCTTATCCACTCCTCGGACAGAGGATAAAATTCCACTTCCGTGCGTTCGGCGCGCACCGTCTTTTCCCCGCCCGGAAGAATGAGACACACGCCCGTAAAGACCTCGTGCGTCCGCCCCGACAGCGCCGACAGCATGCGGAAGGCGTCCGCCTCGTCCTTGGGCTTTCCGAGAATTTTTCCGTCCAAGGCGACCACCGTATCCGCACCGAGAACCGCACACTCCTGAGATTGAATAAGCGCCGCTACCTCCTCCGCTTTCCGCCGCGCGAGCTCCTTCACCGTCTCTTCGGGGGAAAGGGAAGGATCTGCGCGCTCCTCGCCCTTCGCGGGAAGCACCCGAAAATCGGGAACGAGCTCTTTCAAAAGCTCCCGTCTTCTCGGAGAAGCGCTGGCAAGAACAATTTTCATGTTTTCTCCTTCCGATTAACCGAAGTGCCGCTTTTCCCGAAAGGCAGAAGCGGCACTTTATCCTTTTTTCTTTTTCTCAGAGGATTTCCAGATTTTTTCTGAAAGCCTTCTTAAACTCCCCGTTCGCCGTGGAAGCGTCGCGGATTTCCAGCGCCGCGTCTCCCGCGACCTCTGTCTTCATGATGACCGAATCGCCGAGAACGTCGCAGTTCACGCCCGTCACCATGCCCGACATGCTCCTGTCCAGACTTTCGGCGATCCGAAGAAGAACGCCCAGCTTTTTCACCGCGTCGAGATCCTCTTCGAGAACGATGTCCTTGTATTTCTGCCATTCCGCAAGCGAGATGTCCTCCTTCTTATGGCAGCACGCCACAAACGCCGCAAGCACGATTTCCCGATGCGTCGCCCCGTACAGGCAGGAATTGAGAATCATATAACAGCTGTGCTTCTGATGATTATAGTATTTAATCCGCATGCCGCAGTCGTGCAGGCTCGCCGCGATTTTCAATACTTTCAGATACTGACGGGAAAACTTATGCAATACCCGAAGCTGCTTGAAGAGCTGAATGGACAGATGCACCACGTGTTCCACGTGCTTGGGATCGCAATCGTAATAGCGCACCAGCGTTTCGAGACTGTAACTCAAAACGTCGGACACCGGCTTTTCCAGCGTGACGGGAAGCGCCTGATTGAACATAATTCCCTCTCTCAATCCGCTGCCGCCGATCGTGAACTTTTCGATGTTCATATAAGTAACGAACGCTTTGACAATCGCCATCGCCGCGGGCATGATGTCCGCACGGGCGGGGGAGAGTCCCTTGATCTTCTTGCGCTTGTCGATGTCCAACACTTTGATCATGTCGTAAATATTCGTAAAATCCTCTACGGCCAAATTGTAGTTATGCACCGTATCGAGCGGATATTTCTTGACGAGCTTGCTGATTTTGAACAGGTTCCTGAACGACCCGCCCACGCCGATCATCTGCGTTTCGGGATCCACCTCTTTCAGCCAAGGCTGCTTTTTGAGCTGCTCGGTGAAAAATTCCTCGATTTTCTCCGCCGCTTCCTCGGGCGTGCAATCCCCCGCGAACAGATCCGTGAGCGTCACCGCTCCGAAGGGAAGCGTCGCGTAATTGAGCATGTTCCGACGGTTGTAATAGACGATTTTCGTACTTCCGCCGCCGATCTCCAGAATCAGCCCCTTGGGAATATCCATCGAATTGATCACGCCGCGGTATACAAGCGTCGCTTCTTCCTCTTCGCTCAGCACCTTTACCTTGATGCCGCACGTAGCCTGTATTTCATCCAAAAAACTGCGCTGGTTTTTCGCACGGCGCACTGCCGCCGTAGCCACCGCAATAATTCTGTCTACTTAGCTCGAATCGCAAAGGCGCTTGAACATTTTCAGCGTCTTGATCGTCTCCGCCACTCTCTGCGGCTTCAAAAAGCCGTCTCTGTCCATATCCTGACCGAGACGCACGCTCTCTTTCAGCTCGTCCACGACCATGAAATGCCCTTCCGTGAACAAGTTGACGATGACCAATCTCGCCGAATTGGAACCCAAATCGATAATACCTATTTTTTCCACTTTTCTTTTACCTCGATTCCGCGCAAAAACCGCCCTGTTCGGACGTTTCGCGCTGTGTGATATTTTCAAATTTTTGTAAACCGGAAAATTTTTGACCGAAATTTTTTCGGCCCGGACGCTTTAACGCCCTTTACAACCTATTATTACCCATAATAAGTTTTCCCATAGTTTATCACATAAAAACGTATTTGTCCATACCCTTTTGAAAAATTTTTTGTAAATTTACGAAATTTTTTTTGTATTTGACACTTTCAGACATTTTTCGAGCTCCTTTTTTGTGCAACTTTTTCACGAATTTTCTTCGTACTCTCCCGAAAAAGTATGAGAAAGAGACTGTCTGCTTCCCTTGCAGACAATCTCCCTTTCTCCCCTTATTTTCACATTTTCATTGATAAAAAACAACAAACGCTTCCATCCGCCGAACCGACCGCCGAAAAATCGTCCGGCTCCGCGAAAGCTGTCAAAGGCAGAGCCGCGCTCTCAGTTCCTCGAAATCGGAGAATAAAAACGCCGGCGCTTCCGCTTCCAGCTCCCCCGGCTCCGCATACCCGCCCGAAAAGCCCGCGAAATCGATATCGCACTCCCGCGCGCCCTCCGCGTCCTGTCTGCGGTCCCCGAGCATCAAGCAAAGCTCTTTCTCGGCCCTTAAAAGCCGCATGGCTTCGCGAATCACCGACCCCTTGGTGGGAAAGCTGCCGTCCGTTCCGCGGCCCGCCACGGTCTCTAAAAAGGGCGTAAACCCGAATTTGTCCGCAATCTTTTCCGCGAAAATTTTCGGCTTGGAAGTGGCGATTGCCGAAACGTACCCCGCCGCCTTTAAGCGCCTCAGCGTCTCTCGCGCGCCCGGAACGGGAGAATTTTCAAAAAGTCCCTTTTCGGAGTAGCGTTCCCGATATTTGACGACGGCCCGATTCGTCTCCTCCTCCGTCATACCGAAAATATGACGAAAAGAATAAACGAGCGGCGGTCCCACGCAACTTCTGAGCTGCCGCTCCGTCGGTTCCCCGCGCCCCGCATCTTCGAGCGCGTAACGAATACTCGCATAAATTCCGGGGTGGGAATAGGTGAGCGTGCCGTCCAAATCAAAAAGCAAATACCGATATTTTTTCAAAAGAGCTCCTTCCTTTTCTCGCCTCGTGACAAAGCGCCGGATTTGTTTTTTTATTATTTTACCACAAAAGGAAAATTTTTTCAACTGTTTTCGGGTACTTATCCGTTTTCCTGCGAAAGGGCGCCGCGAAATTGAAAAAAGGACAAAATAATGAGAAAGACTCCGAAGGCGCGACGGAGAATTTCCGAGGGAAGCGCATAAGCGATAAACGTTCCCGCGGCGGAAAACGCCAGAGCGGGAACAATCATCCAGCCGATCCCATCCGTCGAAAGCAGTTTGTTTTCCGCATGGACGCGAAGGGCAAACGCGCTCATGGGGAGAAAGGAAAAGAGATTGGCAGATTGGGCGATCTTTTGTTCCACGCCGCCCACGAGAATGAGGAGAGGGATCGTCACGGTTCCCCCTCCCATGCCCATGCCGGCGGGAATACCGCCGAGGATTCCGAGTAAAAGATAAATGTAAAAAGACATATGTACCGTCCGCAGCTCAACGAAAGAAGAACAGCCACGCGCCGGCAAAGACTTGCAGACACCCGAACAGGATTCCCACCGTCTTTTGAGGGAGTTTTCCGAGAAGTTTCGCGCCCAAAAATCCCCCGAACGTAACGCCGAGAGCCGTGGGAATGAGCACGGAAAAATCGTAAATTCCCTTGATCGCATACAGAATAAAAGTGAGCAGCGAAACGGGAAGAATGACCAAAATTGCCGTGGCGTGCGCCCTTTGCGAGGGCATGCCCGTCTTTTCGAGCAAGGGCACCGCCAACATTCCACCGCCTCCGCCGAATACGCTGTTCGCGATTCCGACCGCACAGCCGCAGATGCCCAGTTTCCAAATTTTTCCCTTGGATTTTTCCATAAAACTCCTTAACCGTGCGCGCGGAAAAATTTGTTATATACGAAACAAAAAGTCCCGCGCGCATGGACTTTTCCCCTTTACACGATATTTTGCGTAATTTTTTCTATTTTATAAAACTTTTTCTTTTATTTGTCACCGTAAATCGCTTGCTTATAAATCGATTTTATATTAAAATAATAGAGCATACATTTTGGAATGTTCGCAAAAGCGAAAAGTAAAAAACAAAACCGAAGGTGTTTACATGACAACAAGTTTCAAAAAAAGCAGGCATAAGAAAATTCTTGCCCTGTGTTTATCGTCGTTCATGCTTGCCGCTGCCGCAGCGTCGTTCGTCGCATGCGGTGACAGCAAGGATTCCAGCGTGGACGATTCCGAAGTCTCCACCACGGAAAACGATACCTCGCGCATTACGAACGGCAGTTTCGAATTCTTCGAGGACGACAACGGCAGGAATCTGATTATTACCTCTCCCACCGGCTGGAGTAAGTCCACGGGTTCTTCCGCGAGCGGTTCCGCTTCCTCCTCTCAGGCGGCCAGCGGCATTATCGATACCTCCGAGGAAGCGTGGAAAAATCTCACTACTTCTTCGGGACTCGCTTACGACACGGAAAGCGAAGCAAAGGCAAATTGGGATAACCTCACCGCAAAGGACAAGCTGGATTTCTACGATAAGTGGGAGGAAGAGGACGACGACAACGACGTCGAGGACCTCGATTTCTACGATAAGGACAAGGATAATTTCAATATCGACATCGACGACGTCCCCGATTGCGAAAATCCTTTAACCCACTATGCGGAAGATGCAGAAGACGCGGACAAAAACGACCACGTCCTCATGCTCCACAACACCTATTCCAACGGAATGGGAACCGCACAGAAATATACCTCCTCTACGACCGTCACTCTGGAACCGGGCACTTCCGCCATCTTCTCCGTTTGGGTCAAGACGCTCGACATGACCTACAACGGCACTAAGGACGAAGCGGGCCCCGCAGTGGACGGAAACAGGGGCGCCTATATCGGCGTTACGCATACCGTCGGCGGCACTACGCTCGCCCAGATGGAGATCAAAAACATCGATACCTCCAAAATCAATGCCAAGCCCGAAAACGGAGAATGGGAAAATAACGGCTGGGTCGAATATACCATCAGTCTCAAAGGCTGTTCCTATGCGTCCAGCACCTTCACCATCGTCCTCGGTCTCGGCCAGGGCGGCGGTACGGACAAATTCGAATACGTGGACGGATACGCCTTCTTCGACGATGCGGAATGTACCGTCGTTTCCAATGAAACCTACGACGAACAGGTGAAAGATTTACCCGAGGACAACAAGGTAGATATCCTCACGGACGCGGAAAAGAAAATCTTCGAGGCGGATAAGTCCTACAAAGACCAATTCGAATACGCGATCGACCTCTCTTCGGGAGTGACTTCGGATGCTTACGACCTGTCGGGAAAAACTCTGAAAACCGGCCTTACCGAAGAAAAGTATAACGGCGTCTCCTATGTCTCCGCCCCCACGGAAGGCAAAGAAGTTTACGGCGACCTTAAACTGTCTACGGCAAATGACCTTGTAGGGCGCGTCAATTTAGACGAGCTTAAAAATAATCAGAATAAATACGTGCAGAGAATCGTCAAGGACGACTTTGAGAATTACCCCTTCGACGGAACAAAGGATCTGCTCATGCTTCTGAGTGCGGACGGCGCTTCGTATACGGCGACGCTCGAAGACGACGCCTTCACGCTGGCTCCCGATTCTTATCTGATGCTTTCCTTTTGGCTGAAAACGTCGGACATCGGCGGGTTCACGGGCGCGGGCATCACGGTGCGCGAGACGGGCACCACCAACGCGACCTCCCTCTCCTCTCTCGACACGACCTCCATCACGACGGTAGATATCGACGGAGAGGACGGCGAGACGATAGAAGACATCTACGACGGCTGGCAGCAGTGCTTCCTCTTCGTGAAAAACGAGACGGACGAGGAAAGGAGCTTTGAAATCGATTTCACCTACGGTCCCACGACGATCGTCGGAACCACGAACGACAGCTACTATGCCGGTTATGCCGCTTTCGCAAACTTTGAAATTTGCGACATGACGAAAAAAATGTTCTCCTATTCGGCGACGGGTACTTACGCGCAATCCGTTTCCCTCACGGGAGACAGCTCGGCTTCCGCATCTACGGGCTTCGATTCCCCCGCTTCCATTCCCGACAAACAGATCGAAAACGGTCTGGCCGTACCCAAGAACTATAAGGGCGTAAACGGCGGCAGCGGCTATGTCGTCGCGGGCGGCGCGGACAAGGAAGTCAACGGTTATGAATACGCCGGTCTCATCAACAAAAAGTATGCGGCAAACTATCGCGCCGAATATGAAAAAGGAAATGCGGACTACTGGCTGAACAAGCTCGCGGCGGCTCATAACGTCACGATCGACGATCAGGACAAATGGTGGAACGAACTGTTCGGAACTGCGACGCAGCCCCTTCTCGTCTATAATGATGCGGAAAAGGCCTACGGATATATCGGCTCCTCGCAGACGATTTCTTCGGGTTCCTATGCCACCGTTTCGGTAAAGGTAAAGGTAAGCAAGGGCGCCAAAGCGTATATCTACCTCGTCGATACAACGGAGAAGAAATACAGCGATACCCTTTCGCTCACCACGCCGAAATACAGTTACTGGTACGACGACGACGGAAATATCTGCGCGAAGGACCCCTCCGACAAGAAATTCGACAAAAAGACGGACATCGCGTTCTATCTCAACGAAGAAAACGGTCTGTATGAAGCGAATACCCGCTGGTCGGGCTATACGTCGGAAATGAGCGGCAAATTCTATGCCAACCTCTCCAACTACGAAAAGGACGACGAAGGCAATCTCATCGTCGCGGACGGCGGAGTCTCCTATAACTACGACGATTCCAAGTGGAAAGGTCAGGGCAAAGACGGTATTGCGTTCTATCATAAAGACGGCAAATACTACGCTTACAAGAATTATACCACGGGAAATCTCTCGACGGAGGTTCTCGACCTCGCGACGATCGAAGGCCTCGCCCGTTATACGGAAACGCCGAAGCACGACCTCATGATGACCGTGGATGGCGACGAAACGAACGGCGAATGGGTCACCTGCACCTTCTATATCCACACCGGAAACGAAGAAAAGAATTACCGCCTCGAAGTATGGAGCGGCGACCGCACGGGAGAAACGAAGAGCGCCGAAGGCAGCTACGTCGTATTCGACGCAAATACTCCCGACGCGGTGGACGACAAGTATTCCTCCCTCGTCGACGAAACGATCGAGAGAATCAAGAACGACAACGGCTGGACGACGGACGAAGAATTCAAGGAAGGCTATAAGGACAACGTCACCTATTACACTTATTCCTTCTACGACAGTCCTCTGTTTTTGAGATACGATTCGACGCTCGACAAAGACGAGGTCGGCAACAAGTATACTTCCTATACGCAATCCTCCTATACCGAAGGCGTCGCGTATCTGTATTACGAAGATTCCGAGACGGCAAAAGACAATCCTCTCTATACGATGTTCGTCGATTACAGCTATACCGAAGTTTCCGTGACCGCGGATTCGACGGATACGGACGACAGCACCGACGACACGACGGACGATACGAACGATATGAACATGTGGCTGCTGATCAGCTCTCTCGTCATCGCCATCGCGCTGTTCATCGCAATGATCGGATTGTTGGTACAGAAGCTCGTCAAGAAATTCCACCTCAAAAAGGCACGCGAGGGCGCGAGCAATGCGGCTTCGCTGAATGCGGCCAAGCGCCGTTACTCCAAGAAACCCGTTGAAGCCCCGGCAAAACAGCCCGAGGAAAAACCGGAAAACAAGGACGATAACGACCCTTACAACGATTGATGTCGAATTTCCCCGCCCTTTAACGGGCAGCATGTAAACACAAAACCCCCGCTTCTTTGGAAGCGGGGGTTTTCATTGAACGATTGCGATATAATTGATCAGAAAATACGGTATCCTCAAAAATATCGCCTCAATTCATATTACAACCTTACTCGGACAAAAAATTTTACCGTATCCCTGTAAGATAACGCCCAGAAACGGAGAAAATCCTTTTCTCCGCAAACAAAAATACAGGTATTTCTGCCGTTGTCGGAAATACCTGTATTTTCTCTGGTATGATATTGGCCTTATTCAGGAAAATTTTCTCAGTCCTTTCGGAATATGATTTTTTATCGTCCCGTTTACGGCCTTTCCGAGCCCCACGGGATAACCGTCTATGCAGACGATGCACCAGCCGTTTTTGCACTCTTCCGCACCCACGGTCTCGCCGCGCAGGAATTTGTCCGTACGTGGGTCGTCAGACGGAATTGAAACGACGTTTCTGCACTCTTTTCGGGACACGCACATCGCCAGTGAATGGGACGGCTCGAAACGGCCGTTTTTCATTTCTCCGAGTCGCACGCCCGCGCGCAGGACGTTGAGCTTTCCGAAATCGAAGCATTCTTTCGGAAGGGAATACAGAAAGTTTCCCGCTTCGTGCAGAATCTCCGCAAATGGTCGGAAGAAAAAATCCCGCTCGAATTCCCGATACGCCTTTTCCGCCGTTTTGGAAACGCGGGGGACGAGCGTCCGCGGCGGTCTCGCGCCCGCGACGGCGGAAGAATATCTTTGTCCCCGCGCACCGTCGCCGCTTTTCCCGCCGCCTTGAAAACAACCGCGCTCGATTGTATCTTCTCCTTTCGCGTATTCCTTCCGCACTTCCTTTTCAAACAGTAGCGCAAAATGGCTTTCCCCGTCCGTGTTTTTCTCCCGCACTTCCTTTTCAAACAGCGCCGCGAAATGTCCTTCCCCTTCTTCCTTGTGCGGATACAGTTTTTTTTGCGCGAGAAGGCGCATTTCCGCATGCAAGGCGAGGAAATTTTCCGTCTGCTCCTCGTCCTCTGCCTCTGAAAACGTACAGGTGGAATAGACGAGCTTTCCGCCCGCT
>ERZ779866.1613-NODE-1613-length-22355-cov-5.859821_pt1 | contig 22355 bp, 18 predicted proteins | sample MGYA00511248_ERZ779866 | MGnify/ENA primary metagenome ERZ779866 (study PRJEB29588, sample SAMEA2155758) | human gut metagenome | biome: human gut; feature: human-associated habitat; material: faeces | place: Denmark | collected 2008/2010 ... | reverse complement strand
GCAGGAGGAGAGGCGAGGTGTTCCCGCTGAACAGACCGCCCAGCAGACCGCCAGCCGCTTCCGGCAGGATTTCGGTTCCGGTATATACGACCGTATAGGTGATGTAGTCAATGCCCTCCGCGGTCACTTCCCCGGTATACTCCGCAGTGGTGACGTAGCCGGTCGCCGCCTGGTAGCTGCTGGAGGCGGAATAAGTGGCCACGGCCTGGTACCGGGACGGGACCAGCGCCTCGCCGACAAGATCAGTGCCGGTGACCTGCCATTCGACACTTACGAGGGAGAGCGTCTTCCCATTTTTGACTGTGGTTGCCGGTACATAGGACATGTCATTTCGGTCCAGATTTCCAATAACCTTTGTTTCTGTGGTTGTACTGTATTTGGTGGTGTAACCGGCAGCCTCCGTGACCAGAGTGGTGTGGTCAAGGACCAAAACCCCGGTAAACTCTCCGTCGTCGTAGGAAATGCTGGGCTCCAGCGCAGTCAGGATGTCCGTCAGATTTTTGGAGGCGGTCTCGATCGTCACTGTCTCGGTGACAGTTTTCGTCTCCAGATACGGTTCTTCCTCCTTAGTGGTATAGGCCCAGGTATAGTGATAGCCGTCATAGTCGATGGACTGCTCCTGAAGGCTTGCCGGATCGACGTCGGGGGGGAGTACATAGGTTTTCACCAACCGCTGCTGGCCGTTCAGATTTTCTATGACAAAATCTTCCGGTACCTCAGCGGCAAATGCGCTGGTTGTCAGGGACAGGATCAGCAAGAGGCCCAGCGCGATATGACTCATACGCTTCATGGGATTGCTCCTTTACAAGTTTTGTTTGATGATTTTTGTGATAATACCCAGAGCGACGCCTCGTTCTGCATCCAAATGGGTAACCACAAAACTGACGCTGTCTTTTTTCCCTGGCATGCGCCTATCCAGGCAGGCATGAGCAATGGCGTTGACGCCGTTGGTCAGGCGGAGAAACACCATTCCCTTATGGACGTCTGTGACCTTTCCGGCATATTTTCCCTGGACGTGGCACTTCTTCAGGTTGTCCTGGTCGGTGTTGTTGGACACGCTCTTTACATCGGCCTGGATGGAGATGTCCTCCAGACTGTTGCGCTGCACCGACAGAATGCGTACTACGATCCGGTCGCCCACATTGAAGTGGTCACGGGCGTCTCCGATCCAGTCCCAAGCCAGATCCCGCGCCAGGATGGGGCACTCCACGCCAAACGCCTCAATGCGGACCGTTTTTTCAGCCACCGCGGTGACACGGGCCTGGACAAGCCGACCCTCATAAATCCGGTAAGAGCCCGTCTGGTCCGTGTCCAGATAGAAGATCTGGCGCTTTTTCAGCATGGCCTCTTTTCGGCTTGCCACAACGCTCCTTGTTTTGTTGTCGATGCCCCGCACGATGAAGTCAATCTCAGCGCCCATCATGGCGCTCAGAATTTGGTTCTGCCTGCGCATGAGATTGGCATAGGTGTTGTCGGAGGAGCGGCTCTCCAGGACGAGCATCATCTCCCGGGCCGGGATGACGATGCGGAAGCCCTTATACTCCACAATGACCAGAGATTTCCCATCTTGACTCTGCTCAACTCCTCCCAGCGTACCGGTCAGGATACGGCGGGTGCGGTAGGCGTTGCGGATCTCGTGCCAGATGGTGTCCTCAAAGTTCTCCGGGGTTTCAACCTGAGATTTCGCGTCGATGGGGAGAATGCCGGAAGCGTTGGGCCGGGAGACGACCTGAGCGGCAGGGGCTGCGTCTGCGGCCTTTCTGCGCCGAGCAGGCCGCCTGGTTTTCACAGCGGATGCGGCTTGCTCAAGGTCGGGTGCCTGCGGAACGGGGAGGGGAGTAGCTGTCTCAATGAGGCTGAGACTGCTGTTCCCGGCTGGTGAGCCCGCTTCAGATAAAAGGTCGTCCAGATTCTCGACTGGGGGAGTAGAGGTATCGCCGCTCTCCAGCGGCTCAGTTTCCTCTGCGCCAGGCTCTGCCGGTTCCAATGGCAGATCGAAGCCCTCAGACGGAGGGAAACTCACTCCTTCGTCCGCGGGAGCTTCAGTGGGGAGTTCAGCAGGAGCAGCCGGCGGGTCGATTGGGATTGCGCCGATGGCGTCCGCCGCAGGCTTGGCGGTGATTGCAGCGTCCTCTGCCAGCACGGTCGGGGACGGAGCTTCTTGTTCGGTGTATTCAGGGGCCTCGTCGGCAGAGAAGCCTTCCGATGCCAAAACCGAAGCCTCGTCTCCGGGCTGCCCGGGTTGAGGCAGGGCGGCGGGGAGCCCCTCAGAGGGAACTGCGTCAGTGACTTTCTTTCTCGGCATAGATCAATCCTCCTTTTGACTGTGTGGTTTCATAATGGAGTCCTTGCTGGCAGCAATTATGGCTGGAGCTGTAGATTTGGAAGGGACACAAGTGCCAGATGGAGCGGGAGGAGGGGGGGATGGAGGCTGAGGCTTGCGACGGGCCGGCTTCTTTTTGGGTATAGGAGCAGGCACGGGCTGAGTAGGGGCTGATTCCAACGCCCTCCGCCATGCCGGAATGTGGGCGGAGGCCTTGCTGGGACGCAGTTTCTTCGCCTCTGGATGGTTGGAATAGTCATACTTGTCAACTTCGAGCACCTTCTTTCCGCGGATGATCACCAGCGCCCGGTCCGTGTCAAGCCGCATGACCTCGTCCATGGTCAGGACACGGCGGCGCCCAACTCCGCTGGTCTCCCGAAATTCGGGGGTGTAGTTGGAGATGCGCCAGGAACCAAGCTGACGCGCCTGAGAAGTGACAGAGATGGACGCCTCGCCGGTGCGCTGGCTGATAAAATCAGCTGTGAGTGCGTCTGAGCAGCCCAGGAAGAGCGTCACATCGCAGTTGCCCAGGATTTCCTGCCACTGGTTGTAGGGATAGCGGTTCTGCAGCCCCGCCAGATTTTGAAAGACACACGACATGCTGATCTTTCTGGAACGGATCACAGAAATCTTGCGGGATAAGTCCGGGATTACGCCGCAGGCACAGAGTTCTTCGCCCAGTACATGGACCGGGACAGGCAGTTCCCCACCAGGGCACTCCTGGTCCGCGTACCGCACCAGGCGGATAAAAACAAAGGAGAGGAACAGGGACGAGAGAAAATCAAAGGTGCTGTCCTGGTCACTGGTGATGCAATAATAGGCGCACCGCTGCTTGCCGGGCAGTTCCAGATCGATCTCGCTGTGGCTGGTGATGTTGCGGATGTCGCGGTTTTGGAAAACTTGCAGCCGGGAACCCAATCCGATGATGACGCCGCCGCGAACGCTCTCGGAAGACTGTCGGTATATGCTGAAAGGCGCCTTGGCCGGATGGTCCATAGGCAAGACGTCGAACATGCTGTTCAAATCTTTCTCGGAGTTCAAGGTGAGCAGCTGATAGACCTCGCCGATGTTTTTCCTATCGTCCGGATACCCCTGATCTACATACAGGACCAGCGCCTTGAGCAGATTCATCTCTGCGCTGTCCCAAAAGTGGTCGCCCCGCTCATTCCCGGTGTTTTTGATTATGACGTCACAGAAAAGCTGGGCCATGAGTTCCTGTCCCCGGATCTCTCCAAGGCAGTTCCAGGAGTCGGAACAGGACGGGGTCACAAGATTGAATACCTTCACGATATATCCCTTGCCGCGCAGGTAGTCGCTGGTCTTTTCATATAACTCAGATTTGGGGTCGCAGATGATGAGGGATTCTCCACCTGGTTTGGAGGCGGCCTGCAGAATCCGGTTGACGCAGTAGGCGCGGGTCTTTTTGGAGCCGGAGGAGCCATAGACGGCAACATTGGAATTGAGGCGCGTTTTTTCCGGAACACAGACCACCTTGCCGTCCAGCAGACCGAGAATCGTGCCGTGATGGGTGCGGATATCCGATACCAGGTCCAGGACCCCTTTCATCTCTTGGCGGGTCATAAAACCAGCGGTGCCATAGGTGCCTTTGTGGGAAAAGATCAGATTTCGTTCCCGGTCATACTCGCCTGTATCGCTGCCTCCCATCTTCATGACCATCAGGATCAGGAGCCCGAGGCAGAGAATACAGATACCAATGCCATAAAGGCCGTACGGAAATCGGAACGCCGAGGTGATGCAGGCGAGAAAACCTGGGTCAGGAAATGCAGGAGAGGTGCCGCTATACATTGTGCCGCCGCTCTCTGCCCACACCTCATAGTTGTACATAAACTGGGCGATATAGCCGCCTGCGTATAGCAGCGCCGCCAACGCGGGGGGAATGATAAGGAGCAGTTTAAGTAGATTCTTCTTCTGGATGGAGCACACTCCTTTCAAATATTTCAAAGTCGATGCTTTGGATCGTGACGCGGGGGCCGCAGATGCGGCGCAGGACCGGCTCCTGAAAATCAAAACAGATCAGCGTGCCAACCCGGCCCTGCAGTTCCAGGGCGGTATCAAACCGCTGGATGCGGGGCATATCGCAGGTATAGGCGAAAAGTACAGGAGTGCCGTTTTCGTCGATTGCGTCATGCTCGACGGGCCAGCCCGGCCGCTTGGGGCTGAGGTTTTCACATAAAATGCGGTCCAGATCAGCGTGCTGTGTCGGGCTGCAGAGCAGCTGCAGTATCACCTCCCCTCGGTGGTCGCTGGTCAGGAAATGGAATCCGTCAAAGTTCCCGTCCAGAATAAAGTAGTTGTGCCGGAGATCCGGCGTGCTGGACATTAGGCTGTACAGCATATCCATGCTGCTGCCGAATACGATTCCCTTGATTGCCGCGCCGCGGAACCGCCCGGAAAGTCGCCTGCTGCACAATTCAATCTGCAGCAGGGCCTTCAGCCGCATTTCCGCCTTGTACTCCCACTTCATCATGGAAGGGCCGGTGTTGTAGACGACAAAAATACCGCCGTCTGCAATCAGAACGCCGGTTGAGCGGGAACCGCGGATTTTAGCTGCCTGTGGACCCAGCTCTTTCACCTCTCGGGAGTGATAATAGGCAGGCAGATGGACGGGATTGACGGGGGGAACCAGATTGGGCGAAAAAATCGCCTCCTTTTCCCAGCTGAAGACGTACGCTCCAGCGTTGAACATGGTGACAAGCACCTCGGCCATCCGATGGAGCCGCAGGCGCCGGGGGACCTCGCTCTTCAGGACATTGGTTTCGGCGTTACCAGTCAGGTAGGGGCTGAACCGTTCAGGGGACTGTTCAAGAAGCAGGCCCTTGGCCTGGGCTGTCAGTCTCAGCCCGCGCAGGCTGTTGCGATAAAAGGTCCGAATCAGCTTAGTCCGCCGCATTTGAGTGAGCAGATTTTCTTTGTAGGATGCGCCACCAGGAAGCCGGGCGACTTGTGAGGTGGGAAATTCGCCGGAGATGGCGGTGAGGGTGAGAAGCAGATAGGAGAGCGTGTCGTCGGCGGGGAGCCGCAGGGGAGTGGACACGATGGGTGGACCTCCTCAACCACGCATTTTCTACCGAGGGTGCGTATGACCCCGGTAAAAATCGTGGCCGCAAAATTGGCAAAAGAGTTGTGGGACAACGAACAGAACGAAAAAGGCGGGGGTGCTGAAAGTCAAGGGACAAAATGGTTAGAAATCCGATATAGCCTGAAGGGCCTTTTCCCTGGCCTGGAGCCAGATTGAGAACTGCCCGCTGTCCATCACCGATATGCGCGTGGCATCGTTTTCCCCGATCTCCGTGGTATTATAGGCGTCACAAAGAAGCCCGCTGTCATCTGTCATGAGAAATGACGCGACAATATCCAAAAGCTGCTTCAGCTCCAGATTGTCGTAGTCTCGGACACGGCGGTCCGGGAGGTCGCGGCTGTAGATATGGGAGAAGCAGACCACACAGTGATGAAAGTGGGGGAGTGGGCAAGACTTGGCGTATTGGGCGAGGGCATTGTGCAGCGGGTCCAGAAGAAACTCGCCGGAAAGATGCTGCTTTCGTTTTGGCAGCAGGCTGGGCAGCGAGATCTCCACGATGCCGTCCTTGCACTGAATCCCAATATTCAGCATGGTGCTTGCAGAGGAGAGATATTCCTCCTTTCTCGTACCTGTCGTTGTATAAATCAAATGACGCAGACGGCAGGCAATCTGCTCTGCGCGGAGAGCGGCGTCCACGGAGAGAGCCTCGTAGTTTTCCGGGTATCGCTGTATGTCCGTCATGTTCATGGCATAGAGCGCGTTGGTCAGCCTGGACAGTTCATCGAGAATTGAGGTGATACGCCGTGAAATAATGACTCGGTTCAAAGGCACGCTCCTTCCTCTTTCTGATAGTATTGGACCTGCCCCTCCGGTGTGACGGTGCAGAACCCACTGATGTTGGGCGCTTCGATTGAGGCGATCTGCTCTGGTTTGTCCACCACGATGATGTAATGGGGCGGGTCATCTGTTTGAGTAGACAGCACATGGCTGATGAGAGCTTCCTGGCCCCAAGACACATACACGATTTCGTATACTTCATCGTTGGCAAAGAATATAATTTTTGCCGGAAAATCGCTGGTGGAGTGGAAATCCACCTGGTCGATGAAATCGACGAGCACCCATACGGCACGCGACAGTCCGCGGTCATACTCCTCCGGCTGCTGAACGGCAGTATAGAGACCGTCTTGCTGCTTGAAAATTCGCCGCTGGCGTTCCAAAAAGGAGAGAAGACTCTGAATCTGTTTCTGCTTTTGGGGATAGAGGCCAAGAAGCTGTGCCTCCGATAATGCGCGGTACATAGTGACATCCCGCAGGATTCCAAGCGCCTCTTGCCCGTAAATTTGGTCACGCGTTTTGATGTCTATGCGCCTCCTATGCGTATTCTGGTCGTATTGCAGACGTAGAGGCAGAAGATATGCGCAGAATATGCGTATACTGTGCGCCTAACCCGCCATCTGCTTTTCTTTTCGCTCCAGCAGGGCCTGCAGTTCACGACGGTCCGTAGTGATCAATTCCTTCTCCAGCTGACTGCACTTGATCTCCACGGCGATGTTGTTGTTATTGGTGCTGATCAGAGCGTTGCCCCGCTCAAAGTGGGTGATTTGCATAAGTTCCGCCTCGGAGAGATGCAAAATGCGCTGGACCCGTTGGGCCTCCTCATCCTCAAGGTTGAGCACGATTTTGGTTTTACTGTTGTTGATGATGCCCTTTCCATATGTCCCATCCTCAAGGGCAAAAAAATCGTTCAGGTCCTGCGTGGCACAGATCAGGCTGCCCCCGTATCCCCGGACGGTTTTTGCCAGCTCCAGGACGGATTCAGCTGCCTGTCGGTTGCTGCTGGCGCCGATCAACTGCCAGCACTCGTCGATAAAGATCGCCTTCTCGGCCGTGCGGTTCTCCTTGGCTTTGTCCCAGACGAAATCGAGGGCGACGAACATGCCTACTGTCAGCAGGTCGCCGGTCAATTCGGAGATGTCCAATACGGTGTACTTATTGTCGAGAGATACGTTGGTCTGCTGATTGAACGAACGGGCGGAGCCGTTGACCAGGCGGTTGAGGATATTCGCCATGCGCTGGGTGGCGGGGGATTCTAAGAGAACGGTATAGAGGTCGCCTAGGACCGGCATTTTCCGATATTGTCCGGGGTGATCCGGGTCGTCCAGGGAGACGTTATTGTGGGTGATCCCCTTTAGGGCATAAGTGCGGATCATGGCATCGTCCAGAAGCTGACGCTCCTCATGGCTCATATCTGGAATCAGAAGGGAGAAAAAGGTGTGTAGTCTCTGAATTTTCGAGGCAAGCATAGATTTTTCAGTCCCCGGGCCATCCAGCAAATCATTCACAGACTTGTCAACCTGCCGGATCTCCATGATGTTGATACAGTTGCTGGAGGCGGGAGAGATGGTGATAAATTCCCCGCCGATGTTCATGGCAGCACGGTGAAACTCATGCCCCTTCAGCGGGGCCAAGATGAAAACTTGGATTCCTTTCCTCCGCATGCGCAGCGCCATCAGCTGGAGTGTGAAGGTCTTTCCGGCACCGCTGGTTCCTAAAATCGAGATGTTTGCGTTTTTATAAACTTTTGAATCGAAAATATCCAAGACAATGAGAGAATTGTTATGTTTGTTGACCCCTAGGAGAATGCCGTTGTCGTCGCACATCTCATAGGAGGTAAAGGGGTAGCAGCTGGCAACGCCCATGGTTAGGGCATTGCGTTTGGAGCGATCGTACAGCCGCCGGTCCAGAGCAGTGAGAGGCAGAGACGAAAGAAAAGCCTGCTCCTGGCAGAAGAAGCAGACTTGCACATCCATATCCTGCGACAGCAGGAGTTTTTTCATTTCCGAAACTTTCCACTCCAGATCTTCCACCGTGTCCGCAGTGACTGTGACCAAAAGATTCAGATAATAGAAATCTTCGTTGTTGCTCATCCCCTCTTTGAGGAAATACCCAGAGCGAATTGCGCCGTCCAGGTCATCAAAGTCGGTATTGGTGTCTGAGGTGTCTTTAAGCCTGCTTCGGTTGATACGAAGCTGCTGGCCAAGTTTGTGTATCATGCGGTCCTTTGGCTGGCGGGTCAGGAAAACATCCAGGTCGATCCCGTCGCCGGCGTTGACCAGCAGGCTTAGCCAGCCGGCGGGCACCTGACTTTTGTAGCCATCCGAAGGGACCAGAAGATATGCGTAGTACAGGCCGTCAATGCAGATATAGCGGCTATGGGGGAAGTCGATCTGGTCGGGAGAGTAGAACTCGTTGGACGGGATGTTGTCCAAATCCCTGCCCGCTGCCATGTACTCCGCCAGAACTTCCTGTACTTTGTCGGAAAAGGGGCGCTCTCCGCAGGCCCTGCGGCACAGGATGTTGTAGAGAACCTCGCAGGTGGCCTCATCTTCGTCCTCTGGGAACAGAACCTCGTTGCCGCACTGGCGCAGATAGTTCGCGGCAGTGCGTGCTGCTGTCTGCAGTGAGGCGATGGCGTCCTCTTCTTCTTGTCCCCGCTTTGTTCCAGGATGGGGCTCGTGCTCAAAAATGAGGAAAAAACGGCGGGTGATGGCCTCTCGAGAGCCCAACTGACTGATTAGTTTGAGATAATCTTCCTGGAGGACCCGACAGCGTTCATCAGTTTCCTGAGCCAGTTCCCGGCGGACAGTTTCCATGTGCCTGTTGATGTCTGCGCGTCTGGTCAAAGCCTTGAACTGGATCTTGACGGGAGCAATTTTGAGATAGGAGACGAAAGAATAGATGATGCTGCGCTGTTCCCGGGCGCTGCGAAGCAGGAAGTTTACAGGGATGACTTCTACAAGTTTGACATACCGGTGGTCGCGGGTGTAAATGATGCCGTGCTCCACCTTCTCGATGGGAATGTAGTTGGCAATCTCGTTCAAAGGCTTTACAGTATCATCCGGCGGTAGAAAGGTCTTGAACTGCGTCACCTTTTTCTCTTTGAAGTCTACCTGGTAACGAAGCCGGCTCCTGGGAAGCGGACTGCCTTCGGATGCCGCTTCCTCCGGCGCATGGCGGCGCTTGATTTTTGGAAATCTGAGGCGCCGCCGCCCGGCACCCTCCGGCTCCTGCTGCCCCTCTCTGGTGAGAACGCGGCGGTTGCGGAGAAATGTGAAAAATATCTGAAGAAATAAGGAGAGGCTTCCTCCGGACACCCCGATCAGAGCCACCAGCGCCAGCGGCAGAGCCGTTACGCAAAGGATGATGACCCGAGTTGTCAGGGACAGGTTCAGACCGAGAACCGGGATTCCGACCAGAAGGGCAAGAATACCGGCTTCGATGACATTGCGTGTCTTGAACAGGCCGCCAAGAAGGGTGCCCCCCTCAATGAAATTTGGCGGGATCACATAGGTATCCCAATCTTCGTGATTCATCTGTCCGCCCCCTTAAACGCGGTCCTTCCGTTTGGGAGGCTGCGGGAGCTTGCTTATAATTTCGGTGCGATAAGCGACCTCGCCGTCCGGAGCTTTGTAGGGGGTCTTTTTCACGGAATCAGTAGCGTATTGCTTATACCACTGCGCGCCGTCTGCCGAGGTCACCTTGCTGTAATCTCCTTCAGGGCGAGTGTACTGGTCCACATGATACATCCCAAACTCGACTCCCTCCGGGTGCTGGGGAGTGACCTCAACGCCGGTGATACGGCCGCCGCCGATCTCAACTTCACGGAAGGTGATGTTTTCCGTGTTCTTTTCGCCCAGGGCGGTATAGCCCATGTAGGACATCATGGACTGGGCAGCCATATCACCGGTGATGGACCCAGCGGTTCGGATATCCCCCTTGGCTACCCGGCCGATCACGTTATTGGCAAAGTCCCCTCCTTTCTGAAGAGAGGACATAAAAACAGCCGCCCCAATGCTGGGGTGATGGGGAGGGGAGACAACTGCTGCGCCAGGGTCTGCTGTGGAAGGCTGGCTGGAAACTTCCTTCCCACCTAAGGTGGTACTGTGCGTATGGGTGGTGTGGCTGCTGTCATGCTCCCCCACAGACTGAGTATTCATCTGCGAGGCATGCTCCTGCTGGACTGTGCTGGCGGCAAACGACGACTGATCCGTATGGACAGAGTGTTCCATTGTAGCCGTCTCGCGGGTGGCAGAATGCGCCGCAGCAGAACTGGCCGCGGTGGTATGCGCTGCAGAGGTGTGTTTTGTGGAAGTGACGGTCTTGACGGCGTCGTTTGTGGCCTTTCGCACCGCAACGCCCGCAAGACCGCCCCGCAGGAACCCGAACGACGATCCATCCGCGCCTTTGGCGCCGGCAGCGCCCGAGGAGCCGGAAGATTTCCCCCCGCCAATGAGATGGCCCGCACCGGATGCGACGGTGGATACCGTCTTGGCGGCAATCATAACCTCGGCAAGCAGCGAACCTCCGGTATGGCCGACGTTGACGCCCAGGGCGCTCATGAAACTGTCAATCTTCTGGCTGACTTTCAAGAAGGCGACGGCGCACAGGAACCAGATCAGGAGATTGCCTGTTACGGTCTCTTTCCCGACTTCTGCGACTTCCTGTTCCACCTCTGCTTCTGTGATTGCACAAGAGGGGAACGCAAAAAAACATGCCAGAACGAGGATTATGGTCAGAAATTTGATGATTTTGTGGTATTTTTGCGTAATAACACCTCCGATCAGACGGAAAGAGGATTTGCGATAAAAGAGCCAACCATGGATATGAAGAGGCGGAGACACCACGCGTTCATAATCAGCAAAAAGACCTGACCGCCCAGCATCCGGCACCAGCTTTTGAAAATGTTAGACGTGCTCTGCGAGGCGCCCATGGCGATGGCAACAGGCGCTGTATAGATGAGCACGCCCAGCAGGACATAGCGCTCAGCTGCCTCAAACAGCAGCTTGATATAGTTCCAGGCCAGTATGATGATCAGGATGAGCACGATCAGAGTGACCGCGCCGTTGGCGCACACGCCAATGATGACAAGCAACACGGATTCGAAGCTGGCAAAGTCCAAAGAGGGGAGGGATGAGGTCATGATCCACTGATATGGCGTACCACCAATGTCAAGGACAAGTGCGGTGATGTTATCGGCAAAATAGGCCAACAGAATGAAGATGACAGAGCGGATACTCAATTTCACAGGATCTTCTGCCTCTATGCCTGCCCCAAGCCAATAGTTCCGGAACAGATTCCATATCCAAATCAACAGGATCAGCCCGATGGCAAGGGCGACAAAAATGTCGTACATAGTGGCAGCGGCGGGAAAATAACGCAGAAAAACGGACATGTTACAGCCCAGGGCGCCCAAAACTGATGAATTGAATAAGTCAAGGCCGTACATGATCTGCTCCGCGATCCACTCTACAATGCCGTCTAAAATACCCATGGGTCAGGTGGACGAGGGGGTCCACTGCCCGCCCTGAAAGAAGGGAGTGATGTACGCCATGATGAAACCAAGACCGTTGAGCACGACCCAAGTGATGACAATTCTCTTGAGCCACGATCTGGATTCATCCACGGTTCTGCCCGAACGCGAAAAATTCATCAGCAATAGGGCGACGGCGGCGGTGACAATCGCGGCAATTGTGGAGATCGAGAGAATTTGTGTGTAAACGTCCTGCATGATTTCCGATGCTTTTGTCCAGATTGTTGTTCCGGCCGCCGATGCCGGGAGGCAGAAAACCGAGCTTAGGGATGCCGCAAGGAAAGTGGTGTATAGAATGCGTCCCGGCGACGTCGGCTGCTTAGAGGGTGGTGTGGATACAGGGTGTTCTCGTTTCAAGTGCAGACCTCCTTTTTGGCTCAAATGAAATCAGGGCGAAACCTGAATGCAGATCAGGTATCACCCAGGGGAGAAAAAAGGCACGCCCTGATAAGGGCGTGCCTTTCTCCAAATTTCATTCAGCATACAGTTTTGAGCATGACCATTGTACCACAGGTAGATTTGCATAGTAAGAGCAAAACCCTGCCAATTTACTGCCGATTTACTGCCAGGTTACTGCCGTCGTCCTCTGGCGGGAGCAATTCATCCAGAAACTACGGGTTGTCTCGTGGGTATAGTCGCATAGGATCGTGTTCTACGTGTGGACAGCCCCCGCCTGCGTCGATCATGGGGCGAAGGCTGATGTCTATGATGTACAGGCGAAGCTGCACCATGCTTTTTTATGCAGTGATCTTTTGCTGTGCTTTTACATAGAATACGTGTATGGGAGTGTGCATCTTTCATGCCTCTCTCGCTGCTTTATAGGAGATGTGATGGTGACGTTCCATAAAATGGAGGGGGTATTTTTGGACGTTGTTACGAATTTTCCGTGAAAAGTAACAAAAAGATAACAAAATTGGGTTGACAGATCTTGAGGAGGAATGTTACAATAGACGTACTTTTCAAGGAACTTTGGAAAATAAACAGTATATGCGAGAAAGGAGCACGAGCGGTTATGGATGCTAAGCAGGGCAAACGCCGCGGATTACTTCGTGCAGAAAATGCGGGCGTCTATGATCGCAAGGGCTCTACGAAATTTTTGCGTTCTGTAGATTTAAAAGATCCCCCGAGGAATTTAGAAAAAGACTTCGTATTGAAGGGACACTTTTTCCCGCAAGATGATATATTTCCTGCAGACTAATTCGCACATTACTATTGTGGAAGAAAGAGCGGCCTTTGATAAGGTCGCTCTTTTTGTTGCTACGTGAGAAGGGAGAAGGGTTATGGCAGGCAAAGAGAAAGATTCAGCTGAGAAATCAAGAGAATTTGAGGGACTGATTCTGGATTTAAAAAAAAGAAGATTGGGCCTCTCTCCAGATGAGTTGAGCAACTATGGTTTTTTGATGTACGGTTATTATGACTGCCTTGATATCTACCATACGAAATCATGGTTTGAGTTCTCTCCTATCGGTATGGAATACGCTGATTATGATGATGAGTCAAAAAGCGATCCTGAAGTCACCAAACATGGAAGTTTTTTTGATCATCATCCAATCAAACTGATTTTTCCTTCGAAGACGTGCCAGGAAGAGATGGAGCAAACTGGCTTTTCTTTTGAGCCGTGGCGTAGGGAAAGTCAGTGGAAATCAAATGAGAACAAACAACAGTATCCGCTGATTTCAATTTTGCAATTTAACGTAACGAATGATTTCCTTGCTGAATATAAGACACCTCAGAACTGCCTACGACAGGTTGCGCACGGAATTGTTCATGTAGCAAAGCATATAGCTAAATTTAAGACGGAGGATAACAAATTCGATAGGAAAAGATTTCGCGACTTGAATTGTGGGCTATTTCAGTCCATAGGCTCCCAAGATTATGTCCTGCTGTGCCGTACGCATAGTTGGGAAGATGTGTTCAAAGTAGCTGATGCATTACATGCATGGAAATTTAAGGTGCAGGATGAAAACAGAAAAACGGACAAGATAGAAACCGCTGCAATTTCCAACATTTATTTGACACCGGGTATTTCTACTGCTTTCTGTCAAGAGAGTAAAATGAATATCAACGATGCAAATATCGAAGCTGTCATTCGGTTGACTTTGCAGAGCGGGAAATCTCTCAAAGATTTAAGCATGGCATTTCTTGAGCAGTTTCCACAAGATAAGGATAAAGAAGGAATCAAATTCCATGTATTACATGGTCGTTATGATGGGGCAATTACATCGCTTTTGCCGATTTATCGAACTTTAAATTGGTTTAAGCCAGGGCAAATGCTGAGCCCGGATTCTGAGTTGTTTAAGAATTTTTTGGTGGACACCAATGCTTCCATTCGCATCCGCTTGCCGCATTATGAGCAGTTTGCAGATAATTCACTGTGCCCTGATGATTCTCTTTGTGTGAACCGGAGTGTGGCATCCAGCATAGGAGAAGGCGGGAGCAGAAACCAAAATAGGTTTTTTGATAGAATAAATAATTTAGAAACGTGGGTCAAAGGCGATTTCGAAACAGACTTCCTATGTAAACACAAATTACATGTCCGACAGTCTCGAGCACTTCATGAGCTACTAGTTCTATTGTCAAATCTAAGTAATAATCCTCATAGCAATGACATCTGTGTTATTTTATTGGATGCTTTTGATTCACTGCGCCAAAATATAACTTATTTGATTGCAAAGGTGAACGAGGCTGAAGCGTCTCAAGCAGAAGAATATTTGCAGTATATCGAAGATGGAATCCGTGACTTCCGTGATTACGTGGGCGACTATTTAATTTCTCTGGCACAAGCGGAGCGGTTGTTTATTGAAGGATTGAAGCTGAGCCATCAATCGATTGCCTCGGCTACGAAACTCCTCTTTGCGTATAACCAAGTAATCAGAAGCCTGACTCAACTGAGCAGCAGAGGGAGCGACTATTCCTATTCCTTTGTGGTCGTGAGTGGTGGATGTGATACAACAGGAGCGCACAATTTATTTGACTATGATCCGCTTCCCGATGAAGATAACAAACTGACAGAAAACCGTTTAATCGTAATTCAACTGTCTGAAATGAGCGTTTTCAATATCCAAGGAACATTATTCCGTATTGTGCATGAGGCCTGGCACTATTGTGGAGATCGACTGAGAGGAGAGAGAAACGAAGCCTGGGTGGATAGTTTGTCCCGTTCCATTTCAAAAACGCTATCAGTGTGTTTCTTTGGAAGTGGACCACTGATCGAAAAAGTGCTCAAAAAAACAAAAGATAAAAGTCTGAAGAAAAAAGTACAGCAGCTATTCAATCGGCAACAAAGAAAATTTTTTAATCAACTTAACAATGAACTGAAGTGCTATTTGAAAGATCAAGGGTTTTGTACGCATGATGAAATTTATGGTATGGTTTACCGGGATGATATCTATGCAGCCATACTGGGCTGGCTACAGCCACCGGTAAATGAACGCTATGGGGAGAGCGAAGGAGAAGCTATTATCCGTAGCTTTCTTTATCAGAATCAAGCCGAACTGCATAAAAAGGTTGCAGAGGAAATAAAGAAAGTAAATGAAAAATCGAAAAACTCTATTCAGACGGTCAGCCACCAGAATTTAGAATTATATTACAAAGTGTTTCAAATATTACAGAAACAGGATCAAGCAATGCCGTACAAAATCTCTAGTTTTATAAGAAGCTGTTTGACCATGCTGTGTGGGAACTTTGTTTGCGAGAGTGACATAGATGAGTGCTTAGGTTCCATGCAAATGGGTGAAAAGCTAAGGGAAAGTACTAAGGAACTTTGTCTGAACTATGATATTGGCTTTCATTGCAATCTTATGTATGAAGTTTATTCAGAAGCCTTTTCAGATTATATGGCCTGTTATACATTACAGACTACCGCAGCAGAATATATTCTAGACATGGTGTATGAAGATTGGGATATTGAGGTTTCGTTGCCAGTTCAGCGACTCTCGATTCTAAGAATTGGGAGTGTTATGGAAGCGATGAGCGGACAAGGCAAGGAAGAATGGCCTGCTGAGAGAGAGGTTTTGTTAACACTTCTTCAGGAGAAGTATGAGCAATTGCGCGATAACTGTGGGTGGTTAAAGAACAGAATCAATATTGTTCAATTGCGAGGAAGAGTGGATACCCTATTAAAGGAATACAAGTATTTTCAGAAGCTAGGTATTAGTGAGCCTCTAGTTCAGTATTTGAAAAAATGTGGAGACACATTGGACCAGCAAGTTTGTGTATTCCCCACGCGAGAAGAACAACTTCGGTATATTCGGACAACCTACGAAGCCGCAGGAAAACTGACTCAACGAAAGACACATGATCAAGTAGTAGAAGGCCTGAATACATTTTTGCAGTATTGGATTGATTTAAACAATCAGGCGGATAACGCGAAGATGAGTGAGGCAAAGGAAGAATGAAAGAGAGTATACAATTAAACGATTATCTAGGGGATAGAGTTTTGGAGCAGCGGGAGGAAAGAATACTTGCCCTAATAGAAAGTGCTCAGTTGGAACAGATGTCACTTGTGCTCGGAGCGGGTATTAGTATACCACTAGGATTGCCAGACTGGTCAGAATTATTGAGGATTTGCTTTGGATCATCTTTAGCATCAAATCTTCTGCGGAAGACTGTTTGTACATCAGAGACTCGAGGAGAGATTAGAGACAATCCATATAATCAAGTGCATAGAGCGTGGAAAGAAAGTATGGAGATACAATTTAACCGCCTGACAATGGCATTGACGGATTTAGAAAAAGGCGTTAATCCACCGTTGGATAGTAATGCACTTGAAAATGGACAATATTTTTATCAATGTTTGGATTCGATCGTGGAGGCATTGGGATTAGAAGATAGACAGTTTCAGGATAGGCTCTTTATGGAATTGGTTAAGCAAGGGGTTATACCAACAAAGAGCTTAGAGGAGGTAAGCGGGACAGCGTTAGATGAGTGTGCAAAGCTAATCAAATCTGGAACTGTGAAATCCTGTATAACATATAACTTTGACACACTTTTGGAAGCAACTTTATCTTCGAGCTATGGATTAGAAATTGACAAGGACTATCATGTGTATGTAGACGCTCAAGATCCCATTTTCGGAGATGGGAAACCGGAGATCTATCATATTCATGGGAGTATTCCTGTCCCAATAAGTAAAGCAGATCATACAGTGATTCAGGAGGGGAAACAATCAAAGAAAATCATTTTTGCGGAAGATGACTATTACGATATCGAAAGGATCTCATACAATTGGACGAATCTCGTACAAGCAGATTTTCTGCAAAGGTCTAACTGCGTATTCTTGGGATTTTCTGCGGATGATTATAACTTTCGAAGGATTGTAAAGCTAATGCCTAAAGGAGATAATTGTCATTACTTATTTATTGCCCTGGATGGCAAAATTAAAGCATGCCAAAAGGAGTTTAGTGGGCGTAGGGCTGCGATTGCCAAATTTCTGAAGGATAGTTTAGAACATGAAGCAATCCAAATCATTAGTTTAGATAGCGAACAAAAAGTCTCCCCAAAATCCCTTATGGAGAAGGCAATAGAAACTGTCAATAAAAATTACAAGGATATGATGGGTGCTGAGGTGTACCTACATGATGCGATGTCAGATGTGAGGTATGCCACAGAAGTTGCTCCAATAGATGCACTTCCGAATCTCAAGCAGAACATAGATGATTGGGTAGAAGAATTTCTGAAAGAGGACAAGGTTTCAGAGCAGATCATGCTCAACTATTATATGGAACTCAAAGATAATTACTGGAGTCGATATAGAATGTATCCAATTTGGACAACTTACGACCAGTTACCCAAAGATATTGCCAGGTTAAAAGTAGTGTCATAACCTAACTAGACAACGACCGATGTTTATTTTGCACCGGTCGTTGTCTAGTTTAAATTTAAAATTATGGGATTGTCGAGATAAAGAAGCGACATCTGCTCAACTCAGCAGAATAATGTGTACCCATTGAACCGAGCTCGCTTCATAATGCGGGTCAGTGTAACTGCGATTTTATAGTACGAGGAGAATTAACTTGCATGAAGGACACGATAACAGATAGTTTCAATGGTGTAATAAACATTGGTTCCGGTGAAGGCTATAACGCTTTCTTCAATGTGGACGGCCATGTAGTAAAAATTTTGCCTCTGACCAAAGAATGTGGAGACACCGTCTTTAGAATGAGCAGAATGGATGGCAAAGGCCCAGCTGATGATTCTCAGCAGTGGCTATATGGTTTTACGGAGGACAATTGCAGTGTTGCTATTCTGAAAAATTCTCGCTTCAGAGTTGGCCACACATCTGGCTGCGATATGAGAATAGCGCAGTTTTATACTCCTATCATTGCAAAAAGTACGAATCACGGTATGAAGGTTGATTTAAGTACCTTTGATGCTATTGAGTTTTATGGTGGTATCATGGATATTCTCCATAACCCTGACCAAGCAATCGAGTATAATGGCAACAGCATCGCTTTCAAGAGCATCGATAATTATACAAAAGAATATAATGTAGAGATCGACGGGGAGAATTTCGAGGTTAAGTATTCCATTAGTACAGAAGAATTAAGTATGGACTTGGGAAAACTTCCAGATTTGAGAGGCACCATCCATTCGACTCTCAGATTTAGCTTTCAGTCGCCAAGGATGCTGATGGACGTATTAAAATACTATTCTTATGCCATGTCTCTGTTCCAATTCTGTACAGGAAGACTAAATGTTTGCAGTGAGGTTCGTCTATATAAAAAAGAGAATAACCGCCCCATACTTCTTCGTCTGAACGATAGTTTTGATGACTATGCGAACAATCTTGATTGTATGGAAGTGATACGTTTGGGTTATCTTGATAGATTTTTGCCAAGTCTATTAAAACTGCTTAATGAAGATCGCACAAAACCACACTTGAATTTTCTACCTATGCGGAACAAAGACGTTAATAGCATAATGTACACAAATGTCAATGACCTCTGCATAGCATTTGAGATTGAATATTCTCGTTCCATAGATACCTCTTTAGAAAACGAGAGAAGTGCTGCAAAAAAATTGACAGAGGTTCTTCTTGATGTTATAGAAAAAAGGGAAGATTGCCCTGAAACTGTAAAAAACAAAGCAAAAGCGATCCTGAATACGCAGCTGAAGGACTTCACACCATCGTTGAAGGAAAAAATCGTATATATTTGTGAACGATACCATCAGTATGTAACGCCTTTGACTGAGCCGTTTGGGCATGACTCTCTAGGGATATCTACGTTTTACAGTAGCAAAGAATTTCAGGAAAAGATTGCGAAGTTTGTGAAAATCCGAAATTCTGCCTCCCATTCAAAGATAGTTTGGAATGACGGCATTGATATTTTTTTTCACCTGAAGCTGTACATCTATTTTAGTGTTTTAAAACGTACCGGAATCCCTCCAGAGTCCATTAGAGCGATTTTGAGTTGGATGTATGGACGGCTGTTTTGAACTCACAGATAGAACCCATCAGTTCAGTTTTCTGCTAGTTTTCTGTTGTCGCCTCATGCGGGAAAAACTCGTCTAGAAGTTTTATGTTGTCCCGGGTAGTATATCCCCATAGGATTGTACTCAAAGTATAGACAGCCTCTTTTCGCCGGCGATAATAGGTACGGTAACTGATGTCGTGCATGTGCGGACGGAGCTGCTCAATGATTTCATCCACATTTTCAAGTTTCTGTGGGGATAAATACGTGTAGTACAGGACCCAGTACAGTGCCTCGCCGTTTTTGTGCTTGCTCCGCAGGAGGGAGGCAGCGCCTTGGACCAGTTTAAGCATTTTGTTGCTCCGTTCCACACACCGGGCGTACTGCTCAATATCGGTTCCGCTCAGGTCAGCACCCGCGCAATAGAGAGACTCAAGAAATTCATCCACGTCGCACCCATATTCGACGTGAAATTGATTTTTTAGCTGGAGGACAGATAGCTCCAAGCTCCAGACAACATCGCGGTATTGTTTGAGTAGGCGCCATGTGTTGTGGTATCGCGGGTCCTCAGTAAAGTCCGGTTTCTTATTTTGCGCAGACATTCATACCACTCCTCTCAAAATGTATGGTACCGGCCGGTGATATGCTCAAGGAAAAATGAACCGCGGTGCCGCCGGCACCGCAGTGTACAACCAGATCCATCTGTATTTGATCGGGGAGATCACCTGAGAGGTGATTCGTTCCCTGGCAGTCAACTGATAATGGAGATAACTTAATAAACGCTTTCGCACATTTGAAACACTGGAACCCTTGATTTGCAAGGGTTTTTGCTGTTTCCTGAACGATTATGGAAATGTGCTGTTTCGGGACGCAAAGGAGCTCTTCTGAGACGCGCAATTTGGTGTGCAGAGGGAAGTCGTCTGCAGGAAGGGGATCGTCAGGCAATTTAATTTTGATATTGAACTGCATGGCGACTTCATCCTTACCAATAAGCACGTCGTCTACCTGGAACATAACAGATAAATAATGGTTGAGATAAATTACACTCCCACAGCGTCCGGGAAAGGAAACCAGGGATATATACCCAAGTTTGGACAACTTTTTTAGGAGGCGCCCAACCGATGATTTGGAGCGCCCCCACCGTTGAGCCAACTCCGAAAATGATATAATGGGGTTGCCGGTGCCATTGCGATAGTAAACGACAGGGCCAAGGTCTGAACCAATAACACCTTGGTCCTTATATATTGTTGAAAGCCACATGTCGAGTATAATATCTAGCTCAGAGAACCGATAAGTCCCGGCAAACTTTGAAGTGATCGAAATCGGCATGAAAAAGAAGCCGCTCTCCTTTTGGCAGGGGCAATTATAATCCAGCACTGTATTGTGCGTTCTCCAGGCCAGTATACGATACCGAATTAGTGGACCTCGCTCCAGCTTTGAGAAGGTAATCAAGCGAAGCTGTTGCAGGGAAGAGAGGATAGCAAGTGCTTGATGCTGGAAGCGAACGCGGAACCAACTCATCAGGTCGGATACTCGGCAGAGCCATTCTCCGGGGCGAATCGTATATGTGATACCGTCCATGCGGAGATAGGAGGTACGAAAGTTTGCGTAGGTGCACAGCACGGTATAATGAAATAGGTGAGAATTGGGCTCAGCGCGCAGCGTGCGGTCAGAAATAAGTGTGTGAACAAAGTCTCGATAGATGCGGCACCGTGGGTAGTCCACGCTTTGCGTGATCTCCAACTGATATTCTTTCATGGATGTCTCCCCCCAAAAAAAGAGAGGGGGACCCTACCAATAGTGGTAGAGGTCCCCCTCAGTCAAAGTTAAATGGAATGTGTGCCTCAACAAGGCCTGCTCCTTGTGAAAGCAAAGTCTGGATGGTGCGGGATCAATGGGTCTTGCGTATAGGGTTCGTCAGTGTTTAGCTAGCCCCCATGCTAATTCTCGTGCTAAACGTAGCATGTGCAGATACAGTATTGAGGTGCAGATAAATTCCTGTCATGCAAAATGGTGCTACACAGAGATGTTCAAAATAGTGCGCTTTCAGCAGAAAACTGCGTTCTATTCACAAAAGAACAGTCTGCTCGATGCTTTGGTAAGGATGAGGTCCCCAGTTCGAATCTGGGTAGCAGCTCCAAAAATCGTAAGCGTCAATTCAAGCAGCGACTTGTCAGGGAAGAATGCCTCTGCCAAACTATAAGAGTCTGAAATAGTACAAGGTAGTACCAGAGAGTATTCAAGACTCTGAGATAGTGAGGTGCAGGCATGGAGAAGACGGCAAGTTTACAGAGAGCCAATCAACAACAGCGGTTGGTGGAATGGAGCCGACGTGTGGAGGCCTGCCGGAACAGCGGGCTGCCGGTAGGTCAATGGTGCCGGGAAAATGGGATAGCGGTATCTACCTATTTCTCCTGGCAGAAGAAGGTGTTTCAGGCACTGAAAGAAGTCCAGGAGGTAACCTTTGCAGAGGTGCCAATCATGGAGCATTCCCAGCTCTCCGGGCATATCGTAGCCGCTATGGAGGTGAGCGGTGTGCGGATCCAAGTCTATGAGGGAGCGGATGGGGCCACACTGCAGGCAATTCTCCAGGCAGCAAAGTCATGCTGAACGATTTTAACTGTAGCTGCCCGGTGTACATCGCCTGCGGATACACAGACCTGCGGCGAGGTATTGATGGGCTGGCCAATCTGGTAAAAACCCAGTTCCAGATGGACCCGTTTCAGCGGGCGCTGTTCCTGTTCTGCGGGAGGCGACGGGACCGACTCAAGGCGCTGTACTGGGAGGGAGACGGCTTTCTGCTACTGTATAAGCGTCTGGAGAGCGGCAGTTTCCAATGGCCCCGGAGCACAGAGGAGGTGCAGGCCCTGACACCCCAACAATACCGTTGGCTGATGGAGGGACTGAAGACCGAGCAGCCGAAGGCAAACAAGGCAGTGTCCGGTCTGAGCGTGATCTAATACCGGGAAATACTGAAAACACTGGCTTTTTGTCCTGTTTTGTGGTAGCATTTCCTCATGGAAAACAAGAAGAACACTGCCGCAAGCACCCCGGAAATGGTGACCATTTCGCGGGCGGAATACGATTCTCAGCAGGCACAGCTGACTGAGCTAAAGCTCCAGAACCAATGGCTTCTGGAGCAGCTTGGTCTTGCTAAGAAGCGGCAGTTTGGGGCATCCTCAGAGCGGCTCCAGGAGGGGCTGATGGACC
>ERZ779866.1612-NODE-1612-length-22357-cov-5.206618_pt1 | contig 22357 bp, 19 predicted proteins | sample MGYA00511248_ERZ779866 | MGnify/ENA primary metagenome ERZ779866 (study PRJEB29588, sample SAMEA2155758) | human gut metagenome | biome: human gut; feature: human-associated habitat; material: faeces | place: Denmark | collected 2008/2010 ... | reverse complement strand
AATATATCTCAAATTCAAATACTTGTGGAAGATGGCAAAATTTGAGTTTAACTATGCCGTTTTCATAGGCGTGCACCTTTTCAATACAATTATATATAATACTTTTTGTAATATTATTATAGTTTACTATTTTATCTATATATTTTTTTATGGTTGTATTTTTAAGTTTCTTTACAGATTGAGTTTTTTGAAGATTTTCAATCTCATTGTTATGATGAATAATCAGACTGTCATACTTTGATTTTAAAGCCATAAACTCATCTTCCGAAATTTTACGGGCTGCATAGGCGTCAATTATGTTAAGTTTCTTTATCTTTAATTCTTCAATTTCCGATTTTTTTTGTTTTAAAGAAGTTGTGGATGTTCCTGTTAATTGCATTTCTGCCATGTTCAAGAGAGAGTGTATGTGCTCTGTTAGTTTTTCGTTTTGTATATTTAACAGAGAATAGCTGTAGGCTGTCATATACATAAGGCTGTCGTTTCTTATTTGATATCTCACATGACATTGATTGTTCAAACATTTCCAGACTGTGTAATATCCGTCCTTTCCTTTCTTTTTTCTTGCTGAAAAGGGACAGCCGCAGTTTGCACAGATGATTTTTCCTGAAAAATAAAACTTGTTGCTTCTTCCGGAGTCTTGTTTTTTAACATGGCTTCGGCTACATAATTCCTGCTGTGCCGCCTCCCATAAATCACGTGATATAATAGGGGCGTGGTGGTCTTTAATAAAGACGGTTTTTTCATTGCATTTGTTGGTTTTCTTTTTGTGGGTGAGATAGTCCGGTGTAAATGTCTTTTTTTGCCTTAAATCTCCGCAGTATTTTTCGTTTTTCAGAACTTTTATAATTACCGACGGAGTCCATTTTTCTTTGCCTGTATAGGTTTTAATGCCCTCGTTTTGAAGTTCCTTTGCGATTTCTGAAGCAGACATATGCAGGAAAACATATTTATTGAATATGTTTTTTACAATTTCTGCGCCATCCGTATTTACGGCTATTTTTCCGTTTTTTACGTCGTAGCCGAGCATTGAGGTGCCGAATACCACGCCTTTTTCCATTCTTCTTGTCTGTCCCCATTTTACACGGTCTGAGGTTTTTCGGCTTTCCTCTTGGGCGAGACTTGCCATAATTGACAGTCTAAGCTCAGCGTCAGGCTGAGAAGTATCTATTCCGTCATTCATAAACCTTATTGAAACTCCGAGATTTCTAAGCTTTCTGGAATAGGAAACGGCGTCAAGAATATTTCTTGAAAAACGGCTTACTTCCTTGGTGATTATGACCTGAAATAAACCCTTTTCCGCATCCTCCATCATCTGAATAAATCTGGTTCTGTTTTTTACGGCAGTTCCTGAAATTCCCTTGTCTGCGTAAATCTGAAACAGGGTCAAATCGGGACAGTTTTCAATGTAATTAAGAAAATAACTCATCTGACTTTCAAGAGAGTTTATCTGATCGTCTTTTTCCGTGGAAACACGGCAGTAAACAGCTGCAAGCATTATCATTTCTCCTAATTTTTTTTGGTAATAATAGTTATTTCTACACAAGTATATGAAACTGCATGGTACAGGATAATATATACATCATTTTGTGGACAAGAAAGAGCTTGTACGGTATAATTTACGGTGGAAAATATGTAAAAAGGAGATGTATAGTGAGGCAGTTTTTTAAAACAGAATTGAATAATTGGAAAATTCCAGAAATTATATGGCTTTGTTCATCGGTTTTTATTATTATATCTCTTTCTATTTATTGGAATGACAGCATAATAGGAATAATTGCGGCGGTTTCAGGGGTAGTTTATGTTATTTTGACGGGTAAAGGCAGACCATCGGGATACATTTTCGGTGTGGTTAATGTTTTACTGTATGCCTATATTTCCCTGGGCGCAAGATATTACGGGGAAGTTATGCTGAATATAATCTATTATCTTCCGATGAATTTTGTAGGCTGGTTTGTATGGCGTAAAAATATGGATGATGCCACAGGAGAGGTTAAGAAAAAGAGGCTTTCTCAGAGATCCGCTCTGCTGATTTTCGGCGGCACACTGGTTGCTATTTTCCTTTACGGTGAAGTGCTTAAATACCTTGGAGGAAATATGGCTTATATGGACAGTATGAGCACAGTAATATCCGTTGTAGCTCAAATTTTGTGCGTAAAAAGATATATTGAGCAGTGGATATTGTGGATTGTGGTTGATATTGTCACGGTTGTGATGTGGATATTTGCATTTTTCAATGGGGGAGAAAGCGTAGCTACTCTGATTATGTGGAGTCTTTACACAGTCAATGGATTTATAATCTATTTCAGATGGAATAAAGATTTAAACAGACAGAGCGCAGACCTTGAATTTGCAGCGGTTCCCATTTCTGAAGGGAAGTTATCCTATTATGACAGCGGTAATATAAAGTAAAAAATATGCAGACGAGCGTTTTTGCCGTCTGCATTTGTTATATTCCTTTGTTTTACCAATCCTGTTTGCTGTAAAGGAGATTTAACGACATGGAAAATATCTCTGCGTCGATTAAGTTATTTTCTTTCAGTTCTCTTAAAATATTTTGAATTAAAAGCCGTTCAAATTTTGAATAATTTTCCTCAGTGCATTTTTCACTGTTATAAATTGTTTTAAAAACAGGTTTTCTGACCATTAGCCTCACCTGATAAAAAGATATGCGGTAATTGCGGAAATTTGCATGTCCTATAAAAGATACATTGTAAACCCGATGTAGGTACAGAAGAATAAGACCCAAAAGGGTGTAGGTGATTTTTGAACTGTAAAAAGGAGAAAAAATATGAACGAAAAGAGTAATCAGCTGCTGTCTCCTCTTAGCGGAACAGTGGTTCCCCTTGAACAGGTATCAGACCCGGTATTTTCAACAAATATACTGGGAAGAGGTTTTGCCATAAAACCTGAAAGCGGAAAGCTTTGCAGTCCGGCTGAATGTATTGTGGAGTCAATATCCGATACAAAACATGCCTATGTGTTAAAGACAAAACAAGGACTTGAAATGCTTATCCATGTGGGACTTGAAACGGTTTATTTAAAAGGAAAGCCTTTTAATTGTGCAGTCAAGTCCGGTGATAAAGTAAAAGCCGGTGACTTGATTTGTGAGATAGACTTGGACATGATAAAGGAAGCCGGAGCAGACACTATAGTGCCTATAACTTTCCCTAAAATACCGGGAGATAGTAAAATAGAGATAAACTACGGAAAAGTAAAAACCGGCGATGAGGTTATGTACATAGAGGAAAAGAAAAAGCTTCCGGATTTTAAAATTTTGAAAAAGCTTGGAATAAAATAAGCGATTAAACACCTTCTTTTTGAGGGTGTTTTCTTTTACTATGAATTTTAAAAAACGGTTGGAAAACAATAACAAAAGTATATTGAAAACAGTGTACCTATTTGATATTATAGTGTGGATGTAAAGGAGTGTTTGTTTTGTTCACAAGTGAGTTGACAACCAAAAGCGTTAACAAAGTGTATCTTAAATACCTAATACCCACACTTTTGGGAATGCTATCAAATTCAATTTACTGTATCGTAGACATCTATTTTGTATCGGCAGGTTCAGGAAGTCAGGGTTTGGCGGCAATGAATATATGTATGCCGGTGTTTACGATTTTGTCATGTGTGGGTCTGCTTTTCGGAGTAGGCGGAGCCACAATAATGTCCATAAGTCAGGGAAGCGGTGATATGAATACCCGAAACAAGGCTTTTTCCGTTTCGGTATTTATGATGCTTATAGTGGGACTGCTGTTTACAGTGTTTGGATTGCTGTTCAGAAGGGAATTTTCCTATCTTTTGGGTTCCGATGACCAGCTTCTTCCTTTGGTTTTGGAGTACCTGACGCCTGTTATGTGCAGTGCATTGCCCTTTGTGCTTATGTACTCGCTGAGTGTGCTTCTAAGGGCGGATAACAATCCAAAGCTTGCAATGGCTGCCCTTATGGTTGGAAATATTTCAAATATAATATTGGACTATGTTTTTGTTTCAGTGTTCCATATGGGAATTTTCGGAGCTTCAGTGGCGACATCTATTGCGCCGGTGCTTTCACTTATCGCCGCATCATTCCATTTTATCCTTAGAAAAAATACCGTGCATTTTAAGCTTAGATCCTTTGACCCAAAGGTTATAGGCAGAATTTTGTCTGTGGGAATAGGTAGCGGAATAATGGAATTAAGTGCCGGAGCTATAATATTCATGTTCAACAGCGCAATTTTAAACTTGGGCGGAGAGGTTTATCTTGCCGCCTATGCGGTTATCACAAATATCGCTTATGTGTTTAAAGGACTTTTAAATGGTTTTGCCCAGGCGGCACAGCCTTTAATTTCCACCAATTTCGGCTCGGGAATCATAAAGAGATGTTCAAAATCCTTGCGTGTGTGTCTGATTTACTCTTCGGTTTTCTGTATAGTTTGTTACGGAATAATTACGGTGGTTCCGGGATTTATAGTTTCATTTTTCTCAAACGGAGATACAAATATGGAAGCTATAGCCTCAAAGGGAATGATAATGTATTTTTCATCACTGCTTTTCACAGGAATAAACACAATGCTTATGTACTTTTTCCAGTCTATAGAACAGGGAAGAAAATCTCTGTTTTTGGCTGTGTGCAAAGGATTTTTGTTTGTAACACTGGGACTTTGGATTTTAACATCATTTATGGGTGTTGAGGGAGTTTGGTATGCGGTTTTATTTGGTGAAGTTCTGACATTTATTATCGCTTTGCCAATGGTTTTGCGCAGTGTCAAAAAGCTTAAAACAGTGACAGAAATGAAAGCGGCTACCGTTTAGGTAACTTAGGATAAACAGTAATTTCAAAAGCGTCGGGTGAGCAATGCCACCTTGCGCTTTTTTCTTTTTTGTATTCGACCTTGAAAAGCAGTTCTTTTAAAATATCATTTTTGTTTTTTGGGTCTGTTGTATTTTGGTAAATCTCTGTGATTTTTACAGGCTCAAAAATAATTTCTTCATCCTTTTGCGGCAGATTTTGATTTTGAGTGACAGACAGCAGATTTTTTATTTCTGATATTTCTGTTGCAAGTTTGTTTTTTCTCATATCAAAAACTTCCTTTGAATATATTCCCTGTTCAAAAAGGCTGTAAACCTTTTCCAGCTGGTTCTGTAACTTTTTTAGATTGTTTTCAAGATTTAAAACTGACAGGCAACGCAGACTTTCCTCCTGAACAGGTGTATTTTTGGGGGATTTATTTAATCGGACTTCGTATCCTTTTGTCCAATAGTCAACTGCGTTTAATATCTTTTCCTCTGCAAGGCTTAAAAGACAGGATACGTTTCCGCAGTTTTTGGGACAGACAAGATAATCGCCTGTGCATGCAGGTTTTCTAACCATTTTAGCTCCGCATTTTTCGCAGATAACTAATCCGGCTAATGGATTTTTTATTGTCTTGCTTCGGTTTACAGGAGGTCTATGACAGGCTGAAATTTTTTCTTGAGTCTTTATAAATACGTCTTTGTCAATAATTTTTTCATGAAGCCCCGAAGTCAACATGTATTTTTCAGGTGAGTTTCTCGGGCGCTCAGTTCTCATTTTTCCCATAACTACAGATTTTAAGGCAGGACGATAATTCCAGCGTATTTGACCGCAGTAAACCGGATTTGTGAGAATCCCGTAAAGGGAAGAGGGAGACCACTTTTTGCCGGAGGGAGAAGGGATATTGTTTGAATTAAGATACCGGGAAATTTTTGAAATTCCTAAAGGCTCATATTTTTCAAGGATTTCAGTTCCATTTAAAAATAAATTAAAGATAAGCTTAACAACAGCGGCTTTATCCTCATCGATTTCAAGTGTAAAGCCTTTTTCACCTTTCAATTTAATTTTCCTGTAACCGTAGGGAGCGATGCTTCCGGTATACTTTCCCTCTCTGACTGATGATAACCGCCCACGCTGCAATCGCCTGTTTATAACCTTGTATTCACGTCGGCTCATAAACAGCCCGAACTCAAAATATTCCTCGTCGAATTCGTCGCATGGGTCGTATATCTTTATAGGAGTTATAATTTTTGTTTTGCTGTACTTGAAAGTCCTTGCCACAACCCCTTGGTCAACCGTATCGCCTCTTGCAAGTCGTTCAACCTCAATTACAAAAACCCCATTCCAGAGCTTTTTCTCGACCTGAAAAAGCAGTTCCTGCATAACGGGACGGGCTTCAATGCTGTCTCCTGAAACAATCTCCCGAAATATCTTTTCAATCTTTAAATCAAGCTTTCTGCTTAGTTCAAAAAGTATATCCTCATGCCTTTGTAAAGTATCGAACCGATTGGAAATATCAGCCTGCTCATCCGCTCTGGACTTCCTGAGATACATACAATAGCTCATAAAATCACCTCAATACAATCGTTATTATATATTGTAAAATAATGTTGAAATTTCTGATTAGCTGCGATATAATAATGGTAAAAAATATTATATTTTTGGTGTATATTTAATTAAGAAAGGATTGATTATAACATGAGTAACGAAAAGAACACTAAAAGTGATGAGGAAATACGTAATGAAGTGGCTAAGTCAATGATATTTTCAAAAGAAGAAAATTTAGATGAAATGTGCGATAGCTTTGACAGTATAATGAAAGAGTGGAAGGAAGACGAATTGCGTATCCCTGAAGAAGCCATAAAGGACCTTTGCACTGATAAATACAAAAGTCAAACTGATATAAATGGTGTTATTGCAAAAATAAGCATCATAAATCAGATATATTCTACACGAGTAAAAAATATTGATACATATTGGCTGGCTAAACATATTACAAACAATGGAGAAAAGTTAGAAAAATATATATTCTCAGATAATGAAAAACAGAGAATAGAAGCGGTACAGATTATAGCAAATTCAAAATACTCAAGTGAAGACTTAAGTGATGAGAGAATAAGTCAAATGAACGACCATTATTCGTTTGCAACTAAATATTGCAGTTTTCATAATCCGGATAAGTTCCCGATTTATGATGGCTATATGTGTGCCATAGTAAAAAGCAACTGGAATAATTTATGCAAAAAAATATTTAAGAAAAAAGGAGATATTGAAAATATTGAATTTTATGAAAATTTCTGTGAAGCAATGGGAAGATTAAAGGAAATTTTTTCTAAAGAATTAGGTGAAAACATATCTGCTAAGGAGTTCGACCAGTTTTTATGGTTGTATTTAAAAAATAAAATTAAATTATTAAAAGAACAAGAATAAATAGACTTTCATACCCATAACTAGCAAAAGAGCGCTTCCTTTTTATCGGAAACGCTCTTTTTCGGCTTGTATTTTTACATAATTACTTATGGCATGAGCTGTTGTTTGGACAGTGGCCGCATCCGCAGCCACAGGAGCAGGAGGATTTGCCTTTTTTCTTGTTTCTAATCAAGGAAAATATCACAAGTCCCACGACAACTGCAACTATAAGTCCCACAATTATTGTACCCAAATTTGCAATTATAAAACTCATATACGGCCTCCTGTTTTTATTTTTTATTAAACTCTTACTTTCTTTGTAAGTCTGTTATTGTCTGTATTGTTTGGTCTGAAAAGGAGATAGAGGAACAAAACAACCAGAAGTATTGCAACTGCTGTTGCTACTGTAAATCCGCCGCCTGTGATAAGTGTTCCAAGCTGGAATATGCACATTGAAACAACATAGGCGAATACACACTGATAACCTATTGCAAACCAAGTCCATTTTGCGTTGTTCATCTCTCTTTTAATTGCGCCGATTGCGGCAAAGCATGGAGCGCAGAGCAGGTTGAACACAAGGAATGAGTAAGCGGAAAGACCTGTAAAAGATGCTCTCATGTTTGCCCAAATCTGCCAGCCGTTTTCCGCAACCTCGTCAAATCCTCCATAGAGAACACCGAATGTACCAACTACGTTTTCTTTTGCAATAAGTCCGGTAAAGGCGGCAACTGTTGCCTGCCAGTTTCCCCAGCCGAGAGGGGCAAAGATAGGAGCGATAAAGCTTCCGATAATTCCCAAAATACTGTTTTGCATATCCTCGACTTTGGTAAATCCGCCGCCCTCAAAACCGTAAGCGGAAGCAAACCAAACGAAGATTGTGGCGAGAAGAATAACTGTTCCGGCTTTTTTGATGAATGACCAGCCTCTTTCCCACATGCTTCTGAGAACATTTCCAACTGTCGGCAGATGATATGCGGGAAGCTCCATAACGAAAGGAGCAGGGTCTCCAGAGAACATTTTGGTCTTTTTAAGGATAATTCCTGAGCAGATTATGGCGGCAATTCCAACAAAATATGCGCTTGGAGCTACCCACCAGGCTCTGCCGAAAAGTGCACCGGAAATAAGGGCGATTATCGGAAGCTTTGCGGAGCAGGGGATAAAGGTGGTTGTCATTATGGTCATCTTTCTGTCCCTGTCGTTTTCTATGGTTCTGGAAGCCATAATGCCGGGAACTCCGCAGCCTGTTCCTATAAGCATAGGAATAAAGGATTTACCGGAAAGTCCGAATTTTCTGAAAATTCTGTCCATGATAAATGCAATACGTGCCATGTATCCGCAGCCCTCAAGGAAAGCTAAGAACAGGAAGAGAACGAGCATCTGTGGAACAAATCCTAAAACTGCTCCAAGACCTGCAACTATACCGTCCAAAATAAGCTCCTGAAGCCAGTCTGCGCAGTTGATAGCTGTAAGACCCTGTTCAACAAATACCGGAATACCTGGAACCCAAACGCCGTAATCTGCCGGGTCTGGCTCTGAAACCTGATATGCTTCTTTAAAAAGAGCAAGATTAACCGGAACGGTTTCTGAAACCTCTCCTGTGTCGTCGTCATAGAAAACAGCTTCGCCAGTTACATTGGCGGCGGAGGCTTCAAAGGCGGCAAGCTCTTCTGCTGAGATTTCTTCACCGTTTTCTCTTGCTTCGCTTATGGCTGTTGTGTCGATACCGGCGTTCTCTGCGGCTTCAAGAAAAGCGGAAACCTCTGTGTCGGCTGTGGAATATTCCTCGCTTGCGGTTTCGTATTTGCCGGCTCCTATGCCCAGCAAATGCCAGCCGTCTCCGAATACGCCGTCGTTTGCCCAGTCGGTAAATATGGTTCCAACGGTGGTAACGGAAATGTAGTACACAATAAACATAACCACAGCAAATATTGGGAGAGCTGCCCAGCGGTTTGTTACAACTCGGTCGATTTTATCGGAGGTGCTGAGCTTATTTTTGTTGTGCTTTGTGTAACAGCCTTTGATAATTGAATCTATGTAGCTGTATCTTTCGTTGGTTATTATGCTTTCTGTGTCGTCGTCAAACTCAGTTTCAGCCTGATTGATTATTTCTTCAACATCAGGAAGATTTTTCATTGTTTCCTTTATTTTTTCGTCACGCTCAAAAAGCTTAACAGCGTAAAATCTTTTTTGGAACTGAGGAATTTCAGAAGTTAATTTATCTTCTATACTGTCAAGATATTCCTCGCATTTTTTTGAAAAGCGGTGAACAGGCTCGGTTTTTCTGCCGTTGACTGCGGCGTCGTAGGCGGCTTGAGCAGCTTCCTGAATACCTGTACCTTTCAAAGCGGAAATTTCCACCACTTTACAACCCATTTTCTTTGAAAGAACATCTATTTTAATGACGTCCTTGTTTTTTCTCACAACGTCCATCATGTTGATAGCCATTACAACAGGGATTCCCAGCTCCATAAGCTGAGTTGAAAGATAAAGGTTTCTTTCAAGGTTAGTACCGTCAACTATGTTGAGTATTGCGTCGGGCTTTTCCTGTAAAAGATAGTTTCGTGCCACAACCTCTTCCAAAGTGTAAGGGGAAAGGGAATAGATACCGGGAAGGTCGGTGATTATTACATCCTTATATCCTTTGAGTTTTCCCTCTTTTTTCTCAACGGTAACTCCGGGCCAGTTACCGACAAATTGATTTGCGCCGGTGAGACCGTTAAACAGTGTGGTTTTACCGCTGTTTGGGTTGCCGGCAAGTGCAATTTTAAACGACATACCAATTCCTCCATTAAAATAAGTTAGAATAAGCTAACTTTGTGCTCAAATAAAGATGTGTTTTAATAGATTTACTCTGCACTAAAAATATTAAAACACATCCGGATTATCCCACTTCAATCATTTCTGCGTCAGCTTTTCTCAGCGAAAGCTCGTAGCCTCGCACCTTAACTTCAACAGGATCTCCCAATGGGGCGGTCTTTCTTACAAAGATTTCCACGCCTTTGGTAATTCCCATATCCATTATTCTGCGTTTTACTGCGCCGTTGCCGTTGAGCTTTGAAACTTTTACGGTTTCGCCGCACTTAACATCCTTCAAAGTACGCATAATAACCTCCTATTAGTTACCCACCATGATTTTATTTGCCATTTCACGGCTTATAGCAACTCTTGATTCTTTTATATTTACAATCACGTTTCCGTGATTTACAGCCACAACGGTGACATCAGCGCCGGCGACAAAACCGAGACTCTCCAAAAAACGTCTGATTTTTTCGTTTCCGCCAACCTTTTTGATTAAATTAACTTCACCGGCATTAGCCATAGTTAAAGGCATCATAGCCACCCCTTCTTTTATGTTAATCGGTTAGATGTTTCTAACTACATTGTATGTTAGCACAAACTAACTTATTTGTCAATAATTCTCTGTATTTTTTTGCTAATTAAATAACTTTTCTATCCTAAAAAGGAATATTATGGACGTTTTGACTTGAAAATTACCATTGGTATATGATATACTGTACAAAAGCCATAATGGGAGGTGTATTCCTTGAAAATTCAGGAATCAGCGGAAAATTATCTGGAGACTATACTTATAATAAGACAGAGAAAGGGCTATGTGCGTTCAATAGATATAGTAAACGAGCTTGATTTTACAAAACCAAGCGTAAGTGTTGCAATGAAAAATCTCAGAGAAAACGGTTACATAAGCATGGACGAAAAGGGATATATAACACTTCTTGAAAAAGGAGAAGAGATTGCTCAGACAATGCTGGAACGCCATGTGATGCTTACAAAGTGGCTCACACAGCTTGGAGTTGACGAACAGACTGCTGCCCATGACGCGTGCAGAATTGAACATGTAATCAGCAAGGAAAGCTTTGAAGCTATTAAAAAGCATGTTTCTGCCACTTGATTTTAATTTTTAAAATAAAATTTTCACTGCCGCCGAATTTCGGCGGCTTTTTCTTTTGTGTGAAAATTTTAGAAAAAATGAGAAATATAGGAAATTTGCTTTGTTATTTATGTCTAAATGAGATGTGGCTCATTTGTGCAGGATATTGAATTTTGTGTTTTTTCATGGTAAAAACGCACAACAGGACAAGCTGTTAAATAGTCATTTATACAAAGTTAAATTTTTTGATGAAAAAGTATAGAAAAACGATTTCATATATGGTATTATACATATGGAAACGATTTCACAACTAATTTCAGAAATTGAAATCAAAAAGACGAGTGGGAATAAGAACTGATTTTTAAATTATTCTGTATTTTAATCCGAAAGCGGATTTTAATAAAATATTTAAAAAAGTGAGGAGAAGTTATGGATTATCGAAAAGTGGCTCAAGAAATCTATGACAAAGTTGGGCAAAAAGAAAACATTGTGTCTGCTGCCCACTGTGCTACAAGACTTCGCTTGGTTCTTGTGGATAACGGAAAATGCGACGCAAAAGCTGTGGAAAACATTGACGGCGTTAAGGGCGTGTTCAGTGCATCCGGTCAGCTGCAGATTATTATCGGTACAGGAGAGGTAAACAAGGTTTACGACGAGTTTATCAAGATTGCCGGAATAACTGCCGCCAGCAAGGACGACGTGAAAGCGGCTGCTGCTGCAAAGCAAAATGTTTTTAAACGTGCCATAAAAACATTGGGTGATATTTTTGTGCCTATCATCCCTGCTATCGTAGCAAGCGGTTTCCTTATGGGAATCATGGAAGCCTTGAACTTTATGGTAAACAACGGCTATTTGAACATGGATACATCCGGTTCAATATACGTATTTGCCAATCTGTTTGCAAACACTGCCTATACATTCCTGCCGATTTTGATAGCCTTCAGCGCAGCAAAGGCTTTCGGAGGAAACCCGTACTTGGGCGCAGTTATAGGTATGATTATGATTCACCCGAATCTCCAGAACGCATGGACAGTTGCTACCGAAGGCGTTCAGCAGACCCAAAGTGTTTGGTTTGGTCTTTATTCAATAGATATGGTTGGATATCAGGGTCATGTTATTCCTGTTATCATAGCCGTATGGGTAATGTGCTTTATTGAAAAAAGACTTCACAAGATTGTACCTCCAATGTTCGACCTCTTTGTTACACCGCTTGTAAGCGTATTTGTAACAGGATATCTTACATTGTCAATTATCGGCCCTGTTTTCGTAACAGTTGAAAACGCTATTATCGGCGGAATTCAGACATTGCTTACATTGCCTTTCGGTATCGGAAGCTTTATCATGGGCGGTCTTTATTCAGCAACAGTTGTTGCAGGTATTCACCATATGTACACTGTTATTGATGTTGGACAGCTTGCAATGTACGGATTTACATATTGGCTGCCATTGGCATCCGCTGCAAATATTGCACAGGGTGCAGCTGCTTTGGCAGTAGGCTTAAAGACAAAGAATAAAAAGACAAAGGCTGTTGCAATTCCTTCTGCAATGTCCTGCTTTATGGGTATCACAGAACCTGCAATCTTCGGTGTAAACCTTAGATTCTTCAAGCCTTTCCTTTGCGGAGCTGTAGGCGGCGCCTGCGGTGCTCTGTATGCTTCAATCGTAGGCCTTGGCGCCAGCGGTACAGGTGTTACAGGTATCTTCGGACTTTTGCTTTGCCTCCACAACCCAATCAACTATATCATCATGTTCATAATTTCAGCAGGCGTTGCATTTGTTCTCACATGGCTTTTCGGCTTCAAGGATAAGAAAGAGGACGAAGCAGCAACCGCTCCTGAAAACAATAACACAGATAAAAAAGAAGTTCCTGCACTTCAGTGCAAAAGCGGTGTTATCTATGCACCTGTAAACGGAAAAGTTTTCTCATACGAGCAGATTCCAGACCAGACCTTTGCAGCAGGTATTCTCGGTAAAGGTGTTGGAATTGAACCTGAGGTTGGAGAAGTAGTAGCTCCCTTTGACGGAGAAATTTCATCAGTTACAGATACAAAACATGCAGTTGCAATTACATCACCGGACGGTATGGAGGTTTTAATCCATGTAGGTGTTGACACAGTTGCAATGAAGGGCGACGGCTTTAACTGCCTTGTAAAAGAGGGACAGAAAGTAAAAGCCGGAGAAAAGCTCATCACATTTGACAGAGAAAAAATCAAGAAGGCAGGACATCCGGACTGCGTTGTGGTTCTCCTGACAAACTGTGACGATTACAGTGATTTCAAGCTTAACACAGGCAGCTGCAAACTGCTTGACCAGGTTATAACAGTATAAAAAGTACTTTGCCAATGTACAATGGCGGCAAAAGCATCTGCACGTTTGTTTTTGCCGCCGGAGTACCGCCAACAATAAAGGGAGTGATTTTGAAATGACATCAGAAATCCTGCAACAGGCACGAGATTATGAAAATAAAAATGAGGACAGTATAACAAAAGAAGAGCGTCCCTCATTTCATGTGACGCCGCCAATAGGATGGATGAACGACCCAAACGGTTTTTCCGTTTACAAGGGAGAATATCACTTGTTTTTTCAGTATCATCCCTACAGTATAAAATGGGGCCCCATGCATTGGGGACACTACAAGACAAAAGATTTTATCCGCTGGGAAAGACTTCCCGTGGCGATTGCCCCTGACAGTGATTTTGACATTGATGGATGTTTTTCCGGCAGTGCAGTTGAACTTTCAGACGGCCGTCAGATGCTAATGTACACAGGCGTTTATCCTGAAATGCTTGAGGACGGAACAAAGAAAACGGTTCAAGCTCAGTGCGTGGCATTTGGTGACGGAATAAATTACGAAAAATCAAAACTAAACCCCATTTTGACAGAAAAGGATTTGCCGGAATGGGGAAGCAAATGGGATTTCAGAGACCCGAAAATCTGGAAAAAAGATAAAGATTTGTATGCGGTAATAGGTACACGCACAACAGACGGAAGCGGAGCGATACTTCTCTACAAAGCATCTGAGGACGCTCCGGAGAAATGGACTCTTGTAAGCACGGTTGACAGGTCAAACAATGAATACGGAAAGATGTGGGAATGTCCGGATTTGTTCATGCTTGACGGCAAATGGGTTTTAATCACATCACCTCAAAACATGATTGCCAAGGGTCTTGAATATCACAACGGCCATGACGTTATATGTATCACAGGAAATTTTGACTATGAAACAGGAAAATTCACAAGAGAAAACGTGATGCCCGTTGAAGGTGGAATTGATTTTTATGCACCACAGACTTTGCTGACACCGGACGGCAGACGCATAATGATTGCATGGATGCAGGCTTGGGATTCATCAAAATTTGTACCTAAGGGTCAAAAATGGTTCGGTATGTTTACAATACCAAGAGAGCTGACCATTAAAAACGGTTGCTTAATTCAAAACCCCGTAAGAGAAATTGAAAATTACAGATACAATAAAGTATCGTATAAAAATATAGATATCAAAGAAGAGATAAAACTCCCCGGAGTGGCAGGAAGAATTATCGACCTCACCACAACGGTATACTTTGATAAAAAAGAAACCTGCAGAAAGTTTGTAATAAAATTTGCGCAGAACGAAGATTTTTACAGCAGTATAACATATGATCCGGCAGATAATCTGCTGACTTTGGACAGAACCTATTCAGGTTTTCCCCACTACATTGTCCACAGCCGTACAATAGAGGTTAAAAAGAATGAATATAATTCTTTGAAGCTCAGAATACTGCTGGACCGCAATTCAGTTGAATTGTTCGTAAACGACGGAGAGAAAGCTATGTCGGCAGCTTTGTATACTCCTCTTGACGCAGACTCAATAACATTCGAGTCAAAAGGAAATGTAAAGCTCGACATTGAAAAGTATGATTTAAAGTTTTAATTAGATTTTAATTGTTCACTTATCTATGTTAAAAAGAGCATTATAATCCGGTGCATAAAGCTGAATATTGATGTATATTATTGATATAATTTTTGCTTTTTGCAATAACAGGGCTTGATTGCGTTTAAACAAAAGCCCACTATATAATGTACAGAAGTGAGTTGATAATATATGCAGATAAAGGATATTGCACGTCTTGCCGGAGTGTCACCGTCTACGGTGTCCAGAGTGCTGAATAGTTCAGGTTATGTAAGTGAGGAAATACGTCTAAAGGTTCAAAATGTAATAGACGAAACCGGTTACAGACCCAATCAGATTGCAAAATCCCTTAAGGATAGAAGAACCAAAACCATAGGAATAATTATTCCTCAGATAGCTTCTGAAACAATGGCGAAACTTGTCGAAGCCGCTTACAGATGCTGTAATGAGAGAGGATATAAAATCCTTATGGAAAACACCCAGCTTGACTGGGGCAGAGAAATTGAAAGCTTGAAAAGTCTTTATCATCAGCAGGTTGAAGGAATACTTCTGATGTCGGTGGGACTTTCTCAGGAGCATAAACAGGTTATAGACAGTTTAAAAATACCGGTGATTGTAACCGGTCAGAAAATGGACGGGCTTTGCTGTTACACTCATGACAACAGAAACGCAGTTAAAGCTTTAGTCACAAAAATGATTGAAAGAGGTAAAAAAAGAATTGCCATTTTGAATGTGGATATAGAAGAGGATGACTCTATCAGAGTTCAGAGAGAGCTTGGATATCGTGACGCCCTTTCTGAAAATGGTATAGAGTTTGACCCGAAGCTTGCGGCTTACGGAAAATTCTCAGTGGCTTCCGGAATGGAAATGATGGGAAAAATCTGGAATGAAAACGAGGTAAAGCCCGACGGAGTTTTCGCAGTGACAGACAAAATAGCTATCGGCGCAATGAGATTTCTCATGAAACAGAAAGTAGATATCCCTGTAGAATGTGCAGTGGCAGGAGTGGGCAACAATAAGCTTTCAGAATTTATTGAGCCCGCCTTGTCCACAATAGAGTATCATTATACAGAGCTTGGCACAGCGGCAACCAATTTGCTGATTGACGCTATAGAAGGAAATGAAAAGGCGGAGGGAATCCACCTTATGAAATATGACATAATTGAGAGGAGCAGCACTAATGAACAATATTCTTGTAATGGGTGAACTTTTAATTGACTTTATTCCGTGTGAAAAGGGCAGAGCCCTTAAAGATGTAGATAATTTCCAGCGTGCCGCAGGCGGTGCACCGGGCAATGTTGCGGCGGCTATTTCAAAGCTTGGCGGTCATTCCATTATGATTTCAAAATTGGGATATGACGCTTTCGGCGACCACATTGTTGAAAACCTCAACAGCGCAGGTGTTGACACAAAATATGTCTTCAGAACAAACGAGGCAAAAACAGCTTTGGCATTTGTATCCCTTGATAAAGAGGGCAACAGAGATTTCAGCTTTTACAGAAATCCAAGTGCAGACCTGTTTTTAAGCCCTGATGATATAACAGAGGATATGTTTGATAATTGCAGTGTGTTCCATTTCGGTTCTGTAGACCTTGTGGATTATCCTGTTAAAAAGGCTCACAAGAGAGCAATAGAAATTGCAAAGGAAAAAGGCATCACAGTAAGCTTTGACCCTAATATAAGACTTCCGCTTTGGGACAGCCCGGAAGCTTGTCAGGCTGCTGTAAGAGAGTTTCTCCCTTATGCCGATATAGTAAAGATTTCAGATAACGAGCTTGAGTTTATCACAGGCAAGGATGACCCGGCAGAGGCTGCAAAACTGCTCTTTGAAAACGGCTGTAAGTTCTTTATGTATACAAAGGGTAAGGACGGAGCGGAAGCTTTCACAAAGAATGTTCACGTTTCAATGCCTTGCTTCCCTGTAGAAGTTGTTGACACAACAGGTGCAGGAGATTCATTCATGGGTTCAATGCTTTACAGCATAACAGAAAAGGGAATGAGCCTTGAAGAGATTGAAAACATCGACGAAAATACATTGAAGGAATTTGTAAAATTTTCATCACTCTATGCTGCAAGCACAACAACAAGAAAAGGCGGCGCCTGCTCAATGGCTACAATGAGTGAAATCAAAGAATTTGCAAAAAGGTTTTGATTATATGAAAAACAATTACAGACAACAATACCATCTTATGCCTGAAACAGGCTTTTTGAATGACCCCAACGGACTTTGCTATTACAACGGTGAATATCATATTTTCCACCAGTACGCCCCACAGGGACTTTCAGCCCAAAGGGGATGGGGACATTATACAACAAAGGATTTTGTAAATTACAATAATTACGGAATGGTTATTTATCCCGATTCTGTCTGGGATAAAAACGGTTCATATTCGGGTTCTGCCCTTATTGACGACGGTGAAATGGAGCTGTTCTACACAGGAAACGTGAAGCAGCCGGGCAACCACGACTATACACTCAGCGGCAGAGAGCAAAACCTCATATACATGAGTTCAAAAGACGGAGTTAATTTCTCAGAAAAAGAACTCCTTATGACAAACGACGATTATCCTGAAGATTGTTCCTGTCATGTCCGTGACCCAAAGGTTTGGAAAGAGGGAGAAAACCTCTATAAAATGATACTGGGCGCAAGAACCAGAGATGACAGGGGAGAAGCTCTCGTTTACAAATCCTCAGATAAAAAACACTGGACTCTTGATAAGGTTTATACAAAACCACAGCTGGGATACATGTGGGAATGTCCGGACTTCTTTGAGCTTGACGGAAAAACATTCCTCTGCTGCTGTCCCCAGGGCGTGGAGCCAAAGGGAATAGAGTGCCAAAACATTTATCAGAGCGGATATATGATAGTTGAGGGCGACGAGCTTTCAGAGTTTGTAGAGTTCGACAGAGGTTTTGACTTCTATGCACCTCAAACATTCCTCGCACCTGACGGCAGAAGAATAATTATAGGTTGGTTCGGACTTCCGGATGTTCCTTATAAGAACCCAACAGAGGAAACCGAAAACTGGATTCACTGCCTTACAATTCCAAGAACACTGGAATTTAAAGATAACAAAATCTGGCAGGAACCTATAGCTGAGCTTGAAAAGCTTAGAACCGATGAAATATCCCTTTCACTTGAACCGGGAAAGATAAATATTCTTCCTAAGGTTCAGTGTGAAGCATTTATAAATTTTAAAGATAAGACAGACAGTTTTGATATTTCAATAAGAAAAGATATAAATATATCTCTCAAGGACGGCGTGTTTACCTTAAAAATAGGTGACAGCGGAAAAGGCAGAACTGAAAGAAGCTGTAAAGTAGATAAAACCGACAGCGTAAGAATTTTCAGCGACACTTCCTCAATAGAGATATTTGTAAACGGAGAGGTGTTCTCCTCAAGAGTTTACGAAGAAAAAGACAATTCCGAGGACTTTACAGTTGTCCTCAATTCATCTTCACAGGGATGCGATCTCGCCTATTATATTCTGCGTCCCTTTGAGATAACAAAAATAAGCTAACGCCACAGTTTTTGTACTGTTTACTCCTTTCAACAAATATATATTGCTAAAAAATAAACGTTCTGAGGTAGGGATGACCTCAGAGCGTTTATTTTTGTGTTTATCTGCGTATTCTTTACCGAGGTGATTGTTTTGGATAAGGATACTACAGAATTTTTTCTGGGAGAGACAAAAGTTAAAATTGTAGCTCCAAAGGAAAACGTCGGTAAAGATGAAATTGAAAAAATTTTGAATACAATAGCATTGCTTTACAAAAACACATTGAAAAACCCGGAAGATAAAAACCATGAACAGTGACAGCCTTTTGGTGCTGATGAGTTGGGACATTTGGAAATGATAGGAGCGATAGTTTATCAGCTTACAAAGAACCTGACAGAAAAGGAAATAAAGGAAGCAGGTTTTGAAGATTACTTCGTAGACCACACTTTGGGAATTTATCCCCAGTCCGCATCAGGTGTGCCTTTTTCAGCGGGAACCTTTGCTGTGAAAGGCGACCCAATAACCGATTTGCACGAAAACATGGCAGCAGATGACAGTACTTTAAAAAAACATACAAAAATCCCGCATACTCTAAATCTGAGTACACGGGATTTTTTGGCTTTATGTTACGGTTTTATATTTGTTTGATGGTAAACATCAATATGACTTTTGTTTAAGGTCAGATTAAAGACCCATGATTTTTTTCATGTCGTCTGTAATCAAATCGGTGATTCTCTGTGCATCGGCCTTGTCTTTGCCAACTGCTGTCACATAAATCTTAATCTTTGGCTCTGTACCGCTTGGACGAACAATAGCTGCGTTGTTGCCCTCGAGATAATATGCCAAAACGTTTGACTTAGGAAGCTCGATAACTTTTTCTGTTCCGGCAACAAGGTCTTTTTCAACGCTCTCTTTGAAGTCGGAGAATTTAACAACCTTCATGCCGCTTACTTCTGCCGGGCTGTTAGCTCTGAGAGAAGCCATAATGTCAGCCATTTTCTGCATACCTGCAGCGCCGTCAAAGCTGAAGCTGAGAGTTGTGTTCTTGTAGTAACCATATTCCTCATACATAGCGTCGATAACCTGAGCAAGAGTCTTGCCCTGCTTCTTGTAATATGCTGCCATTTCGCAGATAAGCATAGAAGCAACAACTGCGTCCTTATCTCTTACATAGCTTCCTGCAAGGTAGCCGTAGCTCTCTTCGAAACCGAATACAAATCTGTCTGTTTCGTTTGCAGGTTCAAGGTTCAGGATAACCTCGCCGATGTATTTAAAGCCTGTGAGAACGTTTTTAAGCTCACAGCCGTACTTTTCGCAAAGTCTGTCAATCATTATGCTTGTAACGATTGTCTTTACAATGATTGGCTTCTCAGGAAGTGTGCCGAGACGCTTTCTGTTGGAAAGTATGTAATCTGTAAGCATAATTCCTGTTTCATTACCTGTAAGCAGACGATAGCTTCCGTCGCTGTCGATAACTGCGATACCTACACGGTCTGCGTCAGGGTCAGTTGCCAGGAGAAGGTCAGGCTTTTCAACTTCGCAAAGCTCAAGACCTTTCTGGAGAGCCTCTTTAATTTCCGGGTTTGGATAAGGACAGGTTGTAAAGTTGCCGTCCGGCATTTCCTGCTCTTTAACAATCTTAATATCCTCAACGCCGATTTCACCCAAAACTCTGCGTACAAGCTTGTTGCCTGTTCCGTTGAGAGGAGTGTAAACAACCTTAAGGTCAGCACCCTTGCAGATGCCTTCGTTTATCTGCTGTTTCTTAACATTGCCAATATATCTGTCATAAACTTCGTCAGCAACATACTCGATAAGTCCCTTGCTGATTGCTTCGTCGAAGTCCATTGTCTTTACATCTTTAAATATATCCAGCTTGCAAATCTCATCATAAACAATACCTGCGGCAACGTCTGTCATCTGGCAACCGTCCTCGCCGTAAGCCTTGTAGCCGTTGTACTTTGCCGGGTTGTGGCTTGCAGTAACCATGATACCTGCCTGGCACTTGAGATCTCTTACGAGGAAGCTGAGTACAGGTGTTGGCTGAAGCTCGCTGGTGATATATGCCTTGATTCCGTTAGCTGCCAAAACCTTTGCAGCCTCAATCATAAACAGGTCTGCCTTAATACGGCTGTCGTGAGAAATAGCAACTGCACCGCCGCCGAATTTTGAGTTAACATAATTTGCAAGACCCTGTGTTGCATGTCTTACAACATAGATATTCATTCTGTTAGTACCTGCGCCGATAACACCTCTGAGACCTGCTGTACCGAACTCAAGGGAGCGGTAAAAACGCTCGTAAATCTCATCTTTATTATCTTTAATGCTTTCGAGCTCTGCAATCAGATCTTTGTCGTCTGTTGCAGACTGACACCATTGGTTATAGCTTTCCATAAAATCCATTTTAAAATCCCTCCATGGTTAGTGATTTAAAAGACGAAAATTGTGTATTCTCAAAGATAGTATAAACTTACTTTGACACACTAAATTATATCATAAATGCATAGGATTTACAAGAGATAATTTTATATTATCACCAAAAAAATGCGTTTTTTCCGAGAATTATTCTACATAAAGACTTTTAACAGGAAATATTCAACAACCGTTCACATTCTTTCTGTTGATTTGTTGCCAATGATATAGTAATATATAAAACATACAAAAAAAGATTATTCTGGAGGTTTAACCAATGGGCGAAGAGCAAAATAAGTCTGTTTTTGAAAATAAAGAACAGGAAGATTCAAAAGACACTGATATGAACGAAACTGTTAGTGAAACAAGTGTTGAAAACAATGAGGAAGAAACTCAGTTTGTTTCAGAAACACAAGATGATTTTTCTGATGATGTTACAGATGAACTGAATACGGAAAACGACAGCTCTGAAGAAACAGATTCAGCTGAGTCTTTTAATGAATACAGTTTTGAAAACAGCGAAGAGTCTTCCGAAAACACTGAAGAAGGAACAGAAAACCAGGTTGATACTGACCTTAGCAGCTATCAGGGACAGTATGTAAATGTTGAAGCTCAGGAAAGCACACCTGTAAAGACCAAGAAAAAAGGTATTCTTTATCCTTCAACAATAGTTGTTTTGGTGCTTGTAGTTGCATCAATAGTTATCTATGGCATTTATGCATCGTTCCAGCCGTCAATTAAGGGCGCATGGGTGAGCACAAGTGTTGATGAAACCTCAACAGCAAATTCCTATCTTGTTTTGACCGATGATAATGTGGCTTATATGACATTGGGAACAATGAGATATATGGGTATTTACAGCACATCTTTTGATGATGACGGTCAGAAGATTTTAACAGTCGATATCCCATATGCACTGCAGTCAAATTTTGTGTATGAATTGCAGGGAGATATAATGACTCTCGTAATGGAAGGCGACACAACAGAGTATACCTTTAAGAATGTAGAGCTTCCTGACTATACTCTCACAGTTCCTGATGACTATGTAAGAGATGACAACCTTTTGGGTAAATGGAAGGATTATACCTACGATATAGAATACACATTCAGAGCTGACGGCACAATGCTCATAAGCGAAGCCGGAGTTGTTGAAGCTGACTGTATCTATAATATAGTAGACGGAACAATCCACGTTGAGTATCTCGCCGGAGAAGTATATTCAATGGATATGGAATACACAGTTGACGGAAACAATCTGACAATAGGAGTAATGAACTTCCAGAAAATTGCAGATGAAAACGGAAAAGCAATCCAGACAGAAGAGCAGACAACCGAGGCAGACACAACAGCCGAAACAACAGTAGAAGAAACAGTTGCTGCATAAAGAAAAGATCATAATTAAATAAAAAATGAAAAAACACGCCGATTTTGATATGCACCCCAAAAGTTAGACACTTATGGAGGTGCATATTTTTTATGGGAAA
>ERZ779866.1610-NODE-1610-length-22382-cov-5.139831_pt1 | contig 22382 bp, 9 predicted proteins | sample MGYA00511248_ERZ779866 | MGnify/ENA primary metagenome ERZ779866 (study PRJEB29588, sample SAMEA2155758) | human gut metagenome | biome: human gut; feature: human-associated habitat; material: faeces | place: Denmark | collected 2008/2010 ... | reverse complement strand
CACTGGTTGCGGGTCGTGGGCGCTTCGCGCTTCGGCGGACGGACGATCCAGTCGGGGTGCTTCTCGGCCAGCTCGCTCTTGGGGTTGACCATCTCCGGTTCGATCCAGATGCCGAACTTCAGTCCCTTCGAGTGGGCGTAGGAGGCGATGTGGTCGATGCCTTCGGGGAGTTTCGCGGCGTTCACCTGCCAGTCGCCCAGTCCGGCGTTGGAGTTGTTGCGCGGGTATTTGTTGCCGAACCAGCCGTCGTCGAGGACGAACATTTCCAATCCCATCGAGGCCGCGTCGTCGATCATCTGTTTCAGGACCTTGGCGTCGAACTTGAAGTAGGCGCCTTCCCAGCTGTTGAGCAGCGTGGGGACGACCTCGTGGCCGTGGTAGATGCCGTAGTTGCGCGCCCAGTCGTGGAGGTTGCGCGAGGCGCCGCCCGCGCCGCAGAACGAGTGGGTGTAGATCATTTCGGGCGTGGTGAACGTCTCGCCCGGGCGGAGCCTGTACTCCGAGGCGTTGGGGTTGGCGCCGGCCAGGACGGTCAGCACGTCGAATTCGTCGACCTCGAAGTTGAGGCGGAAGTTGCCGCTCCAGGCCAGCGCTCCGGCGATGACTTCGCCGCAGGTCTCGCTGAACGAATCGCTGTTCAGCGTGAGCAGGAACGCCGGGTTTTCGGTGTGGGTCGTGCGCACTTCGCGCGTCGACTCGATGCTTTTCGATCCGTGGGTCAGCAGCGTGTGGTCGACCTGCGCTTCACGCGCCCAGGCCCCGTAGAGGTGCGTCAGGAGGTATTTGTCGGCCTTCAGCGGGAGCGACGAGGAGTAGAAGCTGTGCAGCGTGACGGGACCCTTCTCGCGGTTGCGGATCACGGCGTGCGTGGTGATGACGTTTTCGCGGGCGTAGGCCGTGAAGACCAGTTCCACGTCGAGCGCCTGACAGCAGTCGGTCATCTTCACGACGGTCTCCGTCACGTTCTTGTCGGAGAGCTGTTTCGAGGCGTGCGACACGTAGCGCAGTTCGGTGTTCATGTCGCCGTCGGCATGGGTGACGCGCAGGGCGGGTTCGCGGAAGTTGCGGCCTCCCGTCGCGGGATAGGCCAGGTCCTCGGTTCCGTGGTCACTGCGGCGGTTGCTCTTGTAGTCGGCCAGCGGCGCCGGGTCGTCGATGCGTCCGCCGAAGTGGCGGAAATAAACTTCGCCTCCGGGGGCGGCGGTGAGCACCATCGAGACCTTGTCGGTGCTGATGTCGATGACCTGCTGCGGCGCGGCGGCCGATACGGTGTTCGCGGCAAAGGCGGCAATCAGGGGGATCAGTAGTTTTTTCATACGCTTTAAACGGTTTCTGCGTCCAAAGATACGAAAATATGCGAAACTATACGAAATAAACCGAAATAACACCGTAATTCCGGGCGGCTTCCGATCAGAACGTGTAGGCGACGCGCAGGTAGCCGTAACGGCCCAGGTAGGAGGTTGAGGAGGTGACGATGTAATCCGTGTCGAAACTCGTGGTGGTGTAGTCGGGGCGGTTGAGGATGTCGATGACGCCCGCCGAAAGCCCCAGCCGGTTCTCCTTGCCAAACTTGCGCCCCGCCGAGGCGTTGAGGATCACGTTGTGGCGCGTGAGCGCGTGCGAGCGGCTGTTGCAGTAGAATTCGTAGAGCGTGCCGACCGACCCGAAATACTTGCCGAAGCGCAGGTCGACGCGCGCCGTGAGTTGTTCGCGCAGCTCCTGCGCGGTCTCTTTCTGCGTGGTGTAGGAACTCATCGAGGTGTTGGAGCGGATGTTGAGCTTGACCTTGCTCGAAAAGCCCGAGTCGAAGCCGAAGCCGAAGCCGAGCGAATGGCGGACCGAGTGGAAGAGGTCTTCGCCGGTGAAATAGGGCGTCTGGCTGAAGCCGTAGTTCACCGAGACGTTCAGGGTCGAGCGCAGCGGGTTGATCTGCTGTGAGTAGGAGACCCTGCCCCCGAGGTTGTAATTGCCCCCGACGTTGGCCTGCGTGGTGAGCTGCGCACCCTTCCGTGCCGTGTAGTCGTACTGGGGCAGGTAGGTGTCTTCGAGGAAGAGCGTGCGTCGCTGGGCGATGTAGTTGAAGGTGTAGCTGCCGTTGAGCCGCACGCTGAAGGAGAGGGCCTTTTTGACGTCGGTGAACTGGAATCCCGCCGATCCCGAGAGGTCGTTCTGCAACTTGAGACCGGGGTTTCCGGCCTGCAACGAAAGGGGGTTGGTGGCGTTGAGCGTCGAGCGCAGCGCGTCGAGCGGGATCATCTGCGGGAAGGAGGCCAGGTTGAACGAAAAACGCTTCCGCGACTTGCCGACCGAGAGGTAGACCGTCGGGTTGAGCTGGAAGAACAGCCGCGGGAAGCGCTCCTCCTTGGGGAAGCGCTCGCTGCGGGCGATGTCGTAGAGCACTCCGCCCAGTCCGGCCATTATCCAGACGTCGCCGCTCCGGTATTGCAGGCTGGTTTGCAGGCTGTGCGTGTAGGTGTCGGTCGTGTAATGGTAGGAGTTGACCGTGTCGACGACGCCCTGCGGGTCGGAGAGGAAATCGACCGCTAGCTGTTTCGAGCGGGCGTAATCGCGGCTGAAGTTGTATGAGGCGTTGACCGAACCCTTTTTTCCCAGTTTGTAGCGGTAGCCCAGATTGGCGCCGAACGAATAGTTGCGGCTGTCGCCGTCGTTGCGCAGTTTGACCTGCAGGCCGGGTGTCGAGGCCGTCGTGTCGACCCGCTAGCCGTCCCGGTCGCCGGGTGCGTATTTGCCCGAGACGTTGAACGACAGGGTCGACCGTTCGGAAATTTTCGAGTGGAAGAAAATGCTGACATTCAATCGGATGTTGCGTCTGTCGGAGTTGCTGTTGAGGTTCGTCCGGGTCTTTTCGTCGTCGATCCGCTGCTGCGTGCGGCTGTGCCCGAGTGTGGAGCCGTCGTCGATCGAAAAGGTGGTCATGGCCCCGAAAACCTTCTTCTTCCGCTGGATGTTGACGTAGTTCGAGATCTCCGCCGAAAGCGATTTCGAGAGCGATTCGTTCCGGCTCTCCTCGCTGCGCAGGGCATAGGCTTCGGTCGGGAAATATTCGGTCTGCGAGGACCCCGTGCTGCTCTGGCGGCTGCGTCCGAACCGGACGGCGGTCGATACGTTGGTCGAGTCGCCCCGGCGCAGGGTATAGTCCGCCTGGGCGTCGGTCTGTTTCGTGGGGGTCGTCTTCGAGTCGAACGAGACGCCTTCTCCCTGCCGGATGTTGTCCTTCGAGTTGGAGGCTTCGAGACGCCAGTTGCCCCTTTCGGTGTTGCGGTAAAAGCTTCCGGCCTCGGAATGGCGGATTTCATGCCGACCCGAGTAGTCCCTTTCGAGGCTCGCGCCGAGCGTGCCCTCCAGATTCCCGCCCAGGATGTAACCGCGCTTCGACTTGGTTTCGACGTCCATCACCTTCTCTTTTTCGGCCGTGTTGTCCCCCAGGCGCTTTGCCTCGGGGCTGAAATCCTCGTAGACCCGCACGCTCCGGACGTCCGAGGCTTCGAGGTCGGTGAGTGCGTAGGAGGTTTTCGAGCCGAAGAGGTTTTTCCCGTCGATCAGCACCCGTTTGACCTCCTGCCCTTCGGCGTAAATCTTGTTGTCCTTGATCTCGACGCCCGGCAGCTGCTTCAGCAGCTCCGCGAAACGGTCGTCGGCCATGGTTTTGAACGCCCCCGCGTTGTAGACCGTCGTGTCGCCCCGGAAGACCATGGCGACCTGCTGCCCGACGACCACGACCTGCGCGATCGACTGTTCGTCGACCTCCATTTTGACCTCGATCCGTCCCCGGAATCCGGTGTTTCCGTAGCGTTTTTTGAACGGCTTGTAACCCACGTAGGTGACCTCCAGGTCGACCGAGTCGCGGAAAATCCGGTCGCAGCGGTAGACGGCCATGATACGGTAGAAATCCTCCTTGACGGTCGTGCCCCGCAGCGTGTCGGCCCGGCTGACGATCGAGACCGTGGCGCCCAGCAGCGGGTCGTGCGTCTCCTTGTCCTCGACCGTGACGACCGTGCGCGCCGGCCGGCCGAAGTTCATGGGTTGGTAAGAGAGGGCGAAGGATTGGAGCGCATGATTCCCCGCCGGATGTGCGGAGGGCATGCCGACAAACCCGAGAAGGGCGAGAATCAGTAGTATGTAACGCGTCAAACCGGGGGGGGGTGAAGGTTTATTGGCCGCAAGATAGTAATTTCCGTCCATAGTACAGCCGGTCCGCAAAAAAAGAAATTTCGGCCCGAATGGGGCGTTTCGGATCGAAACCGCAGGCGGAAATCCGGTTAAACATTGTCGCGATATGCCGCAGGATGCGTTCGGATTGTAAGTTCGGTTAAATTCATGGTTCGAAAAGATGTTCGGAATGGTGTTTTTTTCTTATCTTGCGAAACAAGATTTGTCTTGAATCAAATGAAACTGGCATGAGGAAGAGTGGATTGAACCGCCGCCCGGCGACCGCCCGGATCAGCGTTCCGGACCATGCCGACGAATTCCCGGCCCGGGTTCCCCCCCCCGCGGGAATTGCCCTACCATCTGTTGACAGTCGCGTGTTTCCCGATGCCCGACAGTTGCGCCATGCAGCTGCCGGAAGCCGTTATTGTGTCCCCTGACCGGTGAAATCCCCATTTCTCGGGGTTGCCGCCTGTTGTGCGGCACTCTATCTTTGTCCCCCGAAAACGAATGACATTCTTACTATTCACATAACCCTGTTTGCCGTGAAGAAATTTTTACTAATGCTTTTATTGGCGGGCGTCTGCATTCCGCTGGGAGTGCGGGCCCAGGCTCCGAAGAAGGTCTCCATCGAAGGGACCGTGACGGAGTACAACACGAAGGAGCCGATTGCGGGCTGCGTGGTTTCCATTCCGACGCTTGAGCTGTGGGTGGTGACCGATGCCAAAGGCCGGTTCCGGATGCCGTCGGTGACCACCGGCAGCTACACCATCGAGGCAACCTGCCTGGGTTACGAGCCGCTTTCGTACAAGGTGACGGTCAGCGCTTCGATCGGGGCGCTCTCGCTGCGCCTCAAGGAGTCGAGCCTGCAACTCAACACCGTGACCGTAACGGCCCAGCGGGGCCGCAGCATCAACTCCTCGTCGACGATCGACCGTCAGGCGATGGACCACCTGCAAGCCACCTCCGTCAAGGACGTGATGCAGCTGCTGCCGGGCGTGCTGACCGCGAATCCGGAATTGACGAACTCCACTTCGAATTTCGTCGGCATCCGTGATCTGCCTAATTCGATGACGGACGGTAAGGATGCGAACAGCATCAACTCCAGTTCGGTGGGCGTCTATGTCGATGGAGCCGTTGTGAATAATAGCGCGATGCTGATGGGTGGAAAAGCGGCCGCTTTCGGGCAGCAAACCAGCCGGGGTATCGACATGCGCACCATTTCGACCGACAATATCGAGTCGATCGAGGTCATCCGCGGCGTTGCGTCGGCCGAATACGGCAATATGAGCGCCGGAGCGGTCGTCGTCAAGACCAAGCAGGGCCGCACTCCCTATGAAATCCGGGTGAAGACCGTGCCGGACACCAAGGCCGTGTCGCTGACTAAAGGTTATGCGTTGGGGTCCGACAAGGGTTTCCTCAATGCGTCGATCGACTACGCCAATGCGATGAAGGACATCCGTACGGTGGAGGAATCTTATGACCGCGGAACGTTTTCGGTGGGTTATACCAATACCTTCAACCGTGACCGCACGCCGTTTCAGTTCAATGCGAAGGTGAGCGGTTACCTTTCGCGCGGCACTACAAAGGCTGATCCGGACAATATCTCGCAGGCTGAACGCAAGGAGTTGGACGACCGGAACCTGTCGATCAACCTTAATGGTTCGTGGCTGCTCAACAAGTCGTGGATTACGTCGTTGAAATACGTTTTCAACACATCAATGACCCGTCAGTACGCCCGTCAGCAGATGGCGCCCAGCGCCCTCGGTGTCGCCAATCCCGGAGCTTTGGAAAACGGGGAGTATCTGACTGAATTCACCCCTGACAATTACTTGAGCGATATTCGGAATTTGAGTATGGCCTATTACACCACGGCTAAAATGGTGGCTGAACTTTCGGGGCGTTACGGCAAGGTCTACAACAAGGCGATGCTCGGTGTCGAGTGGAACAATTCGGGCAACACCGGCAAAGGACAGTATTACGAAGGCGTGCGTCCCATGTCGTTCCGTCCGGAGCCGTTCAGCGACATTCCTTTCCTGAATCAGGTGGCTGTCTTCGCCGAAGAAAAAGCGACGCTGCCGATCGGAAAAACATCGCTCACGTTGCAGGCCGGCGGACGTTTTACCTATATGGCGACGGATCAGCTGAACGATAAGTGGGCCGTCGATCCGCGTTTTAACGCCAAATATACGATCATCAGCAATCGCGCGCCGAAAAAGGTCCGCGAACTGTCGCTGCGCGCCGGCTGGGGCATCCAGACCACGCTGCCGGCCCTGCGGCTGCTTTATCCTTTTCCGGTGTATATTGACCGGGTTTCGTTCAGCTGGGGCGGAACTACCGAGACGGGGCCTGTGGCGGCATGGACTACGTTCGTGACCCCGCAGTCCGATATGATTAACCGCGATCTGAAGATGCAGTACAGCAAGAACTTCGAAGTGGGTCTCGATTTCGATATGTTCGGTGTCAAGGGAGGCATTACCTATTATAATGAAAAGATGCGTAACGGTTATACCCTTCGTATGGTTCCGCAGGTATTGTCATTCCGGGAATACGAAACCTATAAAGGGACGGAAGTTCCGGTTTATATGGATGATCCGAACAATCCGGGACAACCGGTTCTGGGCGTGGGAGGCGAGCCGCTCGACTATCGGGATGAGAAAATATTCCATACGGCATCCGTCAAGAAACCGGCCAATGACGGTAAATACGACAAGTGGGGTGTCGAGTATACGTTCGATTTCGGGCAGATTCGTCCGGTCCGGACTTCGGTCGTTGTCAACGGAGCATACATGACCATGACCCGGAAGGATAGCGAGGGCGTGTTGTTGTACGATACTTATTCCTCGGTGAAAGTGCCTATTGACGGTAAGAATATCTACAACCCGTTTCTGGGAGCCTATTATGGGGGCAAATCCGTCTCTTCCGGTTCGGTGTACACCCGGTTCAATTCCAATATTAACCTGATCACGCACATTCCGAAGTTGCGTCTGATTACAACACTGACCGTCCAGTGTGTATGGCTCAACCGGACCCGGAATCTCCAGGCAGACGGTGTTTACATCCTCGATGACGACAATAATCCCGTTTATGGCGATTTTTCGAATGGGACGAATGGCAAGATGATCTACCGGGACCCCGATTTCTATATGAACATGGATGGTCAGCTATTGCCGTTCAATCGGGACTTGTACAACGATCCTACCTATGGAGCGGCTTACCGGGAATACCTTCAGACGGGCAGTGCGACTACGACCTTTGTCGAAAATTCGTTCAAGCCTTATTTCATGGCCAACCTCCGTGTTACGAAAGAGATCGGCAGGATTGCCCAGATTTCATTCTACGCCAACAACTTTACGAACTCGCATCCTAAAATGTTGCTGAAGAGTACGGGAACTTATAAGCGCGTAAATACGGATATTTATTTCGGCGCGGAACTAAAACTTAAATTCTAAAGAGTTGCAGATGATGAAAAAGATTTTATATTATCTGGTGCCTTTGGCGACGGCCTTTCTGCTGTGCGGCTGCCTCAAGGATATGAAAGACGGCGAATTGCTCCATGGCAACAGGGAGGTGCTGATCTCCATTGATTTGCCCGGAGAGTTGGCATCGCTCGACAAGTCGGGGTTCAAGGTGACTATGCGCAATACGAAGATCGGAAATACGTATACTTCCGAAACGGATGCGAAGGGTGAAACCCGGATCGACGCCGAATACGGAAATTACAGCGTGATTATCAGCAAAGTGGCCGATGTGGGCGGAATCAGCAAGTTCCTGCATGCCACCAGGGATTTCGTGCTGAATAAAGACGGTCAGTCGGCCGGGACGAACAATCTCGAGATTAAGGCTACGGCGCGTGGCACGATCATTCTGAAAGAGGTTTATTTTCACAAAACGAAGACTGCCGACGGGAAAGCGAATTATAACTATGACCAGTATTTCACGCTCTGCAACAATTCCGACGATGTGCAGTATCTCGACGGGGTGGGAGTCGGATTCCACACGTCGTTCAATTCGGGAAAATCGGCCGTGTACAATAAATTCTGGTTGGGAAGCACCAGCACCGAACTCCGCGATTCCATTCCGGTCAACGCTTTCGGTTTTGTTTTCCCGGGCGAAGGCCGGGAGCACCCGATACAGCCGGGCGAAGAGGTCGTGATTGCCTTGAGCGCCGTCGAACATACGGCAGACCAGACCAGCAGACCGATGAACCTTGCCGCGGATAATGTATGGGCGATGTATATCGACCGTTTTGGGTCAGGCTCCGCGGTAAAAGCTCCGGCCGCGGGCGTTGAACGGCTGGAATGCTTCTGTGAGCTGGCATCCGGAAATTCGATCGTTCTCTCCATCAGCTCGCCGGCGATCGTTGTATATCGGCTGCCTGAAGATCCTTATGAGTACGTTAAGGACGGAGCCATCAAAGGCCGGCCCTACGGCAAGGTGATGTATCAGCCGACGAAGTATCAGAGTATGCCTTCGATAATGGTTCCCAAGGAGTGTATTCTCGATGGTGTGGAGTTCCGCAGTAACGATACGCACGTCCCGCGCCTTTGCTCCGACATCAGTCTCCAGCCTTTGTTTATCACGACGGCCTCGTACAGCGGTCAGTCCTATATCCGCAAGGTGGACGAAAGCGCTTCGGAGATCGTAGGTCGTACGGTTTATCAGGATACGAACAATTCGGCCGACGACTGGATTCCGCTCGATGAACCGACCCTTTGCACGGAGTACAAAAACCGATAAAACGAAACAGCCATGAAGAAAAAGATCTATGCGGTGCTCCTGTTGACTGCGGTATGTGCGGGGTCGGGCGTTTTCGCCCAGTCCTCCGCTCCGAAGGAGAACCTTGAAAAATATTATACCCTGGAACGGATTCGTTCGAAAAGCGGATGGCTCGTTTCGGACAATGCGGCGGGTCTGATGCTCAATCAGGCATCGCTCTCCATTGCGGAAGTGAATTATGATTTCGAGCAAGGCGGACTGCGCAACGTTACCGATGGAGCGGAAGTGAATGCGTTCGGGGTCCGGTCCGAGTCGTACCGCCGTTGGAATCGTCTTTCGTTCTACGGTAAGTTGAGTTATGATTATGCGGCTTCGAAGGACCGCAGTTGGGCGGGAAATGCCAACATCGGAGATTCTCCGATGCTGATCGGCGATTCGATTCCCGGAAATACGCGTGATGAAACCTATGCCATCGAGGCCGGGGTTGCCTACCGTATGGGGCGCTGGGTGGTTGGAGCGATGGGGAAATACGAGGATCGCAGCCTGGCAAAGCGTCGGGATTCGCGCAATAAAACCACCTCGATGTATTTGAGCGTTCAGCCGGGTGTGATGTTTACCTCGAAGGTGGTGGACGCAGGTCTTAATTTTACGTATGAACGCACGACGGAGCAGGTCGGCTATGCGGCTTTCGGTACGAATACGACCAGCGGAATGATCTACTTCTTCGAAGGCATGTGGTTTTATACCAGCCAGCAGCTCGGGGGAAGCGAAAAATTCTATGACGTCTATTACAAAGGCTCCGAATACGGAGGCGCCGCCCAGTTGGAATTGAAATTGGGAAAGAGGGTGAAGTTCTTCAATCAGTTCTCGGCCGAATACGGCAAAATGGAGCGTTTCCGCTTCGATTTGGACCAGCATCTGGGCGACAACGATCAGTTGACCTACCGCTATCTGGGGGTGCTCAACGTTGCGGGCCGCAGGGTCGATCAGCGACTTTCGGTCGACGCCTCGTGGGGCGACCTGCTGAAATACAACAATATTCAGGAGCTGGAACTTGATCCGGAGACCAATCAGAAACTGTACAAACAGTACGGCCGTTTCCTGAAATTCTCGCAGAAGCAGCGCAGCGTCGATGCCGATTACAAACTCTACGTCAAGCGCAACGAGTGGAGCAGTTCGTGGATCGTCGATGCGGCTTATACCTATTACAAGGCCGAATCGGAATATACGATCTCCCCGGCATGCTACGATCAGGACCTGCACTATTCTAAACTGATGCTGGGCGTGACGAAGAACTTCCGGTTCAGCGGCCGCAGCTGGCTCGACGCGACGGTGCGCGGCGGCTATACGTTCGGCGGCGGAACCGAACTGGAGAAGAGCTGCCCCGAGGGGGTGCAGATCGACAACGAGAACTATCGCGCCGACCTGCTGGCCCAGGAGTATGCCTTCCTGACCAACGACCGTCTGAACGGCGAGGCCGGCCTGCGCTATACGCACTGTTTCCCGGCGAAGAAAATGAGCCTGTACGTCGATCTGAAAGGGCGTGCGGCATGGGGGCGCAGCGGCCTGATGGACGGCAGCCGGCGCGGCGGCCTGTTCGCGGCCGTGGGTCTGAACTTCTGAACCGCGGTTCGTCATTAAAAACCCCGCAGGACGCGAAAGTCCTGCGGGGTTTTTGTCGTCGGGGATTCATAAAAAAGGAACGGACCCTTTTCGAAAGGGTCCGTTCCTTGGCGAGCGCAGGGCGGGTTATTTCACCAGCCGCATTTCATCGATCAGCTTTCCGGCGCCGGCGTATTTGTCCATGATCCACAGCACGAAGCGGATGTCGACGCAGACTGTCTTGAAGTTGGTCGGGTGGAAATAGATGTCGCCCGACATCGACTCGCGGTTGCCGTCGAACGCCAGTCCGATCACGTCGCCCCGGGCGTTGAGCACCGGGCTTCCCGAATTGCCGCCCGTGATGTCGTTGTTGGTGAGGAAATTGACGTACAGCCGGCCGTTTTCGCCCCAGCGGCCCCAGTCCTTGCTGCGGATGAGCGAAGACATCCGGTCGTCGACACGGAATTCGTAGTCGTCGGGATTGTATTTTTCGAGGTAGCCGTCGATCGTCGAACGGGAGTCGTAGTGCACGGCGTCCTTGGGCGAGACCGGGCCTACGGTTCCGTAGGTGAGGCGCATTGTCGAGTTGGCGTCGGGATATTGGGGCGTGCCTTCCGATTCGCGCATCTCGTAGATGGCGTGGGTGTAGCGGAGTTCCTCCTTGTCGGCGTCGATGCCCGACGTCTCCTCGGCCTGTTTGAGTTTCTCGGCGAAACGCCGCGAGCTGACCGAATTGGCCATCGCCGCCATCGGGTCGGAGAGGATCTCCTCGGCCGTGCGGGGCTGTGCGAACCAGGCGCAGAGCTTTTCGTAGCTGGTGCAGCAGGTGTTTTCGAACGCGTAGTCGACCAGCGCCGGAACGTTGCCCTTGAAACGGTCGTAAAGCTGCGGCAGCTGCTCGCCCCACATTTCGCGGGGCACGTTGTCGGTGAAACTCTCCATCATCCGTGTCAGCACCTCCTTGTCGGTGGCCAGGTCGAAGTCCTTCATCATCCGGCGGGTGTTGGACTTCACGCCCGCGAAGTTCTTGTCGCCGTCCTGCACCGAGGCGATGCCGTCGCGCTGCATGCGGTCGACGAGCGTGCCGAGACGGTTGGCCGTCATCATCACGTCGCTCGGGCGAATCCACGTCTCCTGGTAGTAGCACTTTTCGCGCACGGCTTCGGCGCGGGCCTCGTAGCCTTTTTTGAGGTTGGCGAGCAGGTCGCCGTATTCGGCCCTGCGGGCCGGATCGGCGTCGATCCAGGCGGCGAGGCGCGCCTCCTCGGCGGCGCGGATGCCGATAACGTCGTAACGGCGCAGGCAGATGTTCTCCCACTTGGCGTAGTCGGCGTAGTTGCTGATGTTGAAATACTTGTCGCTGTACATCAGCCGCACGTCCGGGTCGGCCTCCATGTGGCGCAGCATGATGTCGAGGCGGTCGCGGCGCGCCTTGATCACCACGGGGTTGGTCACGTGCTCCTTTTCGCGCACGGCCTGCGACGACATGTAGCGGTTGGTGCGGCCCGGAAAGCCGATCACCATGGCGTAGTCCCCGTCGTGGATGCCACTCGTCGAGACATTCAGCACCTTGCGGGGCGTGATGGGCACGTTGTTCTCCGAGTAGGCCGCCGGGCGGCCCTTCGCGTCGCCGTAGACGCGGTAGAGGGCGAAATCGCCCTTGTGCTGGGGCCAGCCCCAGTTGTCCTGCTCGCCGCCGAAGGCCCCGATTTTCACGGGAGGCGCACCCACGAGGCGCACGTCCTTATAGGTCTCGTAGTAGAAAAGCAGGTATTTCTTGCCCTTCCACATCGAGGCGCATTCCACTTCGAAGGGGGTGTCCCCGCCGTACTTCCGTTCGAGGATGCCATAGACCTTGCGCGTCCCGAAGATGCCCAGGCTGTTGGCCTTTTCGAGCGAGTCGCGGATGGCCTGGGCCTCGTCCGTCACGTCGCGGACCTGCCGCAGGAAGGTCACGGTCTTGCCCTTGAGCGGCAGTTCGTCCTTTTGTTCGAGCGCCCAGAAGCCCTCTTCGAGGTAGTTCTTCGCGGGGGTGCTCAACGAGTGGATGTCGCCGTAGGCCACATGGTGGTTGGTGATGACGAGTCCCTTGTCCGAAATCACGCTGCCCGTGCCCATGCCGCCGTCGACGGCCACGATGGCGTTGCACAGCGCCGGGGACTCCTCGTTGTAAATCTCTCCGGGTTTGAGTTTCAGCCCCTCCTTCTTCATCTGGGGGTAGATCACGTCCCGGAACGTGCTGACCAGCCACATGCCTTCGTCGGCCGACGCCGCAACCGGGAGCAGGACGCAGGCCAGCAGGTAAAAAATCGCTTTTTTCATCGTCTTCTTGGTTTATCTCGAAAAAAGGGGCTTGCGTATCACAAGCCCCGGTGGTGTCAGAGGGTGTGTCCCTCGGTTTTGAAGGTGAACTTCGGCTCCTCGTCCTTGAGCGTGCCGTCCTTGTATTTCACGGGCCACACCTTGGCGTTGAGCAGTTCGTTCCAGATCTTCGCGTCGTCCCACATCGACTTGACGTAGACGATCCGCAGTACGGGAACCTCCTCGTCGTTCAATGCCACGTCGAGCCGCGTGATGCCCTCCTTGAGCGAGAGGAACCCGCGGAAGTAGGGGAAGCTGCGCTTGATGAGCGGCTTCTCGATGCCGCGGCACTCGACTTCGTAGACGCCTTTGGGGTACTTCGCGTCATCGCCGTAAGTCTCGGTGTTATGCTTGAACGGCGCCGAGAGGTCGCGGGTCTGCTCGAACATCAGGTCGAGGAACTCGCGGCGGCCGATCCTGCCGGCGGCGGGGTCGTAGCTTTTGAGCTCGTAGTGGACCGGAATCGCGCGGACCTTGCCGCCGTGGGCCAGCATGTGGGCCTCCTTGACCTCGATCGAGTCGCGGAGCATCTTTTCGGGGATCGCGGCCGACGGGTCGACGTAGAGCGTAACGGCTACCGGGCAGTCGTACTGTGCGTCGAAGCCGCAGATGCCGTCGATGTTGCGCAGGATGGCCCCGAAGTAGACCATGTCCATCTTATCGTGGAGTCCCTCGACGCCGATGCGGACCACCGACAGCGAGTCGACGCCGGCTTTCGGCGTTGCGAACTTCATGGTCGTCGGCGAGAAGATCGCCTTGTCGATGCTCGTCTCGTCGATCGCCTTGGGATCGTAGCTGATCACCACGGCGTGGCGTTTCACGAACGTTTTCACGCCGTAGACGCCCGGCACTTTCTGCATCTTCGCGGAGAAGGCCTTCGAGCTGCCGAAGCACTTTACCGAGGTGAGTCCTTCGATTTCGTAGGTCTGCATGCCTTCGACCTGCTCGTATTCGCCCCACTTCTCGTCGATGGTCGGAAGTTCCCAGTGGCTGCCGAACCACAGCGCCGCAGGCCGCGGCCAGCGCCAAGCGCCGCGCCGAAGAGCGCGACGGCCAGGATGCCGGGCAGCCAGCGCAGCGAGCGTTTGCCGCCGACCTGCAACGAATCTTCGGGGCAGGCCGAGACGCACGTTCCGCAGAGCGTGCAGTCGATGTGCTTCACCTTGTCGAGGTTCTTGATGTCGATCGAATAGGGGCATTTGCGTCGGCAGACGTCGCACTTGGTGCACGTGGCTTCGTCGCGGACGATGCGCAGCAGCGGGAAGACCTTGCTCTTGAGATAGATCATCTCCCAGAGGTAGCCGATGACGCAGGCGGCGCCCAGCGCCCATACCCAGGCCGAAGCCACGCCCAGCAGCCCGAGCGCCCACAGCAGGATGACGATGCCCGCGAAGGTGAGGGTGAATTTGAAGATGTTGCTCAGCGCACCCAGCGGGCAGATGTATTTGCACCAGAACATTTTGACGAAAAAGCTGCCGAGGAAGAGCAGTGCAACCGAAATGACGGTCATCCAGACGGTGATCTCACCCTTGAAGCCCGTGGCGACGGCGTAATAGGGGTCGAAATTCTTGCAGAAAAGTTCGCTGCTTGACGCCGACATGTAGAACACGTAGAACAGCAGCGCGTATTTGACGGCGCGGAGCAGGCGGTCGGCGATGCTTCCCGGGCGGATTTCGACGCTGACCTTCAGTTTTTTGCCGCCCCGGCCCATCCATTCGCTGACGGTTCCCAGCGGGCATAGGTAGCCGCAGAAGAGTTTGCTGAAAAGGATCACTCCCACGGCGAGCATGACGCCTACCATGATCTGCGTCATGGACATCGTGCATGCCAGCGAGTTGTTGACCAGGTAGCTTCCCAGTGCCTGCAGTCCGCCGAACGGGCAGTAGGCCTCCACGTCCGCGGGTTTCTCCCCGAGCGTAAGCCCGTAGACCACGAATCCCACGATTGCCGCAAGCGTGCCCCATTGCAGCAAATTCTTTAACCAATTGCTTTTTCTTTTCATTGTTCGGGTTGTAAATGATGTGTATAACGCAAAGATAGTTATTTTGAAGTTTGATTGATCCGCGACGTCCGTTTTTTAGCGTCTCCTGTGCGACTTTTTTGTATATTTGCGAAACTGCACTGCATAATTAAGCGAATCCACGATGAAAAAATCTGTTCTGATCCGTGCGGCCCTGCTCTGTCTGCTGGCCGTTCCGGCGGCGGGGCAAGTCCCCGCAGGCCCGCAAGAGAAGATGCCGCTCGACGGCGAGGTCCGGGTCGGCCGGCTCGACAACGGGATGACCTACTACATCCGGCATTACGACAATCCCCGGCAGCGGGCGGATTTCTTCATCGCCCACGACGTAGGCGCCCTGCAGGAGGAGGACGACCAGAACGGCCTGGCCCATTTCCTCGAACACATGGCCTTCAACGGAACGAAGCACTTTCCCGGAAAGGGCATTCTCAACTACCTTGCGGCCAATGGAGTGCGCTTCGGATACAACGTCAATGCCTACACCTCGCGCGACCGTACGGTCTACAATGTTTCCAACGTGCCGCTGGTGCGCGAGGGACTGGTGGACTCGCTGCTGCTGATCCTGCACGACTGGTCCTATTACATCGCCTGCGAACCCGGGGAGATCGAGTCGGAGCGGGGTGTGATCCGCGAGGAGTGGCGGCGCGGCAACGACGCCCGCTCGCGCATGGCCCGCAAGTCGGCCGAGGTCGAGTACGACGGGTCGAAATACGCCCGGCGCGACGTGATCGGCGACATGGAGATCGTCAACAGCTTCGGGCGGCAGACGCTCATTGACTTCTATCATAAATGGTATCGTCCCGATCTGCAGGCGGTGATCGTCGTCGGCGACGTGGATGTGGACGCGATGGAGCGGAAGATCCGCGACGTGATGTCGTCGATCCCGAAGGCCGAAAATCCCGCCCGGAAGGAGGTCTACGACATTCCGCAGCGCGACAAGCCCCGCTACGGACTGGTGACCGATCCCGAAACCAAGGCCGTGGCCGTGAAGCTGATCTTCTACCAGCCCTATCCGTCGGAGGAGGAGCGTGCGACGGTGGGCGCCGTGCGCGACGAACTGGCGCGCAAGGTCTTTCTCGAAATGGCGCGCGCCCGGCTGGCCGAGGCGGAGAAACGCCCCGACGCCCGTTACAAACGCGTGGTGGCCGTTCTCGGGAGCCTCGCCACATGCCGGAACACCTTCATGCTGACGGCCCTGCCCAAGGAGCACGATATGCGCGAGGCGTTGGCCGGGGTGCTGACCGACGTGGAGCAGATCCGACGCTACGGTTTCAGCCGCGAGGAGTTCGAGGCCGCACGTGCCAAGGTGGCGCGGAGCGAGAAAGCCGCGCTCGAAAAGTACCGGCTCGCCACGAACACCGACCTGGCCGGGCGGTATGTGGAGCATTTCACGCGCAATGTGCCCTACGTGACGCCCGACGACCGGACGCGGATCGTCGGCGAGCAGCTCGACGCCCTGACCTGCGAGGAGGTGAACGGCCTGCGTGCCGGCATGACCTCGCCGGAGGGGATGCTCGTGCTCGTGTCGTCGTCCGAGGAGCATCTGGACAAGGTTCCTTCGGAGACGGATGCCTTCGACCTGATCGACTCGGTGAAGCGTGCGAAGATCGCCCGTCCCGAGCGCCGCGGGAAGTCCGCCGGACCGCTCTTTACGGAGAAGGTGACGCCCGGAAAGGTCGTCAGGACCCGCAAGGCGCCTCTCGGGGCCGAGGAGTGGACGCTCTCGAACGGCGTGAAGGTCTTCTGGCGCACCGTTCCCGAGGTGATCGGCGTCCGCAAGGTCGGGGTGACGGCGGTCAGCGAGGGCGGCTTCGCCCGCGACAGCGATGTGGAGGGCATGCACCTGCTTCAGAACTACATTCGCACGATGGGCGTGAAGGACCTCGACCGCGCCGGGATGCGCGACCTGCTTTTCGCCCACGACGCCAGTCTGATGGTGACGCTGGGGCGGACTGAAAGCGTCTTCTCGGGAGCGTCCGGCGTGGCCGACTTCGAACTGCTGCTGCAACTGCTGCATCTCTATATCACCCGTCCCAACTTCTCGGAGCAGGCCTACGGCGACTATCTCGACCTGGCCCGCGCGTCGCTCGGAAAGGAGAAGTCGCCCAAGGCGCTTTTCGCCGAGCGCGCCGACAGCGTAAAATACGGCGGCCATCCGTGGCTGCGGCGGGCGACGCCCGCGACGCTCGACCGTTTCGACCGCGAGGCGGCCCGCAGGCTCTATGACAAGCTCTTCGGCAACGTCGCCGACTTTGTCTTTTTCTTTGCGGGCGAGATGCCGGCCGCCGAGGCGCGGCCGCTCGTCGAGAAATACATCGGCTCGCTGCCCGCGGCCCCGAAGCGGAAATTCGCGAAGACGGATTTCAGGATCGTTCCCGGAGCGGCGGAATACGACGCGGTCGTCCCGGGCGCCGTGACGCCCAAATCGTCGATCGAACGCATCTACCACGGCCGGTTCGACTATACTCCGGAGAACTACGCCGCGCTGCGTTACGTCACCTACATCCTTGGCGCACGCTATTTGACGACGGTGCGCGAGGAGAAGGGCGGAACCTATTATGTCGGCGTGCATGACGAGGTCAGCGCCCGTCCCCGCGGCTACTGTCAGCTGGTGGTGAGCTTCGACACCGACCCCAAACTGTGTGAAATGCTGTTGGGCGAGGTGCAGAAGGGCATCGAACGTCTGGCCGCCGAGGCTCCCTCGGAGCAGGAGGTGAACGAGGCGATGCTCTATTTCCGGAAAGTCAACGCCGAAAGCCGGTCGAAGAACCTGAAATCCACCTCCTACTGGCTCAACAAGATGCGTGCGGAGTATTTCGACGGCGTGGATCTGGACAAGGACAACGAGGCGTTGTTTACGGCCGTGACGCCCGCCGAGGTGCGCCGCCTGGCGCGTGAAATCCTCGCCCAGGGCAACCGCTATACGGCGGTCTTCACGCAGGAGTGACGCGGGGCAACCCGCTTTCCGAAACGAAACCCGGGCGGCCCATCGAGGCCGCCCGGGTTTTTCGTGTGTGTCGCCGCGCGCTATTTGCGCGTGATCTTCAGGGCGAAGCCTCCTCCGGGAGCCATCTTCACCGTCAGCTTCCGGTCGGCGGGAATTTCGACCGACTCGCGTTTGTAGTCGCGGGCCGCCTTGTCGGCGTTGACGCCGTCGCGGAACAGTTCGGCGGTGTAGGCGCCCTCGCCCAGGAAGCCGAGGTCTATGGTCAGGGTACGGGCGTTCCAGTCGGTCATGCCGCCGACGTACCAGGTGTCGCCCTTGCGGCGTGCGATGGAGACGTACTCCCCGACGCGGCCGTCGAGGCCCACGGCCTCATCCCAAGTCGTCGGGACGGAGGCGATGAACTCCGTGCATTCCGGCTCGCGCATGTAGTTCGACGGCGAGTCGCACAGCATGTTGAACGGCGATTCGAAGATCACGTATTCGGCCAGCTGGCGGCAGCGCGTGCCCTGGCTCATGGCCTCGGAGCCTACGGCGCGGAAGTTCCGGCGCGTGGCGTTGCGCATGGCGCCCTGCGTGTAGTCCATCGGTCCGGCGAGCATGCGGATGAAGGGGATCGTCACGTCGTAGGTCACCATGTCGGTCTTCTCGCTGGTCCACTTCATCTGCTCCAGCCCGAAGACGCCCTCGAAGTTGAGCACGTTGGGATAGGTGCGCTGGATTCCCGCGGGCTTGTGGTAGCCGTGCATGTCGAGGAACAGGCGGTATTTGGCGGCCGTTTCCGCGAGGCGGTAGGTGAAATCGGCGATCTTCTGGTCGTCGCGGTCGAGGAAATCGACCTTGAAGCCCTTGATGCCCATCTCCGAGTAGTGTTTGCAGACGCGTTCGAGGTCGCGTTCCGTGGCATAGAAACCGGCCCAGAGGACGATGCCCACGCCGCGTTCCTTGCCGTAGGCGACCAGTTCAGGCAGGTCGATCGCGGGAACGACCTGGAAAAGGTCGGCCTTTTTGTTCACGGCCCAGCCTTCGTCGAGGATGACGTATTCGATGCCGTGGTCGGCGGCGAAGTCGATGTAGTATTTATAGGTTTCGTTGTTGATTCCCGACTTGAAGTCCACGCCGTAGAGGTTCCAGGTGTTCCACCAGTCCCAGGCCACCTTGCCGGGTTTGATCCACGAAACGTCCTCCACGCGCGAGGGTGCGGCGAGACGGTAGACCATGTCGTTGTCGGCCAGCTGGATGTCGCGTCCGGCGATGGCGAAGACGCGCCACGGGAAGGTGCGGGTCCCCGAGGTGCGGGCGATGAAGTCCTCGCGCTCGGTCACCAGCAGTTGCAGTTCGTTGTGGCCTCCCTGCACCTCCTTGGCCGGATAGGGCGCGAAGTTGCCCCGGAGGGCCTTGCCGCCCGTGGGGTTGTAGAGGTACATGCCCGGGTAGTCCTCCAGGTCGGCCTCGGTGATGACGATTTTCGCCGTTCCGGCGTCTGCCAGGATGGGCAGGAAGGCCAGGCGGTCGTCGGCGACCTTCGAGACGGGCTGGGTGGAGTAGGTGTTTTCGAAGCTGTTGAAGTAGTAGCGGGCCAGCCCCGGTTCCTTCTTGCCGTCGCGGGCGTAGGGGACCAGCGTCGTGAAGTCCTCCGGGAAACGGATGTCCACCAGCTCGTCCGTAACGGTGATTTCGTCCTTCATCGAGGTGCGGAACCGGTAGGCCGCGCCGTCGTCATAGGCCCGGAAGTCGATGCCGTAATCCCCTTTGAACGTAAGCGTCAGCGAGTTGTATCGGTCCTCGACGGCGCTGCGCTTGTAAAAGGGCGCTTCGATGATTTCGTCGACGCTTTTTGCCGACGCCTTGCGCACCGAGGCTTTGCGGCCGAGCACGCGCCCGTCGGCGAGCGTGAGCGAAAGGGGCGAGGGGGCGATCAGCTCTTTGCCGTCGCGCGAAATGGAGTAGGTGACGGCGTCGGCGCCGACATCCACGCGTACGGCGATTTTCCCGTCGGGGGATTTCAGATCGTAGGTTTTGGCTGCGGAAATTCCGGTCCCGGCACTGAATAGCAGAAGTGTCAGAAGTAGTTTTTTCATAATGGATTATTGGGTTTGAGCTACGAAAATAGTGAAAAAAACGCGAAAACCGGCGTTTCGGGCGGAAAATCGGTTACTTTCCCTGCAATGCGTCCATTACGGCGTTGCTCTGGCGGCGGAAAAGACGCAGGTTGTAGGTGAACTGGAACGACACGTAGCGGCCGACGGCCAGGTTCGTCACGTTGCGCAGCGTCGTTCCCGACACCGTGCGGCGGAAGGTCGTGCCGTTCTGGTCGAGAATGTCGTTTACTCCGACGCTGGCTTCGCCCAGGCAGTTGCGGAAGAGCTTGACGCCGAGCATCGCGTTGCAGATCAGCCGTTCTTCGAGGAACGTGTCCGTGATCCCCCGGTAGTAGTTGTAGTCGGCGTTGGCGCGCAGGACGAGGCGTTTCCAGAGGACGAACGTCGTCTCGGCTTTCGCCGTCTGACTGAAATAGGTATTGTCGAGCGTGCGCACCTCGGAGGAACTCCGGCTCACGTTGTAGCGGCCCGTGTAGCTCAGGCGGAAGTCCACCGCTTCCGAGATGTTGCTGCCGAGCGTCAGTCCGGCATTGTAGACGTTGTTGTTCAGAAAGTTGCGTTCGCCGTTGATGATGCTCGGGATGCGGCCCGTCGAGATGCCCGCCCGGAAATTGAGGTTCGAGCGCAGCCACCGGACCGGCATGCCGTAGTTGACGCTGGCGCGCAGGCTCCAAAGTCCCGCGAGGTTGACCGGCTTGGTGTACTGGTTGCCTTCGCCCAGTTTGGTCCCTTCGTCGTCGATCACGAAATCCGGCGAGTCGATCACCAGCGAGTCGGTGATGGTGTTGGGGCTGGCCGTCGCTTCCGCCGAGACGGTGAAGGTGCGCCCTTTGGCGGGATTCGCCCGGATGTACTGGCCCGAAAGGCGGTGGGTGTAGACCGGGTCGAGACCGGGGTTTCCGGCGAAGACGTTTTGGCGGTTGGTGGTGTTGACGATGTCCTGCAAGTCGGTGGCGCGGGGATTCGACGTGCGTCCCGAAGCGTTGAACTTCAGGGTGTTGTTGCGGTTTACGTTGATGTTGGCCACCACGCTGTATGTCAGGTTGTCGAACGACGTCTCGGTCTTCCGCGCATAGGGAAAGGCGTAGTCGCTGCTGAAGGCGGCGTGCTGGTAGTGGAGCGTTCCGGCGATCTTCGTCTTTTTGAAATAATACTGGTACGTACTGCCGATGCGGTGGGTCAGGTAGGCGTAGTCGTATTCGGTGGACTGCCTGGGGTTGCGCTCGTCCGGAAAGACGTTCTCTTTGGTGAGCACGAACGTATTGCGTTCGACGCTGTTGTCGGTGTAGTTGATGCGGTATTCGAAGCTCAGGCGCGAGCGTTTCGAGAGCGAACGGGTGTAGCTCACGTTGCCGTTCACGTCGTAGCCCGGCTGGTCGCGGTCGGTGCGCGTGATGTTGCGCGAAGAGTAGTCCGACGTGTCGCACTCTATGTTGTCCGGGTCGCGGAAGGTGTACTGCCGCGGGCGGCTCAGCTGTTCGTAGCTGCGGTAGGTTCCCCCGGCTCCGACGGTCAGGTTGTGCGACTTGGCGCCCGGCAGGCGGTAGCGGTAGAGCAGGTAGTTCGAGACGTTGTAACCGTCGCTGTTGTTGTGGCCGAAGTTGCGGCGGCGGTAGACGAAGCGGATGTCGTCGTCGGAGAACTTGTTGTCGGTGCGGCTCCGCAGTTCGTTGCGGGAGTTGTTGTCCTGCAGGCTGAACGAGGTGCGCATCATCACCGAATGGCGGTCCGAGAACTTGTAGTCGATGCGCGAGTTGAAGCGGTGGTTGAGGTTGAGCGTCTTCGAGCGGTTCTCGTCGTTGTAGAGCACCAGTTTGTCCGTCGAAGTGAAGGTCTGCCGGTCGCTTTGGCTGGTGTTGCGGTTGTCGGTGCGGTTGAAGAAGTAGCTGGCCGTGACCTTTCCCTTCGCGCCCCAGTCGTCGCTGTAATTGACGCCGATGGCCTGCACCGTCGAGATGCCGTCCAGCGGGCGGACCATGAAGCTGTTGTTCGGGCTTTTCCGGCCCGACCGGTCCGTCGTGCCGAGAATGTCCTCGAACGAGAAGTTCTGGCGGCTGATGTTGTTCGCCAGGCCGACCACCGAGATGCGGCGGTCGTTGTCGAAAATGTTGACATTGCCGCCCCCGATGTACTTGTCCGCAATGCGCTTGCCCTCGGTTTTCAGCCGGGTCATCAGCCCCTTGCGGGCGGCCTCCACCGCAGCCGCGTCCCCCTGCTGGGAGGCGTCCACCAGGCGCAGGTAATCCTCCTGGGGAAATTTGCTGTCAATGGGCAGCCACACGGCGGCCCCCTCCCGGCCGGGGAGCTTCACGGCAAACTCCACCCGCTCCCGGCTGCCGGGGACAATGGCCACGTTTTCCCCGTATTGCTCCGGGGCCAGCATCTGGCTCAGCAGCGCGCCCAGCTGCATTTCGCCCCAGATGCCTCGGGTTTTCACGTTGGTGAGCACTTTTTTCAGGTCGCCCACGCC
>ERZ779866.1608-NODE-1608-length-22443-cov-7.827497_pt1 | contig 22443 bp, 16 predicted proteins | sample MGYA00511248_ERZ779866 | MGnify/ENA primary metagenome ERZ779866 (study PRJEB29588, sample SAMEA2155758) | human gut metagenome | biome: human gut; feature: human-associated habitat; material: faeces | place: Denmark | collected 2008/2010 ... | reverse complement strand
AAAGAAACAGCCATGGTTCAAAAATAAAACCATGGCTGTAAATTTATAATTTTAAAAGTCAAACTTTACCGAGAGCGAACCATTTTAAAGACTTAGAAAAAGGTTTCGCCCGACCTGTGCAGGTGTTTATTTATTAAAATTACTTTTGCAGGTCGGAATTAAAAGACATCATGGTGGAGTGGATGGCACGGACTTTTTTGGCGAGGTCGATGTATGAGCTTGGTGTGAGCTGCTGGGCTGAGTCGGAAACGGCAACCTTTGGGTTCGGGTGAACCTCGATTATAAGTCCGTCCGCTCCTGCCGCAACTGAGGCAAGACTCAGTGACTCGATGTAAGCTCTTTTGCCTGCCGCATGGGATGGGTCAACAATTATGGGCAGAGAGCTTCTCTCCTTTACAACAGCAACCGCAGAAATATCCAAGGTGTTTCTTGTGGCTGTTTCAAAGGTTCTTATTCCTCTTTCACAGAGAACTATGTTGTAGTTGCCCTCGCTCATCACGTACTCGGCGGCGTCCAGCCATTCCTCGATTGATGAGGCTATTCCTCTCTTTAAAAGCACGGGAACACCGCTTTTGCCAACAGCCTTTAAAAGACGGAAATTCTGCATGTTTCTTGCGCCTATCTGGAACATGTCGCAGTATTTTGCCGCAATGTCAAGTTGGTTTTCGCTTATAACCTCGCTTACAACACGCAGTCCGGTGGCGTCGGCGGCTTTTCTCAAAAGCTTGAAGCCCTCGTCCTCAAGTCCCTGGAAGGAATAGGGGGAAGTTCTTGGCTTGTATGCGCCGCCCCTCAAAAACTGTGCGCCGGCTTCCTTTACAGCATATGCCGCCTCCATAATCTGGTCTTCGCTTTCAACAGCGCAGGGACCGCCCATCATTGTAAACTCGTCGCCGCCTATCTCAAAGCCCTTTACGTTTACTTTTCTTCCCTCGGGACACATGTCACGGCTGGCAAGCTTGTAGCTGTGCATAATGGGAACACAGCTTTGAACTCCGTCCATTGACTCTATGCAGGTGTCGCAGAGCTTTGACTTGTCGCCGATTATACCGATAATTGTTGTGTCTGTTCCCTTTGAAAGATGTACTCCAAGACCGTGGTCTTTAAGCACTTGCTGAACATTATTTATCTCCTGCTCAGTGGCGTTCTTTTTCATTACAATAATCAAAATTCATTCATCCTTTCTCAGGAAGCAGTTTTCTGTTATTTTACAAAGCGTTTTATATAGCCGTCAGCCTTGTCAATAAGGTTAAAATCATTTTCATAGCTGCAAAGCTTTTTTGCGCCATCAATATCAACCCATAAAAAGCTGTCGATTTCGCTTTCCTGAAGCTTGATATTGTCGCTTACGGTTCTCGCAAGAAAGAAAACAACTTCCTTTCTTATTTTTCCGAAAGGACAGTAGCTGCTGACCTCACGGAAATTATCCATTATTTTTACGTCGAGATTTGTTTCCTCTTTGATTTCTCTGATTGCGGTTTCCTCTTCGGTTTCGTTTTCCTCAATATGACCCTTTGGGAAACTCCAGTGTCTGCCGTTGTGGTTTTTCACAAGGAGAAGCTTCACGTCATTTTTGTTCTTTCTGAAAATTACAGCTCCGCAGGATTTTTCATACAAACAGATAATTTTTGCAGGGACAAAACTCTTTAATGCGGAAAGAGCTTTCATGATGTCTGGCTGGTAATACACTTCGTTTTCCGAACTGACAATTATCTTTGCATCGCCGTTTTTCGGAGTAACAATGGCAATAACAATTCCGTAGAAAACATCGTTTACCGGTTTTTTGGTAAATATAATCGCCCGCCTGCTTTTATCCTCAATATTAGCGTACCCCGAATAAAGATTATTTGCAAGTTTTCCGTATATATTTGCAGTTACCTTTCTTGCCAACATCGCCCATTCACCCCCGTTACCAATAGATTAAAAACTTGTCGATATTTATGTTTAATTATATTACAAAACTAACATCTTTACAATATATATTCATAAAATTATATCCCCTGTTTGTGTTATTTTTTCTTGTTATCATAAATTTAAAGTGACTTATCTATAAAAACCTGTATTGCATGACGGTGTTCTTTGTGATACAATGTACAAAAGAAATATGTAAATATTACTATGCGAGCAAAGCCTTAATACAGACGAACTATTCTAAAGAATAAGGAAAAAGTCTCGCCCGACCTGTGCAGGCGTACATTTCCAAAAATAACCCTTACAGGTCGGAAATAAAAATAAGGTCTCGCCCGACCTTGTAACGATATTCATTTCTAAATGAAACCTTTGCAAGACGGAGATAAAAAACAGACCTTATCACGAGCGAGCCATTCCAAAAATTAAGGCAAAGGTCTCGCCCGACCTGTGCAGGCGTGTATTTCCAAAAATAACCCTTGCAGGTCGGAGTTAAAAAAAGAAAGGATAGATATAGTATGAATTATGAATTTTCACAGAGAGTTCAGGCTCTCAAGCCCAGCGCAATAAGAGAAATTTTTAAATATGCCGCAGACCCAACAGTGGTTTCCCTTTCTGCCGGAAACCCGGCTCCGGAAGCTTTTCCATGTAAGGAGCTTGCAGAAATTTCTGAAAAGCTTTTAAGAGAAAACCCTGTTGCCGCTTTCCAGTACAGCTTTACAGAGGGTTATCCTGTTTTAAGAGAACAGCTTAAAAAATATATGGCTGAAAAACACAACTCCTTTAAGGATTTTGACGACCTCATCATCACCTCCGGCGCACAGCAGGTTATGGATTTGACCACAAAGGTGCTTGTAAACGAGGGCGATAAGGTTATCTGCGAAGCTCCAAGCTTTATCGGCTCCCTCAACAGCTTCAGAAGCTATTTAGGACAGCTTGTAGGCGTTCCCGTTGAATCCGACGGTATGAACATGGAAGCTCTTGAGGAAGCTCTTAAAAACAACGAAAACGTGAAGTTTATCTACACAATTCCAAACTTCCAGAATCCATCAGGGGTTACAATGAGCTATGAAAAGAGAAAGAAAATGTATGAGCTTGCCTGCAAGTACAATGTAATTATTCTTGAGGACAACCCATACGGCGACTTGAGATACAGCGGCGAGCATATCCCAACTATTAAGAGCCTCGACACAGAGGGCAGAGTAATCTATGCCGGAACATTCAGCAAGGTTATTTCACCGGGTATGAGAGTTGGCTGGTGCATTGCTCCAAAGGAGATTATTTCAAAAATCGTTGTGTGCAAACAGGGCGAGGACGTTCACACAAATATCTGGTCACAGATGGTTTGCAGTGAGTTTATGGCTAATTACGACTATGAAGCTCACCTTGAAAATCTGAGAAACATCTACAGAAAGAAAGCTCAGTTTGCCATGGACCTTCTTGATAAACACCTTGCTCCTAAGATTACATACGATAAAATCGACGGCGGACTTTTCATCTGGTGCAAGCTTCCCGAAAACGTTGACATGCCTGAGTTCTGCAAAACAGCGGTTCTCAACAAGGTTTGTGTAGTTCCGGGAAATGCTTTCCTTACCGACGAAAGCGAAAAGACAAACGCTTTCAGAATAAATTTCTCAACACCTACAGACGAACAGCTTGAAAAGGGAATTAAAATTCTCGGCGAAGTTGCCAACATGTTTATTAAATAATTTTTTATTTTTAATTCCGCCTTGCAAAGGTTTCATTTAAAAATTAACGACATTTCAAGGCGGGCGAGACGTTTTCCTAAGTCTTGGGAATGGTTCGCTTACATATGAGTTTTTATCAACATACAAATTCGGAGGAAAATTATAATGGAAACAGAAAAGAAAAAGATAGTTTTCAGCGCCATTCAGCCCAGCGGTACAATCACTCTGGGAAACTATCTGGGCGCTGTAAGAAACTGGGTAAACATGCAGGATGAGTTCAACTGCATTTATGCTCTTGCTGACCTGCACACAATAACCGTAAGACAGGAGCCTGCGGTTATGAGAAAGAATATTCTTGACGCTTACGCTTCCATAATGGCATGCGGTATCGACCCTGAAAAAAGTCTTTTCTTTATTCAGAGCCATGTTCACACACACGCAGAGCTTGCATGGATTTTAAACTGCTACACACAGTTCGGCGAGCTTTCAAGAATGACACAGTTTAAGGACAAGTCCGCAAAGCACGCAGACAACATAAACGCAGGACTTTTCACCTATCCATGCCTTATGGCTGCGGATATTCTCCTTTATCAGGCTGATATGGTTCCGGTTGGCGCTGACCAGAAACAGCACCTTGAGCTTTCCCGTGACATCGCCGTAAGATTTAACGGACTTTACGGCAACGTGTTTAAAGTTCCGGAGGGATTTATTCCAAAGAACGGCGCAAGAGTTATGAGCCTTCAGGACCCAACAAGAAAGATGAGCAAGTCAGACGAGAACGTAAACGGCTGTGTACATCTTCTCGATACACCTGAGGTTATAATGAAGAAGTTCAAGCGTGCCGTTACCGACAGCGAAGCTGTAGTAAGATACGGCGAGGGCAAAGAGGGAATTAACAACCTTATGTCCATTTACTCAGCTGTTACCGGCAAAACCCTTGAGGAAATCGAAAAGGAATTTGAGGGCAAGGGCTACGGCGACTTTAAGACAACAGTAGGCGAAGCTGTTGTTGAGGCTTTAAGACCTATAAAAACACGTTACGAACAGCTTATCAAGGACAAGGCATACCTTGAAGAGTGCTACAGAAAAGCCGACGAAACCGCACTCCGCTTCAGCCGGAGAACCCTTTCCAAAGCAATGAAGAAGATAGGATTTATTCTTTAATTTTTTATATCCGACCTGTAAGGGGAGGATATAAAAATCAACATCATTACAGGTCGGGCGAGACGTTTTTCTTAGTCTTTAGAGTGGCTCGCTCTTGGTTAAGTTTGATTTTTAATATTATAATTTGACAACCGTGGTTAAAAAATAACCACGGTTGTTTTTATTTTTCTTTTATGCAATTATCAATCAAATAACAACAGCCACAATTTTTTAACCGTGGCTGTTATCTTTAAAAATTTATTTATTTTTACGTCTTATCCTTTAAAAAGCGACAGCGGAAAACTGCGATAATTTTAAATATTATAAGAGCTATAATATTTACCACAACAACTGTTGCACCCGTTGGAGTGTTTAATCCGTATGAGGCGGTTATTCCTACTAAAAAGCACACAAAGGACAAGATTACGGAACAGATTGTCACGCTTCTGAATGACTTGCAAAGGCTCATTGAGGTGAGGGCAGGGAAAATTATAAGTGCTGAAATAAGCAGTGCGCCCATCATTCTCATGCCCAGCACAACTGTCACCGCTGTCAGAAGTGCAATAAGGGAATTATAAAGTCCGGTTCTTGTTCCTGTTGCCTTGGCAAAGGACTCGTCAAAGGTTACGGCAAATATTTTTGTATAGAAAAATACAAACATAAACAAAACGCAGACGCAGAGTATCACGCTTAAAACCACGTCATCGTCGGTCATTGAAAGTATGCTTCCGAACATGTAGCTGGAAACGTCCGTGTTCATGCCGGTGGTAAGGGACACTGTTATTACACCAACAGCCAAAGCTCCTGTGGAGATTATGGCAATAGCTGAGTCGCCCTTTATTTTACTGCTTTCGCTTATTCTCAGGAGGAGAAAGGCGGCGGCTATTACCACAGGAATGGAAAAAACAAGGGGCGCAAAGTTAAAGGCGGTGGCAACTGCCATTGCGCCGAAGCCCACATGTGAAAGACCATCACCAATCATTGAATATCTTTTAAGCACAAGGCTTACGCCCAGCAATGCGGCGCAAAGGGACACAAGAACTCCAACCACTACGGCTCTCACCATAAAGGGGTAGGACATCATCTCTCCAATCATCTCAATCATGGTCACAGCAACCTCCTAAAAATCTTTTTGCCTGACTGCTTTTCTTATATTCAGCAACAGTTCCGAAGAATGTTCCCTCATCCTGAAGGTGCAGTACATGGGTGGAATGTCCTATGGAACACTTTATATCGTGGGAAACCATAATAACGGTTATTTTTTCCTTTTTGTTCAAGTCCTCTATAACATGGTAAAGCTCGTCGGTTGCCACAGGGTCAAGGGCGGCAACAGGCTCGTCCAAAAGCAAAATGGTCTTTGTGGCGCACAGGGCACGGGCAAGCAAAACCCTCTGCTGCTGTCCTCCGGAAAGCTCGTGATAACAGCGGTTTTTAAGATTTTCAATGCCAAGCTTTTTTATATTTTCCAGTGCGGCGGTCTTTTCCTTTTTGCCGTAAAAGGGCTTTAATCCCCTTGAGGCAAGACAGCCGGAAAGTACGATTTCAAAAACCGAAGCGGGGAAATCCTTCTGCGCCATTGTCTGCTGGGGCATGTAGCCTATTTCTTTTTGTCTTAATCCGTCGCCCATAACAATTTTTCCCTTAACAGGGGAGATAAGTCCCAAAAGTCCCTTTATAAGGGTGGTTTTTCCGGAACCGTTTTCGCCGACTATGCACAGCATATCCCCACGGTTTACCTGAAAGGAAAGGTCTGAAATAACCTCTTTATCGTCATAGGCAAGGCAGATATTTTCACAGGAAATAAGTGCCATCAGTTTAAAGCCTCCTTAATATTTGCAAGGTTGTTTTCCATAAGCCGGAGATATGTTACGCCGTTTTCAAAGTCCTCTTTGGAAACATTGTGGCAGGAGTGAAGCAAAAGCTTTTTAGCTCCTGTAGCTTCGCAGATTGTGTCGGCGGTTTTGCCGCTGCTAAGCTCTATATAGAACACAACCGGAATATCGTTTTCATTTACATAGTCTATAATTTCTGCGATATCTGCGGCGGAAGCCTCTGTATCTGTTGAGCATCCGGGAAATGCGGAAATATAGTCAAGTCCATAGGCGTGAACAAGATATCCGAACGGAAATCTGTCGCCGAAAACAAGTGTCTTTCTCTTTGAATTTTCAATAGTTTGTGAATATTCTTTATCAAGAGCTTTAAGCTTTTCAATATATGCGTCTGCGTTTTCATTATAATAATCTGCGTTTTCCGGGTCAGCGTCGCTGAGAGTTTCAGCAAGCTTTTCCACAATCAACACAGCATTGCCCGGGTCTGTCCACACGTGCTCGTCCTTTGGCTCTTCGCCCTCATGTTCGTGGTCGTGACCCTCTTCCTCAGGCTCGTCCAAAAGCTCAACACAGTCCATCATCTTTACAACTTCCATATCCTGGTTGTCGCCTGAGCTTATAAGGCTTCCAACCCACTGGTCGGAGTTTCCGCCAACGTATACAAACACGTCACAGCTGTTTACGTTTGCAATGTCCTGAGGTGTAGGCTCGTATGAATGGCTCTCGGCACCGGGAGATATAAGCATTTTAAGGTTGATTTTGTCGCCGCCTATTTCCCTCAAAAAGTCGTATGGAGGAAAGTTGGAGGTTATAACATTTAGTTTTCCGTTGTCCTCTGTTTCCTGTTTCTGAGAATTTGAACAGCCTGCAAAAACCGAAGCGGCAAGGGCAATCACCAGAACCGCCGAAATAAATTTAAAAAATCCTGATTTCTTCATTTTTTTCTCCTTATGATTTTTCTCTGCATTCCTTACAAAGTCCGTAAAGAACTGTTTTAGAAAGGTCCAAAACAAAGTCGTGTTTTTCCTTTATATGCTTAGCAAGATTTTCAGCGTCCGCACACTCAAGGTGGACAAGCCGTCCGCAGGCGGTGCATTTAAGATGAAAATGGTTGCAGCAGTCGCCGCCGTGCTCCATATACTGGTAGACAACGGTTTTTCCCTCTTTTCGGAAACGCCTTAAAAGCCCAGAACGGCAAAGCTCCTTTACCTGACGGTAGATTGTGCTTTTTCCTATTTTTCCGCCGCTTATTTCTCCCAGCTCAAGGGCGAGGGCGTCTATGGAAAATTCACGGTCGCTGTTTTCTTTTAGATAATTAAGCAGCATTTTCCTTTGCTCCGTATTGTATTCCTTTCTACAGACTTTTTTATCAGTCAAATAGCACATCTCCTTTACAGCGTCAACAAAGGTCAACGAATATGAGAATTACTCTCATATTATAGTATGGTGATTTTAAGTTGTCAAGCTTGGGATAAATTACAGCAAAAGAAAACCGCAGACAAGGGATTTCCCTTAATCTGCGGTTTTGTATATCAATAACCGATAGCTATATTATAACGGTGTATCCTGCAAGGCGTCGAAGCCCTCCTCGCCGGTTCTCACCTTTACCACGTTTTCAATATCGTAAACGAACATTTTGCCGTCGCCGATTTTTCCTGTGTAGAGAGCCTTTCTGGCTGTATCCAGCACAAGCTGTACCGGAACCTTGCTTACAACAATCTCCACCTTGATTTTCGGAAGCAGGCTCATATCCATTTCAACACCTCGGTAGAAGTGTGATGCGCCCTTCTGCGTTCCGCATCCCAGCACGTTTGTCACTGTTATACCGGTAATTCCTATGGAATTTAAAGCGTGCATAAGCTCGTTTAGCTTGTTCTGACGTGTGATTATGCTTATCTTTGTAAGCTTATAATCCGCTCCCGGGTCGGCGGAATCCACCAATTCAGCGGGAGCCTGTTCTGCGCCCATAGAGGAAACAGTAACCTTAGGAAGAGTCTGAGGAACATCACCTGTGTTGTCAAAGGTGATAAAGTCTGCGTAACTGCTTTCAATGCCGTGTTCTCTTATATCAAGTCCGGCAATCTCCTCATCCTCGGAAACTCTAAGTCCCATTGTGTGCTTGATAACCTGGAAAACAACTGTCATTGTAACTGCAACCCAAGCGATAACCGCAACCATTCCAAGAAGCTGAACTCCTAAAAGATGGAAGCCGCCCCCTGTGAAAAGTCCGAGACCCTCTGTTCCTGTTCCGTCTGAGAAAAGACCTACGCAAATTGTACCCAATGCGCCGTTAAGTCCGTGAACACCTACAGCACCTACAGGGTCATCTATTTTCAAAACCTTGTCGATAAATTCAATGCCGAAAACAACCACAAAGCCTGCGATAATTCCGATTATTGCAGCGGACACAGGTGAAACTGTGTCACAGCTTGCTGTGATAGCCACAAGACCAGCCAAGGTTCCGTTGAGTGTCATGGAAATATCAGGCTTTTTGTAGCGTATCCATGTGATGAGAAGCACGGCGCAGGAAGAAACAGCCGCCGCAAGGTTTGTGTTTACAAAGATTTTTCCGGCTGTAACAACGGCTTCGCCCTCCATTGAAACGGTGGAAGCTCCGTTGAAGCCGAACCAGCAGAACCAAAGAATAAACACGCCCAATGCGCCCAATGTAAGGCTGTGTCCCGGAATAGCCTTTGCCTTTCCGTTTTTGTCGTACTTTCCGATACGTGGGCCGAGAATAAGTGCGCCCACAAATGCTGCAACTCCGCCAACCATATGTACAGCTGTTGAGCCGGCGAAATCATGAAATCCCAGCTGTGAAAGCCAGCCGCCGCCCCATATCCAGTGGCCGGAAATAGGATAGATTAAAAGGCTAATAACAAAGCTGTAAACGCAGTATGCGGAAAACTTTGTTCTCTCTGCCATTGCTCCGGAAACGATAGTTGCGGCAGTTGCGCAGAAAACCGTCTGGAATATGAGAAAAGCGTAAAAGGGAACGCCGTCGGGAAGCATTGAGGTTCCGTAGTTAGCCTCTTCGGCAATTCCTCCGATACTTCCGATAAAAGCTCCTGTTCCTCCGAACATAAGCCCAAAACCAACAATCCAAAAAGCGGGAGTACCTATACAGAAATCCATAAGGTTTTTCATAATTATGTTTCCCGCATTCTTGGCTCGGGTAAAACCGGTTTCAACCATAGCAAAACCCGCCTGCATGAAGAACACCAAAGCCGCTCCCACAAGCACCCATATGGTGTTCAATGCTGAAAATTCACCCATAATAATTCCTCCTCTTTATCCGCCGAAACTAAGCGGACTTTTTATAACAAAAAGTATCTTTAATACTCTTTATTTCTAAAATAAAAAAGGTGCGGATTGCCCATGGACAAAAACCGCACCTTTGCGAAAAAAGGGAAATAAGCCGAGCCACGCTGCTCGGATGTAAGGAAGTAAAAATAAAAAAGACGCTTCGGAAACATTTCCAAAGCGCCTTTGCTTTACACACACGATTATACTCAGAATTTTTATTTTGTCAAGTTTTTATTTTAAAAAAATTTATTTGGGACGGGAACGGAAAAATATTGACGCCAAAAGAGAAAAGAAAACTGCGGCGGTTATTCCCGCTGAACCTGCGGTCAAGGCTCCTGTGAAAATCCCGAAAAATCCCTGTTCCTCCACGGCTTTTTTTACCCCTTGGGCTATTACATTTCCAAAGCCCGAAAGTGGAACGGTGGCTCCTGCCCCGGCAAAGTCCACAATATAAGGGTAAATGCCCACGGCGGACAGAATCATTCCGGCTATCAAAAATCCCACCAGTATGCGGGCAGGGGTGAGATTTGTTTTATCTATCAAAATCTGACCCACAACACAGATAAGACCGCCAACCCAAAAGGCGTTTAAAAGATTAAGTATATTCATGAAATCACCTTTCTTTGATTATGTCTTTACTATGTTTTGCATAAAACGGTCAAATATCCGGTGATATTTACTAAAATAATCATCGTTTTGGAAAATAAAGACATCATATTCAAAAATGGCATTTATAAAAGTGATATTTTGTAAAAATACATTAAAAAACTATTGATAAAAAGGAAAAAAAGCTTTATAATTAGATTGTATGAGTGGGTAATTTCAGCTCAAACAATTAAATTGAAAGGAGTAGTACCTATGAATTATTCCCATGAAGTGGAAAAAATGTGTACTGTAACAAAAGGACCTCATCATGGTCCCGCCCCAATTCCTGAAGAGGGCAAATGGGTTAAGTCCTATGAAATCAAAGATATCTCCGGTCTTTCTCACGGTGTGGGCTGGTGCGCACCTCAGCAGGGCGCATGTAAGCTTACCCTTAACGTAAAAGACGGTATTGTTGAGGAAGCTCTTGTTGAAACACTCGGTTGCTCAGGTATGACACACTCCGCAGCTATGGCTGCTGAAATTCTCCCTGGCAAGACATTGCTCGAGTGCCTTAACACAGACCTCGTTTGCGACGCTATCAACACTGCTATGAAGAACATCTTCGAGCAGCTCGCATACGGCAGAAGCCAGACAGCTTTCTCCGAGGGCGGACTTCCTATCGGCGCAGGCCTTGAGGACTTGGGTAAGGGACTTCGTTCACAGGTTGGTACCATGTTCAGCACCAAGGAAAAAGGCGTTCGTTACATGGAAATGGCTGAGGGCTATGTTCTTAAGACAGCTCTCGACGAGAACAACGAGGTTATCGGTTATCAGTTCGTTAAGCTCGGCAAGATGATGGAGGATATCCGTCACGGTGTAGATCCAAAAGAAGCATATGAAAAGAATATCGGTCAGTATGGTCGCTTCGACGGTGCGGCTAAATACATCGACCCACGTGAAGAATAATTGGTAAGGGAGGACTTAATTATGGCTAACAATGTTACTTTTGAAAGTAAGGAAAGAAGAATGCCTAAAATTGAGAAGTGCCTTGCCGAATATGGTATTGCAAGTCTTGAAGAGGCAAGAGAGCTTTGCTTGAACTGCGGCTTTGATCCAGACGCAATCGTAAAGGGCGTTCAGCCTATCGCATTTGAAAACGCATCCTGGGCTTACACACTTGGCTGCGCTGTTGCAATCAAGAAGGGTGTTAAGACTGCTGCTGAGGCTGCTGAGGCTATCGGTATCGGTCTTGAGGCTTTCTGTATCCCTGGTTCTGTTGCAGAGCAGAGAGCTGTTGGTCTTGGCCACGGTAACCTGGGCGCAATGCTCCTTAAGGATGAGACAAAGTGCTTCGCATTCCTCGCAGGTCACGAGAGCTTCGCAGCTGCTGAGGGTGCTATCGGTATCGCAAGAAATGCTAACAAGGCAAGAAAAGAACCTCTCAGAGTTATTCTTAACGGTCTTGGTAAGGATGCCGCTTACATCATCGCCAGAATTAACGGCTTTACATATGTAAAGACAGAATTTGACTACTTCACCAGCGAACTCAAAATCGTAAGCGAGACAGCTTTCTCCAACGGTGAAAGAGCTGCTGTTCGCTGCTACGGCGCAGACGACGTTCGTGAAGGCGTTGCTATCATGCAGCACGAGAACGTTGGCGTTTCCATCACAGGTAACTCAACTAACCCAACAAGATTCCAGCACCTTGTTGCAGGCACATACAAGAAGTGGGCTATCGAAAACGGTAAAGCATACTTCTCAGTTGCCAGCGGCGGCGGCACAGGACGTACACTCCACCCGGATAACATGGGCGCAGGTCCTGCTTCCTATGGTCTTACAGACTCTATGGGCCGTATGCACGGTGACGCTCAGTTTGCAGGTTCTTCTTCTGTTCCTGCTCACGTTGAGATGATGGGTCTTATCGGTATGGGCAACAACCCAATGGTTGGCGCAACAGTTGCATGCGCAGTTGCTGTTTACGAGGGACTTAATAAATAAGCCAAAAATTCGTTTTTTAGCTTTTCAATTTAATTAAACATTCAGGCACATTATTTTGGACTTTTCCTCTATAGTGTGCCTGATTTTTTATTTTTTAATTTTTTTTAAATCCGTCCTCCAAACCGCTCATTAACTGCACTATTTTTAAATATTGAAACAGCGACAGGTTCTTTTAATTTTTTTAAATAGATTATGGTATTATCTCCCTTATAACATTACAACAGGGTGATTAAAAATGAAATCTATTGAGGAAAATAACGCACCTTACATCTCCATTATGCACCAGCGGTGTCCTCTGCGTGTTTATCTAAGCACAATTCTTTACGCCGAAACCTTTAAAAATGCCGTTTACATACACACGGACGCAGGGGTTTTTAAAACCTACATAACCTTTGAAAAGTTTTGTAAAAGTCTTTGTGACCTGCGTTTTATAGGCTGCTACAAGGGCTGTGTGGTGAACATGGACAGAGTTTCAAAAATCCACGGGGACGACTTTCTTATGGACAACGGGGAAAGGGTTCAGATAAGAAAAAGGGGAGGGAGTAAGGTTAAAAAATCCTTTCTTCAATATGTACTGCTTAAACAGGTGTATTTGGAAAATAAAATATCATAGTTTTAAACTTAAAACGACTAAGACTTTTATAAAAAATTTATCCTAAAAACACAGTAAGACCGCCACGCTTGCGCATGGCGGTCTTACCTTGTTACAAAAATGAGGGGTACAAAGTAGATTGCATTATCTACAATGAGGAGGGGTAGAACATGTAATCAGGATGCTTGCGGCTCATCCTTCTTACAGTTGTTATTATAACACAGAGCAAACAGCTTTGTGTGATTGTTTTGAAAAAAGTACTTGAAATCTTTTTAAAAACAATATTTCCCAGCTTATTTATAATTCAATTATAATGTTATATTTCCGTCCTCATCAACAGACATCATATTTGCAACAACCATCTGGCAAATAGTTGCGTCTGTTATTGTTATCTCGCTGCTTCCGTCTACATCAGCTAAAAGGCTGTCAAAATTTTCAATATTCTGACCGGAAACATGCTGCTGTATAGCGGTTACGTCATCTATAGAAATTGCTCCGCTGTGGTCAATATCTCCCATATTGTATTTAAGGTTTTCATAGGCTGACTCCAAAGCCGCAAAAGCCTCATCCACTGTTTTCTGGTCTGCTTTGTCATCCTTTAAAACGTCTGCGGCATTTCCCAGAGCTGCGGCAAATTCACGGTAGGAATTTACTGTGTAAACATTCTTAACCTGATTCATTTCATCAACAAGAGCGGTAAGCTGATCTTTATTCACAGGCTCCTGTGTTTCTCCGCCTTCAAATTCAGATGTGGGCTTGCAGGCAATTCCGTTTTGCTTTGCAAACTCATAACCGTATGTTCCCTCGTCAGCGTAAATTGTAATTTTTGAATTATCATTAAAAGGTGCTTTGCCTATAGATGTTACAGAAGCAGGAATAAGCACATCTGTGAGATTTGTATTTCTTTCAAACACGCTTTCTCCCAGCTGCTTAATTGTATTAGGAATTGCAAAGCTTGTTTCCTCTTTTCCTGTTGGATATATCAAAAGATTGGAAACAGACTTGTCAAAAAGAACGCCGTCTACAGATGCAAAAGATGTATTGTTTTCTGCAACCTCAATCTTTTTAAGTCTTGAACAGTAAGTAAGACCTGTGTACTCAAGATTTTTCACTGTTTCAGGAATATACAGTGCTTCAACTGTTGAATAGGCGTTGAACAGGTAGAAGGAAACTCCGGTAACAGGCATATTTACAGCGCTTGAAGGGATAACCCAGTCTCCGCTCTGGCCTACATACTTGCATGGGGCAACGCCGTTAAAATATGTAAAGATAAAGTCGCCCTCCTGAACCTTAATATCGTCGCAGTAATATGGTCTGTGGTCGTTTGAAAATCTTTCGATATCAGCATCAAACCAGGAATCACCCCAGGTGGTGTCAAGGAATATCCATCTGTTGTCGGCATAAGCCATACTCCATGCATGACCGCCGGCAGAGGAATCGCCGTTTACCATTACGCAGGGAATTCCCACCGCAGCGCACATGGCTTTTGTCACGTTGGAATATCCCTGACAAATTCCAAGTCTTTTTGAGAATACGTTGTAAGCGTCCTGAGAACCGCTTACCAGGTCGTAATCATACTTGATATTGTCGCATACCCAATGGCAAATAGCTTTAAGCTTGTCGTAGTCTGTAACAGCTCCGCTGCTCTCAATAGTTTTCAGGGTTTCCGCTTCAATCTCTGCAAACTGCTCCTTTGTCATTCCAAGCTTTTCATAATCGCTTACAAACTGCTGAGGTTCAAGATTGTTGAGCATGTCCAAAAGCTCCTGATTGCTTCCTTTAACGTTGGGATTTTTCATCTCCGCCGAAACAGCAGGCAAAGCAAAAAAAGCAGAAGCCAGCATGAGCACAGCCAAAACCAAAGAAATAGTCTTTTTCATTATAATCGTCCTTTCTAAAAAATACATTTTCCTGTAATTTAATTATATCAAAATATCTTTCCTTAATTCAATATGCAATAGGTAAAATTAAAGACGGAATTTTTATCAAAAAAGCACTATATAAAACAAAAGACACAGACAAAAATGCCTGCGCCTTTTGTTTAAATATTTATGTGGTAGCTGTATATTTTATTTTGCCAATAATATCTGTATCTCTGTTGCATCGAGGATGTTTATTATTCCGTCATTATTCATATCCGCTGAAGCTTCATTTATATCAATTCCCTCAGCACGTACTATGTATTTCATAAGGATTGTAACATCTTCAATATTTATCTGATTATCTCCGTTGACATCTCCCATAACGATATCCGGTTTAACAGTTATTTTTATTTCCGGCTGTACGCCATTACTGTTTTCGTATCCGTTTGGCAAATCAAAAACTCCCTTGAGAACAATCTCTCCTGTGAAATTATCCTCCAGCTCATCGGTATTCCAATCAATAAGTGATGTGACCTTATCTGAATTGGAGAGATAAACTGTTGTGTACTTTGGAAGCATTTCAACAGCTTCCTTAACGCTTTTTGCCTTGATTTCCGCCATTTCCTCATATGATGTAACTTCCGGATAGGCTGTTTCGCCTTCGCCCAATATCTTTATTTCCTGAATTGTGTAATAGATGTCGCTGCCTGCTCCTTCTTTAATAACCACCTGAATATCGGAAACGTTTTCCAGCTTATTATCCAAAACCCAAAGGTCATTTTCAAACTCATAATTTGCGGAGCCTTTCCAGTTCATTGTTCTTTCGCCCAAGGATATATACTCCCGGCTGTCAAAGGTTTTATATCTAAGCTCGTACTTTCTCGGGCCGCATACGGTTCCCATGAATATATGAAAATCTATAGCTGAAACAGTCTGAGGAGTATCCCAGCTGAAATTGATTTCCGCCAAGTCGTTAGCCGCAAAGGTTGTAAAGTTATTTACGTTGTCAACTATAATTCCATCATTAAGTCCCTTTAATGAGGTATTAAAAGTGGGGTATTTGTTGGCTGTAACCTGTGCAGACAAAGCGACATTTACTTTTTCCTGCTTCATGAGATCTGTAAGATTTTTGCAGTAACAGGAATTTAATTCATCTGTAAGACTGCCGCTGTTTATGGTGTTTTCAGCTTCGTTTTTCAAAGCTGTTATCTTTTCCCAGGTTTCGGCTGTGTAGTCATCTTCCTTTAAGCCCTCTGCCGATGATATTATCTGTTCAAGAGGGGCGGTATCGGTTTTTCCGTCAAGAGTTCCGTTTTTGCTTTGATTAAACATCCAGTCTATTAAATCCTGAACATTATCCTTTCCGTAAGCCACGTTCCAGCTTTCATGCATTTCATCAGGATATTCTGTATAGGTGATATTTCCGTACTCTGCCAAAGCATTGTACATGCTTCTTGTGGCGTTTACGGGAACAATATCGTCCAAGGTTCCGTGGAAGGTTCTTATAGGCATATCGCTTAAAATCGCCGCTTTTTTGTAATCGCCTACACCGCATACAGGGACAATAGCTGCAAATTTATCAGGGTTTCTTGTGCCCAAATCCCATGTTGCCATTCCGCCCATAGAAAGGCCTGTAACATAAAGTCTGTCGGAGTCAACATTATAATTGTCCTCTACATACTCTATAATATTGTAAGCGGTGGTCAAATTTTTTGTTCTCGGGTTTGTATCCATATCCCTGTAGTCATGATACCAGGAATCTCCAAGATTTACCCACTTGCTTTCATCGCCTACTCCGCCTGCCTGAGGAGTCTGTGGTGCAACGATTATACATGGATTATTTTCAAGATTATATTCTGTTAAAAGCTGATATATAATTCCGACGTTATTTTCAATGTTTCCCATTTTAGTTCCGCCGCCTCCGTGGCCGTGGAAATAAACAAGCATTGGATATGATTTTTCCATGTAGTCTTCCGGAGCATGAATCCAGTAATTCATATTTATACCGGTGGTTTCATCGCTGTAGCTCATATACTGCAATGTTCCGTTGTCAATGAGTTCGTTTAAGTCTATACCAAACTGGTCAGGAAAAATCTGAGGAGTTACCGCCGAAGCCTTAAACTGTGCAAAGCATGTTAAAGCAATACAAATCGACATAAATAATGCCGTTATTTTTCTTTTTGGTATACTTACAGATTTATTCATAACTGTTTAAACCTCCTCGCTTTAATATAGCAGCGGCTACGTGGTTTCCGTCGCCGTCAAGTTTATAAATTCCAACTACCACTTTCTGTACGCTTGTTGCGTCGTCGATGTCCACTTTTCCGCTGTTGTCAACGTCCGCTGTGTCAATGTCAATTTCATCTATACCTTTTATAATGTAAATCTGAATCATTGTAGCGTCGCTGATTGTGAGCTTTCCGTCGTGGTTTACGTCGCCCTTGTTGTATTTAAGGGAAGCAAAGGCTTCATTGAGCTTTGCAAGTGCTCCGTCGATTTCTGCCTGTGTTGGATGCTCGGAAATGTTCAAAGCTGTTGCTTCATCCAAAGCATCCTTTGCAACCTTTGCGGAATTTGCAGTATAAACTGTAAGGTCAATGTCCTTTACCTCTTCAAGCTTTGCGGAAAGCTTGGTTCTGTCAACTGAAATTATGTTGTTTTCCAGCTCAAGGAACTTTCTGTAAAGGGCGGTCAAAGCTTCTTCCGTTGTGTCGTTAGTGAGATTTCCGGAATTTGCAAGCTCTGTTGTGTCCTCTATAAGCTTCTGGAATGACTCATAGTAATCGGAATTGAGCTGGCCGTCGCCCATGCCCGGCTCGTACTGACCGAGAGTCTGGTTTATCTCGTCGATATAGTCAAGAAGTTCATCGCTCATTGACTTGTAAACCTCAAACTCGTAAATACTTCCGCTGTACCACTGGCCGTTGCCCGGATGCTTCCATCTTTCTTTCTGAACATACTTCACATATCTGGCTTCCTGAGGCTCAAAGTGGATTTCGTCTATTGCAGGTGTTGCTACGTTTACTGTGGCTTCGTCCTTTGTGTAAACTGTTGTGTAGCTTTCGCCGTCTGCGGAAATCTGAACCTCGTATTTTCCGACAGTTGACTCGAAGTTTATAACAACGTCCTCTATTGTGTAAAGGTCACCCAAGTCAACCAAGAGCCACTGCTCGTCCTGTGTCTTTCCGAAAGAAACTCTGGACTCCTTGCTTACAATTCCGTCAACAGCCATATCCGCTGTAAATCTTCCGTCGGAAACCTCCAAAGAGGAAGCCGTTACGTCTTTGCCCAAGGCTATGTTTTCACGTCCCTTAAACGGTACTGCGTCGTTAATTTCCTGGTCGCTTAAAGTTCTGTTGTAGATTTTAAGGCTGGAAACTGTTCCCTTTACATTCTCCATAATTTTTTCCGTAGGGAGAACAAAGGTTGAGCTTTGCTGAGCCTTTCCGGCGATTGTTTCATTGGTAAGCTTTCCGCTTCCAACCTTGCCGCCGTTTACATAAAGTGTAAGGTTTTTATTGTCGCAGACAAGGGCTATATTGTAATCCTTGTTTGGCTCAAGTGTATAATCGAATGTATAGCTGTATGCCTCACGGCTGTAGCCAACCTTGCCGTCAAGGGTAAGGAAGAATTTTCCGTCCTTGCCGCTGAACAAAGTCATCTGATCGTTTATCTCATCAAAGTTAACGTCCATCATAACTGTGTAAGGATAACCAACGCTGTCAAATGGCAGTGAGATATATCCTGTTCCGTCGAGTTTGATTTCCTGATTTTCAACTGTTCCGTTGATAATTTCTCCGTCATAACTGTTGCCGCTCTTGTCTGTCAAAGTGGCTGAACCGTTGTTGAAGCTGTAGTCGGCTATAACATCTGTTTCGGACTCTACAAATCTTCCCGGGTTTGTGTTTGGAGCTTTGTTCTGTACAGCGTCGATTCTCTCACGGAACTGCTCGTAGGTCTGACCCTCTTCGTCCTCGCCGAACCATGTTTTCTCGGAAACAAGTGAAACAGCGTCTTTCATTCTGTCGTAAATATCAAACATTGAGAAGCCTGTTCTAAAGGATGTCATGTCGTTCCAGATACAGAATTCTGCGCCCTTTGTCTGAGGATGAGCAACAGGCATTATAGCTTCGCCGGATGGATTTCTTCCGGACTTGAAGTTGTTGACCTCAAATTCATTGTAAAGGCGAGGCATATTAAATCTGTCAGGATATCCAGCATTGGCGGCAGGAACAATGTAGAGCCATCCGCCGTATGTGTTGATAACGTCATAGCCTGCGTCATAGGTTTCGTGAACGTCTGCCCAGTAAGGAGCCCAGAGGTTTACTGTTGCCTCGTTGGTAACAGGAGTTGTTCCGTTAAATCCGTTTTTACCCAATGAAGCCCAAAGTCTTGTGTTGTAACCCTTTGCATTTATATACTTTATAAAGTGGTCTGTCCAGGCTCTCATCTGCTCGCTGTATCTCTTGTCGTACTCGTCTGTACCCATGTGAAATTTATCACTCTGGATAACAGGGTCTTCTCCGTCAAGATACTCGTCGATAAGGTTTTCAATAATCTCTCTGTTGGCGTTGAAATTTTCCTCTGTGGTTATATCAAGCTGACCTGCGCCAAGCATAACAACACCCGGAACATCTCTAAAGCACTCTGCATGATAAGGTGTGTCGATTTCAGTTATTACATCGATACTGTAAGACTTCATATCCTTCTGATACTGTCTGTACTCGTCCTTTGTGTAGTAACCGTCCTCGGCAACTATCTCAGGATAAACCTCGCTTTCAAGTCTGAATGCGCTGTAGCCGGACTGACCCCAGTAGCCGTTGATATGAACATGAACCTCGTTGAGCTTGTACCATGACATATAGATTGTCATTTCCTCAAGGTATTCCAAAGGAATGTACATTCTGCCCACGTCTATCATTCCGGCACGAACCTCGTACTGAGGATAGTCCCTTGCAATACCCTTAGGAGCTTTCAGTTCCTCATCCTGATAGAGAATTTGTGTTATTGATGCGCCGCCGTAAATAAGTCCGGTGTAGGTGGGAGCTTCAATGGAAGTATAGTCGTCAATTGTGAGAAGATATCCCTCTTCGCCAACATAGTTTGTGTCGTAATTTGTCTTAACATAAACATCGCCGGCAGCAGGCTCGCCCATTACACATGGGATTTCCATTTCAAGCATATCTCTGAAATATGACTTTATCATCTCTGCGGCTGCGGCTTCTGCTTCTGATGCGTAAACTATTCTTGAGTTTTCTGTAAGCTGATAGCTGCCTTCCTGTCCTTTCCACTCTCTAAGACCCGGCACTACATTTGGCTTTTGGTTGTCGGTTTCCTCCTGTGTGTACTCTCCGGGAACAACCAGCACCGGTGTGTCAACGGAAGATACAGAGTAAACGCTGTCATCGGTTTTATCTGTAATTTTATATGTAAATCTTACTTCCATATCAACAAGAGGCTTTATAACTGTTCCGTCTGTCTTTACAACCTGCTGATTATCTGTTCCGAAAATCTCGATTGAATATCTGTCGGAATTTGGAATTTCAGGAAGAACAACCTGTGTTCCGTCCTCACTGAGAGTAGGAGCGGTGTTCTCCACCAAAGCGATAATATCGTCTGTGGACTCAAGCTGTTTTTCGCTGTAAACCTCAAGCTCGTAAATTGAATATCCGTACCTTGCGGTTTTAGGCTCCTGGCAAAGCACTCTGATATATTTAGCTGTAACCGGTTCAAAGGAGCTGTGTTTTTTCATACCCTCTGCGTCGGCGCTTCCTGTTTCAATGTCGAAAAACTCTGTGCCGTCCAATGAACCCTGAATTGTGTAACCTGTGGCGGTTGCCGCCTCCCAGAACACATTGACCTGAGCAACTGTATATTCTGCGCCCAAGTCAACCATAAGCCACTGTTCCTTTGTGCCCTCGTCAGAAGCTGTTCCGTCTGTGGCACGTTTTGATGACCATCTTGAATTTTTTGTGCTTGTGTTGTCGATAATTCCGTCAACTGCCTTGTCCGGAGTCCATTCCTTTCCCGGATAGGATGAAGAGGCTGTGGCGGTTTTGTTCAGTGCAAGGTTTGCGCTTTCCTCAGCAGATGCTGCTGTGAAGGAAACGGCAAACATTGATGCCACCATCAGCAAACTAAGTACTGCGGATAAAAACCTTTTAGCTTTCATTTTTCTTTACCTCCCTTATTCGATGGTCACGCCGGGGTTTTTCGCAATACCACGGAAGTCCACGGCGGTGATACCCCAGTCCAGCCAAATGTCCCACACATAGCCCAGTTGTCCGGCCACCTCCATGCGGCGGATGGTCGGGGTTTCCTGGCCGTTCAGATAGTCCACCTGGATGGAACGGGCATAGGTAGGATCGCCCGCCACGAACCAGGGCACCGCGCTGGAACCGGCCAGGGCGTTCAGGGTGCCCTCCTCGATCACCTGCAGGCGGTTCCGGTACTGATACAGGGCGTTGGCCGTATGGCTGGCGATCCCGTCCACGCCGATCTGCGCGGTTTCCAGGATCTGCGACATAAGGAACCCGTAACCCACGGGCACGATGACATACCGGGGCTGTACCATAATGCTGTCCCCGAAGGGGTCCTTCTGGTTCAGCAGTTTAATCATAATGGCCTGCAGGGTTTCGATGGACGGGGCCGCGCCGGTGGTGATCAGGTTGTTGTGGGCGGAATTGAACAGGGCCACGCCGTCAAAGATCGTGGGGTTGTTGAACAGGATGGAATACACCTGCTTGTTGATCGTCCGCTTGGCGGAGGCCGCGTACATACCAGGCACCTGGGTGATAAAGCCCACGTCGTCGTTGATGAACGCCTCCCGGGTCATGGAGAACTGGCGGCCATAGGTTGCCACCTGGCGCTGGGGGAGAAGTTCGGTCTGCGGGGTGTCGTGTTTCAGTTCGCCGCCCTCACCCACGCGCAGGAACTCACCGGCGCCGCCGGCCAGATACTCGTGGTCCTTGGTGGGCTTAAAGTCGGTCACGCTGCCTTTGGTGGTCCACACCTGGAAGGTGGTGGGCACGGCCTGGTATCTCTGCACAATGGCCTTGCGGATCGTGTTGTCCAGGATCGCTGGGAAGGCCGCCGTGGGGTTGAAGAACTGGCGGCAGGCCATGCTCCACAGGTCGTCCTTGGACATACGGAGGAGGGAGGCGGTGGTGCCCAGGCCCTCCCGGGCCATACACTCGATGGCCAGATCCCGCAGGGACAGGCCGCGCATCTGCTCCGCGCTCTCGGTGGGGCGCTCCACGTCAATGCCGCTACGCATCAGCAGGGCGTCCGTGGCCGCCTGCCGGAAGTTGTCCTGCTCTCTGCTATTGTCGGACATTCTGGTGCCCACAGGGCCGTTGTGCTGGATCAGAAAATCCACGGCCGCCGCCCGCACGTCGTCCATGCTGGCGCCGCTGCGGATGTACTCCGCCGGATCCATGCCGGTCTGGCGGCAAAGGGCCATAATGTCGGCGGTGCGCTGGCGCTCCTCCGCCACGGCCCGCTGGCTGTCGCTCACACCGCCCTGGGGGGTT
>ERZ779866.1605-NODE-1605-length-22476-cov-38.768833_pt1 | contig 22476 bp, 26 predicted proteins | sample MGYA00511248_ERZ779866 | MGnify/ENA primary metagenome ERZ779866 (study PRJEB29588, sample SAMEA2155758) | human gut metagenome | biome: human gut; feature: human-associated habitat; material: faeces | place: Denmark | collected 2008/2010 ... | reverse complement strand
GGTTTTTTATTTTAGAAAAGGATATCAATAATGTTGAAGATGAATAAAAAAATAGTAACAATGGAAGATGTGCGTCGCATTAATGAACAAATGATTCGTGGTGAAAAAACTAAATTACCAAAAGAAGATGAGTTGTTTTTAAAAAAAGTTTATGATGTCATTGGAAACATTAACTCTGATAAAATTAATAAATATTTTAAAAATGCATTAGATAATGATAAAATTGAAAATTCTTAATTTTTATATAGAAATATAATAAATAAGTCAGTGTAGCCTAAATTTGGTAAGGCTGTGGAATTAGCGCCATTATTTATACTAACGCCACATATGTGGGTTCGAATCCCACCATTTGACAAAAAATTCATTATATGCAAACATAAGTTTGTAACTACAAAGGCCATGTAGTTGTTATCAGATAAGCGCTAATACTGATAAAGTCGTGAAACACGGCAATAATGAATTTTACCGCTGGAGATAGCTTCTCTAGCGGTTTTTATTTTTTTTGTATATTTAAGAATTTAATATAGAAATATTAAAATTGAACGATGTAGTCGAATGGTACAGACAGCCGGTTCGGAGCCGGTAATGGTGACTAGTCACCATATGTGGGTTCAACTCCCATCGTCGTTTATAAAAAAGTCCACTAATGTAAACTTAGTTTACACCATAATGGCCAAATAGTTATTGTCAGAAACTAGATATGGCAAGATTGTGAAATTCAATCGGTGAGACTTTAATACCAGAGTCGCTCTCTGGCATTTTTTTAATTGTAATTTAAAAAATTGAATATTTAAGAATTTTATATAGAAATATTATGAGTATAAAGTTTGGTGTGGCAGCACCAGACGCTGATGAAACGACGAGAACATCAGCAGACGCAATTAATTCGGGAAGATTGATTATTCAGTCATAGTACCGTTTGAGTTGAATTCGTCACAGAAAATCGTCTGGGTAGTAAGTTTGGGATGTCGGAATGGTGCGACCCCAATTACCGAGAAAACACCACCATTAAGGTAGCCCTGCCAGTAATAGAATAGCCAACGCTACCGATTAGTTGAATTAATCACAGCTAAACAGGCATTAGGAAAAGGTTGATAACCTTTGGAACCCTACCATTTGGGTGGGGTTTTTCATTTAATAAAAATTCAATATTTAAGATTTTTATATAGAAATATTAAAAATATGAAATCTTAGATTAGCGCAGTTTGGTAGCGCACCTGTTTTGGGAGCAGGGGGTCGTGAGTTCAAATCTCACATCTAAGACCACAATGCTAGCCTAGCTCAATTGGTAGAGCAGCTGATTTGTAATCAGCAGGTTATGGGTTCAAGTCCCTTGGCTAGCTCCAAAATAAAAACAAGTCAATCTAAGGATTGGCTTTTTTAAATATTTTGAAAAAATATATAGAAATATTAAATTTGATAAGCACTCCTTAAAGGTCCTGTGGAAGACTTGTCGCCGGTAAGTCTATAAATGTACCGACGGGGCAGCATTGGGCTGCTTTTTCTTTTTGTATATTTAAATTTTGTATATAGAAATATATAATTTGATGAGGTACGGTTCCTGGATGTACTATCCTTCTCGTTGTGGTCGACTTGTCGCCAGTAGGTCGTTAAATGTACTGACGGGGTAGCATTGTGCTACCTTTTTTTATATTAATTTATTGGTTATATTATTTTTTTGTAATGTGCTAAAAAAAGAGAAATCAAATAATGAAAGACGTTTTAAGCATTCTTAAATCAATTGAATATGAATCTAGTATTAATAATAAAATAAATATTATTAAAAGAAATAAAAATAATGAATTATTTCATAAAGTATTAATATTAGCTCTTACATATTATAAAACATATAATGTAACTGAGTTAACTTATAAACCGAATGACGAAACTACAGAAGATGAATTAATTAGTTATCTTGAAGAAATTAGTTCTTCCGATAAACGTGGAATGACTAATGAAGAAATTGATTACTTATCAAAACTCGCTTCTATTAGCCCTGAAGCATTTGAAGTAACTAATAGGATTATAACTAAAAATTTAAAATGTGGTGCATCAATAAAAACATTTAAAAAAGTATTTCCAGATATTGAAACTTTTGAATTAATGACTTGTATTTCTGATATTAATAAGTTTAAAAAGAGATATGAAAAAGATAAAGAAACATCATATTATTGGTCTATAAAAAAAGATGGTGTAAGATGTTTGGTTAGTTTAAATAATGACACGCTAGAATACATTTCACGATCTGGTCGTTGTTATCTAAATTTTAGTCAACTAGATGATGATATTAAGAATCTTATTAGATTAATTAAAGAAAAACTTAATACGGCAATTGATATTAGTATCGATGGTGAAATAATTTCTACAGATGGTAATTATGATGAAACTATGCGCCACGTCAGAACTGATAATGATGAATCTAATTATAATTATTATGTTTTTGATTTTACAACGAAAACAATTAATAGTAAATTAAATTTACCATTAAGTCGTAGACAAGAAATACTTGATTTAATTTTTAATGAACATAATTTTAATAATCTTATTCAAGTTAAACATAATAAGATTAGTTCTGAAATTGTAGACATTAATAAATTAAATCAAATTATGACTGAAGTAACTAATAATGGTGATGAAGGAATTGTTGTTAAAATGGGTTCGTCACCATATGTATTTAAAGAAAAATCTATTCATTGGTGTAAGATGAAACCATATGAAACGTTGGACTTATTAGTTCTTAATAAGTTCTATGGTAAATCTGGCACTAAATTTGATGGATTAATTGGTGGATTCATTGTCAAATATAAAGACAGAAGAGTACGTGTTGGGTCTGGTTTATCAGACGAAGATAGAATCAGATTTTTGCACGAAACACCACGAATTATTGAGGTTAGATGTAAGGGTGAGACCCCATTAGGTTCTTTAAGAGAACCTAGATTCATACGGGTTAGAGATGATAAAGACACAACAACCGATGAATAATAAGGACGATAACAAAATGAATAATGTTCAAAAAACTCCTATTAATCTGACGAATAATTTCTACAACCGCGCTAAGTTCTGCTTTGCTCTTGGAAAAGAATATTTCGATTCAAATTCATTTTATAATCATTATTCTTCCTATTATTATAATGCTAGTAATATTAAGGATCAAATTTCACAAGAAACCTTAAAAACAGCAATTCAATTTATAAATAAATTCAAGTCTAACAATAAAGATGTTCTTCCCTTATGTAAGATGAGTGCTAATAAGTTTATCATGATTATTGGGGATAAAAAGATTATTATCAGCAATAACACAATAACCGAAGCATAAGAGAAAATAGAACTATGTTACATATTTCACCAGGAAATAGTAAACTTGGTAAAATAGTAAATATCAGTTTACCTCCAGTCGTTTCTTGTCCTAAAAATGTTCCTTGCGCTAATGATGGGTGTTACGCAAAAAGGATATACAAGTTACGAGAAGTTGTAAGAAATGCGTGGAATGATAATTTTAATACATATAAATTAGATCCACAAAAATATTTTAACGATATAAATATATATCTGAAGAAAAGAAGTAATCGAATAACAAGATTTCGTTGGCACACTTCGGGCGATATTCTTGATCAAGAATATTATAACGGAATGGAGTATGTAGCATTTGAGAATCCGAATATTAAATTTTTAGCGTTCACAAAGAATAAAGAAATTCAATTTAATTCAAATAAACCTAAAAATTTAATTATCAGATTTAGTAATTGGAAAAATTATTTAAATACTACAACTGTGCAACTTAATTCATGGGTAAACTAAAAGTTTTACTTTTTGCTCATGTAAAATGTTAAAAATAAAAATTCGGTGAAAACACCGACCAATTTTAAGCACGACTTAAATTGGTGAACGACTATAATAATAGATAGTCTTATAACTGAAAAAGTAAAAAAGAAAAGGATGCAAATATTCCAGACAGTGGATTTGTGTGTCCCGGAAATTGTTCTAACTGTTTCGCTTGTTGGAATGATTCCGTAACAGATGTAGTTTTTTACAAACATTAACAAAAATATTGAGTAGCAACTACTTTTAATAGTTGCTACTCTTTTTTTCTTTTAAATCTTAAAAACCTTTAACAATTAAAAAGACTATAATGCCAAATATTATAGAAAATAAAACGTTTAGTGGTGAAATGAGGACAATTGAAATTACTGAAGATACAGTAATTAAACATTGTCAATTTATCAATTGCTTACCAGGAATAAATGATGATATAATTAGAGTTATTGGTAAAAATGTTACCGTGGATATACAATATTGTACATTTGATCAATCGTTCATTAATCCCGATCAATATGACGAAATTATATCTGCAATCAACGGACCAACTATTAATATTTATAAGTCCACTTTCACAGGTATCGGTAAAGTTATACTATGTGGAAATGGAGATTATCCATATAGTGAAGAAAAAACATTAAATGTAAATATAAAAAATTGTGTGTTTAATAAGTGTTCAAGACGAATGCCATTTTTTAGATATGGAACATTATGCATGGATAATTGTACATTCGTTGATTGGGGTCATACACTCTATCTGAAATCCGCTGGTATTAGATTAAGTAGTAATGCTAAAGGTATCATTTCAAATTGTGATTTTTATATGACCAAAATGATTCAATCTACATTTTTAAACTTCATTAAAGACTGGATACATCAATTCACATTTGAAATGTATTTTACAACGGATGAATTACCAAATAAAAATATTTTTCAAAAAATATTTGCAATTTTTAAACATCCAATTAGAACACTTATTAATATTTTACCTGGAGCTTGTAAGGGTATTGTTTGTGAAAACACATCTAAAGTAAAAGTTATTAATTGTAAGAAAAATAGGTGGTGGATTTATTTAGATTCATAGCTCTTAATTACTTTAGAAAAAATAATTTTTATATATAGAAATAATAGATAATGAATTAGACTTTTTGTATATTTAAAAATTTAATATAGAAATATTAAACTTAATGAGCAATGAAGCTCATTAAAAAACCTCAGAAGGATTAACTCATGAGTTACGAAGTTGGTACTTTTGTTTGTTTTGATCTTGAAGCTTACCAGAATGACGGTAAGTCTTCTAATGGTGAACGCGTTTTTCTTGAGAAATTTGGAAATATCGACAAGGACTATCTGATCGCAAAGGTCACAAAAACTCGTTATGCTGGATATAGCAACAACTATGTCAGCATTATTGCCTATAACCCCAGAAATGGTGAACTCCACATTGGTGGTTACATCCATGAGGATCATCTTGTTCCTCTCGAAATGGGTATGTCCGAATATAATTCCGAACAGATTCGTGAAATCAAGAAACAACTTGAAGCCAATGAGTCTGATAAGGTCGTTGCTGTTGACGTTGCTGAAAAAACCTCTAACGATGGAGATGTGAAGATGAGCAAATTCGAATCCCTGATTGAAGATGGTAAGGCTGCTGCCAAGATTGGTGCCAAGGTGAAAGCTGGTGAAGTCATCACTAAGCAAGCTGTCAAGATGATTACGAATCTTGATCAGTGCCCCACCGCTTTTAAGATTCTGGCTATGTATAAACAGGCCAATCCTCTCATCGCTCTGGCCGTTGCCGGTATCCTGAAGTATCTTCCCACCGAAGATAGTCGTATCGACTTCATTCAGGAATGCCTTCTGAACTATGGTACGATCGAGTTCATCAACAACATCCCTGTCAATGAACTTATTGACCAACTGATCTCATTCGTTCCTGAAGAAGCCAAGCAGTATATGCCGGAGAAGTCTGCTCAGACGAAGCGTACTCAGTACGTTGCTCCCCAGACTGCCGCACAGTCTGCTGAATAAATAACAAACTATAATAGCGCCCAAATCGGGCGCTATTCTTTTTTTGCTTAATATGTAAAAAATATAATTGTAAAAATGATTAAATTTGTATAGAAAATAGAAAAACTACATTAGGAATAAATTATAAAATGAATATAAGTGTAAGAAATAATATCACTATGAATAAAACATTTAATAACGTAAATTATATTTTGGAGTCTAATAGTGTATATTAAAGTATCTTGGGACAAAGAATTTGAAGAGTTAATGTTATACTTGAAACTCAAGTATAAGGATAAAATGTTCAATGCTGACGGTATTGGAGATGACACATTAGATCTAAATAAATTTTCTAAATCGTTTTTTACAAATAATACAACAACAGCTGATGTTTCGGTTGATTCAAACTCAAATGTAACAGCCAAAACCAGTGTTGAATATACATTTGAATTACCTAAACCTCTAAAGCGGCTGAATTCATATTTCCTATTGTGGAAACAGCTTAAAAAGCAGTTTGATATTGATTTTGCTAATAAAGTAATTGAAATGCAGTTATGTGGCGATATTTATATAAATGACTTTACAGACGTCGCCTTAAGTTACTGTTTCAACTACTCTACAAATGATGTTGCATACAACGGATTAAAGGGTATTTCACATCGTCTAGATGTAAAACCACCTAAAAGTTTTAATACATTTATACGTCAAGTAGAACAGTTTGTAGTATATGCAGCTAACAGTACACTTGGAGCAACTGGTCTTGCTGACATATTAGTTGTTGGATCTCATTTCGTTAGAAAAATTAAAGAAACAGGTTATGATGGTCACATTAAAGTAAATGACCTTCATCAATACCTATATGAAATTTTAGTTAATTTTATTTACACGTTAAACTGGAAATATCGTGGAAATCGTGCGACACGTTTGATGATCAAATAAACAAAGTCATCACATTGATATTATATGTCAATAGAACTGTTATCTCGAAAGTTAGAATGATAGATTCTGAAACATAATCTTGAAATAACTTCACTAATACCGCGACGTGCGTTGAATTAACAATGTTCGAAGCTCGCAGAGGTCGCCGAGGGCGGGTGTCGTAGTATAATACGGTGACGAACAGAAACTTTCTATGACATTTAGATTACTCGCAGTTGAGTATTTTTTGGTTTCTAAGAAAGACTGTATATGATATAATACTAAGAGTTCATATTAATAGTAATCTAAATCGAGAAAGCACCTAAGTTATACATCTGATAGAGATAATGGAACGTGGGACGACAGATATTTTAATATATTTGTCTTAAGAGGGAACAAGACCTATGAAGTCTTTGTAATGAAGATGGAGGGACGGTTCCTAGTTAGAAAAGAAAAAGAATACAGGGTTCCTCTGATCAAGGAACCCTGGTAAGATATGTAAAATGTGATGCGGTTAAGACATACGCATCACATACCCCTACAATGCATATCTTACTTATTTTATTTCTATATGAAATAGGAGAATATTCAATTTTCTTTTCTGATGGAAAGCCGGATGCGGTGAAAGTCGCATGTCCGGTTTGGGTCGGGGGAAAACTACTAGTTAGTTACCTATCGACATAATCACCTTTTACAAACATCTCAGTTTACGATGATTACTTTTTAGATAATTTCATTAACGATTATTATTCACCAATCGATGGTAAACCAGTCGATAAAGAAATTGTTAAATTCTTACAAGATATCTTTATCGATGCAATGAATGATGAATTAAGTCGTAATCCAATTACATTTCCAGTAACAACGGCGTGTTTTAGCGTAATTACACAAGCTGACTTAGATTCTGGAAAGTGGGATGGATTTGAACTTAATGAAGCTAAAGATAAAAACTTTGTAAAATATATTGCTGAAAAGAATAAAAAGTTCTGCTTCATTAATATGTATGCTGGTGAGACAAGCCAGTTATCAAGTTGTTAAAGTCTACGACAACTATAAAAATCATAAAATTTGGAATAATTTCCAAACAAAAAAATTTGTATATTTAAATATTTTATATAGAAATATTTAAATTGTGCGGCTATATCTCAATAGGATAGAGAAATTGCCTTCTAAGCAATGTGTTGAAGGTTCGAGTCCTTCTAGCCGCACCAGTTTTTTTGTTTATCGACTATACTATGAAATAGTCAGTTTTTTATTTATTTAGTAAATAAAAAAGGTAGATTAAGAAGTGGAACTAATAATGAATATTTTAACTCATTTGGTAGTGGTAGTTCAAAAATTGGATCAGCCGGTGTTGTAACAGTTAACTTCCCAAGACTTGCTATGAAGTCTGAAAATAGAGAGGACTTCCTAAAGAAAGTCGCTGATTATTTTGACATCACGGCCAGAATTAACAACGCAAAACGTAACATCATTAAACGGCGTATAGAAGATAATGCTGCACCATTATATACGCTAGGATTTATGGATATCAATAAGCAGTATTCAACCTTAACTCTGAGGGTTGACTAAATCTATATAAAATTTAACATCACTGTTAAGCTAGAGCCCAAAAAGGAAAATAAACGATGAAAGTAACTTTTGTTGGAGATATACATGGACGATTTCATGGAATAGATCAAGCCATCAAAACTGAAAATAGCGACGTCATCATTCAATGTGGTGATTTTGGTATATGGCCGAATGAATACAAATCTGTGAAAATATCTAATAATAATATTCCTGTATACTTCTGTAGAGGTAATCATGAATATCATGACTTACTAGATACATATCCACAATTTAGTATTTCAAACTTAAAGAATTCTGATAGATTTACTAAACCATATCTTAAAGAATTTAGAACTTTAAGTAATAGAAAAATAAATAATTTACTTGACATTAATTTTAAATTCGGAGATAATATATATCTCTGCGATAACGGATCTATTTTAAATCTGAATGGGAAAAATATTTTATTTGTTGGTGGTGCAGAATCAATAGATAAAACTTTCCGAATTATGGGTAAGAGTTGGTGGCCACAGGAACTATTAAGACGGGATGAAATGAATTATATACTTGATCTCGAAGAACCAATTGATATAATTGTTTCTCATACACCACCATCTTTTATTATTAAGAAGATGTATTATGGTATTTTACTGATTAAAGATCCAGTTGCTGAATTTTTGGAAGTTGTTTATGAAAAGTTCAAGCCGAAACTTTGGTTTTCTGGACATCTTCATAATAACACCATAATTAATTACGAGGACACCGAATTCTGTGTCTTAGATATGTTTTATGGTGAAGATCAACCATCTGTTTATACAAAAACCATAGAGCTCTAGTTCATCGACTATAATAATGAAATAGTCATAAAAGTTGGAGTTGTTGGCCTGAATGAAGCTTTGCAGATTCTAGGTTACAACATTCTTGACAAAGAAGGTCAAGACTTTGTTATTGATATCCTTAATGTAATTAATAAACGTATTGCTGTTGCAAGTAATAGATTTAAATCACCGCATAACTGTGAACAGGTTCCGGCTGAAACATCAGCTATTAAACTTGCTCAAAAGGATAAACTCCTTGGGTATGATTGTGGTGTTGAACTATATTCGAATCAATTTATTCCACTTATTGTAAATGCTGACTTATTAGATCGTATTGATCTACAGGGTAAATTTGATAAGCATTTCTCTGGTGGAGCTATCCTACATATTAATGTGGATACACAAATTGAAGATACCCAGAAACTAATTGATCTAATTGAGTACACAATTAAATCTGGTACTGTGTACTTTGCAATTAACTACAAACTAAAGAAATGTAGTGAAAGTCATCTTTGGGTTGGTACAGATACCTGCCCTGTCTGCGGGAAACCGTGGACTGATGAATATACACGTGTTAAAATCTGACAGCACGTTATAACACCCAGAATATGCTAAAAACTCCTAAAATATTTGGTACTCCGTGTGAAAATCCAAATAATGTAACAATGGACGATTAGCAGAGATAATTTAAAATTAGCTCTCAACGACTACCAATGGGCATCAAGTTCAATTGATGATGGAATAGTCTACTCCCAAAAAAAATAATATGAAAAAATGTAAAATCTGTAGTAAAAATGAAGTTGTCTGTAAAGAGTTATGTCAAAAACATTATAATCAATATCGTAGACATAAGAAAATATTAGATTCGAATCAGCGGACTATACACGATGGTAACGAGATTCGAGAGTATGAAGATTATGCAGAAATAGATACGTATGATAAATGTGGAAATGTTAATTATACGTATAAATGTGATATTGATGACGTCAAGTATTTAGTTGGAAATAAGTGGCGTACATCATTAAAAGGTCGTAAATTAAAACGACCGTATTTAGTTACAAGAAAAAGTATATACTTTCATAGACTTGTTATGGGTTCACCAAATTATGAAATAGATCATATTAACAGAGATACAACTGATAACCGTAAAATAAATTTGCGTGAGTCTAATAAAACACAACAATCATTAAATACAAATCTTAGATCTGACAACACACAAAATATTAAGGGTGTTTATTATTCAACTAAACATAAAAGTTATCATGTTGAATTTCAAATGTACGGTAAACGTTATTTTAGCAAACATTTTAAAACAAAGGCTGAAGCCATTTACATGCGATATCTATTTGAGTGTTTCTTTCTAAAACCTATTAATATTCCTGTTTTTGATATAACTCCATATATTGACTTATTGACAGATGAACAAAAGAACGATATAGATCGTTATTTTAAATTTCGCTCGAAAGAGTGGGTAAGAAATGTGTCGGATTCCTAACCAACACCAAAAATTGGGTTAATGTTCGTCGTGAACAAGATTGGCCCAATCGTAAATTCTATCAACTTTAAAAATAGAACTTAAGGAGATATAATATGGCTAGACGTAGTAGTAGTGGAAAAATGGCTTTTATCAAGCCGCGTAGACAAGTATATCTGAATCTTAAAAAGGCTCTCCGTTTTCCAGGAAAGATTAGACAAGATAAAGAAGCTTTTAATGCAATGATGCAGGCTGCAACTAATCCTGAATATAAAGAAATTGCTAAAAAGATGGAATCTCTAATCCAGTCGGCTGTATTTAATACATCTCCTAAAAATGCCGTAGATTGGATGTCTGAAAATAAACATTCAAACCTACCAGTTAAGAAGCGTAATAGTTCGAAATATTACAAAAAGAAAAATAAAAAGAATTAAGTAATTTTTTTATAAATTTTAGTCCTTAACCATATTATTAATTTATCATAATTAAGATATGGTTAAGGACTTTTTTAAATAAAAACCCAGGGTAGACATTTTGAATATTGTTAGTACGCAATATGCGTTAAATCGCGAAACACTGGAAATATATTTGTCTGGGTGTAACTTTCATTGTCCTGATTGTCAAAACCAAGAACTATGGGACTTTAATGTTGGATCTGAATGGTCTGGGTGGTTATTAAACCTAGAGCATAAACTAAAAAGTTCTTTAGTTCGTGAAATTTGGATTCTTGGTGGTGAAGTATTACATCAAGATCATAATGAATTAATTAATTTCTTAAAATTCATTAATAAGTTTAATAAATCTGTCTGGTTATGGACTGGTGTGGACACAATAGAAGAAATTCCTGATGACATTATTGAATTGGTTGATTATGTTAAATTAGGTAAATATAATAAAGATCTAGAACCAATTATTGACCAACTAACTGGCATTGAATTAGCTTCTAATAATCAACGTATTATTAAAATTAAATAGAAGTTGGTATAAATAGTGAATAAAGTTTTCATTTTAGATACAAATGTACTTTTGGAAGATGTTGATGCAATCAATGCTCTAAGAAATGATGATGAAAATACGATAGTACTTCCATATTCTGTAATTATTGAATTGGATAGACTTAAAGATAAAGTTGATAAAGCTCACATTATTTCCCAACTTATCAGTAATATAATTAATGATGATAAATTAATAATTATTAAAAGAAATGATTTTGAATATAACCGAGACAATTGTAATGATGGATCGATAATTGGTGATATTAAGTATTACTTAGATTTTAGTGAAAAGAATGGGTTGAGTTCTGAAAATGTTATAGTTATTTCAAATGATAAGATTTTTAGACTGAGAGTTATTATTGAATTTAATTCAAAAATTAAAGTTCAAGAATATAATAATTCAAAACCATTTCTTTCTGATACAGACATATATACCGGCTATGTTCGGATAAACAATGAAGATCATACATACATTCCAAATTGTTTTGTATTGAATGATAACAAGATTTGGTGGGAAAAGACTGAAGAATTCATTGATAATAATGAACTTTGGAAGATAACACCAAAAACTGTATATCAGAATATGGCTATGCAGTTACTTCTTGATGATGATATTAAAGTTGTATCATTAGCCTCACCGGCTGGTGCTGGTAAAACAATGCTAGCTTTAGCTGCGGCTATACAGATTACACAACAAAATACAACGATTAAAAAAGAACCTGAAGAATTAATTTTAGAAGATTCTAATGAACCGGTAATTACTGAAGCTCAAGTTAAAAAGCGAGGTCGAAAACCAAAAAATCGAGCAAGCCAAGAAAAACTTAAGAGCAAATATAAGAAAATCTTTGTGATTAGACCGACGACTATTATTGGTGAAGAACTTGGATTTCTACCCGGTGATCTAAATGAAAAAATAGATCCATACTTTAGACCAATCCGTGATTTAATTCTAAAATTACATGACAATAGACAATGTAATAGATTGTTTAATGATAATGATCCAAAGAATGGATTCGATTCTCGTGTTATAGAATTCTTACCCGTTACATATTTGCGCGGAATGAATATCGAAAACGCTATTGTAATTATAGATGAAGTACAGAACTTATCACGATCTGAAGTCAGGACACTTCTTTCACGTATGGGTGAAAATGTAAGATGTTTCTTAACTGGTGATCCTACACAGATTGATAATAAATATTTAAATCAATCTAATAATGGATTAAATTGGGTTCTACGTAAATTTAAGGGTCAACGTGAATACGCACACATTACACTAAAGTGTCCAAAATCAAGAGGACCTATTACCGACATTGTAATTAAAACAAATCTATAATCATTATTATATATAATTAATGATTATTATTGGATGAAAAATGCCAGAAAACATTCAAAATTTAAATTTAAGCAAGATACAATTAAAACGTGGTCCATCAACCAAATTAGATAAGGTTACAAAGTACGATTACGAACCAATTGTTTTGATAGACTTGGAAGAGTTAATTATCTGGCGTGGAAATCAAAAACCAATAAGATTTCAATCTTATGGTGGTTTTATACAACTAGACCAACGCGAAGAAGACTTTGAAGGTAATGATGTTATTGGTAAGATATGGTGCGATACAACTGGAAGTATCAAGTATGGTGGGCGACGTAATGGTAAATTTCAAGCTATTAAGCTGGACGACTTAATTGATCAGAGTATATTAGAAGAAGAAATAGAAAATATTACTAATAAAATTGAAAGTGGTGATATTGTAGCTAAAGAGGCTGAATCCGCTAAGAAATTAGCTCCTGGAGCTAAAATATTATTAAAATCTTCAGATTTAACATCTTCTGCTACTGGAAATTTCACCGGAGATAGAGATTATACGATTAATGTTGACTTGTCTCCACATAAAAACACTAAAGCGTCAAGTACTGTTTCTGGGCATATAAAACTTGGTAATGATTTTAAGATGAATAGTAGTGGTCAGATTATACTTGATGATAATATTTTTAAAGAAAAAATATCAACCGTAGCAACTGATTTAATTATCGCTCTTGGTGGCAATTAATTTTAATATTTAGATTTGAACGATTAACACTTTCATATAGAAATAATAAATCTGGAGGTATTGTTTATGTCAGTATATATGTGTGACAGATGCTTCAATCTTTTTGATTTGAAGTACGATTTGGCCGGAAATAATTGTCCAAAATTTCAATGTGATGGGGTATTATTAAAAGTTGATGAAGACATTGCGTGGTTTATTAAGTGGATTAATAAGTATTTAAAAAGAAACAATATTCCATTTATTACATCAAGTTCATGTTCTGGTCATGCTAATATTACAAATCAGGCATATGTTACAATTTCTCCAGATAACAATGATTTTGACACAACGTCAAACTCTGATGATGAGTACATAGAAGATCATTATAAATATCTTCGAAATTTAGCACTTGGTATCTTACATAATCTTCATACCATATATAATCCATTGGTTAAAAAGTTTAATAAAGATATCAATAATTTAATTGATGTTAGCTATAATGATAAATCTAAAAGTATTTATATTACAACTACCTGTAATGATGAGAAAGAATTCTTTGATCCAAAAGATCATGCTGAATTAGATTATATTGATATGTATATTATCAATAATAGTGTTTTTAAATTTTTCCTTAAAGATCTTTTACAATCACTTAAAAAGTTAAACACAAAAATCTAATGAGTCAGCAAGTAACATCAGTAAACTTATCGGTGTCACCATTTGCGTCTTCATGTGATTCTACACGACTAAATATGGCAGCTAAACAATTTTCACAGAGTTTAACTCATGAAAATTGTGAAATACCATATGTTGTTAACAATGAATGGAGTAATTTAAGTTATTCTTCATCACTTGGTATTAAATATGCTAAGAAATCTGGATCTATTATATATAATGATTATGATATTATCATTATTCAGTATGATGATGGTAAATTTGAAGTTATTAATATTCCACCAATTAAATCAACAACGTCAATTTATGCATCACGGTTAAGAAATGCATTACAAAGTGGTTCAAGATTTAATGAAGGTGATATTATTTATGAATATGATGCATTCAATAAGGGCATTCCATCATCTGGATATAATGTTCCCACGATGTATTGTCCATTCTTTGGCTATAATCATGAAGATTCATTAGTAATATCTGAAGATTTTGCTGAAAGAGCTAGACATAGGTATACAGAAACTATCTGTATTCCTATTACTGAATTTACATTATTCTCAAAATTATATAACAATAATATTAAATACTTTCCAGAAATTGGTGAACATATTAATGGTGAAGTTATATGTTCATCATTACTACCAAGGAATAGTAAAACTAATAAAGATATGGATTTGAAAACGACTAGGGCTAAAGTTATTAATATGCTCCAGTCTATGAATCTGTCCGATCTTATCAATATGAAAATATCCGGCGGCCGAAATGGTTTTTCTTCAGAGAAAATCACATCAAATATTGAAAATGGTGTGTTGACTGGATTTAAGATACATAAAATTAAAAAAGATGTAAAATTAATAGATCAAGAATTACAAGCTGTTATTGATAAATTGTATACACGATACAATACATGTGTCGTATTAAATGTTTATAATGATCTAAATAGATTAGTTAATACTGATTTTTCAAGAAGAGTTATTAAAGAACATTTTTTATATACAGATCGTGATAAAATTCGTAAGAATATTGATTTAACAGACGCTGTATATATATTAGAATTTGAAATTAGTAAAGAAGCTTGTACACACCTTGGCGATAAAATGAGTAAAGTAACATTTTAAATATTTATATTTTTTATATAGAAATATACATTTTGATTAAACATTCACGAACCTATTAGGAGGTTTATAAAAATGCCTAATGTGCAGCAAATAGCGTTATTGGAAAATTTTGGAAATGATCAGACAAGGGAAATTCTCAGAATTGTTTTTCCATTGTTGAAAAAATATAAATTAACAAATAGACTTCCCGGCAATCTTCCAGTGCCTCATCATCGTGCTCTCAGTGAATCTGAAAAGCATAATGATCCGAATTATTATTCTCCAAGATATAGAGAATACGATAATTTATATGAATTATACATCGATGTATATAATAGAATAATACAAAGATGTTATAATAAAAACGAGCCGTCTTATATGTATTATGGTGGGCGTGGCATTCAGGTTTATAAACCTTGGAAAGAAGACCGAGAAAAATTTATACGATATTGTATAAAGTATCTTGGTAATCGGCCAGAAAGATATTATTTCATTGATAGAATTGACAATAACAAAGGATATATTCCTGGAAATATACGCTGGGTTCATCCGCGTATTTCAGCATTGAATAGGAACACATCTATATGTCTTGATGAAAACGTTCGTTGTGCTGCATCGTATATCTATAAATATTATAACATCACACAGAAGAAACTGCTGTTAATGTTCATACGGGAATATCTTATTAAAGTTGAGTATTCTCCAAGATTACAATTAGCATTTAACATGATGGTCCATAGACATATCATTAATGTTTAATCAATATGATAATTCAGTTACTTTAATTTTACAAATAATAAAGTTAACTGAATTATCATTATTCTTTGCTCATTCAAAAATAAGTAAAAACTTGATAGAAATATCAAGCCCATAATTAAATAATTATGGGTCGATCGACTATAAAAAGAGATAGTCAGAAACAACAAGTTGTTTTGACAAGGTTCGCAAGTAAAGGTGTTGTTAGTTTAATTTTACCATCAGAATTGAGACCTTATATTCAATCTACCGGTGAAAGAATTGATTTCATTTATTCACCATTTGGTGTTTTTAGTAGAATGAATTTAAGTCAGGTTTTGGAATTAACATGTGCCAAAGCAACACATAGAATTGATCAACTCATTAAAAAAGATCCAAATAATATTTCAAATTATTTATTAGAACTTAACGAAACTGTTCTTAAGTATGTTGGTAATAATAAATATTATGACAACGTAAATCAACTAATTAGTCTGATTAAAACAAATAATTCTGTTAAAAATGATGTAATTAATGATATAGTTTCATCAAATCTATTCATTGAAGTTCCATCATTTACAAAGGTAGATATTCGAAATCTACTTAAGAATATTACACCAAAGGCTAATGAAAATGTAGTTATTCCGTTAAAGACGATTAATTATCTACGTGAAAAAATGGATTGTTTTAAAGATTTAATCATTAATGAGGATGTAGTAGTTCCAAATGCATTCTGTGGTATGATGTATATACAGAAATTAAATAAAATTTCTGAAAAACTAATTACATATAGAGACCTTGGACCATTAAAATATGGAACAATGCAACCAGAACGTGGCCGCGCCGCTGGTGGTGGAAGTACATTAGGTCAAATGGAGATTGAAAGTATTATCGCCTCTGGGTGTGAGAATGCTTTAACTGAACTATTGACCGTTAAAAATGACTGGTCTTCGGAAAAGAAAAAATTACTCAACTCCTTAATTACGACTGGAAAATATAATTTACCAACTTTTATACCTGAAGATTCTTCACGTACAAAAGTTATTGTAAATTCAATTCTAAAATTTTTAAAGGATTAGTATCTTGTATAGTAGAAGCATAAACGAAAAATTTACAATTAGAAGTGATGACGAAAAGAAATCAATTATATCTTGTATTAATAATCAACTTTTCAAACAATCATTATTTAAATGTATAAGTCTGGTGACAGCAATTAGCCCAAACGATGAAATTCTATTAAGAGGACTTGTTTGCCGAAATGATGATTCGAAACAAATTCAAATCTTTAATATTTCTGGCAATTTTCCGGGGCTTAGGGTTCAAAATCTTGACGGTACAATTGTTGGTACAGTTATTTTTGAAGAAAATCAATTTGTTACAACTAATCGTAAAAATGATTTTGTTGAAGAAATAGTTATAACACCATCAGTTGATAATAATGTATTAATTCAAGATGATACTGATAAAATTGAAAGTATTATTACTGAACCAATTGAAAATGAAGATAATTCATCAGACGTTATTGAATTAGATATAACTAAATCGACAGAAGTTGAAGAAGTAAAAGCTGAAATAGATACCGATAGTATCAATAAATCTAAAGTTGAAACTGCTGAAAGTGATGATAAACTCGTTGATGAAAAACCTTCTAATGTAAGTAGCACCGAAAAACAATCAGCACCACGTAAACGTGGTCGTCGTAAGAAAGTGTAGTTCCGTGCAATCACACCTATCTAAAATATTTGATTTAACTAATAAGTTTTTTACATCTCAAGTAAAATATAAATTAGATAAAAATAGATTATATTTAGATAAAACAAGTAGAAATTGTAAAACTAGTGGAATATATTTACAGAAATATCTAGACACTAATTTTTTACTATACCCGAATGATTTGGGTTTGGATTTTATTCCAATTATCAAGATCTGTCGCAATGAACTAGAACCAGAATTTTATTATTATCATTATACTAATTTACTTATTGATAATTCTGATAATTACAACAGAATAATATTTAGAGGTAAAGAACAGAATGTTGTTAAATTAATCTCTAAATATATCTTTGACTATACACCAGATTCATTTAAAGAATTTTATAATTATTTAATTGTAAATCATTTCATAAATTAAGCTAGTGATATATTTGTAGTAATCACTTTCAATAAAAACAAAAAATAAAGAATGAAAACATAAAATGAATCTGCTAAATAAGTATATTAATATTGAAAGTAATAAAATTAATGACGATGTAATTACTATTAATAATTTTAGAAAGAAACAATATGAGAATTTGAACGCATATCTTGAGACTATTTTTGAGTTTTTACAAAAGATTAGTAATGGGCGTATTATTCTTTCGAGAATCGAATCATCTAGAATTTTGAAGTATAACGGTATTAATGGAAGTAAGATTAAGCTAATTGAAATATATATTAAAGATCCAGAAGATGAATCTGTTGAGAAAAAGTATATTTCATTCTATATGCCAGAATTAGTCGATGATAACTTCTTCTACATAACTGGATGTACATATTGTCCGGCGTTATACATTTTAGATTATCCGATTGTATATAAATCATTTTCAATTAAATTAACCGGTTTAATTAATTCGATTACTATATTCTTAAAATCTGGATCTGCAAGGGCGATATTCGGTGGAAAAAACATTCCAATTCAATATTTCCTTCAGTATTTCTTATACAATAATCAAGATCTGATTAATAAGATATATACAAAATATAAGATTGAAAATATCAGACATAACGAAGATACAATTTTATCATATTTTGCGGATATATTTAATTGTAGGAAAGATCGTAATGTGATCGATCAGATATTTAACGATCTATTCTTCGATTCATATACATCAGCATTATATTATAAGTGCTACAACAGAAATTTTGAATTTAACGAACTTGTAGAATATGTATTGACACAATACTTATCCGAAGAAGAACCTACAAATTTCGTAGATCTTCACTTTAAGAGATTAATATTCATTGAACAACTTCTATATCCTTTGTTTAAGAAGATTGGTGAAGTATCATTCAATATTGTCCGTGGGTATAAAACTGATGAAGTTATTTTCTCTGAAAGTGAAATTATTAGATTCTTTACAATCAACTTAAAGCATCAATTCTTTTATGACCTTGTGAATTTATATTCGGGAATTTCGATAAGTAAAGCTTCATTTATGAATCCAAATTCTACAACGGCACCAAAAGAAATTTCATCAATTCATGAAAGTCATTTTGGTAAAATATGTCCAGCTACAGTTTCAGCACAAAAACCCGGTGAGACTGTTAGTATTGTTCCAGGAACTACATTTGATATGTTCGGAAGATTTTTTCAATAAAAAATGTACAAGGATAAAATAATGAATGAACTAGACGTACAGATTCATCAGGATGATAAAGATCCATTCATTAAAAACTTTAATGGTGAAGACACCCAATTTAAATATGCAGACATATATACAGAAAAAGTATATAAAGATCTTGTAAATATTTGTAGTGAGCTATCAAAAAATTGTGATAAAGTGATTCCATCGAAAGAGTTTCTTTCCAATATCATTTTCGCTATTAATACAACTCTGTGTTGTAAAAATAACGAACTTGAAGAGGATGAATATGGTGAAGAAGAACCTCATAACGTGAGAGATAGAGGCCGTAATTATCCTGGTCAAATTATTCAAGATGATGATTATGTTACGTTTATTGTCAAACGAAATATCTTAGATTTTGCTGATACACAATGTCCGTTCTGTAAGACTGGAGATAAGATTAGTTATAAGAAATTTATTGATGAAAATACAATTCTTGTAACATGTAATAATTGTAATAAAACAAGAATGGTCAATATTGATTTTAAAGATAGTATGAATAATTATATTTCAGAAGAAAATTATAATGAAGAGATTAATAAAAAAGAGGACTAGCTATGACCAATGAAGAACCTGTGGTTTGTAAAGATCTTTCTGATGTTTTACAAGAAGCGTACAATCAAGCTATTTCTGGAAAAGGAAGTGAAAGACATAGTTATGGTGAAGAAAGATTTTCTGAACAACTAATTTGTGAAATTGCACGACGGTTATCACCTTGTTCATATTCTGGACCGCTATATCAAAGTGTCAAAAAGATATACGAGTCGACACGGCTACACCCCGGAGCAGCAATTAGAGAATTACAGGGAGCTATTAACTATATAGCCGCTGCAATACTATTAATTAAAGAAGAACAAAAGAAGTGTATTCAATAATATATAATATTTAATTTGAGTATGACCACCGTAATTGGTGGTCATACCTTTTTTAATTAGGGATTATATTTTGTTATTATCTAATCAAAATAAACATACTGGTGTCTATGAAGTAGATAAAGATTCTACATTTAAAATGATTTTTGGTGATAGCTCGTCTACAAATAATTTTAAATCTCCATTATCGTTTAATTCACAAACAGAAACTAATCCAGAAAAGAAATTAAAAACAACATCTGATAATCTTAAAATATCATCAGAAAATAATTTAAATTCATACACAAATAAACAAACATCTACTATAACATTCGCTAATGGTAGTTTAAATAATGAATTAAAGAATATAACATCAACTTTAGCTGGCTATATTCCTGGTTTTAAAGGCCCAGTTATGGATATTTTGTCATCCACCGCCAAAAAATCAGAAGATAAACCACAATTCATATATAACGTCATCATTCAATTTGATGGTAAAAATCAGAATTTTTGGGATGATGTTAATCTCTTTACAGTAAATAAGTATGCGTCAGCATTTACCACTACATATTTCTTACGGGTTAACTTAACAACACCAGTTTTTCAGCAGTTAACTAATGATATTAATGATGGTAAATATCCACAGTGTACTTTGTATCTATACACTATAGATACATTAAAGAATAATAAATTAAAGAATCTTATATATAAAAAGAAACTAAGTGTTCGAGCTTGTTTGTCAAAAACAGAACCAAATCTTAGAACTGGCACACAAGTTATGACCGATTTAATTCTGATGAATCCCGTACTTCATAATATGCTTCGTAAGTATACATATAACAAAGTACATACATCTAAGTCGGCCTATGAAGTATTAAAAGATTATGAATCGTATATAGATAGTACATATGGAACTGGTTCGTTTGTTTCTAAACATTATCTATGTAACGAGAATCAATTTAAATATAAACAATTAGTTACTAAACCATCTGAGCAAGGTGTTGAAGTTCCAAGTGGAATGAAAATAAAATATAAAACAAAGAGTGATATATCTATACCATTATTCTTACAATATAAATATAAAATAGATAATGGGTATAGTATGTATTTCTTTGATGATTTTGTTATAACCGAGCAAAAGGATGTTGTACGATATTTTGTTTCATTCTACGATTCCAATAAGCTTGAAAAGTTTGATATTAGAACGTATAAAGATATAACTGACCAAACTCAATTCATTAAGTCTTATCCATTTAATGATTATGATAAAAATATCACAAAAGATAATGCTGTAATTACACATAAATTACCAAATTCTCAATATACGACACAAAAAACACAATCTGGATCTGCTGTTAGTGATAAAAGTTCTCAAGGAACTAAGGTTATTTTGTCAGATGAGAAAAGATATTTTTATTCTTTACAGTCTGATGAAGTTAAGAAGCCACAACAGAAGGGTACTGAAGAAATTACTTTACAGTCTCCAGACTCAAAAGACTCAGCTGTAAAAAGATTAAAAATTGGTGTAGACACGTTATTAAAAAAGATAGATTCAATTGAAGAATATGTAATTTTTAATACATCTCCAGATTGGTTAAGATTTGGTTGTGTGTATAATTTGAATAGTGGTATGCCAGAAGAATATATATTTTCTCCAGTTGGTATTATTAATGTATTCCATCGAATCGATGCAAAAGAAAAAGAATTATCTTTAATGGATAAAGCATTATTCATTAAATTTAAACCACAGAAACTTGAGAAAGATTCTGTTAACGCAAATCCAATTCCGGAAAGTAGTAATTCATCATCAGCACCAAATGTTAATAAAGAAAAACAACCACAATCAGATATAACAAGATCTGTTATCAATAGTAAATCTGTAAATAACAATTCATCTGAAATAAAAGATGTTAAAATTAAAAAGACTAACGCACCAAAAGAATTAATAGATGAAGAAAAAAAATAAAAAATTAAGAGAAGAATTAGCTTGGCGATTTAATGATGGTGATGATTTTGATATCGGGACTGATCCGGGCCAGCACCCCCTGGATGGTGACGATGCCCCTGGCGAGCATGGACAGCCCCTTGGGCATCGAGATGCCGTGGGATTCCGCAAGGGCCAG
>ERZ779866.1604-NODE-1604-length-22477-cov-13.528320_pt1 | contig 22477 bp, 18 predicted proteins | sample MGYA00511248_ERZ779866 | MGnify/ENA primary metagenome ERZ779866 (study PRJEB29588, sample SAMEA2155758) | human gut metagenome | biome: human gut; feature: human-associated habitat; material: faeces | place: Denmark | collected 2008/2010 ... | reverse complement strand
CGGCTGCTGCCATATCGGCGAGGTCCAGGTGAGCCTGTGGGATCAGGCCACCGTGGAAACCTGTGAGGAAGCCGGCATCCATCTGCTGTAACAGGCAGTTAAAAGTAAAAATATATAGAAAAGGAGTGTTTTGCTATGGATAACCACGTACTGAAGGATCTGGAGCCCAAGAGTGTGTACCGCTTTTTTGAGGAGCTGTGCCGCATTCCCCACGGCTCTGGAAACACCAAGGCTGCCAGTGACTGGGCGGCAAATTTTGCCAAGGAGCGGGGCCTTGCTTACCGGCAGGATGCCATGGGCAATGTGGTGATCTGGAAGGCCGCTTCTCCCGGCTACGAGGATCATCCCACCGCTATGCTCCAGGGCCATCTGGACATGGTGTGTGTAAAGGACAACGGCGTGGAGCACGACTTTGAGAAGGAGCCTTTGGATCTCTACATTGACGGTGACTGGGTCAAGGCCCGGGGCACCTCCCTGGGCAGCGACGACGGTATTGCTGTGGCTATGGCTATGGCAGTGCTGGATGACGACACGATCCCCCATCCCCCCATTGAGGCGGTGTTCACCGTGGATGAGGAGGTAGGTATGCCCGGCGCTATCGGCCTGGACGGCTCTGATCTCAAGAGCCGGTACCTTCTGAACATTGACTCCGAGGTGGAGAAGGTGCTGACTGTGGGCTGCGCCGGCGGCACTGCCTGCCACATTGACGCTGCTATGGCCGGCGAGAAGATGGAGGGCGTGGTGTGCGCCATCAGCCTGGAGAATCTCAGCGGCGGCCACTCCGGCACTGCTATCCACATGGGCTTTGCCAATGCCGACAAGCTGTTGGCGGAGGGGTTGGCCAAGATCGGTTATCCCCGTCTGGTGTCTCTTTTCGGTGGCCTTCAGGACAATGCTATTCCCAATGCCGCTAAGGCAGAGTTCGTAGTACCTGCCGATCAGGCGGCAGCGGTGAAGGCCGCTGCGGAGGCTTGGGCCGCCGAGGCCAAGGCCGCTTGTCCCAACGATCCTAACTTCACCTTCACCTGGTCCGACAAGGCTGGCGCCGCTGTTGCTCTCTCCGCAGAGGACAGCCGCAAGGCTGTGGACCTGATTCTGGCTGTTCCCAACGGCATCCAGGCCATGAACCCGGATCTTCCCGGCCAGGTGCAGACCTCTCTGAATCTGGGCATTCTGCGCCTGGAGGAGGGCAAGTTCCGTATGGCGTTCCTGCTGCGCAGCTCTGTGGCTGCTGAGCTGGCCCAGCTGGAGCAGAAGGTACAGGGCGTTGCTACGGAGTTCGGCGCTGCCTTTGCTGTGGAGAGCAGCTATCCCCCCTGGGAGTACCGCAAGGAGTCCCAGCTGCGGGATATCATGGTCCGGGTGTTCAAGGAGCAGTACGGGGAGGACCCGGTGGTGGAGACGGTCCACGCCGGCCTGGAGTGCGGCATCCTGACGGACAAGGTCCCCGGTCTGGACGCTGTGTCCTTTGGTCCTGACCTGGTAGAGATCCACAGCACCCGGGAGCGTATGAGCATTGCTTCCGTGGAGCGCACCTGGCGTTTCCTGCTGGGCGTGCTGGCTGCTCTGTAATTATAAAAATCCCATTGTGTTTGCCGCGCCCGACCCTTTTGGGCCGGGCGCGGCTATAAGACGGGGAGGACAGGGCACCCTATAGCCCTGTGAATCCCTGAAAGCTTTGCATAAAGGAGTTACAGTATGAAATTCAGTGAGATGCCTTATGTGCGCCCTGATCTGGCCGCTTTTCAGGCCAAGGCAGAGGAGATTGCCCAAAAGATCGCCGGGGCGGCTTCTGCCCAGGAGCAGATCGATGCTGTTTTGGCCTTTGACCAGGTCCAGGCGGAGATGAGTACGGCTACCAGCCTCGCTTATGTCCGCCACACCATCGATACCCGGGATGCGTTCTATGATAAGGAGAACGACTACGCCGATGAGATCGCCCCGGCGGTTCAGGAGGCGGAGCAGAAGGTGACGAAGGCCCTTCTGGCATCCCCCTTCCGCGCTGAGCTGGAGGATCGCTTTGGAAAGCTGCTGTTCACCAATCTGGAGATCGCTGTGCGCACCTTTGACCCCAAGAACATGGCACTGATGCAGGAGGAGAACAAGCTCCAAAGCGAGTATCAGAAGCTCTACGCCTCCGCACTGGTGGAGTGGAACGGAGAGAAGCTGCCTCTGCCCAAGCTGGGCCCCTATAAGCAGAGCCCGGACCGTGCTGTCCGCAAGGCGGCCTATGAGGCGGAGGGCAAGTGGTTTGACAGCCATCAGGCTGAGCTGGACGAGCTCTACGACAAGCTGGTGAAGAACCGTACCGCCCAGGCGAAGAACATGGGCTATGACAACTACCTGAAGCTGGGCTATGACCGCCTGGGCCGCAACTGCTACGGGCCTGCCCAGGTGGCGGCCTTCCGGGATCAGATTGCCCAGGATATGGTGCCCATCGTGGCCAAGGTGAAGAAGGACCAGGAGAAGCGCCTGGGGGTGGAGAAGCTGAAGTTCTGGGACGATGTGCTGCTGTTCCCCGACGGCAACGCCGATCCCCAGGGCACCGCCGACGAGATCCTGGCGGCCGGCAAGCAGATGTACCACGAGCTGAGCCCGGAGACGGCGGAGTTTGCTGATTTCCTGTGGGGCAATGAGCTGCTGGACGTTCTCAGCAAGGAGGGCAAAGCCCCTGGCGGGTACTGCACGGAATTCCGCAGCTATAAGGCACCCTTCATTTTCTCCAACTTCAATGGTACTAGCGGCGACGTGGATGTGCTGACCCACGAGGCGGGCCACGCCTTTGCCGGTTTCCGTGCCATGCGCAAGGGATACCTGTGCAACATGACCAGCCCCACCATCGAGGCCTGCGAGGTCCACTCCATGTCCATGGAGTTCCTTACCGCTCCTTGGCATGAGAAGTTCTTTGGGCCCCTGACCCGGAAATATGAGCTTAGTCACTGTGAGGATGCCCTTATCTTTATCCCCTACGGCTGCATGGTGGATGAGTTCCAGCACCGGATGTACGAAAATCCGGAACTGACGCCTGCCCAGCGCAACCAGCTGTGGCTGGATCTGGAGAAGAAGTACCGTCCCTGGATCGACTTTGAGGACCTGCCCTTCTACAGCCGGGGTGCCGGTTGGCAGCGGCAGCTCCACATCTATCTCTATCCCCTCTACTATATCGACTACTGCATGGCTCAGACGGTGGCCTTCCAGTTCTGGATCGCCTCCATGAAGGATCGGGCCGATGCGTGGGCACGGTATCTGTGCTTTGCTGATGCCGGCGGTACCAGGACTTTTGAGGGCTTGGTAGAGGAAGCAGGCCTGAAGGTTCCCTACGCACCCGGCTGCATTCGGGAGATCGGTGAGGCCATCTCCAATTGGATCGTCGCCAACCCCCTGTAAGCTTTATCCCGATTTTTACGCCATGGAGTCGGCATGTCCGGCTCCATGGCGTTTTTAAATAAAAAAATTTTTTGAAGATTATGCAGTATATGCGCCAAGGAGTTTCATTTTCACATTTTAACGATTTTGTACCATTTTCTGAAAAATGAAACCGGGGCGGAGTAGGCGGAGCAAAATGGGGTTCCTGGATACCACTGGATATCACCTTCTGAAGAGGGGGGAGATGGGGAGGGGATCTCTCGTTTTTTCGACAGGAGGGATTTTGCTATATTGTGTCATTTGCTCCGGGGATGTTTGGTTATTATTACCAAATATCCAAAAAGTTTTGCCTAAAAAAACAATTTTTTGGGTTGTATCCACGGCATACTTTGTCAGTTATTAAAAAAATAGAATTTTACATTTGTGTGAGGCCTGTTTTACTTGAAAATTGCCTGGTGATAGAATATAATAATGAAGGCGCTGTAGTGCAAATCTTGCATATTTGACTTTGACAGGATTTTCACATAGAAAAATTTTTTATGACAAACGCATGCGTTTGCCGGAGAATTTATCAGATGGAAAAGAAGGAACGAAAAGGCCGCCGTGCCTATTTGGATGACTTCCGCCGGACGGTGGACGGTGAATATATTTACATTGGTGCGACCTATGCCTTTCAGGGCGAACAGAGCACCCGCAAACGGGGGCTGCTCCGCTGGGGGATCCTGGCGGTGGGGATGGTTGCCTGTGCGATTGTGGGCGGATGTATCCGGGCTCCGGGTACAGTGAACTGTGCCTATGTGCTCATCCCCTATGCGGTGGGGATCCTGGCGGCTTTTTCTGTGCTCTGGGGATATGCCCGTATGGCAAAGGGCGGAGACCCGCTGCGGGCCTATGTGTATGAGGCCACGGTGCCTCACTTTCCGCTGCGTACGATCCTTACGGCTGTCGGCGGCGGCGGAGCGATCCTGGGCGAACTGATCTATGTGATCCTCAATGGGGTCCAGGGCCTGCTTGTTGGAATGATCGTTTTTCTCGTTTCTCAGGCAGCTATGCTTGTCTGTGCTCTCTTGTGGAGGCCTTTGGGCCGGGAGATGTCCTGGGAGCGCTTCGACGGCGCCGGCTGGGCCGGGAACAACTAAATAAGGTTATTCTGAATCACGCGGCAAAAAGGGGTCCCTTTTTGCCCTTCTTGCCATGGCAAGAAGGAATATTTCTGTTGGACTATGGGCAATACCCATTGATATAGTTCAAAATCTTTAAGGAGGAATGCAAACCATGAAAAGAAGCAAAAAAGCACTTGCACTGTTTCTGGCACTGGTGATGTGCATTGGCGTTCTGGCCGGCTGCGGCGGGAACAATACGGCCAATAACAGCGCCAACGACACCACTGACGATACTGCGGAGGATACCAATACCACCCCGCTGGTGGTTTCCATTGAGCAGGGCCTGGAGGGCAAGTTCTCCCCCTACTTCTACCTGAGCAACGCCGATAACAAGATCGTCAGCCTGACCCAGGTGTCTCTGCTGACCATCGACCGTGTGGGCAACCCCGTTCTCAACGGCATCGAGGGTGAGACCCGTTCCTACAACGGCACCGACTATACCTATTATGGACCTGCCGACATCGTTGTCACCAAGAATGAGGATGGCACCGTTACTTACGATGTGACCATGCGGGACGACATCGTCTTCTCCGACGGTGAGACCGCCAACATCGACGACGTGATCTTCGGCCTGTATGTCTACCTGGATCCTACTTATGACGGTAACGCCACCATGTACTCCCTGCCTATCAAGGGCCTGAAGGAGTACCGTTCCGGTATGGAGCCCCTCTACAAGCTGCTGATGGCCGCCGGTCAGGACAACACCGACTTCACCAACTGGGATGAGGCCACTCAGACCGCTTTCTGGACCGAGGGTCTGCCCGCCGCCGGCGAGGCTTTTGCCCAGTCCATCTGTGACTACGTGGTGAACGCCGGCTACAACGCCGAGGACGACTCCGTTGCCGCCAAAGCTGCCAACTGGGGCTATGAGCTGGCTGAGGACGCTACTCTGACCGACTTCTTCAACGCCATGGTGGCCAAATACGAGGGTGACTATGACCTCGCTTCCAGCACTGAGATTGCCAGCGGCTCTCTGTGGAGCTACCTGGATCCCGCTTACACCGTCGGTATCAGCACCGGTGAGTCCGCTCCCAACATCTCCGGTATCGAGCGCACCGGCGACTACTCCATGCGGATCACCACCACTAAGATCGATGCCACCATGATCTATAAGCTGCAGCTGCCCATCGCCCCCATGCACTACTACGGCGATGAGTCCCTGTATGATTATGAGAATAACTCCTTCGGCTTCACCAAGGGCGATCTGTCCATCGTGAAGGCCAAGACCAGCACCCCCATGGGCGCCGGCCCCTACCAGTTCAAGGAGTACACCAACGGCGTTGTGTACTACGAGTCCTATGACGGCTACTACCTGGGCGCCCCCAAGATCAAGTACTTCAACTACATGGAGACCTCTGAGGCCAACATGATCACCGGTATCCAGGCTGGTACTCTGGATATTGCCGAGCCCAGCTACAGCACCGATGTGGCCAACCAGGTCACTGACATCAACGGCGGCGACGATTCTCTGGATGGTCCTGTGATCACCACCCGTATGTATGACTTCCTGGGCTATGGCTATGTGGGTATCAACCCCAACAACGTGAAGGTGGGCGATGATCCCTCCTCCGAGGCTTCCCGGAACCTGCGCAAGGCCATTGGCACCATCATTTCCGTCTACCGTGACGAGGGTATCGACTCCTACTACGGCGAGACCGCTTCCGTCATCAACTACCCCATCTCCAACACCTCCTGGGCTGCTCCTCAGGTCACTGACGACGGCTATCAGGTTGCCTACTCCGTTGATGTCAACGGCGCGCCCATCTACACCGAGGGCATGAGCACCGATGAGAAGTATGCCGCTGCCAAGGAGGCCGCTCTGGGTTATCTGGAGGCTGCCGGTTACACTGTGGAGAACGGCAAGGTGACCGCTGCTCCCGAGGGCGCCAAGCTGAAGTATCAGGTGGATATCGGCGGCAACGGTCAGGGCGACCACCCCACCTTCCTGATCCTGAAGAACGCGGCCGCGGCCCTTGCTGAGATCGGCATGGAGCTGTACGTCAACGACCTGGCCAACGCCAACGACCTGTATGCCGCCTATCAGACCGGCGCTTCCGAGATGTGGTGCGCCGCCTGGGGCGCCGCCACCGATCCCGATATGTATCAGCTCTATCACTCCGAGGGTTCCACCAACTACTATCAGATCTCTGATCCCGAGCTGGATGAGCTCATCGAGGCTGGCCGTATGTCCACCGATCAGACCTACCGCAAGGGCCTGTACAAGGCTGCCATGGAGATCATCATGGACTGGGGCGTTGAGATCCCCATCTATCAGCGTTCCGAGTGCTACCTGTTCTCCACTGAGCACGTGGATATCTCCACGCTGCCCACCGACATGACGCCTTACTGGAACGCTCTCAACGAGATCGAGAAGCTGGCCCTGAAGTAATGCTTGTGTCCTGAAAAGGATGCTGTGCGGCATGAAAACAGAGTAAAATCGGTTCCCCTGCCCTCCTGGAGGGGGCAGGGGAACCCCGTTCCTTTTTCGATGGGTGTCAAGGAGCTTCCCGCCAGGGGGGAGGGGCGGCTGCTTGATGCACAGCGGGTGTTTCCATGCCCGTACGTTTACTCTTGAGAAACTAGAAAACTGGAGGGATCGTTTTGCGAAATTTTATCATCAAGCGTCTTTTGCTTTCCGTGCTGATCCTGTTTTGCGTGACGTTTATCATCTACGCGCTGCTGCGGTGCCTGCCGGCCTCCTACGTGGAGACCATGGCCATGAAGCTGTCCACGGCCCCGGGTTCAAAGCCCTATGAGGAGTGGGTGGCTCAGCTCAACGCCCAGTACGCCCTGGATATGGGTATCATCCCTGGCTATCTGGTGCAGATGAAGAATATGCTCACCGGCAATTTCGGCGACAGCTGGCGCTTCACGGTGCCGGTGCTTGAGAAGTTCAGCGAGGTCATCTGGATCTCTGTGATCATGGGCGGCATCTCCCTGATCCTGCAGCTGATCATTGCGATCCCTCTGGGTATCGTGGCTGCTACCAAGCAGTACTCCAAGGCGGACTATGCCATCACGGCCAGCGCTCTGGTGGGTATTTCTCTGCCTACCTTCTTTTTCGCTACCATTCTGAAGCTGATCTTTGCGGTGCAGCTGAAGTGGTTTGACGTTTCCGGCCTCATGGGCCGCAACTATGCCCAGCTGGATGCGATGGGGAAGGTACTGGACATGGCGCACCACCTGGTTCTGCCCATTGTCACGCTGACCATCGTCTCCGTGGGTTCCCTCATGCGTTATACCCGCACCAATATGCTGGAAGTCCTCAACGCTGACTATATCCGCACTGCCCGGGCCAAGGGCCTGAGTGAGAAGAAGGTCATTTATCATCACGCTTTCCGCAACACCCTGATCCCTCTGGTGACCATCGTGGGCGGTTCTCTGCCGGGACTCTTTTCCGGTGCCCTGATTACAGAGACCCTGTTCGCCATCCCCGGTATCGGCTGGACGTCTTACCAGGCCATGACCGCAGGCGATATCCCCTTCTCCATGTTTTATCTGTCCTTCCTGGCAATCCTTACGCTGCTGGGCAATTTGATCTCGGATATTCTGTATGCGGTGGTTGATCCCCGCGTACGTATCGCGTAAGAGGAGGTGCTTTCATGTCTGAAGAAAAAAAGATGAATCCTCAGCAGGAGGGCGGCTCTCAGGAGCACCTCTCTCTGAACGATGACCGCCGTGTTAAGGTTCTTTCTCCCGGTGCACTGGTAGCCAAGCGGTTTTTCCGCAACCGGCTGGCAGTTTTGGGATTGATCATGCTGGCTGTCATGTTTATCTTCTCCTTTGTGGGCGGACTGATCTCCCCCTATGGACAGGATGAGCAGTTCTATACCTATACCTATATGGCCAAGGAATATGTGGCTGTGACGCAGAATGGAGACTTCCGTTACGCTGTGGCGGATGGCCAGGAGTTCGGTACTGCCGCTCAGGCTCAGTTCCTGCTGGCCCAGATGACCGGCAAAACGGAGTTTGACTATAAAGATGTCTCCTACACCCTCACAGAGGAAGGGGAGGACTTCTACTCCATCTCCTCTGGTGGTACCCTGCTGGCTATTGCCTACAAGGATATCGTCAACCCCGCCGATAACGGTGCAGAACCCACCTTTGCGGTGAAGTATGCGGCGCTGAAGGCGTACAGCAACGGCGAGAGCAGCTTTACTGCCGACGGCCAGAGCTATGAGCTGGATGAGGATGGAAACATCCTGCTGGGCGGCGAGATCGTGGGTTATATCAGCCGCTTCGTGGTTCAGTCCAAGGTCAGCGGCACCACCATCACCCGGGATTTCAAGGAGGAACTGGAAGCTGCCATCAATGATGACGTGTCCGAGTTCGTCTATACCGGCGAGGACGGTGAGGAGCACACCTATGAGATCGTCTATGATGCTGCTGCCAAAGTATGGTCCGTCAAGCAGGAGACCCTGACCTATGTCTATGACTCCTACGCAAGACCCTCCCTGGCACATCCCTTGGGCTGCGATACCAACGGTATGGACATGCTCACCCGTCTGATGTACGGCGGCCGTGTGTCCCTGGTGATCGGCTTTGTGGTCGTGTTTATTGAGACAGCTATCGGTATTGTCCTGGGCGGTATTGCTGGTTACTTTGGCAAGTGGGTGGATAACCTCATCATGCGTATCGTAGATGTGTTCTACTGCATCCCCTCCATGCCTATCATCATCATTATCGGTTCCGCTATGGACGGCATGCAGGTAGACCCCCAGATTCGAATGATGTATCTGATGCTGATACTTGGCTTCCTGGGCTGGCCTGGCTTTGCCCGTATGATCCGCGGTCAGATCCTGTCTCTCCGTGAGCAGGAGTTTATGACTGCCACAGAGGCCTGCGGCATCAGTGTATCCCGCCGTATTTTCCGCCACCTGATCCCCAACGTGATCCCTCAGATGATCGTGCTGTGCACCATGGGACTTGGTTCTACCATTATTACAGAGGCGACCTTGTCCTTCCTGGGCCTGGGCGTTAAGTTCCCCTTCGCTTCCTGGGGTAATATCATCAGCGATGTAAACAACTCCTATGTTATGACGACCTACTGGTATGTGTGGATCCCCGCCGGTATCTGCCTGTTGGTGGCGGTCCTGGGATTCAACTTCGTGGGCGACGGTCTCCGGGATGCCTTTGACCCGAAGATGAAGCGCTAAGGGAGGAGAGAGACATATGGCAAAGAAAAAAGCGGAAGGCTACCTCTCTGGCCGGGAGGCGCGGCGGATCTCCAAGGAGAACCGCAAGATCACCAATGAATTTGAAAAACAGCGCAAGCGTAAGAATGTTCCGGAGTCCGAGTATCTCACCGAGATGCGGGATCCCAACAACGCGGTGGAGTTTGATAATCTCCACACCTACTTTTTCACCGATGCCGGTACAGTAAAGGCGGTGGACGGTGTGTCCTTCGACGTACCTATCGGCAAGACCGTGGGCGTGGTGGGTGAGTCCGGATGTGGAAAGTCCGTCACCAGCCTCTCTCTGATGCAGCTGCTCCAGCGGCCCCAGGGTCAGGTGGTGGAGGGCGCGATTCGTCTGAATCTGGGCGATAAGGCCTACGACGTCACCAAGATGCCCAACGAGAAGATGCAGCATCTCCGGGGCAACTTTATGTCCATGATTTTCCAGGAGCCTATGACCAGCCTGAACCCGGTGTTCCGCATCGGTGACCAGGTGGACGAGGTGATTGAGCTCCACCACGGCGAGGGAAAGACCAAGGAGCAGATCAAGGAGCGTACCATTGAGCTTTTGGAGATGGTGGGCATCGCGAACAGTGAGGGCGTCTACAGAATGTATCCCCATGAGCTCTCCGGTGGTATGCGCCAGCGTGTCATGATCGCTATGGCTCTGGCCTGCAGTCCCCGCCTGATCATTGCTGACGAACCTACCACCGCTCTGGATGTGACCATCCAGGCCCAGGTGCTGGATCTGCTGCGGAGCCTGAAGGATAAGATCAACTCCTCCATTATGTTCATCACCCACGACCTGGGCGTTATTGCGGAGATGGCTGACTACGTGGTGGTCATGTACGCTGGCCGCGTGGTGGAGAAGGGTACCGTGGAGGAGATCTTCCACAACCCCTCTCACCCCTACACCATTGGCCTGATGGCCTCCAAGCCTGTGGTGGGCAAGCAGGTGGATAAGCTCTACTCTATCCCCGGCAAGGTGCCTAACCCCATCAACATGCCCAACTACTGCTATTTCAAAGACCGCTGCGAGATGTGCGTGGCGGGCTGCGAAGGGGAATATCCCCATGAGATCAGTCTCAGCCCCACCCACAAGGTGAGCTGCTACCGCTACTATGACAAGAATATGACCGACAAGGGAGGTGAGCGTTAATGGCGAAGGCAGGAAATAAGGTATCCGAGGAAAAGAAAACCGGAAATCTGGTAATTGACAACACCTTTACCCCGGTGACCTATGATCCCCAGTATATCCTCATGGTCAACAAGCTGAAGAAGTATTTCCCCATCAAGGGCGGCATGGTGTCCAAGACGGTGGGCTATGTCCGGGCTGTTGACGGTATCACCTTCAACCTCAAGCGGGGTACCACGATGGGTCTGGTAGGTGAGTCCGGTTGCGGCAAGACCACAGCTGGACGGACCATCCTGCGCCTGTCCGGTGACAAGACCGGCGGTCAGGTGCTGTTCAACGGGCAGGAGGTCTATGACCTCAGCCCCAAGGAGATGCGCTCTCTGCGGACCAAGATGCAGATCATCTTCCAGGACCCCTTCTCCTCTTTGTCTCCCCGTCTGCCGGTAGGCGAGATCATCGGCGAGGCGGTCCGGGAGCACAATCTGGTGCCCAAGGAGGAGTTCAATGACTATATCGACCAGGTCATGGACAACTGCGGCCTCCAGCCCTTCCACAAGGACCGCTATCCCCATGAGTTCTCCGGCGGCCAGCGGCAGCGTATCTGTATTGCCCGGGCTCTGGCCCTGAACCCCGAGTTTGTGGTCTGCGATGAACCTGTGTCCGCTCTGGATGTATCTATCCAGGCCCAGATCATCAACCTTCTCCGGGAGCTCCAGGAGAAGTACAACCTGACCTATCTCTTCATCTCCCACGACCTGAGCGTGGTGGAGCACATCTCCGACACAGTGGGTGTTATGTACCTGGGCAACCTGGTGGAGTATGGTGCCACGGCAGATATCTTCCGTAATCCGCTCCACCCCTATACCAAGGCACTGTTCTCCGCCATTCCCATCCCCGATCCTGATGCGAAGATGAACCGCATCGTGCTGGAAGGCTCCATTCCTTCCCCGGCAAATCCGCCCTCCGGCTGTAAGTTCCACACCCGCTGCGCCAATTGCATGGAGCGCTGCAAGGTGGAGGCGCCGGAGCAGAAGGAGATCGAGCCGGGCCACTATGTGGTCTGCCACCTCTACGACAAGTAAGCTATGGGGCGCAAACGTGTCTATGACGACGACGATGGACGTACCATCGCCGACATGAGCGGTCTGGAGCGGCCGCGCCTGATCCTGCCCCGGCACTGGGATACGGTTCATAAACCGGCTGTCACTCCGTCTCCGGAGCCAGAACAGGAGGAGCCTGTGTCCCGTCCCTGGGAACCTTCAAGGGATGAGATGTCCTCTGAGGACCGGAAAGTTTATATTTTTGCCGCCCTGCGGGCTGGCCTGTTGATTGGCGGAATCTATATCCTGGCTGTTGTGCTGCTGATCGTGGCCATGCTGGCTCTGTGGACCTGAAAGAATGAAAACCTGCCGCAATGTATTTGCGGCAGGTTTTTTTGCGTAAAGACTTGACAACGGGAAGGAAAACAGATATAATACAAAATGTGTCAATCTGCCATGAGATATGACATGATAAGAGGAGATGATCCACCGACCGCCTGACCCCGCGGCAGTTTTTATCCTGTGAGGATGTCTGCCGCAGATTGTGCTGGGTGGTTTTTTTTGCGGTCTGAATCCAGCCTTACCCAACAGACTATGAGGAGGTTCCACTATGAAGAAGGACATTGTCATCATCGGTGCCGGTCCTGCCGGTATTTTTACCGCCATTGAGATGCTGAAAAAGGGCAGCAAGCAGAACATCCTGATCGTAGAGAAGGGAAAGGCGGTGGAGGATCGCCACTGCCCCAAGAGCAAGACCAAGCAGTGTGTCAACTGCAAGCCCTACTGCCATATCACCACTGGTTTTTCCGGTGCTGGTGCCTTTTCCGACGGCAAGCTGTCCCTGAGCTATGAGGTTGGCGGCGATCTGCCCACGCTGATCGGTGCGGACCTGGCCCAGGAGACCATCGACTATACCGATCAGATCTACCTGGAGTTCGGCGCGGATACCCATGTGGAGGGTCTGGGCAATACCGAGGAGGTCAAGGCCATCCGCAAGCGGGCCATTCAGGCAGGACTGAAACTGGTGGACTGCCCCATTCGCCACTTGGGGACAGAGAAAGCTCAGGATCTGTACTACGCCATCGAGCAGTACCTTATCCGCAATGGTGTGGAGCTGATGTTCGGCTATGAGTGCACCAATCTGATTTTGGACGGGGATGTCTGCAAGGGCGTATGCATCACCAATGGCAGGGAGGAGCAGGAGATTCTGGCGGAGCACACCATCATTGCCACCGGCCGCCGCGGAGCGGATTGGCTGGAGAGTCTCTGCGCCGAGCACAACATCGCCCATCAGCCCGGCACGGTGGATATCGGCGTCCGGGTGGAGGTCCGCAACGAGGTCATGGAGACGGTGAACCGGGTGCTCTACGAGTCCAAGCTGGTGGGTTATCCCAAGCCCTTCAAGAACAAGGTCCGTACCTTCTGCCAGAACCCCGGCGGCTTTGTCAGCCAGGAGAACTATGACAACGATTTGGCAGTGGTCAACGGCCACAGCTATAAAGAGCTCAAGAGCGACAACACCAACCTGGCCATCCTCTGCAGCCACAACTTCTCCTATCCCTTCAATCAGCCTATTGCCTATGCGCAGAAGGTGGGAGAGCTGACCAACATGCTGGGAGCCGGTCATATTCTCGTCCAGCGCTTCGGTGATATCCTGGACGGCAAGCGGACATGGCCCAAGGAGCTGGCATTTTCCAATCTGCGGCCCACCCTGCCCGATGCGGTGGCGGGAGATATCACCGCTGCTATGCCCTATCGAGCCATGATCAACATCATCAATTTCATCCAGGCTATGGACCAGGTAGTCCCCGGCTTTGCCGCCACGGAGACCCTGCTCTACTCCCCGGAGCTGAAGTTCTACTCCAACCGGGTGAAGATGGATGAAGATTTCAACACCAATGTGAAGGGACTCCACTGCCTGGGCGATTCCAGCGGCTGGACCCGGGGCCTGATGATGGCTTCCGTCATGGGTGTGCTCATGGGCCGCAAGCTGGCGGAGGAGCTGTCCGCACGCTGATGTTCCGATCCCATATTTGCTATTGGTAAATTAAGAACCACCCCGCCGGAAACGTGAAATTCCGGCGGGGTGGTTTTGTTATGCTTTATGTTGGAGCAGGCGGTAGGTGTCAACAATGATGGAGACACAGGTCTCCACTCCCAGTTTGCCGCTGTCCAGACACAGATCGTAATTGCGGACATCGCCCCACTTCTGGTCGGTATAGAACCGGTAGTGATGGGCTCTGGCCTTGTCCCGGCGGGTGAGGATCGCGGCGGCTTTTTCCCGGTCCAGGCCGTGCTCTGCAATGGAGCGCTCTACCTTGTAGGGCATGTCAGAGTGGATAAAAATATTCAGGGTAGGGAATTTACCTGCCAGCACATGGTCAGCGCAGCGGCCTACAATGACGCAGGGCCCTTTGGCCGCCTCTTCCAGAATGATCTCGGATTGTACATTGTGAAGATGGTCTGTCAGGGAGCTGCCGGTTTTAGCGTTGGAATCGAACCGGGTGCCATAGCCGATAATGTGGCCCAGAGCGCCGCCATTAAAGTACTCGCCATGGGAACGGATAAACTCTGGCGACAGCTTGGTTTTGGCTGCCACCAGCTCTACGATCTCCTTGTCGTAAAAAGCCAGTTCCAACCGCTGGGCTACCAGTTTGCCGATGGTGTGGCCGCCGCTGCCGCACTGGCGGCCGATGGTGATGATACAGTTCGCCATAGTTTATCCTCCTTTTCTTACGCGCTGTGGTATACGATTAACAGTATTCGCGCTGTTGTATAGATAGACGAATTGTAACACAAAACTTGTGGTTGGTAAAGAAATTTTATAACAGACGACCGGGAGGACTGGGGAGCGCTCTTGTCTTGCGTCTTTCCCGGCGGTACAATAAGGAAAAAGGAGGGGAGAGCGTATGGAGGCGTTTGTTGGCGTATTGATCCGCAGGGAACGGCTGCGGCAGAACTACTCCCAGGAGGGGCTGTGCCGGGGGATCTGTGCGGTGAGCTACCTCAGCAAGATCGAACAGGGCAAGGCTGAGGCAGGGGAGGATGTGGTGCTTCCCCTGCTGCATCGGCTGGGCGTGGATTTCGAAACAGATGAGGCTTTTCTCACTTGGGCCGGGGCCCGGATAGACGTTCTCTATCAGGAATTGCTGGCAGGCCGGGAGAGAGAGGCGCTGTTCCGACAGACCCTGGCGGAGCTGGAAGAGAGGAAGGAGCGGTGCCTGCAATCCCCTTGGATGCTGGATCTTCTGCTGCTGAAAGCGGGGACTGGGGAGGAAGTCAAGGCGGAACTGCTGGAGCAGGTGGAGCCCTTTTCTGCGGTAATGGACCGGCGGCAGTACCCTCTTTACCTCCTTTGCCGTCTGGCCTGCGGCCGTGACCAGGATGCGCAGCCTCTCCTGCGGCTGGGGGCAGGTGCCTTCTACACCGTGGCGGTAGGCAGCCACTATATCCAGCGGGGGCGGTACACAGAGGCTATTGCGGTGCTGCAGCGGGGGTATGACCAGGCCGCTGAGGAAGGGCGGCCCAATCTCATGCTGCTGGCCCAGCTGTTTCTGGGGAACAGCTACAGTGCCATTGGCCATCCACGTTTGATGGAGGAGAGCTACCAGATCGCCAGGCGTTTGGGGAAAGAGTTGGGCCAGACGGAGCTGCTGGCTACCATCGACTACAACATTGCCGCCACCTATCTGGAGTGGGGGATGGACCAGGAGGCCCTGGCATTGCTGGAGGCCTCTCCCCGGGAGGACCTGTGGTATTGGCATAAGCTGGCCATTGCCCTGGAGCGGGCGGGCCGGCTGGAGGAAGCCAGGAAAGCCCTGGACAAAGCGTATGGAAGCAACGAAGAGCGTGACAGTCCGGCGGTGGGAACGATCCTGGATCTGGTAGCGTACCGTCTGGATCACCCGGACTATGTCAGACAGGAGAGCTATGCCGCGATGGCACGTGAGATCTATACCCAGGCGGAGAAAGAGCTGGGGGAGGGCTATGCCAGGTTCCATCTGCCGTTTTTGTTGGAGGCGCTGGAGGCACAGCGCCGGTACAAGGAGGCCTACCTGTTGATGAAGGAGTTTTCCTATAAGGAACGTAAAATATAGCTTTAAGCAATAGAGTCTGGAGAAATTTTCTCAAAACAACCGAATTGTGAATATTAAATGGTTAGTGCTATACTGGTGGGGCAGAGAAAAAAGGAGGAAAAACCATGCCCCGCACACTATGGACAAGAAATTTTACGATCATCACACTGGGAACGGTCATCAGCGCCATCGGCGGTGTGGCCATGAGCTTTGCTCTGAGTTTTGTGGTCTTTGACAATACCGGCAGTACCCTGCTGATGGGAATATTCAGCGCTGTGTCCCTGCTGCCCCACACCCTGATCCCGGTGTTGGCGGCCCCTTATCTGGATAACTTCCGGCGTAAGCCGGTGATCGTGGGGCTGGATTATTTCAATGGCTGCGTCTATCTCCTGATGGGCGTCTACCTGCTGTCTCACAGCTTCCAGATGGGATTGTATCTGGCTTTTTCCCTGCTGGTCAATACCACCGGAGCCATTTACCAGCTGGCGTACAACAGTCTTTACCCCAATTTGATCCCTCCGGGATTTGCACAAAAGGGCTATACAGTTTCCGGTATGCTCTATCCTACGGTCATCATGGTGATGACGCCGGTGGCCAGTGTGCTGTACACCGGCGTGGGACTGCCGGTGATCTGTATGGGAGAGGGGGTATTGCTCCTGCTGGCGGCCACGGTGGAGACCCAGATCCGGGTGGAAGAGACGGTGGGCCGGGGCGGACGCTTCTCTTTTCGGGATTATCTGGCGGATTTCCGGGAGGGATTCCACTACCTGAGCCGGGAAAAGGGCCTTCTCCGGATTTATACCTATATGCCGCTGACCCAGGGCCTGTCCACCGGCACCTCCAACTTGGTCACTGCCTATTTTCGTACCACTCCGGGGCTGGATATGACCATGTACGCCTTTTTCACCACGGTGGAATTCATTGGCCGGACCCTGGGGGGACTGGTCCACTACCGTTTCACCATCCCCCCAAAGCGGCGGTTCTCCCTGGCCTATCTGGTTTACCAGATCTACAGCGTTATGGATGCGCTGCTGCTGTGGCTGCCCTATCCTCTGATGCTGGCCAACCGGGCGCTGTGCGGCTTTCTGGGGATCAACAGTGCCACCTTGCGGGAGAGCAGCGTTCAAAATTACCTTCCGGACAATATGCGGGCAAAGGTCAACGCTGTGTTCAACGCCCTGATGTCGCTATCCTCCCTGGTATTTTCCCTGGGAGTGGGCGCTCTGGGGGAGGTAGTGGATTACCGGGCGGCGATGACCATTCTGAATCTGGTACTGGTAGCGGTGTGCTGGTGGGTCATGTGGCGGGGCCGGGCGGATGTGAAGGCTGTTTATGATCGTCCGGTCTGAGCCTATCGGAGGGCTGCATGGAATAAGAACCTGCGGAAGGCAAGGGCGCGGCATGCCGCACCCTTGCCTTTTTGGCCCCGGTATGATATGATGTGCCGAGAAAAATCGGGAGGTATCCTTATTTATGCGGATGCGGAAGAAGAAAAATCTGATCCCCCGGATGGAGAAGTGTGCTTGTGTCCATGTGCGGGACGGTTTTGCACTGAAAGGAAAGTGGCGGGAGACCCTGATGCCGGAGGCAGCGGAGCTTCGGGTAGAGCTGGGCTGCGGTAAGGGGCGCTTTACTGTGGAGACGGCCCGGCAGAATCCGGAGATCCTGTTTATTGCCATTGAGAAGGTGCCTGATGCCATGGTCATCGCTATGGAGCGGGCTGCGGCATTGGAGCTGAAGAACGTGTTTTTTGTGGTAGGGGATGCGGCACTGATGCCGGATTACTTTGCCCCCGGAGAGGTGGACCTGATCTATATCAATTTCTGTGACCCCTGGCCTCCCAAGGGACAGGCCAAGCGGCGTCTGACCCACCGGGGATTCCTGACCACCTACCGGAAGGTGTTGAAAATGGGTGGAGAGATCCATTTCAAGACAGACAATGGTCCTTTGTTCCAGTTCTCTCTGGAGGAATTTCCGGCTGCGGGCTATACGCTCAGCGAGGTGACCCATCATCTGCATGAAAACGGCCCGCAGGGTGTTATGACCGACTACGAGGCGAAGTTCTATGCGGAAGGATTGCCCATCAACCGCTGTGTGGGGACGATGATCCTACTGCCGGATTCAGAAGAAACGAAGGAAGAAATGTAAAAAAATTTGAAAAAAGCGCTTACATATCAGTTGACAATATTTTTTCGTTGTGTTACCATATAAGCCGTCCGTTTGCAGACCGGAAGGATATCCGGTCTGCAAACGGCGTTTTTGAGTTTTGGTGAGTGTGCTGTGTGATAGATAGCATGAATGATGAGACGGGGAAGTTGAACCCGGATAAGGAGCACGAATGGAAGAGAGAAACGTTCAGGAAACACAAGTTCAGGAGAATAAGATGGGTGTATGGCCGGTAAACCGGCTGCTGATCTCCATGTCGGTGCCCATCATGGTATCCATGCTGGTCCAGGCATTGTACAATGTGGTGGACAGCATTTTCGTAGCCAAACTCAGTGAGAACGCACTCAATGCGGTATCTCTGGCTTTCCCGGTATAGAACCTGATGATCGCAGTGGCTACCGGTACCGGTGTTGGTATCAACGCCCTGCTGTCCAAGAGTCTGGGAGAGAAAAACTTTAAACGGGCCAATCTGGCAGCGGCCAACGGTGTATTTCTGGCGGCATGCAGCTACATCGTATTTGCCCTGCTGGGCGTCTTTTTCTCCCACACTTTCTTCACTGTACAGACCGATGTAGCGGAGATCGTGGAGGGTGGTACCCAGTATGTGGCTATCTGCACCATCTGTTCTTTCGGTATGTTCTTCCAGATCACCTACGAGCGCCTGCTGCAGTCTACGGGTAAAACCATCTATACCATGTTTACCCAGGGATTGGGGGCAGTGATCAATATCATTTTCGACCCCATCTTCATTTTTGTGCTGGATATGGGTGTGGCTGGTGCCGCGGTGGCTACCGTCATGGGACAGATCGTGGCGGCGATTCTGGCGATCATCCTCAACAGCAGAAAGAACCATGAGATCTCCCTGCGTTTCCGTGGTTTCCGGCCCAGCGGGCTATCATTGGTGTGATTTATGCCGTCGGTGTGCCTTCTATCATTATGGCGGCTATCAGTTCCGTGATGACTTTCGGTATGAATCAGATCCTGATTGGCTTTACCACCACGGCTACTGCCGTACTGGGTGTGTATTTCAAGCTCCAGAGCTTCATCTTTATGCCGGTATTCGGCCTGAATAACGGTATGGTGCCCATTGTTGCCTACAACTTTGGCGCCAGAAAGCCGGACCGGATGATGCGGGCCATGAAGCTGGGGGTGTTGTATGCCACGGCTATCATGGCTCTGGGATTTGCCATCTTCCAGGTGGGTGCTGCCACACTGCTGGGCTTCTTTGAGGCGTCGGACTACATGCTGGAAATCGGTGTACCGGCTCTGCGGATCATCAGCATCAGCTTCCTGCTGGCTGGTTTCTGTATTATTTCTTCGTCCTTTTTCCAGGCGCTGGGTCACGGTGTGCTGAGCCTGATCATATCTTTGGTGCGTCAGCTGGTGGTTCTTCTGCCTGTGGCATGGCTGTTGTCCCTGAGCGGGCAGCTGGCTCTCGTCTGGTGGGCCTTCCCCTTTGCGGAGTTGTTCTCCCTTACCCTCTGTATCTTCTTCCACCGCTATGTTTACCGTCGGGAGATCCGCCCTTTGATGGGGAAATAAGCGCTGACTGTGATAGTGTGTGTTGTGTGATAAAAAGATCACCCGGAAACAATTCTGTTTCCGGGTGATCTTTTTGGTATACAGGGGAAACTCACAGAGGAAGAATTTTGACGCCGAAGGGCTCCAGGGACACGCCCAGGGCTTCCATAGGAGAATCATTGTGATTGATTAAGAAACGGAGGGTACGGCTGCCGCTCCGGCGGACCACAGACTCCACCTCGTCAGGCAGCTCCAGAGGGGTAAGGCCAGCCTGGATCATGGCGGAGACGAGAATCTCCTTCAAAGTATCCCCGTCGGGGGTGGTACCCAGGTAGTAGGCCCAGCCCTTTCCCCAGGCGTTGCGGGTAATGGCGGCGTACTGGCGGTAGAAGGGATCATCATAGCGGTAGAGAACCTCGGCAGTGGTGGGAGTGGTCATGTCCCGGAAGATCCCGGCCTGGGCTGTTCGGCTCTGTCCTACCAGCGGGATGCAGTTGTATTCCTGAACGCTCTCGGTCTCCTCCACGGTAAGGCCCAGCAGATCGCCGCAGTCCACCGGCAGCGTCTTGCCGAAGACAAGGTTGTTCTGGCGGTCTTTCACGGCGGTGCGGTAGGTGACGACGGCTATGCCGCCCTGTGCGGTAAAATCCTTGAGCCGCTGGAGAAAGTCCTGATCCGTGACGATCATGTTGGGTACCAGCACCAGCTTATAGTGGGAAAAGTCTGCCCGGGAGGGAATCACGTCCACCATCTGCCCAGCCTGGAAGAACACCTTGTGGAGGCGCTTCATCTCCGCTTCGCAGTCCAGAAGGATGCTCTGCTGTTGGATGCGGAAGGAGGCCAGGGCGTCGTAGTCGTAGAGAATGGCCACGTCGCTCTGTACTGGGGCGGCGAGGACGTCCTCGTAGTCCTTTACCGTGCGGAAGAAATCCTGGACCTCATAAAACCGGCGGCGGGGAATATTGTCCGCATCCAGGATGCCGTAGCAGAACTGCTCGGCTCCCTTGGTGGCGCCCCGGTAGCGGAAGTAGAGGAGACCGTCGCATCCTCGGGCCACGCTTTGCCAGCTCCACATTTTGGCCTGATTGGGCCGGGGGAGGGAGCCGGTGACATCATGGCCCTGGGCCCCCATGATGGCCTCGGTGATCCAGAAGTTCTCCTGCTTCAGACCCCGTATGTAATCCAGGCCAAAGGCGATCTCACTGGCGGAGAGGGGGGCTTTCTGACCGCCCCAGACAGGGTAGTTGTTGTAGGCCACCTTGTCCAGACAGGAGGCCAGGGCGGAGTAGTCCACATGCTTGCCCAGCCCTCCGCCGGGAAAGTCGTGCATCACCACCGCACCGGGGATCTCACGGCGGAGGATGTCCGCCTGGAAGGCGGCAAAGGATTCGATGTTGCGGCTGCAGAACCGTTCCCAATCCATCCGCAGGGCGGGATTGTGGGTGGTGATGGTGGGGGCGGGGAGAGGGATCTCATCAAAGTCGTTGTACTCCTGACTCCAGAAGGCGGTGCCCCAGTCCTGATTCAGCTTTTCGATATCCCCGTGGAAGATCTCATGGAGATATCGCTGGAATGCGGCCCTGCACCGGGGGCACCAACACAGGTCGCTGCCCTCATGGCCCAGCTCGTTGTCAATCTGCCAGGCTACAATGGCCTTCTCGTCCTTGTAGTGCTCCGCCATGGCCCGGATAATGCCCTCGGAATACCGGTACAGCGCGCTGCTATTGAAGCAGTACACGTGCCGTCCGCCGAAGACCCGCTTGGTGCCGTCCTCAAACTCGGAGAGGATGTCCGGGTGCTTCTTTGCAAGCCAGGCGGGGATGGTGGCAGTGGGGGTGCCCATGACGATGGACAGTCCCCTGGCCTTGGCCCGCTCGATGACATGGTCGAAGAAGGAGAAGTCGTACTGTCCCTCCGTCTTCTCCATTCGGTGCCAGGCAAATTCGGCAATGCGGATAGCATTGCACCCCAGCTCACAGATATTATCTAGGTCCTCCTCCAGCAGGTCGGGGTCCCACTGCTCGGGATAGTAGTCTACACCAAGAAACATAAGTTTTTCACCTGATTCTCTCGTTTCATTCTCCGTTCCGGACAGCCGCCGGGGACAGATTGTCTGCGCACAATAGCATAACACAGATTTTTACCCGTTGCACCTGCGGCAAGGCACAATTCCACAATAAAAAAGTGCACCAGCCAGAAAATATCTTCTGACCGGTGCGCAAATTTTTGTTTAGGCAAGAAAAAAGCTCTGAAAACCGAAGTTTTCAGAGCTTTTGGAGCTGCTACCCAGATTTGAACTGTAGTCCTTATCCTTACCAAATCGCATCCTTTTACCTTATTCCCCCAAGCCTATGGTGGCCATACAGGCAATTCATGTCGCAAGCAGCAGTTGTTACTGCTCTGTAACTTGACTGCAATATGCTTATTGTGTAGTATAGCCTTATCGACTACAAATGAAGTAAACAAAGAATACACACATGAAATGACTGCCCGACACAGAGCTGGAGGTCACGAAGGCGCTCTGGTCTCTCGGCACGGATGCGCCACGTTTGGCCCTGAATCACGCATTGGTTTCGTTCCAGTGGTCCCGCAACACCATCCACACCTATCTGACCCGCTTGGCGGAAAAGGGCTTTGTCTCCGTCCAGCGGGACGGTAAGAGCAACTTGTATACGCCCCTGGTCTCCCAGGAGGCGCCGAGTACCCGTCCCTAAAACCTCGCTGTAAAGAAAGGAGTCCTGCCATGAGAACCACGCCCCCTGTACCTCCCAGCTCGCCCTATACCACCTGCTTTTCAGGCAATGCCCGGGAAAATCGGGAGCGGCTGCACAAT
>ERZ779866.1600-NODE-1600-length-22486-cov-3.268601_pt1 | contig 22486 bp, 21 predicted proteins | sample MGYA00511248_ERZ779866 | MGnify/ENA primary metagenome ERZ779866 (study PRJEB29588, sample SAMEA2155758) | human gut metagenome | biome: human gut; feature: human-associated habitat; material: faeces | place: Denmark | collected 2008/2010 ... | reverse complement strand
ATGCCTGGGATCTCGACTCCCGCCTCGAAATGGCTATGGATGCGTTGCGCTGTCCGCCTCCCGATACTCCGGTTTCCGTTATTTCCGGCGGGGAACGGCGCCGGGTTGCGTTATGCCGTCTCTTGTTGAGCAATCCTGATATTCTGCTGCTCGACGAACCGACCAACCACCTGGATGCCGAGTCGGTGGCATGGCTGGAACGTTATCTTCAGCATTTTCCCGGCACAGTGATTGCCGTCACCCATGACCGCTACTTCCTGGATAATGTGGCAGGCTGGATTCTTGAGCTTGACCGGGGGAAGGGAATCCCCTGGAAGGGCAACTACTCTTCCTGGCTGGATCAGAAACAGAAACGTCTTGCCCAGGAAGAAAAGGCTGATCACGAACGTCAGAAGACACTGGCTCGTGAACTTGAATGGATTCACATGTCGGCCAAGGGCCGTCATGCCAAGGGCAAGGCCCGCATCAATGCGTATGAAGCCATGCTGAGCCATGAAAGTGAGCGCCTCGCCCCAGATCTGGAAATCTATATTCCGCCGGGCCCCAGACTTGGCAAGACTGTCATTGAAGCGAAGGATCTGACCAAGAGCATGGGGGATAAGGTTCTTTTGGACAAGGCTGACTTCATAGTTCAGCCCGGCGCCATCATTGGGATTGTCGGCCCCAACGGCGCGGGCAAGTCAACTTTGTTCAGGATGCTCGTCGGCCAGGAACAGCCGGACGGCGGTACACTGAAAATCGGCGAAACCGTCAGATTCGCCTATGTGGATCAGGGAAGAGATTCCCTTACCCCCGGCAAAAGCGTCTATGATATTCTGAGTGAAGGTCACGATGTGATCAAGCTGGGCGGAAGGGAAATCAATGCACGGGCCTACTGCTCGCGTTTCAATTTCCTTGGTGCGGATCAGCAGAAAAAAGTGGATGTTCTCTCTGGTGGAGAACGCAACCGTCTGCATCTGGCCCGCATGCTTAAATCCGGGGCAAATGTCCTGCTGCTTGACGAACCCACCAATGATATTGACGTGAATACGATGCGCGCTCTGGAAGACGCACTGGAAAACTTTGCCGGATGCGTGCTTGTGGTCAGCCATGACCGCTGGTTTCTTGATCGCATAGCAACGCATATTCTCGCTTTTGAGGATGAAGGCACGGTGTGTTTCGTGGAAGGAAACTACAGTGATTACGAGGAAGATCGTCGTAAACGCCTCGGTAAAGAAGCTGACCAGCCGCATCGCATGAAATTCCGCAGACTGACTCGTTGAATAAATATATATTGATTGCATATTCCTACCGCGAGACACTCTGTAAAAGGAAATGGGGTCTCGCGGTAGGAGTTGCCCGGCTGTTTCAATATCTCAGGAGAAAGAAGTCATGCGCTATGGCAGCAGGCTTTATATGTTAGGGATTGTGTACCTTCTGCTTGCGCCGACAGCCTTTGCTGGAGAAATTTCACCGGACTGTACATTTCGCGGCGTGCCTTTGTATGGAAAAGTTAAAGTAGTTGATGTCTTTGCTGATTTTAATGTAGAAATTGTAGATGCTTTGTGTGATCTTGATGTAAAGTTTGTAGATGCCCTGCCAAATCAGTGCGGGGAATGGGAATTTGTAGATACCTTTGAAGATTTTTCCGTAAAATTTGTAGATGTATTTGGCGATTTTTCTATCTGCAATGTGGACGCCTTGCCAGGTTTGCGATGACCGGAAGGTCGCCCTCTCTGCAACATGAAGTATTTCGGAGTACCAGGGGGCACGCGCAAGCCTTGTACGACGGTGTGGCAACCATGAGCGGCCCAACGCCACACGCTGTCCGTCAGTTTCCCATCTCTGACGGAATCCCGCCAAACCCGGCCTTGGAACCTTTTTCAAAAGAAACGTGAGTTGATTGATCCCTGTTTCCCTGGTAGGGGGGATTTTGCGGCCGCGCGGAGGACGAGCAGGGAAATTTCGGATGACGCTCCTATGCGTATGGGAACATATCCCCACAGTCCCGTGCCGGGACTGACATGAAGTATCATGGAGTCCACAACATAGCTCCCCGAACGAAAACCTTTGTTGAGAAAAGAAATCAGGGGAAACAGGAAAAAGTACTGGCCACCATGGGTATGGCCGGACAGTTGCAGATCATAGCCAAGTTTTGCATATTCCACTGCCGCACGCGGCTGGTGCGCCATAAGAATGGTAAATCCTTCGGGGGCTCCTGCCCGCGCAGCGCGTGCATCGGGCAGGAGCAGTCCAGGATATTTTTCAGCACTTGCATCGGCCACACCGGCTACAATAAGCTTCTCACCATTCATTTCAAATGCTTTCCATTGGTTGAGCAGAACATCCAGCCCCATGTTCCGCCATGTGTCGACCCAGGGCATGAGTCCCGTGTAATATTCGTGATTACCCACAGCAATGAGCACCCCCAGACGGGCACGGAGTCTGGTCAACAGACGCATATCCTCTGTCAGAACTGCGGGAGTATTATCCACAAGATCTCCGGTAATCAGAACCAGATCCGGGGCAAGGGCATTGCATTTTTCCACCACTTTTTCCAGCCATAAGGCTTTGTAGGTTGAGCCCATATGCAGATCGCTGAGTTGGACAATACGCAGCCCATCTAAAGCACTGGGTAAATTCTTCAGATTCAGCTCCCGCTTTCTGACACGGGGTACACGCAAGGCTGACCACATGCCTGTACCGGCAGCCAGGGCACTGATACAGAGCAGCAAAAAGACGGACTTTTCTCCCATGAGGGCAGATAGGGCATCTTCCACCCAGTCTAAAGAGAAAATTTCACCGCAAACTTGAAGCAAGAGAAGGCAGATATCTCGCAGAAAAGTCAACGATCCCAGCAAGATAAAAAGTGTCGACGCATAGCCGCCGATCCGCATCCAGTAGAAGGGATATCCTGCCGCACGTGTTACCAGCAGACGCATAATGGATATGGATTGGGATAATGCAAGTATTAATATAAAAAATCCCCACTTTTCCCATAAGGAAAATGGCACATTCCACAGCAGTCGCTGCGCGATGTAAAGCGCGAGGCAGAGCATAACCATGGTGCTGAAACCAAAAAACATTCTGTTGCGGGAATAGGCCATGGCTGCTCCTGCACAGGATTTAAGGGTACCCTGTCGTTGAAAATATATGTTGACCAAATGCTATGTTCAGCTTTGCAATCTGCTCTCTTCCGCGTATACTCTATGGAGAGTTACAGACATTTTCAAACTGAAGTTTCTCGCGGATTGAGTACCAGATGCCTGTTGAAAAAGGCGCCGGCTTTCGCAGGCGCCCTGAGAAAAGGAAAAACTTTCAAGAAGTGAATTGCTCTTGCTCCAAAGTCAAGAAGGTTCAACCGCATCATTTGGCTTTGTCAGCAGCTTCTTAATATGCCTTGATATACTCATCCAGGCTTTCCGCCGAACAGTTGCGACTGACCCAGAATGCGGAAGCCCATACCATCAGGGCGGTCGCCTGTGTATCGTCCAGCCTTTTCAGTTTTGTTTCCAGACTGGAACGACTTGCACCATGCTTTACATGCAGATTGCTCATGTCGCATGCGTCAAATACTCTGAGCAGAAGATAGGAGAGCCGCGTGTTTTCCGGTGAAAGCCGGGTATCTTTATAAGACTCCACAATAGTTTTCAGTTCGGATGGGGTAAACATATTTTTCAGTGAGGATATGGCGCGGAAAAAGGTATCAACCGCCCACGGCAGGATAAATTCCGCCCCGGCACTTTTGGTGCGGAAATAGTCTTTCAGCCATTTTTCCTGTTCATTGTTGATGCGCGCGGCTACCTGGGGCATGCGGCTTTCCTTGTTTGAGCAAGTCGTCTATGTCTGCTGCATTTTATGAAACAATATCCTTTTCATCTACACGCATTTCTCGAAAAACTCAAGACTTTCTCCAGACGCGATCATCTTGCGGGGCATGTGCCTTTACTCCCGGAATGCGCGCTGGAATGACAACTGCCGGCAGGCCCGCTGGCATGACGGATACAGACGGTCAGGGACGTTCCGCGCAGGGCAGGAGGGGACGCCTGCCGGCCAGATATTCTCTGAAATCAGCGATGGCTCGGTCGTGATCGAAACACAGAGGAGAGGGAAGGTCATCCAGCGGATAGAACGCGACCGCCGCCGCGTCATCTCCAGCTCTGAGCTGTTCCGGGTGTTCGGTATGGCCGACAAAGGTCACTGTCATAGTATGAAAACGAGGATCGCGATCCGGGGCGGAATAAACGCCGAGAATGCCGTCCAGAATCACATCGAGGCCGCTTTCCTCTTTCATTTCGCGTACTGCGGCGTGTTCGACACTTTCCTCTTCTTCCACGAAACCGCCGGGAATGGCCATGCCCAGGGGGACATTTCCCCGGCGGACAAGGATAACACCGCGCGCAGGATCATGGACAATGACGTCAGCCGTCGGAAAGGGATTGCGGTATTTGCTGACCACGGCGCCACACCCGGGGCAAAGAATGGGATTCATATATTCCTCCAGAGAACGGGCAATATCGATGGAAACATCATGTGCATGGTAATTTCGACGGAAGATTTACTCCCGCATCTGTTCCATGTTTTCCAGATAATATCCCGCCGCAAAAAGCCGTTCGGCCTCCAGGGCTCCAGCGCGCAACAACTCAAGTTTCCCTGCTCCCAGGGGGCGTACTATGGTGGATGCCTTTCCCCCCATAGGACGGGGAGGCAAATCAAGTACCAAATCCACGGCCTCAACAAGCTCAGAACTCAGATCTGCCGCGTCAGTAACGGCAGGCTGTCCGCTGATGTTTGCACTGCTGGAGACAAGTGGGCAGCCTACCTGCATGGCAAGTTCACGCGCGACGGCATGAGGACTGATCCGTACGGCAATATTTCCCGATCCTCCTGTCAGCAAAGGAGAAAGATGACGGCGGGCCTCCAGGATAAGTGTCAGAGGCCCCGGCCAAAACCGGGAAGACAAATCTGCTATATCCTCCCATAGTCCGGAGGAGGGAGCTGCGATGGAATCAAGCTGCTCGAAGTCTGCCACGATGAGCGGCAGAGGCATGGCAAGAAGACGTCTTTTACTCCGGAATACGCGGGAAATGGCTTCCTCGCTATCGTAGCGGCAGCCAATGCCGAAAAAGGTCTCTGTCGGATAGACAATCAAACCGCCCGAACGCAGGATATCCGCGGCCTGCCTCAGCAGTCGGCCCGCAGTTTCAGTGCAGGGCATTGCGTTCTGAGTCATGGACCTGTCTCCTTGTGCTTGCCATGACAAAAGCTCTGGCGTAGCCTTCCGGCATGAGCCTCAAGCCTTTGCATATTATTTCGGTGGGAAGACCCCGAGCCGTATTCTGGCGCGATGCCGCGAACCATTATATGGAACGGATCGGCCGCTGGCGAACCGTTACAGAAAACGTCATCAAAGATGCCGATGCGGCGCTGCCCGCTGAGCGCAGAAAAGAGGAAGAGGGAAAACGCATTCTTGAGGTCCTTTCCGGACGTGATATTGTTGTATGTCTTGATGAAAAGGGACGTGGCATGTCTTCGCGCGAATTCTCCCGCTTCCTTGAAGAACTGTCGCGTGACGCCAACCGTTGCCCCTGCTTTATTCTCGGGGGACCGTTCGGCCTGGCGGAAGCCGTGCGCGCCAGAGCCAGGCATCTGATATCTTTCGGCCCGCAGACTCTGCCCCACGAGCTGGCGCGTGTCGTTCTTCTGGAACAGCTGTACCGCGCGGAGTCGCTGCTGCGCAATACCCCCTATCATCATGACTGACTGCCTTCTTCCCGACCGGACATGCGCGCCAGTTCAATGCTGCGTGCATCAGCGTCCAGTATTTCACACCGGGTAAAAGTTTCGTCGCCATCCTCTTCTTTCATGACACGAAAATGGCGTTCCGCTCTTGCAGCAAGCTGTGGCCAGTGAGTAATGATGAGCATCTGGCGGCGGGCGGCCAGTCTGTCCGCCACACGGTTCAGTGTCAGGCCGCCCACACCGGCGTCAACTTCGTCAAAGATAAGTGTGGCATCTTCTCCTCGAGCCTGAAGACTGACCACCGCCAACAGGAAGCGGGAAAGTTCACCTCCAGAGGCAATACGATCAAGGGGCTGCGCCGGCTGGCCGGGGTTGGGCGCCCACATCAACCGAACCCGCTGTTCAATGCAGGGAGGCACCTTTCCCACCGCGGGCCATATTTCATGTTCCGTCAGCTCCGGTTCCACATGAACGCGCTCGGAAAAGCCCAGTCCGGCAAGCTCTTTTTCCAGGGCCCGGCAGAAAAGCTCAGCAGCTCGCAATCGTGCGGCATTACATAGTTCAAGTATCAGATGAAGTTTTTCCGCTGCCTCGGCAACACGTTTTTCCTGACGATGAAGATCCAGAGCAGAGGCATCCAGAAAAGAAAGATTGGCTGTGATTTCTTTTTTCAACTCGAGGATTTCGGGCAGAGAACGCCGCAGCTTTCTCTTCAACTGAGCCAGTGCATAAAGGCGCGATTCAATATCTTCGGGATCAACGGCATCGAAATCCTCTCCCAGCGAAGGAACGGTTCTGAATCTGCGATCCAGCTCTGCAGCTTCTTCTCTGAAGTTGATCACGGCATCACGCGCTATCTGCAGATCGGACGTGTCTTTTTCATTATGGAGTTCACCACTCAACTGTTCAAGCAGACGCTCGAGCTGGCCAAGCAGGTCCAGCAGGCCGGCACTCTCCGCGCCTCGCATGATTTCCAGCCCCCGCTCATAATGCCCGCGTACCTGCTCCACCCCCCGCACTTTTAGTTTCATGGCTTCCAGTTTTTCCTCCTCGCCATCCAGGGGAGCCACTCTTTCTATTTCCTTCTGCTGCATCTCCAGGAGTTCGCGACGTTCTTCCAGCTCGCGGATGCGCTCCCGCATCATGTGAAGTTCTTCCGCCGCCCCTTTCAGCTCCTTTACTGCGGCATCTTTGCGGTGAGGGAGGTCCGGATCGTCCAAAAAGGCGTCAACCAGCTGGGCCTGATAGGAGGGTAGCAGAAGACGCTGCTGACCGTGCTGTCCGGCATGAAGCACAAGTGCGGGGCGCATGGCACGGATTACATCCTGAGAACTCAGATCGCCGTTGAGGAAAAAACGGCTTCGCCCTGTTCCTGCAAGCAGTTCACGGCGCAGAACAATATCTCCGTCTGAACCGGAAAACAGAGCCTCAACCTGAGCCTTCTCTTTGCCCGGGCGAACCATTTCAGCTTCCAGCTTTTCACCAAGCACAAAGTTGATTGCCTTGAGAATAAAGCTTTTCCCCGCGCCGGTTTCTCCGGTCAAAGCATTCATGCCTGAAGAAAATTCAAGCTCCATGTCCTCAATGAGCGCAAGATTTCGTATCCGCAGATATTCAAGCATCCCGCTATCCTTGCCCGCTGCCTTCACTTTGGCCGCTGAATTTTCAGTTTAGCGTCTTTTCAGACGCGGGTCGAGGAGATCCCGCAGGCTCTCTCCGAGAAGGTTATACCCCAGCACGGTTACCAGAATGGCAAGACCGGGATAAAGAGAAAGCCACGGGGCGATTTCCAGCACATTCTTGCCATCCATCAGCATGTTGCCCCAGCTTGCCATGGGAGGCTGGACTCCGAGTCCGAGAAAGCTCAGCGATGATTCCACCAGAATGGCGCCTGCTATTCCCAGCGTGGCGGAAACCAGCACCGGCGCCATGGCGTTGGGCAGAATGTGGACAAACAGAATACGCCGGGCGGGCGCTCCCGCGACCTTTGCCGCTGCTATGAAATCGCGCTCGCGCAGGCTGAGTGTTTCGGCTCGTACCAGGCGGGCCACCCCCATCCATGATGTGAGACCGATGACAATCATAATATTGTTCAAACTGGGTTCAAGAAAGGCGATAACAGCCAGAATGAGAAAAAAGGAGGGGAAACACAGCATGACATCCACGCCGCGCATAATGACTTCATCCACCAGCCCTCCGAAGTACCCTGCCAGAAGCCCCAGGATGATGCCGATAGCTGTGGAGATGCCCACTGCAACAAAACCAACCCATAATGAGACGCGCGCGCCGTACAGCATGCGCGACAACATGTCCCTGCCACGCTCGTCCGTACCCAGAGGGAAGGCAGAGCAGGGCGCCTGCAGAATAAAGTCCAGGTGCAGCACATCGGGATCATAGGGGGCCAGCCAGGGAGCGAACAGAGCAAGCAGGCTCATGCCCAGAACAATAAGCAGTCCCGGGAGCAGCAGGCTCTGTTTTCCGAACAGCGATTTCATGCTGCCTCCGAAGAAAAAGCCCGCGCGCCATTCCGGATACGCGGATCGGCCAAGCCGTAACCGATATCGGCCAGCATATTGCCCAGCAGAGTGAGGACAGCGCCAAAAACCAGGTTTCCCATAATCAGGGGGTAATCCCGGGCCATAACGGCGCCATAGAAAAGCTGTCCCAGACCTGGCAGGGCAAACATGGTTTCAATGATCACACTGCCGCCGATAAGTCCGGGAACGGAAAGCCCCAGCATGGTGATAACGGGCAGCAACGCATTACGCAATGCGTGACGAAAGATTACCCTGTTCATCGGCAGGCCCTTGGCTCGTGCGGTAAGAATATAATCCTGTCGCAGCACTTCCAGCATGGAAGAGCGCAGAAAACGTGACGTGCCCGCTATGCCGCCCACTGTGCCCACAGCAATCGGCAGGGCCAGATGCCATGCCACGTCCAGCGCCTTGTCCAGCGGGGTCAGATGGGCAAAGTTCATGGAGGTCAGACCGGACAGGGGGAGTATGCCAAGATCGATGCCGAAATACAGCATAAGCAGCAGTGCCAGCCAGAAACCTGGCATGGCAAAGCCAAGGAATACAAGTACAGTCAACGTCTTATCGACCCATGTTCCCTGCCTGACAGCGGAAACAATACCCACGGGCAGAGCAATGATCAGCGTCAGCGCCAGGGAAGCGACATTCATTCCCACAGTGAGCGGCAACCTTTCCATAATCTTGTCGATGACAGGCCGCGCATCGCTGGACAGCGAGATGCCGAAATCAAAATGAAGCAGCCGTGTAAGCCAGTCAAAATACTGAATAAGCAGGGGGCGATCAAGTCCATAAATAGCATCCAGCCGTGCGCGCACAAGCTCCCCTGCCAGGGGATTGAGGCTGGTCTGCATATCTGTGGGGGAACCAGGGGCAAGATGAATCACCGCAAAGCTGATAAGGGTAATGCCCCACAGAATAATGAGCATCCATATTGCTTTGCGCAACAGACGAACAACAAGGGCGGACACCTTTCCTGCCTCACATTCCATATCTACATAGCGCCCTGACTGATGTCACGGCGCATCCACTCTGCGACTTCACGCACTTCATGCCCCCATGCGGAGGGAGTCAATCGCACGGTCAGGAACTGACGATATACGTCATCCAGCATATCCAGGCAGCTTTCAATGAGGTAGATTTTTTCCAGAAACAGCGCATCTGGATCGTCACCTTCCTCACTTTTTGCCACCTGCGGAGTGCGCAATGAACCGATACTGAAATCATCTGCCCTGAGAGTTACCTGCCAGTTCATGCCGTCCTTTTCCAACCGGGCCAGAGCGCGGACGACCAGTTTGCCCGTCAGCAGCCCCAGCCGGGCTTCCCGAAGAGGTGAAAGGGAGCCTGAAACGGAAGCGGTTTCCCTGTTGTCTCCTTCACCTCCACGTACAACAACGCGCTGCTCCATATTCAACGAAAAGGGCTCCCCCGCTTTCGCCGTTCCCTTGCTCATTCTGAACAAGCCGTTTGAAGTTTCGCTTTTGTACCATAACCAGGTCAGAAAATCCTGCCCCAGTATAAGATCCGTATTTTCCCCGATATAAGAGGCTTCAGCCATGGCGTTTATCATCCTTATAAAAGCTATACGGATTACAGGAAGCGTGTAGCTTCCACCTCATCCAGGCGGGTTGAAACATCTTCCCCCAGAAGGGAGAGGGCAAGCCCGTATGGCAGCATCTGCTCGATATGCAAATCAAAAGTACGGGTGAACAGATCCTGGAACAGCTCGATAAGCTTGCCCTGAGTAGAGGCAAGATAAATTTTGGCTGTCTGGGTATTCCATACCACCTGAAATTCAGATGGAATGGGCAGAAAGCGGCCGCGCAGACGCAGCTTGACCTGTTCGGCTATCTCTTTTTTCCTTTCACGCGCAACGAACTTTTTCCCGAACTCCCTGATACGCTGTTCTTCTTCCTGAAGCGCTATCCTGGTGTGTTTCCTGAGGACGGCAGGGGGAATGCGTCGGGTATCCACTCGCAGGGAGAAAACAAGATATTCCGCTTTTTCTGGAGGGCTGAGCCTCCATGCGGTATCCAGCATGTCGTCGAAGTTAACCCAGCCGAATGATCGTTCTTCCGGAATTTCATCTATATCCTGAAACGCGAACTGCCGCAGTTTTTCAGGGACTGCCGCCCACAGATCCGCCGGGATTTCATCCACAATGCGAAAGCGGGTGAAGCTGGTGCTTGATTTCAGAAAGCTCATGATGCCCCCATAAAAATGCTCCACGGCAATCTTCGCCTTGCCGCGATTATCGTATTTATGGTGCAGAATACGTCAAGCGCCTTTCAGGCGCAAGGCTGGAGCCTTCCGCCCGGGAGGAAGCCGCAAAGCAGAGACAGGTAAGGTAATGCGGCATGGAAGGGGGGGCGAGGAGCGGCCAAATGTCTCGCAAAGCGCGGTCGAGAACGGCGAAGCCGCGCGAGATGAAGCGTAATACCCCAGAATATTTTTTATGTAATACTTGAAGTTTTTTTCGTGAGAAGAACCTTCGCCGGCCATGCCCCGACAAGTTATCATGCAAGACGTACACCATGGCTCAGTAGCATCGGGATAGTGGCTTTGAATAATCTTCCTTTCGATGTTTCTCTCATGAAAAATCGAAACCCGTCGCCTATACGGCTATCGACAACTTTCGAAAGCCGCTCCGATCACCCATATAACACATTGAATTTAAATATAATATTGTATTGTTCGCCCCTATTTTACCGGCAATTTAAATGTCTCATAATGTATGTAAAGTTAATTTTCAAAAAAAAAGCCCCGCCGGAGCGGGGCAAAAGGCTATTTGTCAAACTTGAAATCTCTTGTCCGTTGCTCAAAAAATAAAATCAACAAATTTAGGAGCTTAACCAAACGACAAAAAACATAAATAAAAGGACTCAAAAACACCAAAAGAAGCAATAACTCCACTAATAATGCCTCCTAAATGGATAATATTTCAACGAATTCAAATTATACAGAAATTGATTGAACTTCTTTATCCCATCCCATACAGGACGTTTCTTAGGAGCAGGCTTAGAACGGAGGTACTCGCCGCGTTCAGGATGCCAATAATACCCGTCAACCTCTTGACCAAAATTTTTAGCCATAAAATTCTTAGAGGCGGCGGACAACCAAGGCAACCACTCAACAACCAAAGTATCCTCAGTCCTCTGCTTCCAATCATCCGAAGGCACAACATCAACAAGCCGACCTTTAGAATCACGGAGAAAACCATGCTCATTTATCGGCTTATCCATAAACCGCGACTCTGACTGACCGGGTATAGCATACCGAGCAGCGGAAAGTCCACTACTGGCAGGAGTCGGGGGGCCCATCATCTGAGCAAGACGAGCGCGGCGGGAAGCAAGCTCAGCTTCAAGAATCTGGTTGTTCAAGTCCTTGCCACGCAAATCAAGGGCAATGCTCTTATCCTGCAATTCGAGAGCTTTTTTCTGCTCTTCACGAGTTTTGGCTTGCAGAATGGAACGGTCAATATCCTGTCCCATGTCGGAAAGAGTATCACCGATGCCATTCAAACCGGAATAATTCACGCCGGAAGAAGCGCCAGAAACAGGAGAAAACGAAGAGGGCGACACACCGAGGGCCGCAAGAGGATGCAAGCCTGCTTTTTTGGCGTCCTCAACTCTCCATTGAATCTGATTCTGGGCAAGTTCCTTCTGATATGCCAACTGCTGTTGAGCAAGAGCATTAGCCTGACTGTTCGCATCTTTCTGCGAATTTATACCGAGTATACCAGTAACGCCATTTACAACGCCACCGACTACTTTACCGATACTGGAGAACAAACCCATTATCTCACTCTCCTACAGACAAGGTAACTTTTCTCTGTCCAGCGGGCACGGCGATTCCTTTTACCGCCTCGACCAGTCTTACGCAGTGCGAATAAAACAGACCGGCGAGTTCTTCGTCTTTGGCAGACCAGCGTCCCGCGTGAATCCTGAAAGACATACTGCAAGCGTGGGTGCATCCCGGCGCGTTGCATTTCAGGTGTATAAACTTCTCGCCCGTAGACCGGGACTGCTCGACCTTCAATATTCTGATATGTTTGATAACCAATGTCTCTTCGCTCACGGCGATTTCTCCGAAGGTCTTCAATTTCTTGACGTCTGAGGGACTCCAATCTCTGCTTGATAATGGAATCAGCATCAAAACGCCGGGCATGGACAGCCCGAGCGATGCCAACGGCATCGCGCATTTGATTTCCGGTATCGTTGTTCCGGGGCTGTGTCTCCTGATTCAGCTTGTGGGGTTGCGCTGGGTCGACACGCCTAACTTTTCTTTTATGTGCCATCACTGCCACCTTGGTGTCAGTTAGCACAGTACAGAAGAACGAGAGAGGTACTGTGCTAACTTCTGCCAGACTGCCAGACCCGGGCAGGATAGCCCGGGTCTTCGTCTGGCCTTTATCTATTCTTGGCTCTGGGCGGGCGTCTCCGGCGCCGTATCAGCCTTATTCAAGTCGGACACCGTCTCCGGCTGTTTCGGCGTCTCTGCGGGCGTCTGAACGTAACCATCAGGCACATCATCTCCTATCTCATACGGCGACGGGCCAATAAGATCGTCGCCGTAGGTATGCTCAGTTTCAAAGTCAAGCATGTCTTCCGCCAAATCGGATTCATTCCGAATCTGGTCATCCGCTTCCATCTTCGCGCGGAGAACCTGCTGACGGACATAATCCATCACATCAAAGGGCTTCTTCACGGGGATAGTCGGCTGGAAAGGGACGGGGTCAAGAACCTCATGACCACGGATATCAAGTTTCGACATGGTAAAACTCCTTATATGGGATTGCCGTTCTTGGAAATGAGACGCTTTGCCGTGATGTTGTTCTGGATCATGCAGTAAAGCTGGTCAGACAATTGCTCCGATGCCTGGAAAATGCGGTCAGTCGGATTGGACTGCACAAAATCAGCATTGAGGGCAGGGCGGTTGGCAAAAACGCGGGCCATATGCCAGTAATCCTGATTGGTGCGGAACTCACCAGAAACCGTATTCACGCCGCGACGGTATTCGTCGTAGCGATTCTGATAGCCGAATGTTTCCTCATCAGCGGCGGAGCCGTCAGCGTAGATTTCCTTGTTCAAAACTTCCTGCTGACCGATATGTTCAAATTCCTTCTGCCAGTAATCGTCCTTGGTCTTGCGACTCCACATACGCTCAATGCCCTGAGTGTAAACGGGGATAGGCCGAACGACGAGGAAAGACAGCACAAAGCCATGCTCCGGGATAAAGCGGCGGTAACGGTTCGTGCGCATGGCGGCGATACCATGACCATAGAGAGCGCCGACAGAATCACCGGCAGTCTGGAGAACTTCGGAGAATTGGATAGTCTGAGAACCACCGCCGAGATATTCGGGCATTTGAAGGCGGGCATCCTGCGGGCGGACGCCGATAAAGCGCAAATAATCCTCATAACGGGAGCCAAAGAGGGCGCGTTTTTCCTGAAAACGCTGAATAGCGAAAGCCTGACGAAGGGCGTTGATATCAACGCCGGTAGCACCGGCAAGATTGACTTCCAAGGTACCTTTTGGATCAAGCAAAAAAGTACGGTTATAAGTATCGGGCTTTTCGATATAACCACCATACTGAGGGTTAGCACTGCCATCAGAACCACCACTGAAACCGAGCAAACCTGCTTCAACAGGATATGAACCGTCGACATAACGCAAGCGCGGCATACCAGTACCATCAGCAGGCAACTTGACAACAACTGGCGCAGTCTGACCAATCGGCAAAGTGATGTTCGGGCCTTTCTGCGGCCACGGCCGCGCAGTGGTGAAATAGTCTTTCGACCAGCAGGGCCGGAGAAGGTTCGTGGGAGTCGTCGTATCCGCACCGGAAGCAAACGAAATAGGCAATTCCGCCATCAAATCTTGGTCGCGGAAATACTCATTCCAAATGAGGTTGTACGCTCGGAAGGGCAGGGCGGAGACAGTAAGGGCATTGCCGAGGGGCAGGCCGAGATAATCAGCCAGAGTAGAAGCCGCAGGAGTAATGCTGAGAGTAGGAGCAACAGAGGTATCCGTGCCATCAGGGCCACCAGTGATAAAATCCTCGAAATCATCCCAGATAATGCGAGTCGGCACATAGAAATGATACACTGTCAAATGTACCGGATGCATCACGGGAGCAACCAGAGGAGCCAGACGCATGAAAACGCCGGTAGACTGCTGGATAGAGTCACCGGGCAGGACTTCCAGCAGATTGACGGGCACAATGTAACCCATCCGCATGGATGCCAACTTATAATTGGAGAGAGAAAACTTAGAACGCTTTTTCATAGCAAAGTATCTCGCTTATTAAAAATTCTGTCACGACTATCAAGCTGTCTGTTACGTTGCGCAGATTCTTCAACCAAGAACTCGAGAAAATCACGACCAGACCTTTTAGATTGCCAATACTTCTCAGAAAGTTCCTTGATATAATCGTCACACTCAAATTCATGGTGTGTGATATCAGAGAGCTTGCCAAGAAGATAACGACCGAGAGGCCAAGTCTTGCCATCAATACGAAGTTGGCGACCTGCTTTTTCCTCAAGGGAATATTTCTCAATAACCGACGCAACATACTTCAAAGCCTGCGAACCAATGCCGGGCATACGAGACATAAGAGAAAATTCAGGGGTGAAACCATCTCCTTTTTTGGTAAACTTTTTCGTCACATAGCCGGCCACATATTGTATTGACTCCTTAGATACATTTCCAACATGCACAAGGCCAAAAGACCAAATATCGAGCAAAGGAGACTGAGGACTTTTACCGTTGTACTGGAGATATAACGGGTCAAGTTCATCAGGAGCAACCCCGAACAAAATAACATGGTAATGAGGCCGACGAGTTTTAGAACCATACTCACCACATCCATAGAAACGAATCTTCTGAGGAAAAGATTTCCTCAGATGCTTCATGAAGTTTTGGAAGTCTTTTTTGCAGAGGGTTGGAAAACCTTCAAGATTATACGGCAAATTTTCATCAGAATACGTAAGAGTGACAAAAGACGCTCTTTCATGGAAATAATTCTCCAGCATAAGTCTTAGTGTCCAAACACGCCGACGATTTATGCGACACGCAAGACACTGACCACAAGGAAAAGGAACGCCCGCAAAGTAATCCGCAGGACTATCCTTGAACGAAATACCTTGAAGGGCGTTCATCCTGAAAACCTTTCCGGAACTATCCCGGATGTAGGGATTCCGGCAGAGCATACCTAAAGGCGGGTACCAATCCGTCGAGCAAAAATGTTACGGCGACGACGACCACGGCCACGACGACGAGAACGACGACGATAACGCATGATTACCTCCCGAGGATGCCGAGATAGCGGTGTTCGCGGTTGAGAATCACGAATTCCCGATAATCACAGGGCCGAATGTCAAAGTTTTCATCGAGCAGGTCTCGTTCCCATTTAAAAATGAGGAAATCCTCTCCAGTCCGATTATCCTTTGCGATAAAAAATCCGGGCATACGCGCCATTCTAAGACTCCTTTTTTAAGGTTCCTAAACATCGAGCCATCCGGCCCGCAAAAACCTTATATCAATGTCCCATAATGCAAATTATGTAAACTTTTAAAACATGAATGCCCTCTCACTCTTACTAGTCCTGCCAGATACCGAACTTGCTCCCTTGCGAGCTTTGCGCTACTTGTTTGCCATGAAAACTGTACACATAAAAATGCTGTTAAAAATAGTTGTCACGGCTGCCTCTCTGTCAGTCTTTCTTGTTCCTCCCTCAGCTCTGGCACTTCCGCGCAGCTTGACTGAACTGGAGGATATTCCTGATGCACTCACCCAGACGGGGATCGGGCATGGAGATATCCCTTCCATCAACAACTATGCCGTTTTACCCATGAATGAAGCTCTGATGAGCCTCGAGCCAGACGATCCTGTCTTTATTGTCCCCCTGCCCGATGCGGTACACATCTATCCTCAGAAGGTACTGGTCTGGCATGAGGTGGTAAATGAAGTCATCAAGGGAGAACCGTATTGCATCTCCTATTCACCTCTCAGCGGTTCTCTTGCTGTCTATTATGCAAGGGCTGAACAGCAGAACCTCATTTTTGACGCAGATGGGCGGTTGTTTAACAGCAATACTACCCTGATAGATCGCAATACCGGAAGTCTTTGGTCGCAGATATGGGGAATGGCCTTTGACGGTCCTTTAAAAGGAACCGGTCTGGACATTCTCCCATGCTACTGGACACGCTGGAAATATGCGCGAGAGGTATATCGTGAGAAAGAAAATGTTAAAGTAATGCAGATGCCACGGGGAGGATTTCGTAATTACAATCGTGATCCCTATGGTTCCTATCTTATTCCGGGGGATAATTATTATAATGATGAACGCATCCTGTATCCCCTTCAGCGGCTTGATAGTCGGATGTATCCCAAAACTCAGGTTATTGGTCTTGAAGTTGATAAGAATCTCATTGGGATCGATATTAATTATGTCCGCAAACGGAAGGTCGTGAATTTTTTTTCCGGCTTAGTGCCTCTGGTGGCCATCCACGATGAGAAACTTGATGTCGCACGCATTTTTGTGCGCAGTATTTGGGACGGCAGGCCACCTGCTCTCTTTACTTGGAAGGATGGACAAATTCAGGATATCATGACCAGAAGCATCTGGAACGCTCAGGGGCAGTGCGTGCAGGGCAACCTGCAAGGTGCTTTCATGACGGAAAAATTCGGCATTTATGCATTCTGGTTTGCCTGGGCAGCAGCCAACCCGGAAACAGACACCGTACCGGGCGCATCCGTTGTGCCGGATAGTGCGCTGGAATTCGGGAATATGGCTGGAAAGGTGCTTCCATAGAGTATGTCGCAACCTCCTGCTGACGCGGCTCGACCTTGTCGACATGAGCTTTGCGCGCAAAATGCTGCGGCTAGGGAACTCGCCACGCCCGCTTCTCCGGCGGTCAAGGCTCCAGAGGTTGCGTTCATATGGAGAAGAAAAAGGTGGAGTTCCCCGTAAACGGACTCCACCCTTGCTTTTTGATTATATCAAGAAATAGAAATTAACTACATTCCAGAACAATATCCTTTCTTATTCCTCTCTTATTCCTCACGATATGTGGCAGACTGAGCCGACTTCTCACTGACGGTCACACTGTATAATTCCACAGGAGACCCCGCCAGACGGGGAGTCATCTGCTTCCATATATGCCGGGCAAGGTTCTCCGAAGACGGATTGATGACATCAAATGGAGACATTTCGTTCAGGATGTGGTGATCAAGCTGTTCCAGCACTTCCCTGAATATTTTTTTCAGCTGTGAAAAGTCCATGGCCAGTTCTGTGTCCGGAGTCAGCTCTTCTCCGCGTACAGTGAGTTCTGCACCATAGTTATGGCCATGCATGTTTTCGCATTTGCCATGGTAATGGCGCAAGGCATGTGCAGCAGAAAATTCGCCGCGCACGGTGAGATACCAGACGGGGGTTTTCATATATCCGCTCCTGCAGTTCAGACTTCCAGAGCCTGCTTGCTTTTTATCCATTCTTCAATGTCTCTGTGGAACTGAGGACCGGACTGGACACGCCAGCGAGGTCCCAGTTCCATGACACAATATTTCCCATCCAGTGTAAAATGGATCTGCACCTGTGACGTCCCTTTATGCTTGTCCAGAATAGTTTGAAATTCGACAATGTCTTCCTGCCTGGTGCACTGGGGAGGATATGGGATCAAAACGGGATGTTCGCTCTCGGCACAGGCGTCAAGCAGAGTTCTTGCGGAATCTCCCAGCAGCTTGACTTCCTTGACGGAATCTTCCGTATCCTCGTCTTCGTCGAAAGAGTTTTCGTCTTCTTTCAGATCTGCTGTGGCGGTCAGCTCAATGAGCGCACGATCGGCATTCAGAACTTCTCGCAACGATGCGTATGTCTTTGGGAAAAAAGTGACCTCACCATGACCGGTAAGATCTTCAATTTGAACAAATGCCATGCGATCGCCCTTTTTAGTCAGGATTTCCCGCACGGATGTTACAAGTACCCCAACCTTCACCTGCCCTTTGGCATCCCGCACCTCTTCCAGAGTACTCAAACCGAGGCGCAGCATGTCCCGTCGGAAAGGCTGGAGAGGATGACTCGTCAGATAAAAGCCAAGAGATTCCTTTTCAAAGCCAAGGCGCTGATCGTCATCCCATTCCGGCGTATCCTTTTCCGGGCAGTCGAATCCTATGCCGCCCGCAGGACGCTCTTCCTTGACCGGAGCGAAGGCCAGCAGAGAAGCCTGATTGGACTGTTTTTCCTTCTGCTTCTTCTGAGCACGGGCCACGACCACGTCAAGGCCGGCCAGCAATCCGGCACGGCTGACATTGAAACAGTCGCAGGCTCCGCCTTTGATCAGGCTTTCAAGAACACGCTTGGTCACCTTGCGCAGATTGACACGCAGGCAAAGATCAAGCAGAGATTTATATTCCCCCCCCTGCTCCCGCGCGCTGACAATTTCATTAATGGCTTCATCGCCCACGTTCTTTATCCCGCCCAGTCCATAGATAATCGCCTCACCATATGCGGAAAACGCCCGGTAACTCCGCTGAACGTCGGGCGGCATAACTTCAATCCCCATATCACGACATGCAGCGATATATTTAAGGATTTTGTCCTGGTTTCCAATTTCCGAACTGAGCAGCGCCGCCATGAATTCCACTTTATAGTAAAGCTTGAGAAAGGCCGTATGGTAGGAAATCAGCGCATATGCGGCGCTATGGGCCTTGTTGAACCCATACTCGGCGAACTTTTCCATAAGATCGAAAATTTCATTCGCCTTACCTTCCGGCACATCGCGGGAAAGCGCGCCTTCCAGAAAAATACCACGCTGCTTGGCCATCTCCTCCGGTTTTTTCTTGCCCATGGCGCGGCGCAGCAGGTCTGCCCCTCCCAGCGTATATCTCGCGGTAATCTGGGCGATTTGCATTACCTGTTCCTGATAGACGATAACTCCATATGTATCTTTCAGGCAGTTTTCGAGTTCCGGCAGAGGATAGGATACCTCGATTTCTCCATGTTTGCGCTTGATGAACTCGTCAACCATACCTGAATTGAGCGGACCGGGACGATACAGCGCCAGCATGGCTATGAGGTCTTCAAAACAGTTGGGCTTAAGCATGCGCAAGTATTTGCGCATCCCTGAACTTTCCACCTGAAAGATGCCATCCGTATCTCCCTTGGTGTAAAGATCATACACGCTGAGATCGTTCAGCGGAAGATTATCCAGATCCGGGACCTCCTTGCCCTGCCGCTCTATATTCTCCAGTGCCCGGTGGATGAGTGTCATGGTACGCAGACCAAGAAAGTCGAACTTGACCAGGCCGACCTTTTCCACATTCTTCATGTCGAACTGAGCTACAAGTTCGTCTTTTTTTCCTTTGAACAGCGGAAGATAATCGTCCATGTCCAAATCGGCCACGACCACGCCGGCGGCATGTGTGGAGGCATGTCGGGACAGGCCTTCCAGACGCATGGAAATATCAAAAAGCTTCCTGATGGATGGGTCGGTTTTATACAGTTCAGCCAGTTCAGACACTTCGGCCAGGGCCTTTTTAAGGGTCATCTTGAGATCGGCGGGAATCATTTTCGCGATGCGCGTCGTCTCGTTGAACGGAATGCCCATGGCGCGGCCCACGTCCTTGACCACGGCCTTGGCCTTCATCTTTCCGAAGGCGGCTATCTGCGAAACCTTGTCCTTGCCGTATTTTCTCGTGACGTAGTCGAGCACCTCGAGGCGCCGATCTTCGCAGAAGTCCACGTCGATATCAGGCATGCTGACGCGCTCGACGTTGAGGAATCGTTCGAAGAACAGCTTGTTGGGAAGCGGATCGATGGACGTGATGCGCAGCGCCCACGCCGCCACGGAACCTGCGGCCGAACCGCGGCCGGGCCCCACGGGAATGCCGTTGTTCTTGGCCCAGTTGATGTAGTCCTGCACGATGAGGAAATAGCCGGGAAAGCCCATGTCGCAGATGACCTTGAGCTCCATTTCCAGTCTGTCGCGGTACTCCTGCGGATTGATGGTGTCCCGGTGCGGATGCTTTTCCAGACGCCTTTCCAGACCTTCCCGGGCCATGCGGCAGAATTCGCTGGCGAGGGTCATGCCTTCGGGCAGGTCGTACACGGGGAAGTGATAGGGCGGCGCATGGAGCTGAATTTCAAGATGACAGCACTGATCCGCAATCTTGAGCGTGTTCTCCATGGCGTCGCGCGGAATGCCGTCGAGTCCTGCGAGCATTTCCTCTTCGGACTTGTAGTAGAGGTCCCGGGCCTCGAAGCGGAAGCGCTTGGGATCGTCCACCTTGGCCTGCGTCTGGATGCAGAGCAGAATGTCGTGGGCTTCCACGTCGTCGGCATTGAGGTAGTGGCAGTCGTTGGTGGCCACGAGCGGAAGTTTCGTGGCGTCGGAAAGCTCGAGAATGCGCTGGTTCACGAGGGCCTGTTCGGGCAGGCTGTTGGCCTGAACCTCAAGATAGAAGCGGTCGGGAAAGAGCGCGGCATATTCTTTGGCTATGGCTACGGCGTCGTCGAAGGTGCCGCCGCCGGTGATGAGCTTGTTTTGTCCGAGCAGGGTGCGGGGCAGTTCTCCGGCCACGCATGCCGAGAGAGCCACCAGGCCGTCGGTGCAGCCGTGGAGCATCTTCTTGTCGATGCGTGGCTTGTAGTGGAAGCCGTCGAGCCAGCTGCGGCTCACCAGATGCATGAGGTTGCGGTATCCCACGGGATTCTGGGCAAGCAGAATGAGGTGATGCCGCACTCTGGCGAAATCGGAGGTCTTGTCGGTATGGTCCCGCGTGACGTAGACCTCGCAGCCTATGATGGGAGGAATGCCCACGTCCTTGCAGGCGGAATAGAAGTACGCCGTACCGAAGAGATTGCCGTGATCCGTAATGGCGGCCGCGGGCATGCCGAGCGCCTTGGCCTTCTGCGCCAGATCGCCGACCCGGATGGCACCGTCGAGAAGGCTGAATTCGGTATGGCAGTGTAAGTGAACGAAGGCCATCAGGCAGACTCCACAGTGTGAATGTTGGTGTTGTGCCGCAGAAAAAAGCGGAAGATCGTTTGCCGCGGCCGTCTTTTTGCCGCCGTTTTTGCGCTCTTCCGGGCCGTGAAATTCTCGGACCGGCGCTTGGAGGTTTTGCCTGTGCGTCGGAAGAAACGGGAGGACGGGAAAACCGGAAACGTGCGACCCGGGCAGACGATGCGTTACCGTTACCGTCTAAACGGTAGCGCGTCAATGGAGGCGGCATGGCTGTCGGGAAGCCGGCTCTTGCGCCTTGCACGACCTGAGGCTAGTATCGGGCAAATTCCGTGAAGGAGCATTTCTTGTACGATATTCTCGAAAGTCTTTTCACCGGCACGTTCGGCGGTGTGTTCATCATGGTGCTTGTTTCCGCCGCGGTGATTTTTCTGCTGCGGGCGCTCTACGGACCGCGGGGCTTTTTCCGCGACCCCAAATGGGATGAGAGCAACAGGCGCATCCGGCTCAGGGAGGCTGAAGAAAGGGAACGTCGTCTGAAGGAATGGCAGAAGAAGGGAGAAAACGATGACGATTGATCTTGCCTCGTACCGGAAACGTTTCCTCGACTATGTGGAAGGCTTTCGGGACGTGCCCGATGCCGCGCCGCTGCGTCTCAAGGTGGAGCACACGTTCCGGGTGGTGGAGCATGCCGGGGTCATTGTCGATTCTCTGCCCGAAGACCCTCGGGAGAGTGACTGGAGCGGCGATGCCGGAGCCTGCCGTGCGGCGGTGCTTGCGGCGCTGTATCACGACTGCGGGCGCTTTCCGCAGTATCGCCGCTACCGCACGTTCATGGACGCCCGGTCGGTCAATCATGCGGTGCTGAGTTTTCAGACCATGCGTGACGGCGGATTTCTGAAGGAGGAGAGCGGCAGAGTACGCGGTCTGGCGCAGTGCGCCGTGCTTCTGCACAACCGCTACGCGCTCTCGCCCATGCTCGCCCCGGATGCCCGTTTCGTCACCGACATCGTGCGGGACAGCGACAAGCTCGATATTTTCCGCGTGATGGTGAGCTATCTGGACAATGCGCTGCCGGAGCGGGATGCGGTGCTGCTTCATGTGGCCGACGATCCCGGTCGGTGGTCTGACAAGGTGGTGGAAGACGTGCTTGCAGGACGGGTGGCCCGGTACGTGGACCTGCGTTTCGTCAATGATTTTCGTCTGCTGCTCGGTACATGGATGCTGGAGCTCCGTTTTGCGGCCACGCGGCGCGCGCTTGCGGCGAGCG
>ERZ779866.1598-NODE-1598-length-22511-cov-14.988956_pt1 | contig 22511 bp, 14 predicted proteins | sample MGYA00511248_ERZ779866 | MGnify/ENA primary metagenome ERZ779866 (study PRJEB29588, sample SAMEA2155758) | human gut metagenome | biome: human gut; feature: human-associated habitat; material: faeces | place: Denmark | collected 2008/2010 ... | reverse complement strand
ACGCGGAGCTGATCGTGGGCGACGGCACCAACTTCTACCCCGACCAGACCGTCAACGGCTATCAGGCCCTGGCCATGATCCTGCGCGCCATGGGCTATGACGCCAACGATGAGTTCAAGGGCGAGGGTTGGGAGATCCGCGTGGCCTCCACCGCCCAGCAGCGCAGCCTGCTGGTGAACATCAACGCCGGCACCCTGGGCACCGGCGCCAGCCGTGAGATGGTGGCCGAGATTCTGTTCCAGGCCATCACCAAGAACACCGTGGCGTACACCCCTGCTCTGGGCTACTACACGGCCGACCTGATCGACGGCATCGCCACCGAGTCCCTGGGCTACAAGACCTTCGGCCTGGAGAAGAATGTGGGCGAAATCACCGCCGTGGGCTATAAGGCCGGCACCACCACGCTGACCCCCGTTGTCACCCGCACTTGGTGGGGCAATAGCAACGACAATGTTTTGGATACGGCTAATTCTGTTGTGGTTGCCAACACTAACGCTGACTGGACGAAGATCGGTTATGTGGCCTATGCCTACACCGTTCCCACTGCCGGCGCCAAGACCCGCACTGCCGTGTCCGACGTAACTGTCACCGGTGATAGCGTGAAGGTGACCACCGACGGCACCGCCATCGCTCCCAAGGATGTCGCTCTGGACACCAACGTCCGTTACTACTACAACGGCGTGGAGTGCACCACCAATGTTGACATCAAGGCCGCTGTGGACGCTTCTCAGCGCGTTGGTGTGAAGGTTGACATCATTGATAACGACAACGGCCAGCTGGGCGAGGTTATCGTGATCACCGAGTACACTACCGCTTATGTGAGCGGCATTGCCAACACCAACAACACCGGCACTCAGGCTGTGACCTACAATGCTTACAACCTGACCACTGCTGATGGCAGCACTCGTCTCAGCGTGGCTGTCAAGGACACTGATCTGGTCTGCGCTGACACCCTGACTGTGGGCGATCTGGTGACTTATGTCAAGTATGCCGATGACTACTATGTTGTCAAGGCTCCTCTGACCACCAACACCTTCACCCGCATCAACTACAACACTGTTGGCAGCAATAACGCCATCTCCTATGTCATCGGCGGCACCGAGTATCTGGTTGCCACTTGGGATGTAAAGGAGAACGGTGCTTCTGTTGCCAAGACCAACCTGAACTCCAACAACCTCTCTGTAAACTTCAACGTTTACACTGATCCCTATGGTCATATCATCTATGCTGCTCCTGTGGCTGCCAACGTCAGCTATCTGTACGTCCTGGCCAATGACCACACTGTGGCTACCACTGGTCTGACCAACGCCAAGGTTGTCAACACCGACGGTACCATCGGCAATGTCAACATTGCCAAGGTTCCCGCTGCCTTCTACTATGCTAAGGGCGAGGTTGCTGTCAATGCTCTGCGGGGCCGGATGTTTGCTTACACTGTCAACACCGACGGCAGCTACAATCTCACTGGTGCTTGCTTCATCAATGATCCTGCCAGCTACACCAAGGGCACTTCCACCATCTATGGTGCTGCCAACCTGGGTGTGAACACTGTCACTGTGGTGGTCGATGTCCGTAATGTTGGCATCAACTCCACCTCCGCCACTGTGTACACCGGTTATGGTGAGATCCCCAGCTTTGCTGAGGGCAAGCTGCACTATGTTACCGATGCCAATGGCTGGGTCAAGTTCGCCTTCCTGGATGACTACAAGTCCCTGGCTGACGAGTTCATCGTCTACAAGACCAGCTACAACTACACCGAGAAGGTCGATGGCACCCAGTACTACTACCTCGACGTCATGAAGGACGGCGTCAAGACTGAGAACTATCAGCTGACCGGTGCTGAGTACGCTGAGGTCGTGAAGTACGGTGTCGGCGTGTACTCCTTCAAGATGAACGGTGAGCTCAACGAGTACACCGCCTTCCCCGAGGATTGGACTACTGCCATTTGGCAGAACGGTTCCATCAAGACTGCTGATGGTACTTACTATACCTATGACAACACCAACGTGAAGTTCAATGTCCTGAACATCACCACTGGCACTGTCAATGACTATGTCATGGAGTATGGCAAGAACTACCATGCTTACCTGGTGAAGTCCAACACCGCCGTCAAGGAGATCTACATCGTTGTCGGCAACGTGGCTGAGAATGCTCCTGTGTACGCCACCGAGGATCAGTACAAGGACAACGGCACCTATTACTATGCTGTTGCTAACGGCTATGTCACCAATGTGCTTGGTTTCGTTGCCGATGCCACTGCTGTTCCCACCGTTACCCTGAACGGTGAGAAGCTGACCTGGGCATCTCCTCTCAGCGCTACTCAGTTCACTGCTGCTCTGAGCTACGAGGAGTGGAGCAACCTGCCCGAGAACTCCCGCTTCGAGGTCACTCCTGCCCCCAGCAACGAGATCGCTGTCAACAACAAGCTGTCCTTCAGCGATGAGGTTCAGTATGTTGCTGTTACTGCCAAGGCTGACGGCTATCAGGTCATCACCGTCTACTCCCAGAGCAAGGGCGCTGGTGAGATCACTGAGTCCTACACCTTCACCATCTACTTTGCTCCTGCCGAGACCGGCGCTGTCCTGACCTCCAAGGATGAGAAGGTCGCCACCATCGATCAGGCTACCAAGATCATCAAGGTGGAGAACCCCAAGCTCTCCATCAAGGAGTTCAAGGATAACTTCGAGGTTTCCAAGAACGCCGATGTTGAGTGGACCTTCTGGAACGCTCAGGGCATCGTGGCTAAGGAGAACTACAACCAGTCCATGCTGGATGTCCTCAAGTTCAAGGCTGTTGTGACCGCTGAGAACGGCGATGTCGTTACCTACATGGATGCCACCTACGCCAATGAGATTGCTACCTCCGATCTGGCTGCTGCCAAGACTGAGGCCCTTGCCGCTGTGAAGGCTGCCCTCGAGACCGCTCTCACCGAGGCTGGTTTTGATCCCGAGGCTGCTCTGAAGGATACTACCAAGTTCAGCTTTGCTGGAGACAGCTACGCTCTGCAGGAGGTCCTCGACATCTGGAACGGCGCTATCAGCAACGCTGCAACTGTTGAAGCTGTAAAGACCACTGAGAAGAGTGCTCTGGATCAGATCCCCGCTCTGGTCAACGCCTATGCCCGTGCTGTGGCTCCCGCCCCTGTGCCCTCCGACATTGAGGTTGTGATCGTTGACACTAAGATTTACACTGCTAATGATACAGATGCTACTGCTCTTGAGAAGGGTGCTGCCATTAAGGCTGCTCTGACCGAGGCTGGTTACACCGATGTGACCTATGATGTCAGCGGCAGTTGGATTGGAAATATCCAGGCTAAGAAGGATGGCGCTTCTGTAAAATTTGTTCTGAATCCTGCTGGCAAAGTCACTTTCCTGAGTGCTGGCGGTGACCTGAGCGCCGCAATCAACGGTGGTGCCGAGACCATCTTCCTGGCTACCGGTACCTATAAGCTGCCTTCCATGGATGTAACTGGCAATCTGACTATTATCGGAAACGGGAATGTTCAGATTAAGACTGAACTGAGCTCTTCCGGTAGAGCTATTGAGGTTAAGGATAACGCTAACCTCGTTGTAAAGGGTGTAAACTTTGTAAATAGCGACCCCAATGCTGAAAAGGCGCTTGCTATCAAGCAGATCGGCAGCGATTATACCTTTGATATTTCCGGTTGCACTTTTACTGGTTATACAACCTCCATCCAGCTGTTCGATACAGATGGCGGCAGCATTACCAACTGCTCTTTTGACAGCAAGGCTGTAGATATTTCTCTGGATGGCATCAACACTCAGGTTACTATCTCCGGCAATACCTATTCCCGCTTCAACTCCATTGAGAACATCGGTGTTATGAAGGCGGATTGGGATGCTGGCAAGATCGTCATCAACGATGCCGAGGGCAGCTACGAGCTGAAAATCCACTAATAATCAATCATACGTTGATTGATCTCTTTTCCGTGCCATAAAATCGGCACGGAACCCCTAAGCAAAAGTGCACCCCCGGCGAGTATTCGCCGGGGGTGTGTTTTTCTTTTCAGCTTGGATTGTTCCGGGTCAGCTGGTCTGCGTCCTGTCGAACGCTATGCTCCTTCTTAGCGAAAGGCGATGTAGTCGTAAGTCCGTCCGCTGAAACTGAAATCAGGATAGAGATCCTCTGTCCGATCCCGGGCAATGAATCCGGTGTCAGTAATCTGGATTTTAGTGGATACCACATGCCCGCCGGTGGCGCCGAAAGCATAGAGAATATTTTTGTCGGTGTTGAGGGCGTCCGTTGCCAGGTGTCCACAGATAAGAACAAAGCTGGGGCGGAATCCCAATGTGATCGTTACATTGCTGCCAGTGCCAGTGTAGCTTCCCACCACATAGGGCAGTTTGGCAGCTTCCGCCTGAGCAGCATCCGCCGAAGCTTGTGCGTTTTCTGCCGCATTCTGCGCATTACCGGCAGCGGCCTGAGCGGCAGCGGCAGCCTGGGCGTTGCTGGTGAGCCCTGCCTCCATGTCGCTGCACATCTGATTGAAATCTCCCATCATGATGCGATCGCTCTCCACCCACTGGGGCAAGTGATAATTAGTCGTATACTCCATTCAAAATTCTCCTTTTTGTAATCAGATTTGACCTGCTTTCGGTGATTTCACCAGTTTCAGCCCCGGGGGATCTTCCCCATTGCCGCCCTCATGAAAAAACCGTTACACACACGGTGTGTAACGGCTTTTTGTTGCCCAAAACCCGGCAACGGCAAAATATATAAATTATGTTGGGAAGAAGCAGTGATCACCTCTTTGCGTAACAGTCAGTATAGGATGAAGAAACATACAGGATATTAATCTGTCAAGAAATTCCCCTGAAAATATGACAATATTTTGACAATATATTGGGCAATGATGTGGTACACCGATATTCCTCGGAAAGAGTACGTGAAGGGCAGATGTTGTCCACTACATATGGACAGATAAGCAGTAACCAAAGAATATGCTGTCGAGTTTAGTTTGGCTCTTTCGATAGAATAAGGGCTTATCTCACATCATTTAATAAAATTTCCCATATTATTCGATTGATATTTACAAATAAATGTAACGAAATTTAGAGCAAGTGGCGGAAAAGAGAAAAGTTTTGTAGTTAAAAAGAAAAAATGTATAATTATAAATTTCCATTACCGACATTTTACATAAATGTAAAAGAATTATGAACATATTTAATGATGTACTATTGACAACATGAAAAAAACTTATTATTATTGACGATAAGAAGTGGATAAATGTGATATCTTGACAATGTTTTAAGGCGGATGGTTGGCGGAGGAGAGAATTTGTATGCAGTTTGATATAAAAAAGCCCCATTGCTTTTATTTCAATGAGATTTGCAAGATCCCACACGGCTCAAGGAATGAAAAAGCCCTGAGTGATTGGATCGTTGCGTTTGCCAAAGAGAAGGGCCTGGACTATGTGCAGGATGATATGGGCAACGTAGTCATTTACAAGGCGGCTACCCCGGGATACGAGGATCACCCGGGTGTGATCATCCAGGCCCATATTGATATGGTGTGTGAGAAGGTGCCGGAGAGCACCCACGACTTTGAGAAAGATCCTCTGGAGCTGTATGTGGAGGGAACCCATCTGCGGGCCAAGGGAACGACCCTGGGTGCCGACGACTGCATGGGTGCAGCCTATATGCTGGACATCCTCTCTGACGAGACGCTGCCCCATCCCTATCTGGAGTGCTGCTTCACCGTCCAGGAGGAGATTGGCCTCTACGGGGCCATGGCACTCAAGCCGGAGTACTTCAAGGGCCGGCGGCTGATCAATCTGGACGGCGCCGGTGAGTATCGCACCTACACCACCCTGGCGGGAGCCCGTACCCTGACCGTGGAGAAGGATCTGCCCATGGCTCCGGCCAATGGCAGTGCCTACACCCTGACGGTGAGCGGCCTGCTGGGCGGCCGCAGCGGCGACGATATCAGCAAGGAGCGGGCCAACGCCGCTAAGCTGGCTGCCCGCGTTCTGTATCAGATCCACAAGAACGGCTATGATTTCCGCTTTGCTGGTTTCACCGCAGCAGGGAAGAAGTCCGGTATCGCTTCGGAAGCGCAGGTGACTTTTGTATCTTCCGCCAGCCGGGAGCAGCTTTCCACTGTGGTGGATGCGGTAGCCAAGGCGGTGGCTGAAGAGTATGAGTTCAGCGATCCCGATATTGTCTTCTCCCTACAGGATGGACAGGCGGCGGCTGCCGCCGGGGCGAAGGAGAGCCTGGAGGCGGCAGAACTTCTGTACCTGCTGCCCTACGGTGTGTTTGCCCGGTTCCTGCCGCTGGATGGCCTGCCTTCTTTCTCGGCCAATATCAGCCAGGTCCAGCTGGAGAACGGTGTTCTTACTATTACATATAGTGCACGCAGTCCCTTTGAGTCCTATATGGGTGAGGCGGAAGCCGCTGTGGAGATCCTCTGCCAGCGCCTGGACGCCAGGATCGCGGGGAAGCGTGATTACTACGGTTACCGCTATCTGAAAGATTCTCCCCTGCGGGACACCATGGACAAGGTGTTCCTGGAGCAGTACGGCAAGCCCCTCAACCATGTGGCTGCCCATGGCGGCAATGAGTGCGGTGCCTTTAAGCATATGTTCCCGGATATGGATATCGTGACCACCGGAGCCATTTATGCCAAGCACCATACCCCGGAGGAATACCTGGACCTGGAGTCCTTTGACCGGTCCATTGCGTTTCTCAAGGCTTTCCTCCGCGCACTGTAATAGATAAGGAGAGCGCGGAATGGAATTTGATCTGAAAAAACCTTATTGCTTTTACTTCAACGAGATCTGCAAGATCCCTCACGGTTCCGGAAATGAGAAAGCCCTCAGCGATTGGCTGGTAGCCTTTGCCAAGGACCATGGTCTGGATTGGGTCCAGGACGAGTTTCTGAACGTGGTGATTTACAAGAGCGCCAGTCCCGGTTGGGAGGACCACCCCACGGTGGTGATTCAGGCCCACATGGACATGGTGTGCGAGAAGGTGCCGGAGAGCACCCACGACTTTGAGAAGGAACCCCTGGAGCTGTATGTGGAGGGGGATCACCTGCGGGCCAGGGGGACTACCCTGGGGGCCGATGACGGCATGGGCTGCGCCTATATGCTGGCTATCCTGGCAGACCCCGCACTGAACCATCCGGCCCTGGAGTGCTGCTTCACCACCGGTGAGGAGACGGGACTCATTGGGGCCCAGGGACTGAAGAAAGAATTCTTCAAGGGCCGGCGGCTGATCAACCTGGACGGTGCCGGCGAGTACCGTACCTATATGAGTATGGGCGGCGGCGAGCAGGTCACCCTGACCATGCCGGTCCAGTGGGAGGCCTGTGATGCGCCCGCCTACCGGCTGACCATCAGCGGCCTGCTGGGAGGACACTCCGGCGGCATGATCGACAAGGAGCGGGCCAACGCCGGCAAGCTCATGGCCCGTCTGCTGCGTTTGCTGAACGGAGAAGGGGAAGGCATCCGCCTTGCGGCTCTCCGCGGCGGAACCAAGCACAACGTCATTATCCCTGAGGCGGAGGCGGTGATCGCCACCGAAATGCCGGAGGAGAAGCTGGCCGCCCTGGTGACTCGCTTCCGCACCGCGGTGCGGGAGGAGTACGAACTCAGTGATCCCGACATCGAGGTTTCCCTTGCTCCGGCGGAAAAGGCCGGAAAGGTGCTGACCGCCTCCTGCGGGGAGAACCTTGTAAAGCTTTTGAACCTTCTGCCCTATGGGCTCCAGGCCAAGAACCTGGTGCTGGAGGGTTGCCCGCCCATTACCTCCGTCAACGTAGGGGTGATCGCCCTGAAGGAGGAGGAAGCGGTGATCGGCGTGTCCGCCCGCAGTGCTCTGGAGAGTGCGGTGGAGGACCTGAAGGATCGGGTGATCCTGCTGGGGAGCCTGTTTGGTGCCTCGGCCCAGTGCTCCGGCTACTATCCCGGCTGGAAGTATGAGGCCCAGTCCCCGTTGCGGGAGATCATGAAGAAGGTGTTCTTCGAGCTGTATCACGAGCCTCTCAAGTGCCTGGTCGGTCACGGCGGCAACGAGTGCGGCGTATTTAAGAAGATGTTTCCTGAGATGGATATTGTCACCAGCGGTGCCATCTACGGCAATATCCACGGCCCCCAGGAATTTTTGGATTTGGCGTCCTTTGACCGGGCATGGATCTTGCTGACCAGACTGATCGCGGCGCTGTAAAGAGAGGAAAGGACAGATAAGATGAAAGACCCGAGAGTTGAAAAGCTGGCCCACAATATTGTGCATTACTCCTGCCACGTGCAGCCCGGCCAGAACGTGATCATTGAGTCCCACGGCGATCAACAGGATGAATTCGTCAAGGCGCTGATCCGCGAGATCTATGCTGTGGGAGCAAGCCCCTTCCTCTGGATGTACAAGATGGATGTCCGCCGGGAGATGCTTATGCAGGCCAACCCTGAGCAGCTGGCCATTGCTGCCGAGGTGGACAGCCTGCTGATGAGCAAAATGGACGTCTACATCCGGGTCCGGGGCGAGGAGAACACCTCTGAGCTCAGCGATGTACCCGCCGACAGGATGGGTGACTTTGCCCGGATCTACAGCAAGAGCGTCAACAGCAAGAAGCCCCGGGGCAGCTGGTGCGTGATGCACTATCCCACGCAGGGGATGGCCCAGGCGGAGCTTATGAGCATGGATGCCCTGGAGGACCGGTTCTTCGACATCTGCACCATGGACTACTCCCGGATGAAGGAGGCCTTCAAGCCCCTGAAAGAGCTGATGGAGCGCACCGACAAGGTCCACATCGTGGGCCGGGGCACCGACATCACCTTCTCTATCAAGGGTATGCCCGCCATTCCTTGCGCCGGAGAGAACAATATCCCCGACGGCGAGATCTTCACCGCTCCCATCCGGGATTCCATCAACGGCGTTATCACTTACAACACCACCGCCTTCTACGAGGGCGTGGCCTTTGAGAACATCTGCTTCCGTTTTGAGAACGGCCGCATTGTGGAGGCCACTTCCAGCGACACGGAGCGCCTCAACCAGATCCTGGACCGGGATGAGGGCTGCCGCCATATCGGGGAGTTCGCCATTGGCGTCAATCCCTATGTGACCAGTCCCATGAAGGATTCCATGTTCAATGAGAAGATGTCCGGCAGTATCCATTTTACCCCCGGCAACTGTATCGCGGAGTGCGACAACGGCAACTACGCTCCCATCCACTGGGATATCGTCTATGCCCAGACCCCGGAATACGGCGGCGGTGAGATCTACTTTGACGATGTCCTGATCCGCAAGGACGGACGGTTTGTTCCCGCGGAGCTGCAGGGCCTCAATCCGGAGAATCTGAAATAAATCCTGTATGTAGCACCGTTTCGGCGGTTCTATATAAAAATTTGAAACTGGAGGACAACATGAAAAAAGCAGTAGCATTGTTTCTGGCGCTGATCATGACCATGAGTATCGTGGCCTGCGGTAGCAACAACGCCGGCAACACCACAAACAACACTACCAACAACAGCAACACCAGCGATACCGATACGGGAAGTGATGCCAGCCGTCTGGTTTACGGCGTCGCCTCTGAGATCACCGGTGACCTGGGCCTGGGCCAGTGGTCCTCTGCTAACGCGGATGCCACCATCATGCCCCTGATCGACGCTTACGCAGTCGCTTGCTATGATCAGAACGGCCTGTGGATGTGGGACGAGAACGTTGTGGCTGAGCACGACTCTGTCAGCAACGAGGATGGTACTCTGACCTATACCATCAAGCTCCACGACGATCTGTACTTCAGCGATGGCACTCAGATCACCGCTAAGAACTACATGGCCTTCCCCCTGCTGATGGCCTCTCCCGTGGCCATTGCGGAGTCCGCTTACGGCACCGCCTGCAAGGAGGTTGTGGGTCATGATGAGTACATGAACGGCGAGTCTTCCGTGTTCTCCGGCCTGCACCTGATCGATGAGCTGACCTTCAGCGTCACCATCGGTGCTGACTACAACCCCTACTACTATGGCCTGGCCCTGCTGAACCAGACCAACCACTGGTTCCCCCTGGCCTACGAGCAGTGGCTGCCTGATGGCAACTGGGACATCGTGGATGACGGCGATGGCTGCTACATCAAGGGTGATGTGGAGTTCAACGCTGAGAACTGCGGTCAGGCTCTGGTGGATGGCCGTTTCGTCTATGAAGGCCGCGTCTGCTCCGGCCCTTACTACCTGGAGAGCCTGGACACCGGTGCCGGTGAGGCTGTTCTGAAGGTCAATACCTACTACAAGGGCAACTTCGAGGGTCAGAAGCCTTCCATCGAGACCCTGGTTATCAAGTCCGTCAACTCCGCTACCATGATCGACGCTGTCCAGACCGGCAGTGTTGACCTGATCGATAACATTGCTGAGGGCGACCTCATCAACGCCTGCTTCGACGTGGCTGACGCCGGCGGCTTTGTTGCCAGCGCCTATAAGTACAACGGCTACATGAAGCTGTTCTATCAGTGCGACTGGGGTCCCACTCAGTACCAGGCTGTTCGTCAGGCTATCGCTTACCTGACGGATCGTGAGACTCTGTGCCAGGAAGCTACCCTGGGTTACGGCAACGTCACCAACGGCCAGTACAGCTACTCTCAGTGGATGGCCCAGGAGATGGAGGAGCAGCTCAAGACCGAGCTGGAGGCCTATCCCTTTGATCCTGACAAGGCTGTTGAACTGCTGAAGGAAGACGGCTGGGTTTACAACGCTGATGGTTCCGACTATGTGGACGGCAGCGGCGAGATCCGCTATAAGAAGGTCCCCGAGGCTGAGACTGCCTACATGGAGGGCTGCGTTGAGATCAACGGCGAGTGGTATATGCCTCTCGTGATCAAGTTCCTGGGCGCCGGCGAGGGCGAGGGCATTGAGACCGTCCTGACCGAGCTGCTGACCATCTACCTGGTGGAGCAGGATACCACTGCTAACGCCGGTATGCAGATCAACAAGACCACCATTGCCGGCGGCGAGCTGCTCAGCTATCTGAACCGCCGTGGTGCCAATGGTGAGGAGAAGTACACCCAGCCCAGCTACAACATGATCTCCCTGGCGTCCGGTCTGGGCGGCGCCAAGTTTGACAAGACCTATACTTGGACCTTTGATGAGGATCTGATCGCCAACAACAAGAACCGTTACTTCAATGAGAAGCTGGATCAGCTGTCCATGGACATGATCTACGGCGTTGAGGCTGGCGATGATGAGACCTTCAAGGAACTGTGGTTCGAATATCAGAAGGAGTACAACCGCACTCTGCCCGAAGTGCCTCTGTTCAACTGGACTTACTGCGAGCTGCACAACGAGAAGCTGCAGAACTTTGAGATGTCCAGTGTCTGGCCCTTCCAGTATGCCATCCTGTACGCTACCGTTGCCTGATTATCAGCGCGTGTAGGTACGTAAAACGACCCAATGTGCGGGGCGGGGCAGCCCGCCCCGCATCTTTATATCACAAGGCAGTGCATCCAGTGGTATAAAAGGGCGAAGGGATGCACTGTGCAGATCCGGCCCCCGGATTCCTTAGTGATAAAAAGAGAAAGGGAGCGATTGCTTGGTTAAATATATAGCAAAACGACTGGTCTACATGGTCGTTGTTTTCTTTGTTATTTCCTTTATCATGTTTGTGATCTACAACATGATCCCCAGCGATCCGGCTGCTATGGAGCTGGAAGCGATCCGCGATCAGATTGCCGCGGATGATTATGAGATGATGTATCAGCAGGCCAGAGAGCGGTTGGGACTGGATGATCCCATTGTTATCCGGTATCTGCGCTGGCTGGGCTTTTATCCTGATGTGGACGGCGGTTTCCACGGGGTGTTCCAGGGAGAACTGGGCTACTCCACCATGTACAAAATGGATGTGGTGGATGTAATTGCGTCGCCGCTGCAGAACACCATATTCCTGAATGTATTCTCTACGGTGCTGGCATTGGCCATTACCATACCCCTTGGCATCTTCTGCGCGGTCAGAAAGGGCGGAAAATTCGACCAGACCGTGCAGGTGTTTACGATCGTAGGATATAGTATTCCTATTTACATCATTGGCTTGATTTTCATTTATTTCTTCGCGGTGAAGATCCCTATTTTCCCGGTAGGCGGCGTAAAGACCACAGGCGTGGAGCTGAGCGGTTTTGCGGCGGTGAAGGACCGGCTGTACTATATGGCCCTTCCTCTGATCGTGACCACATTTGCCCATCTGGGCAGTATGCTCCGGTATGTCCGCGCCTCTATGATCGATGCCCTCAGCATGGATTATATCCGTACGGCCCGCGCGAAAGGCCTGAAAGAGAAAGTGGTCATCTATTCTCACGCCTGGCGAAATGCCCTTTTGCCCATCGTGACGGTGATCATCGGCTGGTTCCTGACCATCTTCTCCGGTTCCGTGGTGGTGGAGAACACCTTCTCCTTCCTGGGCATGGGCGCGCTGAATGTTACCGGCCTGAATCAAAGTGACTATGAGCTGGTTCTTGCGATCCAGTTGTTCTATACCATTATCAGCCTGGTGGGTATTCTGATCACGGATATCAGCTACGGCCTGATCGATCCCCGTGTGCGTGTAGATAAGTAAAGGAGGCAATGCAGTGAAAAAGAAAAAAGAATTCCGTGGTTTTACATGGCTGCGCCGCCTTTTCTTAGGGCCCGCAAAAGAACTGAATTTTCTGGAAGAGGAGCAGATCCAAAGCCCCCTTCGTTCCATGGTCAAGCGCTTTTTCAGCAACAAGATTGCCATGACCGGCCTGGTGGTTTTTATGGCGTGCCTGATGCTTACACTGATCGGGCCCATCTTCCTGCCGCTGGATCTGTCCTACTCTGATGCTACCCAGCAGAACGTACCGCCCACTATGAGCCTTGCCAAGCTTCCTGATGAGCTCAAAGGCGATACCCAGGATGTTTCCGTGGGTACCACCTATGGTATTGGCTGCGATATGGAAGGTAAAGTGTATACCTGGGGTTATACCAAGGTAACGGATACCATTGATATTGGCGATATCCCCGAGGAGGTTCAGAATGCCCATATCGTGAAAGTGGCCGCCGGTTTTGACCACGCGGTTGCTCTCTCCGATGAAGGCGAGATCTTTGTCTGGGGCAATACCCGTCTGGGCCAGGGTGATATTCCCATGAAGGCCCAGGGCCAGGATATCATTCAGATTGAAGCCAGCACCCAGTATTCTGCGGCCCTTACTGCCGACGGCTATCTGTATATGTGGGGCAACTCCAGCACAGCAGATGCCAAGGTCAAGTCCGAGGCACAAAACCATATTACCAAGGTGGCGCTCTCCGACTACGCCTATGTCTCCCTGATGGATGACGGCAGCGTACAGTACACCGGCTTCAACACCTCCACGCCCTATGCCAAGATCCCGGAGAGCCTCAGCAGCGGCGTCATTGATATTGCTGCCACAGCGACTACCTTTGCCGCCATTAAGGAGGATGGTACCCTGGAGATCTGGGGCAACACCACCAGAGGCGAGGATCAGGTGCCTGAGTTTGAGGGCGAGATCGTCAAGCTCTTCGGCGGACGTTACCACTATACGGCCCTGCTGGATACCGGTGAGGTCATCTCCTGGGGCGACGACCACTTCGGCCAGTCCACAGTTCCCACCAAGCTGACCGACGGCAGCACCACGGTTTCCAACATGTATGTGGGCTACTATCAGAACTATGCTGTCACCGATACCGGCGAAGTGGTCACCTGGGGCCTGAAGGGCTACCTGATGGGTACAGATAACCTGGGCCGTGACGTGTTTACCCGTCTGGTCAACGGCGGCCGTGTCACCATGACTGTCGGTGCTGTTGCGGTTATCATCAGCATGGTCATCGGCCTGATCGTGGGCGGCCTCTCCGGCTATTTCGGCGGAGTGGTGGATGTGATCCTCATGCGTATTGCAGAAGTGATCAGCGGTATCCCCTTCCTGCCCTTTGCCTTGATCCTGTCGTCCATCATTCCCTCTACTGTGACGCTAACACAGCGAATGTATATGATCATGGTGGTGCTGGGCCTTCTGTCCTGGCCGGCTCTGGCCCGGCTGATCCGCGCCCAGATCCTGGCTGTCCGTGAGCAGGAATATGTCATGGCGGCCAAGTCTGTGGGCGTTAAGGAACTGACCATCGTGTTCCGTCACATCGTCCCCAATATCCTCTCGGTCATTCTGGTCAATGTGACGCTGTCTTTCGCCACCTGCATGCTGACGGAATCCTCCCTGTCCTACCTGGGCTTCGGTATCATTCCGCCCACTCCCACCTGGGGCAACATGCTCACCGGCGCCAACAACTCTGTGGTGATCCAGCAGTACTGGTGGAGATGGGTATTCCCCGCTCTCATTTTCGGTATCTGCACGATCTCCATCAACCTCATGGGCGACGGTCTGCGCGACGCTGTTGATCCCAAGTCCGAGCAACGATAAGGAGGGTGGACGATGCCATTACTTGAAATTAAAGATCTGCATACCTTTTTCCGGACAAAAAGAGGTATCGTAAAAGCCGTCAACGGTGTATCCTACTCTGTGGAAGCTGGAAAGACCCTGGGTGTGGTGGGTGAATCCGGCTCCGGCAAGAGCGTGTCCGCTATGAGTATGCTGCATCTGATTGACGACAACGGTTATATTGCCAGCGGCGAGATCATTTTCAACGGTGTGGATCTGGTCAAGCTGACCCGGCAGGAGATGTATAAGGTCCGCGGCAATGAGATCTCTGTGATCTTCCAGGAGCCCATGACCAGCCTGAACCCCGTATTCACGGTGGAGCGCCAGATCAGTGAGCCCTTTATGGTCCACCAGGGGATGAGCAAAAAGCAGGCGGCCAAGGAAGTAGTCAAAATGCTGGCGGATGTAAAGATCCCCAACCCCGAGGTGGTAGCCAAGCAGTATCCCCACCAGCTCTCCGGCGGTATGCGCCAGCGCGTCATGATCGCCATGGCGCTGGCCTGCAAGCCCAAGCTGCTGATCGCCGACGAGCCTACCACCGCTCTGGATGTGACCATCCAGGCTCAGATCCTGAACCTGATGAACGAGCTGAAGGAGGAGCACGGCACCTCCATCCTCTTCGTCACCCATGACCTGGGCGTAATCAACCAGATGGCGGACGACGTGGCTGTTATGTACTGCGGGCAGGTGGTGGAGCTTGCCTCCACGGAGATGATCTTCTCTCCGGAGAGCAAGTATTCCCACCCCTATACCGAGGGCCTGATGGTCTCTATCCCTCGCCTGGATACCCCGGTAGGCAAGCGGCTGGAGGCCATCCCCGGCGCTGTGCCCCATCCTCTGGATCTGCCCAAGGGCTGTAAGTTCGCCCCCCGCTGCAAATACGCTACGGACCGGTGCAGAAATGAGGAGCCGGAGCTGGTGCATATTTCCGACAAGCAGCAGATCCGCTGCTTCTACCCGCTGAAGGAGGAAAGACATGGGAACAAATAAGGTGCTGATCCGTGTCAGCAATTTGAAACAGTATTTCCCCCTGAAGAAAAAGGGTATGTACGTCAAGGCCAACGATGGGATCACCCTGGACATTTACGAGGGGGAGACCTTCGGCCTGGTGGGTGAGTCCGGCTGTGGTAAATCCACGCTGGGCCGCACCTTGCTCCAGTTTTATAAGCAGACCGACGGCCGTACCATGTACTATGGCCGCAGCGTGGAGGAGTTTGCTCCCGGTTATGTCAAGAGCACCATCTCCCATCTGGAGAAACGGCGGAAAGAGTATCGGGAGCTGGAAGCCAAGCGGGTTGCTGCCCAGGAAGCGTATGACAAGCTGGATGAGCAGGCCCAGTACCAGGAGAAAGAGAAGCTGGACAAGATCACAAAGGAAGCCAATGATGCCTTCCTGGATATGGCCAACATCGTTGGCGGATTGATGCTGGCGGAGAATCTGAAACCGGTACAGGATATCTACCTCAAACGCTTTGATATTTCTGTGACTCTGAAGAAAAACCGGGAAAAGAGACAGGGACTGGAGCTTGATCTGGCAGATGCCGCTTATCTGGTAAAGACCAGAGGTGAGGCTGGGAAGAATACTGCCGGGGCCCAGAGCAAGGTAGACGCCGCCAATGGGGCGATCAAAGCGGTGGATGCGGAGATCGAGAAGAACCTCCAGGCTCTCTCTGCGGTGGACGCGGAGATCCAGGAGATGAAGAAACCCTATGCCAACGATCCTGAGTTCCAGCGGATCGAGGGATACCTGGATGATGGTATCGACCTGGCCCGCCTGACCTACAACGAGATGCGGGTACTGCGCCAGGATCTGCAGCTTATTTTCCAGGACCCCTATTCCTCCCTGAACCCCCGTATGACGGTGGGCCAGATCATCGGCGAGGGCATGCTGGCCCACGGTATGTTCCGCAAGAACGACGGGCGCATGCAGGAGAGCGTCATTGCCGTTATGGAGAAGTGCGGTCTTGCGCCCTATTTCCTCCACCGGTTCCCCCACCAGTTTTCCGGCGGTCAGCGGCAGCGTATCGGTATTGCCCGCAGCCTGGCGCTGAACCCCAAGTTTGTGGTCTGTGACGAGGCGGTGTCCGCTCTGGATGTTTCCATCCAGTCCCAGATCATCAATCTGCTGCAGGACCTGAAAGAGAGTTCCAACCTTACCTACCTGTTTATTACCCACGACCTCTCCGTGGTCAAGTACATCAGTGACCGCATCGGCGTGATGTACCTGGGGGCCATGGTGGAGCTGGCCAATTCTCAGGAGATTTTTGATCATCCCTATCACCCCTATACCGAGGCTCTTCTGGCGGCGATCCCCACCACCGATGTGGGCGGTGCCAAGAAGAAACTGCAGATCCTGGAGGGCGATATTCCCAGTCCGGTGAATCCGCCCAAGGGCTGCAAGTTCCATACCAGATGCAAGTACTGCACAGAGATTTGTGAGCATGTGGTGCCGGAGTGGGAAGAGGTGGCGCCCAACCACTTTGTGGCCTGCCATCACAAGCTGATGCAGAAAACGGAATAATATCCATAGGACGACCCGTTGGAAAAGGAGAATACGATGCTTTTTTGGGAAAAGATCGAGCATGTATGGAAGCATCATCATGATGCCCAGACCCACAAGGAAGAAGATCTGGAGAAGGTGTACGGTGAAAATGGCCGGGCCCTGGAAAGAGGGGATGTGACCGCCATGGTGATATCCGCCTTCCTGGTGCTGGTGCCGGCGGTACTGCTGGCGCTGCTGGTTGTGGTGGGTATCGGCTATGTTGTCCTGATCCACTGATGGCGGGATCTGATGCGCCGGGGGAGTTATCTTCCCCCGGCGCTGTACCACTTGAGGAAAACGAGACAAGAATGATGATCCGGTAAATAACGGAAGGAGAATGTTGCTGTGTACAAGGGTTCATTTAAAAAAGATCTGGCGGAGAAGCAGGTTTTGTGCCCCTGCGTATGGGACTGCCTTTCCACCCGGGCGGTAGAGCTGTGCGGCTATGACGCCGCGCTGATTAGCGGCGCCGCCGTGGCGGAGAATGTGATCGGCTGCCCTGATCTGGGCATCATGACCATCGATGAGCTGGTCTGGGTCACAGAGAAGGTGGCGGGCTACGCCAACATCCCCATCATCGTGGACGCGGACGAGGGCTACGGCGACAGCCCCCTGAATGTAGCCCGGAACGTGGAGCGGCTGCTGAAGGCAGGTGCCTCCGGCTTCACCCTGGACGACGGCATGAGCATGCGCGGCTTTGCCCGCCTGGCGGAGAGCCGGGTAAAGGGCGGCACCCCCTATCAGGTGTTCCCCACAGAGCACTGGCTGGCCAAGATCAAGGCCGCCCTGGACGTGCTGGAGGGTACCGACTGCGTCGTGATCGCCCGGACGGAGTGCCGGCCGGTCACTGGGTTTGAGGACGCCATTGACCGCTGCAAGCGGGCCCAGGATCTGGGCGCTCCCATGACCATGATCAACCGGATGTTCAACATCGAGGAGTGCCGTCAGGTGGCCGCGGCCGTTGACGGCTGGAAGATGTACCCCGACATCATTACCCGGGACGGCAAGCCCGAGGTGGAGCTCAAGGAGATCTACGATCTTGGCTTCAACTATGTTACCATGCACTTCCTGGAGAAGGGCGCCCTGTACGGTATGATGGACTATGGCCGGAAGAACTTTGCCAATAAGACTACGGTCTATTCCGACCTCCACGACATGGGCGGCCTGACCAAGGAGGAGCAGCGCCGCCAGTATCCCGTCAACGACACGGAGTGGCTGGATCGGGAGCGGTACTATCACCAGTACGTGAAGGATCATATGTAAATTCTGACAGGCCTGCTATGGGCTGGGGAAGAGGGGACGGCAAAGCCGTCCCCTCTTTTTTAACGAAAGAAAATGGAGAAAATTGTTGCAGCAAGGAGAAAATGTGCGTATAATTTCAGGTAACAGATCATAGATGGAGGAACTGCGTATGATTCTGAAAGATGGCATGATCTATGACGGCATCCATGCGGAACCCTTTCAGGGGGACCTGGCTATCCGTGACGGTGTGATCGCCGCTGTGGGCGGAGAGATCCCCGCACTGCCTGGTGAGGAGATCCTGGATGTATCCGGCCGCCGTGTCTACCCTGGATTCATCGATGCCCACAGCCACCTGGGCCTGGATGACTATGGCATGGGTTTTGAGGGAGACGACTACAACGAGATGGGGGACATCCTGTCCTGCCAGCTGCGGGCCATCGACAGCTTCAATCCCCAGGACAAGGCCATTCCCATGGCTCTGGCCGGCGGCGTGACCACTGTAGGCACAGGCCCGGGCAGCGCCAATGTGCTGGGCGGTGTATTTATGGCGGTAAAGACCTGGGGCAGCTGTGTGGACGATATGGTGATCCGGACGCCGGTAGCCATGAAGTGCGCCTTCGGTGAAAACCCCAAGCGCTGCTATCGGGATAAGGGCAACTCTGCCCGGATGACCACTGCCGCCAGACTGCGGGAGGCGCTTTTCCGTGCGCGGGAGTACATGGAGCGCAAGGAGGCTGCCGGGGAGGATGTTCTCAAGCGTCCTGCCTTTGATATGAAGCTGGAGGCGCTGATCCCCGTCCTGAAGGGGGAGATCCCTCTGAAGGCCCATGCCCACCGGGCGGACGACATCTGCACGGCTATCCGCATTGCGAAAGAGTTCGGCGTGAAGCTGACACTGGAACACTGCACCGAGGGACATCTGATCGCAAAAGAGGTCCGGCGTTCCGGCGCTCCGGTAGCGGTAGGCCCCACGCTGACCAATGCCAGCAAGATCGAGCTGGTGAACAAGACCTTTGATACGCCGGGTATTCTGTCTGCTGCGGGCTGCCAGGTGAGCATCATCACTGACGCACCGGTGATCCCTCAGCAGTATCTGCCGCTGTGCGCGGGCCTGGCGGTCAAGGCGGGAATGGATCCCCTTGCCGCCCTCCAGGCCATTACCATCAACCCCGCCAAGCACCTGGGCATTGCTGACCGGGTGGGTTCCCTGGAGGTAGGGAAGGATGGCGACGTGGTGGTAGCCGATGGGGATATCATGGCCAGCGACACTCAGGTGCTCACCGTGTTCCTCAATGGACAGCGGGTCGTAGGCTGATTCCTTTTTTGCCCAAAACAACTTGTAAACGTTCTGTAAAATGTGAGAAAGAAGCGCCGGGAGAGGCTTTCTCCCGGCGCTTCTTCTCTATGGGAACCTTGACCGGAAGGCAAATTCGGGGTATACTAAGTAACCAAAGCATCCCTTTTGTTTGGAGGCATAACATGGCGGAAGCGGCAAAGAAAAGAAGTGGGGCAGTAGCTCCTTTTTACAGTGTGGCCATCACATGGGTGGTCTATGCCCTGGCGTTTGATCTGTATACCGTGTGGAATTTCCTGTTTTTGATTCTGCTCAGCGGCGGCGTATTTCTGCTGGTGCGGGCCCTGTGCGGGGATAAGGCGGATACGCCTGTCCAGGCGGCCCGGGAGGAAGAGAAGAAGGAAGAGGATGAGCCCACCGGTAATGAGGAACTGGACAAGATGATCCGGGATGGCCGGCTGGCCATTGCGGAGATGAAGCGGCTGGACGACAATATCCCCGATGAGAAGCTCTCTGCCCAGATCCGCAGGCTGGAGGAGGTCTCGGGACAGATCTTCCAGCAGGTAAAAGCAGACCCTCAAAAGCTGCCCCAGATCCGGAAATTTATGGACTACTATCTGCCTACCACCCTCAAGCTCCTCAATGCCTATGACCGCATGAGCGGTACCGGTGTCAGCGGGGAGAATATCGACAGCACCTTGGAGCGTGTGGAGAAGATGATGGGTACCATCGTCACTGCCTTTGAAAAGCAGCTGGACAGCCTTTTTGGCAGTGAGGCGCTGGATATCTCCACGGATATCTCCGTGCTGGAGACCATGATGGCCCGGGAGGGGCTGACTGGAGAAAAGATGGAGGCCGAGACCACCAAGAACGCTGACGGCAGCGATATCAAACTGGAACTGTGAGTCGGAATATATACAGAAAAAGAAAACGCATACGATAAATGGAGGATGGAACGATGAACGATAACGCCAATATGATGCCGGAACTGACACTGGATGGCGCTGCCGCCCAGGTGGAGACTCCTCAGCTGGTGCTGGGCAATGAGGCTCCTGCTGCTCCCGAGCCGGAGAAAAAGGTGGAGCCGGTAAAGATTGACGAGAGCATGCTCACCGAAGCGGAGCGGAAAATGGTGGACGATTTTTCCAAGAAGATCGACATCGGCGACAGCCAGATGGTCCTCCAGTACGGTGCTGCTGCCCAGAAGAGCGTGGCGTCTTTCTCTGAGAGCGCCCTCAACGCTGTGCGCACCAAGGACCTGGGCGAGGTGGGCGACACCCTCAGCAATCTGGTGGTAGAGCTCAAGGGCTTTGGCGAAGAGGAAGAGAAGGGCGGTATCTTCGGCTTCTTCAAAAAGACCAGCAACAAGCTGGAGGTAATGAAGGCCCAGTACGGCAAGGCTGAGGCCAATGTGGAAAAGATCGCCCGGAGCCTGGAGCAGCATCAGGTGACGCTGATGAAGGACATTGCCATGTTCGATCAGATGTATGAGCTGAACCTGAAATATTACAAGGAATTGACCATGTATATCATCGCCGGAAAGAAGCGTCTGGCGGAAGTCCAGTCCACACAGCTGGAGGAGCTGCGCAAGAAGGCGGAGGCTACCGGCGCTGCTGAGGATGCCCAGGCCTACAACGACCTGGCCCAGATGTGCAATCGGTTTGAGAAAAAGCTTCACGACCTGGAGCTGACGAGGATGGTGTCCATCCAGATGGGTCCCCAGACCCGGATGCTGCAGAATAACGATACCCTCATGGTGGAGAAGATCCAGTCCTCTCTGGTCAACACCATCCCTCTGTGGAAGAGCCAGATGGTACTGGCCCTGGGCCTTGAGAACAGCCGCAAGGCCACGGCGGCTCAGACGGCGGTGACCAATGCCACCAACGAGCTGCTCAAGCGCAACGCGGATATGCTGAAAATGGGCACCATTGCTACCGCCAAGGAGGCGGAGCGCAGCATTATCGACATCGAGACCCTCCAGCACACCAACCAGCAGCTTATCTCCACCCTGGACGAGGTGATCCAGATCCAGAAGGACGGTGCGCAGAAGCGCCGGGAAGCTGAGGTGGAGCTGGGCCGGATCGAGGGCGAGCTCAAACAGAAGCTGATGGAACTGCGGAGCTGATAGCAAGATGAAGTTCTTACAGAAAAAAAGTGTTGCCGTCACCGTCATGGTACTGGCCATCCTCTTTTCTTCCATTTATGGCATCGTTAACAAGCCGATCGTCCCTACACCGGAGGGTGGAACAAAGCTGGATGAGTATCTCAGTACCTCGGCCTATATCGAGTATGTTTATGACGGCGCCCAGGTGCTCTCTGTGAAAACAGAACAGGCCATCCACCTTTACCAGGCTAACTGGGATCAGATGGCTGGCAGCATCCTGGCGGTGGTGACGGTAAAGACCGACGGCGCGGAGACAGCGGAAGAGCTTGCCTGGGATTGGGCCGGCAGCCTTCAGCTGGGGGAAAACGACGCTGTGCTGGTGCTGGATGTGGGTACCAACGATTATAGCCTGGTGGCCAGCGGTAGATTTTATGACATGCTCTCCACTCAGTCGCCCAGCTATGTGGATAACCTGCTCTCTGCGGATGTAGAAGCGGGGCAGTATGATGCGGGAGTACTGGCGCTCTTTGGTGGGATTCACCTGCTGATGAGCGATACATATTCCTACTATTCCAGCGGTATGGGCGGCGAGATTTTCTCTATAATAGGGATCGTTGTCCTGCTGGTCGTCCTGCTGATGCTGTTCAGCCTGATGGACGGCATCCGCTATAGCATGTGGTATGGAAGATACGGCCATTTGGGTGTTCCGCCTGTGGTCTATCGGCCCATTCTCTGGTGGCACAGACCGGGCAGCGCCTGGTATCGGCGGCGGCGGAATCCGCCTCCCCCCAGAGGCCCCAGAGGACCTGGCGGTCCTGGCGGCTTTGGGCCCCGTCCGCCTATGGGCGGCGGAAGCTACAGACCTCCCCGCAGCGGCAGCTTTGGCGGCGGTCGCGGCGGCGGTTTTGGAGGTCCCCGCAGCG
>ERZ779866.1593-NODE-1593-length-22547-cov-5.473057_pt1 | contig 22547 bp, 15 predicted proteins | sample MGYA00511248_ERZ779866 | MGnify/ENA primary metagenome ERZ779866 (study PRJEB29588, sample SAMEA2155758) | human gut metagenome | biome: human gut; feature: human-associated habitat; material: faeces | place: Denmark | collected 2008/2010 ... | reverse complement strand
CTTGGGCTTTCCCTCCGGCAAAAGGCAGGTGCAGCGACGGCCATTGAGCGTAAATACAATCGGATTTTTGGGCATAGTATCCCCCTTAAAAAACGGAGCCTGTTCGTTCACTGCACGCAAAACGCGGTTTTGTGCACGCTCACGCACACCGTTTTAATCGAACTATTGTTTCTTTTAGCCAGTATAGCACATTTTTTCGCAAAAAGCAAGGACATGAGAGGCCATCACAGGACATCTTTTTGCACAAAAATCCCGGCCGAAATTTTACGACCGGGATGTTGCTTAAAGCTTCAATTTCAGTTTACTTGCACAACTCATCTGCGAGGGCGTCAATCTGGGCGCGGGAGGCATCGTTCAAGGCGCACTTTACGGTGACGGTGGTATCCGTGTAGGTGAGGTTCTTGCTCGTTTCCAGCATCTTTTTCATGATCTTTGCCGCCATGGGCGCCCACGCGCCGTTTTCAATCATGCCGACGGTGCGGCCCTGATAATTGCGAGCGGTGAGATGGTCGATAAAGTTCTGCATATGCGGAGAGCTTACTTCATATTCTCCCTTCCCGACTTTCTTTTCCTCTTTCGGCAACAAGGAAGGATCGGAACATTCGATATAACCGCGAGCGACTTTCAACCACCCCTTATCGCCGATAAACTTGATACCTTGCGCGTTGGCATTATCTTCACGATAAGGTTGTTCGGTCATCACGATACCATTAGCATATTTCATCGTCGCATATTCTGTGCCTTCATATCCTTTCGGGATAAACTCTACTGGACCGGAGCCGTCCATACCGATGGCCGCCTGTGCAATATCGAACATATGAGCCCCCCAATCGGCTGTATATCCGTTTCCGGTTTCCTGATACCAGCGCCATGCCCCCCACAACTTCTCGTTCTGTTCGGGTTCAAGAGAGATAGGAGGACAAAGATCAGGATGATAATGAATCTTCGGATCGTTCAACGGTCCCATCCACTGATTGAAATTCAGATTACCGGGGACATCCATTTCCGGCAAGTCCAATGGCTTGGGGGGTTCGCCGACACGGGCGTATATCTTTTCGATATGACCGATCTTACCGGCACGAACCAACGCAATCGCATCCTGAAACTCCTTACTCGAACGCTGCTGGCTACCGATCTGGAAAACCCGATTATTATCGCGTACGGCACGAGCAACAGCCAGACCTTCCGTAATCGTATAAGCCAACGGCTTCTGACAATAAACATCCTTACCGCTCTGACAAGCATGGATAGCAACCAATGCATGCCAGTGGTCAGGTGTTGCCACTTCAATCACGTCGATATCCTTACGGTCCAGCACATCTTCATAAAATTCATACATATCGCAACGGGGAGCTACATTCAGAGACTTCTGCCAAGCCTCGACACGACGTTTGAAACGTTCACGTTTCAAGGAATCCACGTCACAACAGGCAGCGACCTGCACCCCAGGACAAGTAGAGAAACTCTTAAAATCGGATAAACCTTGTTGCCCTAATCCGACAAACCCTAAAACGACACGATCACTCGGTGCGATACGCACCCCATTTACAGCCCAGCTGGGCAGGATAGTCAAACTTGCCAATCCAAGAGCGGAAAGGCCGAGAAACTCTCGACGGGTTACACCCTTCTTAGTGTTTTCTTTCATGGTAATTCAAAATATATTGGACTAAAAAATTATTCGGACAAATATAGGTATTAAATATCAAAACAACACATCTATCCCATCGAATTTGAATGAATAGGGCCTCTTTTGGAAATCATTCTTGCGGGTAATATTTTTTAACATTCTATTTAATAGCAAATTTCCTGATTAAGGTATCAAAATGACAATAGAGGAAAGAAGGTAGAAAAAAGGGTTCTTTTGGTGTGATTGCCCTATAGAAAAGATGTCGTTTATTAAAAAAATTATGGCTTTCCATTTCATAATTATGAATCAGGAAAGCCATAACGATATATCAAAATACGTTTGTATCAGAAAGCGTAGCCGAAACCGACGTTCAGGTAAATCGGATACATGGCGAAAGTAATTGTATCGAAATCTTTCTGAAAGATATCATTCAATCCCCAAGTCAGGTCTGCATAGACATTCAAATGCTTAAAAGCACGCCATTCGGCACCTAACTGCGCACCCCATTGGAAGCGGCGAAGGTTTTTCGAGAAGTCATAAGGGGCATTTTTTCCATCGGCAAAAACGACCTTATTACCGGTAGGATCACCTTCGCGCAAATAACCATCATACACGTTTCCGGAAAAATCACCCTCCAACATATAGGCAAAATACGGTCCCAGATTCATACTGAAGCGACGATTAAACTGATGAGTAGCCAAAACCGGAAAAGACAGATATGTATTCTTTACATTAGTCTTCACATATCCAGTCCAATTTCCTTTTATGCGTTCACCCCCTTCACCGATGATTTCCATTCCATAATTTTTCACATTGGCATTCGTTTTCATCCCTTTACTATCCAAACGAATACCGATTCTCATTCCCCATTTTTTTTCTTGATCGAACCACTTTGTCACATTCCCCTCTATCGCAACAGCCATAGTAGGATTATACCCCGTTATATCACGAATCTCAACGGGCAATGGTATCGGAGCCGTTCCCCCTATGTTAAAGCCGGCTTTTACCTCATACTCCAAACCGATCAATGCAGAATTGATAATTCCCTTATTCCGGTCTTCTTGTCCAAAAACCGAAAACGTTACCAGCAACAAGGCCAGTACACAAATTGATACAATATTCTTTCTCATCACAATAATCTTTTTTAATCTGCTGCATGAATCAGTTCCACTTCATCGATATGCAATGTACTGCCGACAGCACCTCTGAAATAATCCCCTTCAATACTGGAAGAAAAGACAATAGCCACATTATATTTACCAGCTTTCAGTTTATCTTTATCTACAGTTTTTCCAGTCTTTGTCACAAATGGCAAATAAAACTCCGTCCACTCATCCGTTTCCTTCCGGTCTTTCTCATCAATGCGAGCTATGGATATCAAATTAGGATGATCAAAACGGTTCGTTGCATCCAATGTTTTTGTCTTTTCATCTGTCTCGTAAAAGATTGCATAAATATCCCACGTATCCTTTTTATCTTTTACAATATTTCCATTCTCATCTTTATAAACTTCACCTGCCTTATACTTATAATACCCCTTCAAGTAGGTCGGTATATGCTCGAACGGAACTCCGAACATTGTTGCTTTCAATGGGTCGGTCAATGCGTTCCCTACACTAAACGTACCCATAAAAAGATTACCGGCAGCAATAGGCATACCCAACTTCGAACCGAAATCCCCTGTCGACTTTGTTTCCAACTTTACGCATTTGCCCATTTTTCCTTCCGCATAAGAAGAAGTCGGAAATGATGCCGGATCTTCCGTACCTGCACCAGTCAAAGCAAAACCGGTATTTCCACTGGCCCAATCCATTACCCATTTTCCCTCAGAATCATTCTCATAGAAAATATTATAAACATATTTCAAAAGCGAACTCTTGTAATCCTTTACATTCTCAAAATGATATTCCGAGCTAATTCCGGCAATAATATAAGTAACTTGATATTCTTTCTTCCAATTTCCATCTTCAGAAGTTACCGTATAAAATTGCGGAGTCGTAAAGTCACGTTCGGTCCCGCTGGCCGGAGAAATGGTTGCACCGGGAGTCAATGTAAATTCAGGTGCCTGATGTGTCAAATCGGCATCGGCCGTTACCATCAATACTACCTTATTATTTTCTATAATTGGATCACGTTTCAAGATATCTCCCGGCACTGTACAAGTCAATATATCCGCTTCTGCATTCAACGCTTCGTCACGAATACACGAAACCAGCGTAATTCCCAGCAAAAGGCATACAATAAAATAAGTTACTCTAATCATCTTATGTCTGTTTTACAAATAATAGGTTTTCCTTAAAAAGCAAACCGGATACAAAAATACGCTCCTTTTCCCAAAAAGCCACCGTATTTATATTTTTATCACAGTTTTTATTGTATCGCTCACCTATTATTTATACATTTGGCTCAACAACTTATAATATCTAATTCATAAGACCATGACAACACGCAGAGATTTTATCCGGCAAGCGACCTTATTAGGAGCCGGACTTTCCATGAGTCCATTCTTTATCAACGCGACTCCTGGAAGTGTAGGAGCGAACGACAAAATACGCGTCGGACTAATTGGCTGTAAAGGAATGGGATTTTCAGACCTACAAGCCTTCCTCCGGAATCCGGAAGTCGAGTGTATCGCATTATGCGACATCGACGACGAAGTTCTCAACAGTCGCGCGGCTGAAACTCAAAAAATCACAGGCAAGAAAGTTAAAAACCTATATAAAGACTGGCGGAAACTGATCGATAACAAAGATATCGACGTTGTCATTGTCGGTACACCCGACCATTGGCACTGCCTGCAGATGGTAGCCGCCTGTGAAGCCGGTAAGGATGTTTATTGCGAAAAGCCGTTAGGCAACAGCATTGAAGAATGTAACATTATGGTTCGCGCCGCCGAGAAATACAACCGGGTTGTACAGGTAGGACAATGGCAACGCAGTGATCCGCACTGGCAGGATGCCATGGCATTCGTACACAGCGGGCAATTAGGCAAGATACGTACCGTCCGCGTGTTCTCGTATCAAGGTTGGTGTCCTTCCATCCCGGTCAAACCGGACGAACCCGTTCCCGCAGGAATCGACTATGACATGTGGCTGGGTCCGGCTCCCAAACGTCCGTTCAACCGTAACCGTTTCCATTTCACCTTCCGCTGGTTTTGGGATTATGCCGGCGGACTGATGACTGATTGGGGTGTGCATCTACTCGACTATGCACTATATGGAATGAACGTTACAGCCCCCAACTCTATCATGGCTTCGGGAGGCAAATTCGGATATCCGGATGACGCCTGCGAAACACCGGACTTGCTTCAAACAATTTATACATTCGATGACTTCACCGTCATGTGGGATCATGCAATCGGTATCGACGACGGAGCTTACGGGCGCAATCACGGCCTGGGATTTGTCGGAGAAAACGGAACACTGGTTGTCGATCGCAGTGGCTGGGAAGTAATCCCCGAAAAGGTAAGCGGCAAAGCCCGCATGGAAGCGGTTCCATTGAAGAAAGCATATGGTGAAGGCGGTTTGAACCTGCATGTCAAGAACCATCTGGAATGTATCAAATCGCGCAACCGCAACTGTAATGCCAGTATCGAAATCGGCGCCCATATCGCCAAGTTCTCCCAATTAGGCAACATCGCCTACCGTACCGGCAAGAAACTGACTTGGGACGGAAAGAGTTTCCATGACGCAGAAGCAGACAAATATTTATGCAAGGAATACAGGACACCTTGGGAGTTACCGAAGATTTAAACCAAAAGGGGTTGTGTCAAATACAGGCACAACCTTTTTTATACAATAACTTGCTCACGTAATGGATTATCTATACTTTTGCTTGAACGAAAAATCAGAATAGGAACAGATTATGAAGATAACAATAGAAAACGGGAAAGAAACAGTCATCAATCTTTCCGGACAATTGGATACGTTAACCTCCGTCGATCTTGAAAAAGAGATCGCTCCCATCCTGCAGGGGGAAGCGCAAACGGTAGTGCTCGACGGTGCGGAACTGACCTACATCAGCAGTGCCGGACTCCGCCTGCTCCTTACACTGCAAAAAGGGATGAAGAACAAAGGAGGCTCTTTCCGGCTGAAGAATATTCAGAATGAGATTATGGAAATCCTGAATATCACCGGATTCTCTCACATCCTCACGATCGAATAACAAGTATCTTTATTCCGGCAGATGACAAATACGCTACATATAAAGAATGAGCTGAAACAGCTAACCCGTCTATACGCGTTTCTGGACCAGCAAGCCGGTACTTATGAACTGGGAGAACTACAGTCGATGCAAATCAAACTGGCACTCGAAGAAGCCGTGACCAACGTCATCCAGTATGCCTATCCCGACAAAAAAGACCAGGACATCCGTATCGACATGAGCTACGAGAACAAACGGCTGACAATCGTCATAACCGATACCGGCATCAGTTTCAACCCTCTCGAAAGACAGGAGCCGGACCTTACTCTCTCATTGGAAGAACGCCCGACAGGCGGCCTCGGAATTTATCTGGTCAAGCAACTGATGACGGAAGTCAGCTATAGTCGTTCAGCCGGGAAAAATATACTCACAATGGCAAAAGACATTTGTTGATATGGCAGACTTCGACATTAGAGATATAGCAGCGCTCAAAGTAAAGCTGCAAATCATAGAGAAGCTCGTATTGGCCGACTGGATCTTGATTATCCTGTCGATGTATTACGACTGGGGAGGATGGATCACCTGCCTGATCGTTATTCAAATCATCCTGTATATCTACAAATCGAAACTGCGCAAACAACTGAAACAGAAAGAGTATCTCGCCAAAGTGGTAGAAGAGCGAACAATCGAACTCCGTATCCAGCGCGACCAAGTGCTGAATGAATCCAAGAAACTATCCGACGCCCTCGACGCTCTGGCGAAAGCACAGGACGAACTGGTCCGCAAGGAAAAACTGGCTACTGTCGGACAATTGACGCAAGGGTTGGTCGACCGCATCCTGAACCCGATCAACTACATCAACAACTTTGCCGGCCTTTCCGCCAATCTGATCAAAGACTTGAAAGAAAACATTACGGACCAGCAGGCGATCATGTCAAAAGAGAACTACGCCGACAGCATCGAGATTCTCGATATGATCAACAGCAACTTGCAGAAGATAAACGAACACGGCTGCAACACTGTCCGGATCGTCAAAGCAATGGAAGAATTGTTAAAAGACCGTCACGGCGACGTCACTCCAACGGACATCTGCAACCTCTGCAAAGTGAACGTAGACGTGATCCGCAAGCAGTTCAAAGAAGACATTGAGAATAAGCAGATACAGATAGAACTCGACTGTCCGGCAGAACCCACGACCGCAGAGATCAACATTGAGCAGATGAACAAAGTGATGCTCAACCTACTCAAGAACAGCCTTTACGCATTGCTGAAAAAGTTACAGAAAAAGGACTTCACGCCAATCATCAACATACACGTAGAAAAGAGACTGAACGGGACAATTTTTCTCAGCATCCGCGATAACGGCATCGGCATCGAGGACAACATCAAAGCCAAGATATTCGAACCGTTCTTCACCACGAAGCCCACTGCCGAGGCTGCGGGTGTCGGTTTGTACCTCTGTCGTGAAGTCATCCTGAACCACCAAGGGTCCATCATCGTAAAAAGTGAAAAGGATAACTTTACCGAGTTTATGATTACGATTCCTATTTATCAAAAAAGCAACAACAATGAATGAGGACAGTATGAAAGAGTTAGAACGTCTGAGAAAACAGATCAGCCAACAGGAAAAGATGGCTTCACTCGGACTGTTGAGCGCAGGTATCGCACATGAGATACAGAACCCGCTCAACTTCGTGATCAACTTCAGCAAACTATCATGTAAGTTGCTGCAAGATATGGAAGACGTATTGGACGAACTGGAAAGCAAGCTCTCTGCCGAGGTGGACGAGGAGATTAGGGAAATCATGGACGACCTCAAAAGCAACATGTGCAAGATCGAGGAAAACGGCAACCGGGCATCAAGTATCGTCCGAGGCATCCTGCTCTATTCCCGCGGCAAAGACGATGAATATATAGCGACCGACCTCTGCCAGCTGACAAAAGAATATGTATGGCTTTCCTACCATGCTGTCCGCGCCAATAACAAGAGCTTCAATGTTACCATCATAGAAGAATACGACAATACACTCCCGTTGGTCAAAGTAATCCCGCAGGACTTCAGCCGCGCTGTTCTCAACCTGATGAACAACGCCTGTTATGCTGTCTTCAGCAAATCCAAAGGTGTCGCTGAAAATCCTTATAGTCCGACCATCAAGGTAAGACTGGCAAAAGACAGCGACCGGGTACGGTTGGTTATCGAAGACAACGGCCCGGGAATCACGAAGGAGGTCAAAGAGAAACTTTATACGCCGTTCTTCACCACCAAACCGGTCGGAGAAGGAACCGGTCTCGGCCTCTCTATCACCAAGTCGATCATCGAACAAAAACATAACGGAACGATCGAGATGGAATCGGAGCCGAACGAATTCACCCGTTTCACAATCACCATTCCGATTAAATAATCAGAGAAACAACGCTACTATGGCTATAAAAATATTAAGTGTAGACGACGAACTTGACCTGGAAATATTGCTGACTCAATATTTCCGGCGCAAAATAAAGAAAGGTGAATACGAATTCCATTTCGCCCACAACGGACTGGAAGCACTCCAAATGCTGCTTGCCATGCCGGACTTCGACGTGATCCTGAGCGATATCAACATGCCGGAAATGGACGGACTTACGTTACTCACAAAGATTAACGAGATGCGTAACCCTGCGCTAAAATGCATTATGGTATCGGCCTACGGCGATATGGAGAATATTCGTAGTGCCATGAATCAGGGAGCCTTCGACTTCACGACCAAGCCAATCAATCTCGAAGACCTCGAACGAACCATTGAAAAGGCAGCCGAGCAGATCGCTTTCATCAAGCAGGCACAAAGGGAACACACACAATTGGAATCCATCCAGAACGACCTGCATGTCGCCCAGGAAATCCAGCAAACAATCCTGCCCAAGACATTCCCTCCGTTTCCGGAGTTGAAATCGTTCGACTTGTATGCCTATATGAACGCAGCCAAATATGTAGGAGGGGATTTTTATGATTTCTTCCGCATCGACCAGGACCGCTTGGGCTTCGTCATTGCCGATGTGTCGGGCAAAGGTGTTCCCGCCGCAATCTTCATGGCTATCAGCCGGACTGTGATACGTGCCATCGCACTGACCGAAAACTCGGCTTCCATGTGTATGCAACGTTCCAACAACATTCTCTGCCAAGAAAGCGTAAACGACATGTTCGTGACCGTATTCTACGGTATCCTGAATATCCATACAGGCACCGTCACCTACAGTAATGCAGGGCACAACCCGCCTATCCTGATGAAAAAAGACGGTTCCGTTTCCAAAGTACCGTCCACTGGCGACATGATATTGGGGGCGATCAACGATGCCAGTTATCACGAAAAGGAACTGAAGATGTCACCCGGCGACAATCTCTTTCTCTATACCGACGGGGTAACAGAAGCGATGAATACGAAGCATGAACTATACAGCGAACAACGGCTGCTCGAAAACTGCCGGACACTTGCCGGAAAGAACCCGAAAGAGGTTGTGGAAAAGATAACCGAGACGGTTGGCGAATTTGTCGTCGGTGCTGTCCAATCAGACGATATTACATTGCTTTCGATCAGTTACAAAGGGTGACGAAAATGAATTGACCAAATTAAACGCACGAGTTGCCAACTCATGAATATGGATTCCCCCAAAAAATAAATATCCCAGCCTCCAATAGGAAGCCGGGATACTTATCTTTTTATGTATAGAAATCTTGCTTACTTCAGCAAAGCATCGCGGATCCCCATGATCTCGGCATTAGCAGCACGAGCGCTCTGGATAGAAGCAACCTTTTCTTTCAGCGGAGCAATCGTTTCGCCTAACTGTTTCAAATCAGGATAGTAAGCAGCCAAATCGGCAACCACCTCTTCCAACATGCTGACACGTTTTTCCATATTTGTAGAAAGACCGGCAGAAGTAGCATCACCTTCTACAACTAATGTCGGATTGGCAATTAAACAAGCATATTCGGCAGAAGCAGCACCTAACATTTCAACTTCGGCATCTACTTTGTTTTCAGCAGCCATCTTTTCGATGATCTTGTCTTCCTGTGCGTTCAAGAAAGCCTGCAATTGTTCTTTAGTTGCATCTTTCGGAGCCTGTTCTTTCAGGATATCCAAAACAAACGACACATTCAGGTCTGTAGCCAACTTGGCTATTACGCCTTCCACTTCGGCTGTCGGCTTACCGATCGCTTTCAATACGTTATAATCAGCCATATACATACCCAATGCACGGGCTTTCTGTGTCGGTGTGCTCAATTCAGCAGCCTTGCCAACCGGCATCATATACTTGATATCACCCACATTTACTTTTACTTCACCTGTAGAAAGACGATAAGGAATATCAGAATCCGGCATATCCTTCAACAATTGAATTGTCTCTTGTTTCAACTCCTCAGTCAACAGGTCTTTCGGAGCCTTACCTGCTATAACAGCGGCTTCTTCAGTCTTTTCGGCTTCTTCGCTTGTTTTCTTGGCTCCGTTGCAGGAAGTCATTCCAAACACTAATGCTGCTACGGCGAGCATGCTTAATACACTCTTTTTCATATTGTATAATTTAATAATTTATTATTTCGAGTCTTAAAATTCGTTCCGTTTCAAGAAACGTCCCGGAAACTCTGCGAATATAGCGATAATCGACAATAATGCAAAGAAACCTATAACCAATAAATTAAATTTATAAGTAGAAATATGATATCCGGCCCAATTTTTTTCATGGCTGTAGAAAGCGGCACGTCCGAAACGGTTGTCAGGCTCCACATAAACTTGCCCGATCGCTGGGTAGATACGATGGTTCGCTTCCTTATATAGATGACGTCCTCCAGTCCCCATAACCAGGTCTTCTATTGCCATATTATGATGGGCTTTCTTCATCTTCATCAGTTGCTCGGTCCCTTCTTTCCGGCCGCGTTCCTGCTGGATTTGATCGAGATAGGCAGTGAAGTTGTGCGCCCGTTCATGCAAAGCGGCATCCACTTTGTCCAGATATGCCAGATATCCCTCTCCCTCCATGCGGGGAGCGATACGGGCTGCACGGCTCAATACGGCCAACTCGTTCTCGACCGTTTTCCGCTTATCGGGATCATCTTTTAGCGCAATCTGTTCTACCAAGCTGCGTACCTCCGGTAAATGAACGTTCTCGTAATATTGCGCCAGATACTTTTCTTTCTCAATCGGGAAATAAGGACGGTTATAAGCGTTGTTGCAGAACTGCTCCACCATCAACGCTTCAAAAGCCCAGCGCGAAGGGATCACCTCGCCGATCAACGGCACGATGTTCTCATCCGAAGCCCGTGTATTGAGATCGTCAAACTTGATGACCAAGCCGCAAAGCAATATCTGGGGAATCAACAGAAGCGGGATCGTGATATAGATCGCGACAACCGAGCTCATCGTCTGCGAAAGGATCAATCCAGTCAGGTTCGCCAGGAACGACGTTGCCCACAGGATGCTCCACCACGTGCCGAACATCTCGCTCCCCACTCCGATAATGGTATTCCCCACCCCGATGAACAAAAGCGATTGCAGCCCCGACACAGCCAATAGATACACCATCTTGGATGTCAGATAGCTGCTCCGGCTCAACCGGAGGAAATGTTCGCGCTTCAGGATCGTCCGGTCCTTTATAATTTCCTCAGCACTGATGCTCAACCCCATAAAAGTGGAAACAATGACTGACATGAAGATATAAGACACGAAATTCTTGTTGGCAAGCAACGTATATTCATCCCCGTCCATATAGCGGGTCAGAAGGGCGACGATCAGCGCAAGCAAAGGGGCTTCCAATAACGTGATAGTCAGATATTGCTTATTCGTCAGCTTCGTACGTATATTTCTTTCCAGGAAGATCAGGAATTGTTTGAACCAGGAAGGTTTCTTCTGCTGGTTCTTCGGTAATGCTTCCTCCTCGACAGGCGAAAAAGCGGGACGGGAAGCAAGATATTCGGCATGCCATTCCTCCGGTGTGAACTTTCGGATATTCGTTTGGTTTCCAGAGTCGTCGATCTTCTTAGAGTCAATGATATTCAAAATCAATTCGGGATTCACATTACCACAGACACTGCACACGCTGATATCCGGATCAGTATACTTGGCCGCCTGCTTGAAATAGGTGATTGCCTCTATCGGGTTCCCGTCATAGATCGGATAGCCTCCTCGGTCAAGTAGCCACAGGCAGTCAAACAACTTATAGATTTCGGACGAAGGCTGATGTATGTTCACCACCACCAATTTACCCCGGTGAGTCTGTTCCTTCAGGAGCATGATTACTTTTTCGGAATCGGAAGACGACAATCCCGATGTCGGCTCGTCAAGATACAGGATAGCCGGCTCACGTATCAGTTCGAGGGCGATATTCAAACGCTTTCGCTGACCTCCACTAATCGTCTTACGAATAGGGGAACCGACTTCGAGCCCCTTTATCTCTTCCAAGTCCAACTCCTTCAAAACCTTTTCCACACGTTGCCCAATCTCCTCGTCCGTCAAACGCGCGAAACAGAGTCGTGCCGTATACAAAAGGTTCTGATAAACGGTCAACTCCTCTATCAGCAAATCATCCTGCGGAACAAAACCGATCAATTGGCGTGCATCCGGAGAGTCGAGCGGATGGCCATTCACGGTGATCATTCCCTTATCGGGACGAATATTACCGTTCATGATTCCCAACAATGTCGACTTCCCGACCCCGCTCCCGCCCATAATGGCAACAAGCTGTCCGGATTCGAGATTGAAAGAGAAGTTATGCAACCCGTTATGGCTGTTCTTAAATGTAAAATCAATATCACGTCCGGCCAGATGAATGACCTCCTTGTGTTCGTTTTTATTAAAAACAGCAAGCAGGTTACTGTAATAGACCGGCAGGAACAAAGGCCCTTTCAGCACACTGCTATGTTGCCAGGCATAAAACATATCCGACGAAAGCGGAATATCATTCATAAATACCTGCCCGTTCCCATGATAGGTGAAAATATGCTTATCGAAGCGACGGATATAGAGCACACGGATGAACCCTTCCATCCCTTTCCGCGTGATATGGTTGACCTCCGCCTCCTCCTCTCCGCTGATCGTCAGCAAAGACAAAGAAGTTTGCCCTGTGATAAAGGCAAGCGCATCGTCAAATTCTTCCTGAGGGATCGAAAAAATATCAGCTACCAGGCGGAACAGAGCCAGATGTTGATCCGCCTCCTCACTGTTCGTATAGGCAAACTCCACGAAACGGATCAGCAAAAGCAATTGTTCTTCGGCTCTCAACTTTACTTTCATCTGTTCGCATATATTCCGAACAATCTGCTCTTTGTCCAGTACAAAGAGCGAATCGTCATACATATCGCGCAATGCGTTGTAAAGTTCAATATACTCTTTATGGGAACGTACCCCGAAGTGGCTGGAGAGATAAGAATGAACGGCACGACTTGCCTGCTCCCTTTCAATCCGCACGGAGGAAGCGAAAATAGCAAATAGATTTAATAAACCGTTTAATATGGTCTCATTCATTTATTTTGTCTGTGTAAGATAAATTGCCTGCAAAGATAGTAAAGATTCGAAGGAAAAAACAAAGAATATCAGAAACGTAAACAGCCAAAGTTATACATGATACCTTACCGGCACTACCTGAAACCTCTCTCAGGCAAGCAGCCAACTAACCCGTTTCATGCCATCAACTAAGTCAAAACACCCCAAGAACTAAATCAGAACATATAGTAAAGTATCTATTGGTAGTTACTACCTGTTGCTTATACGTAGTACTATCTATCATCAACTAGTAGTTACTACATATTCGCGATAGATAGTAACTACATATAAATAATATGCAGTATGTTTTGAATTAGTTTACTATGACTTTCGAAATAGTTTATGGCATGTTCCGGACCAGTTACTCTTTTAGAACAGACAGATTCCGAACAAAGTAGCAGAAAACCAAAGGTTTCGGATCATAAGGAATATATACAATAATGTATAGAGAATTTTAAATGTCAGAAAACATTTTATCAATAGTCATTTTTACAGCTTGGGTTACTCTCTCTGAACTGCGCCCTAAAGCCTCACAGATTAAAAAGGTATTGACACCTGATCTCTTTAAGACTGTCCATAACGCTTTAACCAAATTGTATCCATATCAGAAAAAGGAATATCCAAATGCTTGTTGAATTTTATAAGAGAATGCATAGTACATTTATACATATCCGCATAACGTAAACGATTTGCTGATTCAAGTTCTTGAATATACTGGTTAAAGACCTCTTGCACAGTTTTACGCTTTACTGGTTTGTTCACCTTCTCCATTAAAGAAGTCGCAGTAAATTCTTTTTCCTGTGATTTGAACTCTATAACCTTATCTGTATAGACTTTTACTTTCTCCGCTATTAACCTTTCTATATACTCCTTATTTGGACATTTAGAAGTTGGTTTGTTGGCTTTAAAGTCCCAATATTTAGGCAATATGGAAATACCAAGACTTTGATATTTCATTTTTCGATCCTTACAAACAAAATAAAAGTTGCGGAGCATTTATTTTGATCGATCCGATTACCAACAATACCTGCGCCGTAGGAATGATCATCGATCAAGTAGATGAATCGGATCTTGCATCAACCATTACAAAAGAAGATTGTGAACGCATGAGACAGGGAAAATCCCTCGTTTCGACAGAAGAACGCATAAAAACGTTAGGACAGCAAGGAAAATTATTCGTTATTTCCGGAAAAGAACTCTCTTCGGTCAGAGAGTTTTCAGGGATATTGGAACGACGTTTATTCGACACAGGCCACATTGCAGTCGTGTTCGACTCCAAAACCTTGGGCGTCTCAGGAAAAGATATGCTATCTTTAGGTTTTGCTCTACAAGAACAGGGTATTATTGTAATTTGCATCGATTCGCGAAATGAAATCACCGATGTTCCGGAAAAGACGGTTACCATACGATTATCCGATGAAAAAACAAACGATACGATAAGTTCCGAAAGCGACCAATGCACAGTATTTTGTCAAAATATATCTTCGGCAGTAGAGGACATCATCAACATCAAGTTATCATAATATGGGTTTATTAGAATTTTCGAAACTTCCGATCAACACTCTTGTTGGTGCAGACTGGAAAACATTTAAAGGAGTTACCGAGGGGCGCATTGTCGATAAAGGGTATAAACAAAAATATTACTTGACAAAATCAGTATGCCGGTTATTGAGTTTATTGCAACCATTCGAAGATCGCAAGTACAAAAAGTTACTTGCGGATAAAAAAATAGAAAATGATCCGGTATTCATACTCGGTCACTGGAGAAGCGGAACAACTTTTGTCCATAATGTATTTTCCTGCGATAAACAATTCGGATATAATACAACTTATCAAACCGTATTTCCCAATTTGATGTTATTCGGACAATCGTTCTTCAAGAAACAGACATCCTTGCTTATGCCGGATAAAAGACCGACTGATAATATGGAGTTAAAAGTGGATCTTCCTCAAGAAGAAGAATTCGCATTATCCAATATGATACCATATTCTTTTTACAATTTTTGGTTTTTCCCCAAATATTGGCAAGAATACAGTAAAAAGTATCTGCTTTTTGAAGATATTACACCTAAAGAACTGGAAGCATTTAAATCTGTTTTCGAACGTTTGATCAAAGTGTCGCTGTGGAATACGAAAGGTAGTCGCTTTTTGTCAAAAAATCCGCCTCATACGGGAAGAATACCTCAATTGTTGGAGATGTTCCCGAATGCGAAATTCATATATTTGATGAGAAACCCATATACCGTATTCGAATCGACAAGAAGTTTCTTTACAAACACCATACAACCTTTGAAATTAGAAGATTTCTCGAACCAGGAAATTCAAGATAATATTGTCAAGACATACCGAGATTTATATTTCAAATATGAAAAATATAAAATAATGTTGTAAAACGGACATTTATTAAAAACCTCTTGACGTCAAAGCCAAGGCTAACCTATAATATTTTTAAAAATACGTATTATGGGGTAAGAGATGAAAAACTTAAGGTCATATTATTCGTCATCAATAGAGAGTTTTTTAAAAACATCAGATCAAGAAATAGCAGGCATAATACACTCCAACAACATATCAGCCGAAACGGCATTACAGCAGAGCAACACCTGGCAAGAGGAGATATCAATTTTAAAAAACCAGTTGAGAAACTTCGATGAAGGTCATGTAATATTCGAGTACACGATTCCCAGAATGGGTAAAAGGGTTGATACAGTTGTACTTTATAGAAATATAGTGTTTCTTTTGGAGTTTAAGTGTGGAGATACTGAGTACAGAAGAAGCACATATGACCAGGTGTATGACTATGCTCTGGATTTGCGAAATTTTCAAAAAGAGAGCCATGACAAATTGCTCGTGCCTATAATGGTGTCTACAAAGGCTCCTGCCGTGCCAATAGTGATAAATGAGTGCAAAAGGATAATAGAGCCAATAAAATGTAACGGGGAAAATATCGCAAGGGCAATAGAGCAGGTGGCACAGCAATATCAAGAAAAGGACTTTGATTACAGTGCATGGGAAAACTCCCAGTATATGCCCACTCCTACCATTGTCGAAGCGGCACAGGCTCTTTACAGAGGGCACAACGTACATGATATAACTCGAAGCGATGCTGGAGCTGAAAATCTCACGGTCACAACATGTGAAATAAACAGAATAATAGATTATAGCAAGAGCAATAACAGAAAATCCATATGCTTTGTCACAGGAGTGCCGGGTGCGGGTAAAACTCTTGTGGGATTGAATGTTGCCATAGAGCGTTCCAATGCGCAAAAAGGTGAGCACGCGGTATTTCTGTCTGGAAACTTTCCGTTGGTGGCTGTGCTTCAAGAAGCCCTCGCCAGAGATAAAGTAGAGCAGGAAAATCAAAAGGGAAAAAGATTGTCAAAAGTCGACGCAAAGAGAAGTACATCGGCATTTATACAGATTATACATAAATATCGTGATTCATTTGTGGGCAATGAAAATATACCACCTGAGAGAGTGGCGATATTCGATGAGGCACAGAGAGCCTGGACCCATGAGATGATAGAAAAGTTTATGCGCACCAAAAAGAATGTGATAAACTTTGAGTACAGTGAGCCAGAATTTCTCATAAGCACCATGGATAGGCATAGAGATTGGGCTGTGATTATCTGTTTGGTCGGAGGAGGTCAGGAGATAAACACTGGTGAAGCCGGTCTTCCCGAATGGTTTGACTCTTTAAGGCGTAGATTTAAACATTGGGATGTTTATATAACACCACAGTTAAATGACGATGAATATCGCAGGGGAAGAAATTGGAATGAAATGCTGTCTCAGCTAAATGTTTGCGAAAGGGCAGAATTACATCTTGCAACTTCGGTCAGATCTTTTAGAACTCCACATCTTGCAGCCTTTGTAAAAGCTATTCTCGATTTGGAGCCCCAGAAAGCGCGGTCTCTTTTAACAGAGATTGGTGGACAGTACCCGATAGCAATTACAAGAGATTTGGAAAAGGCCAAGAAATGGGTAAAGGAACACAGCGCCGGTACAACGAGATACGGTATTTTGGCGAGCAGCGGCGGACTGAGATTAAAGCCCGAAGGCATCTTTGTAAAAAATGAAATATCAGTTGAGAATTGGTTTTTAAATGACAAAGAAGATGTACGTTCAAGCTATGCCATGGAGGATGTAGTGACGGAATTTGACGTTCAAGGTCTGGAATTGGATTACTCAGTTGTGGCATGGGATGCAGACTTTAGAATGGAAAAAGGAAAATGGAGTTACAATAATTTTGTAGGTAGCCGTTGGAATAAAGTGGCATCAGAAGATAAAAAGCTGTATATGAAAAATGCATATCGCGTATTGCTTACCCGCGCTAGACAGGGAATGGTTATCTTTGTTCCAAAGGGCAGCGTGGAGGATATAACAAGAAGGCCAGAATATTATGATGGCATATATGATTATCTTAAAAGCACAGGCCTTGCCGAGATATAAAAAAATACCCCCGAGGGGGTATTTTTTAATTTATATTGAAACTCTGTCTTTCCAGACGCCTTTGAGGTAGAACACATAAGACATTGCCGTGCCGATTGCCCAGCCGATGGGCCATGCCAGCCATATGCCCACAAAGCCGAATTTTATCGGCAGTACATAGGCGAGGGCGACGCGGAGAATGAGGTCTGTGAAGGTTGCCGCCATGAAGTGTTTCATGGCGCCTGCGCCTCTCAGCACGCCGTCGGTCAGGAGCTTTGTGGCCGCCACAAAATAGAAGGGAGAGACTATTTTGAGGAACATAATTCCCGAGTTCATGGCGTCGGGGGAAGCCGAATCGATAAATATGTTCATGGCGGTCATGCTGAAGAAGAAGTAGAAGATAAAGACCGGCACGCACAGGGCATAGCACAGCAGGAGACCGCCCTTGTGACCCTGCTTTACCCTTTCGGTCTTGCCCGCGCCGATGTTCTGGGCGGTGAAGTTGGACATGCCGTTGCCGAGAGTTGTAAGGCAGGTGACAACAAGGTTATTGAGCTTTATAGATGCGGCATAGCCGGCCACAACACCGGTGCCGAAGCCGTTGATGACGCTCTGGATAAGTATGTTGCCTATGGATATAAAGCTCTGCTGAAGTATGCTGGGAACGGCGATTCTCGTTATCCTGTTCAAAAGGTCGGGGCAGAAAAGCTTGGGCTTTTCATCGCATTTTATCATTCTGAGCCTTTTGAAAAGCACCAAAAGGGAGAGCACACAGCTTACGCCTTGGCACAGAAATGTAGCCCATGCCACACCGCTGACACCCATGTCAAAGGAGGTGACAAAGAGAATGTCCATGAATATGTTGGCACTTGAAGATGCGGCTAAAAAGTAAAAGGGAGTTTTTGAGTCGCCAAGAGCCGAGAAAATACCTGTGGCGATGTTGTAGAAAAAGAGGAACACAAGACCGCCCACATAGATGTTGAGATAGAGCAGGGAGTCGGCAAAAATGTCCTCGGGGGTGTTGATGAGCCTTAAAAGCGAAGGACAGAAGATAAAGCCGAACAGGGTCAACGCCGCAACGAGGACGCCGCAGGCGATGAGTGTGGTGTTTACCGCCGATTTCAGCTCGGTCATGCGCTTCGCTCCGAAGAGCTGTGAGATTATGACAGAACAGCCTATGTTGGAGCCGAAGGCAAAGGCTATGAAGATGAGGGTTATCTCATAGGAGTTGCCCACGGCGGCGAGGGCGTTTTCACCGATGAATTTTCCCGCCACAAGGCTGTCTGCTATGTTGTAAAGCTGCTGAAAAAGTATGCTGCCCAAAAGCGGTATGGAAAACCGTATGAGGGCGGTTTCGGGTTTCCCTTGGGTTAGATCCTTATTCATATATACTCTCCTTGGTTTTAAACTGCATATATTATAGCATTGACAAAAAATGATGTCAAATATATAATAATGACAAGTATGATAACATATATGTTATGAAAGGAAAGCTATGGAACTGAGTCAGCTGAAATATTTTTTAGCCGTCGCCGAAAGTCTCAAGGTGACGAGGACAGCCGAAAGGCTGCACATCGCCCAGCCGTCTCTCACAAGGTCTATCAAAAACCTTGAAAAGGAGCTGGGAGTGGCCCTTTTTGCCAAAAAGGGTAGGAGCATAGAGCTTACCGAGTGCGGAGTATATATGAAAAACCGCGTGGAGCCTTTTCTCAAAGCTCTGGAAAAGCTGCCGTCGGAGCTTTCCGACATGGACGAAAGGGAGAAGAGCACCGTCAGAATGAATGTCCATTCGGCGTCATACATCGTCACCCAGTCGATAATCACATATAAAAAGGACAACCGCACGGTAAACTTCAAGCTGCTGCAAAGCGGCGACATGGAGGAGAGCCACATAGACATAGACACCGCCCCGGTCTATGACGGAACAAAGGGCGAGGACACCTATGTCTTTCACGAGGACATATACATGGCGGTGTCGGCAGCGAGCCACTATGCCGAAAAGCCTTTTGTAAGGCTTAAAGATTTGGAAAAAGAGGATTTTATCTCCCTTTCCGACGCAAAACAATTAAGAAGCATATGCGACGGCTTTTGCCGCAGGGCAGGTTTTGCCCCGAACATAGTGTTTGAAAGCGAAAACCCTGCCGCAGTAAAAAACCTCATCGCCGCCGATGTGGGCATAGGTTTTCTGCCCGAATGCACATGGGGAGAGCTGACGGGCGACGGCGTTGTGCTGCTGCCCATAAAAGAGCCAAAATGCAAAAGGGACATTGTGGTAAAGCTAAAACAAAGGGGCGGAGAAGCGGAAAAATATTTCAGACACCTTATAGAATATATGGACGGACTTAAAAAGAAAGGATGATTACCGACATTTAACCTCCTGCCGATTGAGGACTTAACATGGACAATTTATAATAGTTGCTGTAATAGAAATCAGGAGGAGTAAAATGAACAAACTATTTTCTAAGGCTGCCGCTCTTGCGTGCACGGCGGCTATGGCACTGAATCTCACAGCTTGCAGCACTGTGAACACCGAGACAACTGCAAAGCAAACACAGGGCACAACGGCAAGTGTAACACAGCTTTCGACAGAGACAAAAACGCCTAAATATATTTTCCTTTTCATAGGCGACGGCATGAGCTATCCCCAGGTTCAGAGCACAAACTACTATCTCAGCGCTCTGGAAAACGAGGGAGATATTCTCAAGAGCAGCTCACATTTGAGTTTTATGAACTTCCCCGTATCGGGCAGCGCTCAGACCTATGACAGCACATCTTTCTGCCCCGACTCGGCTTCGACAGCCACATCTATCTCCACGGGACACAAGACATACAGCGGCACAATCAACATGGACGAGACAGGCACAACTGCCTATGAGACCATAGCCGAAAAGCTCAAGGAGCAGAGAGACTACAACATCGGAGTTATCTCCAGCGTAAACCTCAACCACGCAACACCCGCCGCATTTTACAGCCACCAGGTAAGCCGCGGCAACTACTATGAGATCGGTCAGGAACTCATAGAGTCGGATTTTGAATACTTCGCAGGGGGCGGACTTCTCAGCCCCACAGGCAAGGAAGAGGATCAGAAAGACCTCTATGAGCTGGCAGCCGAAAGCGGCTATACAGTTGTAAAGACCCAGGCAGAGGCCGAAAAGGTAAATGCCGACACAGAAAAGGTCATCATCATCGACGAGCATCTGGCAGATTCCGACGCCATGGCTTATGAGATTGACAGACCCGAGGACGCATGGTCTCTGGCAGATTATGTCGACAAGGGCATCGAGGTTCTCGACGGCGACGAAGGCTTCTTCATGATGGTCGAGGGCGGCAAGATCGACTGGGCATGCCACGCCAACGACGCAGCCTCCACCCTCTGGGATACACAGGCTCTGGCGGACGCAGTCGACGAGGCCATAGAGTTCTACAACGAGCACCCCGACGAGACCCTCATTCTCGTAACGGGCGACCATGAGACAGGCGGACTTACAATCGGCTTTGCAGGCACAGACTACGACACATTCCTTACAAACCTTGAAAATCAGAAGATAAGCTACGCCAAGTACGACAGCGACTATGTGGCAAAATACAAGGAAAACGGCACATCTTTTGAAGATGTACTCAAAGATGTGGAATCACTCTTCGGTCTCAAGACAGAGGGCGACGCAGATGACACACTTGTCCTGACAGAGTATGAAAAGGGCGTCCTGAAGGCGGCCTATGACAAGACCATGTCGGGCAGCGAGGAGGAGCTCAATCAGCAGGAATATGTTCTCTACGGCACATATGAGCCTCTCACCGTGACAATAACACATCTTCTCAACAACAAGTCGGGCATTTCCTTCTCCAGCTACGCCCACACAGGTCTCCCTGTGCCGGTATTCGCCAAGGGCGCAGGTCAGGAGCTCTTTGAGGGTTACTACGACAACACAGACATCTACTTCAACCTGGCAGAGCTTACAGATGTCGAGTAATAAGTCACCCATAAACATTTAACTCAGCCGATGTCCCCGGCGCCCAAGGCGTCGGGGTTTTCGGTGTGCAGGAGATAAAATGAACGCTTTAAAGAGATACATAACGAGGGAAAAAAGAGCCATAAAGGAGATTTTGGCGGGGCTTTTGCTGGTGTTTGTTCTGGCCATGTGGCCGACGGGCTATGAGGACGCCGTCATATATCAGGGGGCAGAGCAGGTGCCCGCCACCGTCCTTGAAACCGACGAGAGCGCCGTCATCTCGACGGGACTTATCAAGAGCGGCGAGCAGTACTGCAAGGTGCTGATAGAAAAGGGCATTTTCAAGGGTCAGACGGCCGACGGCATAAATCTCATGTCGGGTAGTCTGGAGTCGGACAAGATATTCTCAGAGGGCGACAGAGCCCTTGTGACGATAAACCACAAGGACGGCGAGATTCTGTCGGTGAACATGGTCGACCACTACCGCGTGGGCAAGGAGGCGGCGCTGTCTTTGATATTTGTGGCGCTTTTGGTGCTTTTCGCGGGGCTTTCGGGCATAAGGGCGGTAATTTCCTTTGCCGTCATGGTGCTTTCGGTGTGGAAGATAATGATACCCTGCTTTCTCAAGGGATACGACCCCGTGTGGACAGGGCTCATGCTGGTGCTGCTCTTTACCGTTGTGATAATAATATTTGTATACGGAGTAAACGCAAAGAGCGCGTCGGCAATTTTGGGCAGTATGCTGGGAGTGCTTACGGCGGCGGTTTTGGGTGTTGTGCTCACCGATGTTTTCATGATACACGGCGCCGTCATGGAGTCCAGTGAGTCGCTGCTCTATTCGGGCTACGCCCATCTCGACCTGACGAGGATATTTATGGCGGGCATATT